>OKWT01000064.1_pt1 | contig 77994 bp, 70 predicted proteins | sample 1607131 | NCBI WGS metagenome assembly OKWT01 (sample SAMN07501045, study PRJEB24779) | human gut metagenome
CAATTTGAACTGCTTGAGCACGCCAACAAGAAACTTAAATTGATGGTGCCGATGACGGTGATGATCATTTTCATCCTGTTGTATCTGGCGTTCCGCCGGGTTGATGAAGCGTTGTTGATCCTGATGAGTCTGCCGTTCGCCCTGGTTGGCGGGATATGGTTCCTGTACTGGCAGGGCTTCCATATGTCAGTCGCAACCGGAACCGGGTTTATCGCCCTGGCCGGTGTGGCAGCAGAGTTTGGCGTGGTCATGCTGATGTATCTGCGTCATGCCATTGAAGCGCATCCGGAACTGTCAAACAAAGAAACGTTCACACCGGAAGGTCTTGATGAAGCCCTTTATCATGGTGCCGTGCTGCGTGTCCGGCCGAAAGCCATGACCGTGGCGGTGATCATCGCGGGTCTGCTGCCGATACTCTGGGGTACCGGCGCAGGTTCAGAAGTCATGAGCCGTATCGCGGCCCCCATGATTGGCGGGATGATCACAGCTCCGCTGCTGTCCCTGTTCATTATTCCTGCCGCCTATAAACTCATCTGGTTGCGCAGACATAAAAAGAGCGTGTCATAACCCTGAAAGGGCACCCCTGCGGGTGTCCTTTTGAATAAATTCACCCTGACGTCAGGGTTTATATCGATAACATACAGAGGTGAGTATGAAAAAAATAATTTTAATGACCCTGGCTTTTGGCCTTTCACTTCCGGCAATGGCAGGTGAAAAAGTAATAGACATGTACAAGTCTGAAAACTGTGGTTGCTGTTCCCTGTGGGGCAAGGCGATGGAAAAGGACGGGTTTGAGGTGCGGACCCACGTCATGAATGATCAGGCCCTGTCAGCCCTGAAAGAAAAATATGCTGTTCCTGCTGAGCTGAGAAGCTGTCATACCGCAGTTACTGGTAATTTGATCATTGAAGGCCATGTGCCTGCAGCCACGATACATAAGGCAATGCTGTCTGGTTCAGGGATTTATGGTCTTGCCACCCCGGGCATGCCTGCGGGGAGCCCGGGAATGGAGATGGGGGCCCGTAAAGAGGCTTACGATGTTATTGCATTCTCTCCGGAGGGCAGTAAAAAAGTCTTCCAGCGAATCGAATAGTCAGCGGAACGGCTGATAACGGGACGCCGGCAGCAGGCACTCCTGTGCCGGCGACATTCGTGGTAATCGCATCCATGACATACCCTGAAGACAGAAAATGCTTCAGGCATGCATAAGGAGAGTTACTGTGAAAAATGACAATGTAGTGCAACACAACAACCAGACTGCTTCTGAACAGACATTATCCCCGGACGAGAGCCACGTATTGCATAAGGTGAGAGATCCCGTGTGCGGGATGGCATTCCTGCCCGACAAGGCGCACAGCAGCATTCGATACCAGGACCATCAGCTTTATTTCTGCTCTGCCAGCTGTGAGAGTAAATTTACAGCCCATCCCGACCGTTATCTTACCGAAGATGCCAGTGAACATTCCCACCACCACCACGATCACCACGAAGTCAGCCCAGACCAGATAAAACAGCCTCACCATCAGGCGGAGAAAGATATTTCTGAAGGTGTGTGGACATGTCCGATGCACCCGGAGATACGCCGCAGTGGTCCCGGAAGCTGTCCTGTCTGTGGAATGGCACTGGAACCGCTCGTAGCCACGGCATCGACGGGGCCGAGTGATGAACTTCGCGACATGACAAGACGCTTCTGGCTGGGGTTGTTGCTGGCGTTTCCGGTTCTGATACTCGAAATGGGATCTCATCTGTTTCCCGCCTTGAGGAATACAGTACCGCCACAATACAACACATGGCTGCAGCTGCTTCTGGCCTCTCCAGTCGTGTTGTACTGTGGCTGGCCATTCTTCGCCCGGGCCGGAATGTCGTTGCGTAACCGCTCCCTGAATATGTTTACCCTTGTTGCAATGGGGACCGGCGCAGCCTGGGTTTACAGCGTCATTGCAACCGTCTTCCCCTCCTGGTTTCCTGCATCGTTCAGAAACATGGATGGCCTGGTGGCCGTTTATTTTGAAGCCGCAGCAGTAATTACGGTGCTTGTTCTGCTGGGACAGGTTCTTGAACTGCGGGCACGGGAACAAACCTCAGGTGCCATTACTGCGCTTCTGAACCTTGCCCCCAAAACAGCCAGGCGGCTGGATCATGACGGTCATGAAACGGATATTAATGCAGAAGATGTCCTGCCTGGCGATAAGCTCCGCATCAGACCTGGAGAGAGTATTCCGGTCGACGGTATCGTGGTCGAAGGCAAAACAACTGTTGATGAATCGATGGTGACCGGGGAGTCTATGCCGGTTACCAAAAAAGAGGGTGAACCTGTCATTGGGGGGACGATTAATCAGACAGGTAGTCTTATCATCCGAGCAGAGAAAGTCGGTGATGAAACGATGCTCTCACGAATTGTTCAGATGGTCGCTGATGCACAGCGTTCGCGTGCCCCCATCCAGAGAATGGCAGACAGCGTTTCAGGCTGGTTTGTTCCTCTGGTGATACTTATCGCGGTTGTTGCTTTCTTGATCTGGTCTGTCTGGGGGCCCGAGCCCAGGATGGCGCACGGTCTCATTGCGGCTGTGTCGGTCCTGATTATTGCCTGTCCCTGCGCGCTGGGACTGGCCACGCCGATGTCGATAATGGTGGGGGTGGGCAAAGGCGCCCAGGCCGGGGTGTTAATCAAGAATGCCGAAGCCCTTGAGCGTCTTGAAAAAGTGGACACGCTGGTTGTCGACAAAACAGGCACGCTCACGGAAGGTTCGCCTACGGTGACAGGGATTATCAGTCTCAGTCCGGGTGGGGAAATATCTCTTTTACGTGTAACAGCTGCAGTGGAAAAAGGTTCGCAGCATCCGTTGGGTATGGCTGTTGTCAGAGCCGCGCAGGAAAAGGGGATCGTGATACCTGCCGTCAGTAATTTCAATGCCCCGTCGGGGAAAGGTGTCTCAGGCGATGTCGAAGGTCAACGGGTTGTTATTGGTAATGAACTGGCTATGCAGGAAAACAGTATCGTTATTGATAATCAAAAGGCCGTTGCGGATACGTTGCGAATGGAAGGCGCTACCGTTATCTATGTGGCCACAGACGGGAACCTTGCAGGCCTGATAGCTATCTCGGATCCCGTGAAAGCAACCACGCCGGATGCGCTTAAAGCTTTGCGTCAGGCGGGGATCCGCATTGTTATGCTCACCGGGGATAACCAGCTTACTGCTGAAGCAGTCGCACGGAAACTGGGAATAGATGAGGTTGAAGCCGGGATTCTGCCGGATGGCAAAAAAGCAGTGATAACCCGACTGAAAGAGTCTGGCCATGTGGTTGCGATGGCCGGAGACGGTGTGAATGATGCCCCGGCGCTGGCAGCGGCTGACGTGGGTATAGCCATGGGAACGGGTACAGATGTGGCAATAGAAAGTGCTGGCGTTACCCTTCTCAAAGGCGATTTGATGATACTCAACAGGGCCCGTCATCTGTCAGAGATCACCATGAAAAATATCCGGCAGAATCTGTTTTTTGCGTTTATCTACAATGCTCTTGGGGTGCCTGTAGCTGCAGGTCTGCTTTATCCTGTGTATGGAATACTGCTGTCGCCAGTTATTGCGGCGGCGGCTATGGCCCTTTCCTCCGTTAGCGTCATTGCAAATGCGTTGCGTCTGAAAAGTGTCAGGCTCGGGAAATAACCCTGAATGAAGGGTCTGTTACTAACAGAAGGAGTCCGGTATGAAAAGTACAACCTATGCGCTTATTGCTGTCGCCGCGATTGCGGCATTTGCTCTCCTGCGCGAACACTGGTCACATGTGGCAGGCTACTGGCCATATCTGTTACTGCTGCTTTGTCCGCTCATGCATCTTTTCCACGGTCACGGGGGGCATGGAGATCATCAACATCACGGAAGTGAAAACGATAAAAAAAATTAATCCGGCAGACGGGACCGCGTCGCGGTCCCGTTATCAGTCCAGGTATCGTTCGTAGTCTCTGGCATGCGCAAAGGCATGCTGTTCGAGTTTGTTATCAGCGGGTGCCGCCGTCCGGAACGCCAGTGAGTTAACAGGATTGTTATTGATGACCAGCTCGTAATGCAGATGAGGACCGGATGAACGTCCGCTGTTACCGGATAACGCAATAGCGTCTCCCCGGGTAACCCTGGCCCCTTTAGTAACGAGTATTTTATTGAGGTGGAGATAGCGAGTTATAACACCAGCTTTTCCCGTTACTTCAACAAAATACCCCATGGTACTGTTATATTCGGCCCGGGTGATTTTTCCGTCGATGACGCTGACTATTTTCGTGTTCATGGGCATGGAATAATCAATGCCATTATGGGGGCTCACTTTTCCCGATACCGGGTTAAGTCTTGCTGGATTGAAAGGCGAGCTGAGTCTTGCTGTGGCCGGTAACGGATAATCGAGACTGCCTTTCCCGGAAGTATCGGAAAGGTTATAGAACTTTTTGTCTGATATACGATACGCCGTGTAATTAAATGAACCGGACGTAAATTTATAGGCCACTACACGTGATTTTCCCGCTTTCTTTTGCAGTACGAGTTTTAATGATTCATTTTTTTTCAAATGCCGAAGATTAAACCGGGAAGGCAAAGATCGCTGAAGGATAGCGATCTCGTTCGATTCCAGCCCCGAGCGGGTGGCTGAAAGGTAGGCATTTTCTTTTACGACATCGGTAGAATACATTAACTGGAATTCGCCGTTAGCATGAACACTGCGGCGTATGCTAGGGGTTTTCAGGAGGCGTGTCATCTGTCAGTTAACCGGGAGCACCGTTGATGGTCGTCATTTTTGTAACATATCTTATTTCCCGTTTGCTCCTGAAGCTCTGGGAAGTGTATGACCAGCCCGACGGTGATGATTAACGGGTCTGAAACAGGTTACGGCAGAGCAATATGAGGCTCATGTCCTGCGACGTAACCCGTCAGTGAAGTCCTGCTGCGCACCTGACGCTAAGCACTAACCCACCTGTCTTTACTTGGACAAATACAGCCCGCGAAGCTTTCTTGCCTGCGTCTGATGAGCTTCCGCACCGGCATTATTGACCTGCTCATGCACGAGGGCGGCTTTCTCTCCGGCATTCAGTTCGTTAAAAGAAGAAGATGTCTCTGAATTTGCATCACTCCCGGATAGCATTTTTTTATGTTCCTCAATCATTTTTTGATGTGCATAGGACGCGCTGTTGTTCATAAATGAATGCGCAACAATGGCCCTTTCATGTTCATTCATTTCAGAGAATGATGGCGTGTTGTTTTTATTAATCCTGCCAGGCAAGTTTTCATGCGCCGAGGAATTAACATGGCTAACGGCTGAGGCATTATTCACGAATCGATGTGCTTCATGGGCAATATCACTGGACTTGGCAAAAACTGCCCCACAGAATAAAGTTGTAAACGCAGTGGTTGTGATTAATACATTCATGTGTAATTACCTTCTTAGGTAAATAAAAGATGTCATCACGATCATATATAAAAATAATCAACCTGTGGGGAAGATGACGTAAATGTAATACAGCTGCGTACATTACACGATTGTAATGAATTTGTTTCTTAAGGTGTGCTAGCTTCATTTCATTGTAAGAGGATGAACCAGAAATTTGATTTAAATCGGTTCTCGAACTTTGTCAGTAACCATACTTTAAATAAGGGAATGCGCATGCTGTTGAAAACGTCTCGACGAACTTTCCTGAAGGGATTAACCCTCTCTGGCGTAGCCGGAAGTCTTGGCGTATGGAGTTTCAATGCGCGTTCCAGTCTGAGCCTGCCAGTTGCCGCATCCCTGCAGGGTACTCAGTTTGACCTGACCATTGGTGAAACGGCCGTCAATATCACGGGCAGTGAGCGTCAGGCCAAAACAATCAATGGAGGCCTGCCGGGGCCCGTTCTTCGCTGGAAAGAAGGTGACACCATTACCCTGAAGGTCAAGAACCGTCTTAATGAACAGACGTCCATTCACTGGCACGGCATTATTCTTCCAGCCAATATGGATGGTGTTCCGGGGCTGAGTTTTAAGGGCATAGAGCCTGATGATACCTACGTTTACACCTTTAAGGTTAAGCAGAACGGGACTTACTGGTACCACAGCCATTCCGGTCTGCAGGAACAGGAGGGGGTATACGGTGCCATTATCATCAATGCCAGGGAGCCGGAACCGTTTGCTTACGATCGTGAGCACGTGGTCATGTTGTCTGACTGGACCGATGAAAATCCTCACAGTCTTCTGAAAAAATTAAAAAAACAGTCGGATTACTACAATTTCAATAAACCAACCGTTGGCTCTTTTTTCCGCGACGTGAATACCAGGGGGCTGTCAGCCACTATTGCCGATCGGAAAATGTGGGCTGAAATGAAAATGAATCCGACTGACCTCGCGGATGTCAGTGGCTACACCTACACCTATCTCATGAACGGTCAGGCCCCGCTGAAAAACTGGACCGGGCTGTTCCGTCCCGGTGAAAAGATACGCTTACGGTTTATCAACGGTTCGGCAATGACCTATTTCGATATCCGCATCCCCGGGCTGAAAATGACGGTCGTGGCTGCAGATGGCCAGTATGTAAACCCGGTTACCGTTGACGAATTCAGGATTGCCGTTGCCGAAACCTATGATGTCATTGTGGAGCCTCAGGGTGAGGCCTATACCATCTTCGCACAATCCATGGACAGGTCCGGCTACGCTCGGGGGACACTGGCCACGAGAGAGGGGTTAAGTGCTGCCGTTCCCGCCCTCGATCCCCGTCCTCTGTTGACCATGGAAGATATGGGTATGGGAGGAATGGGACATGATATGGCAGGAATGGACCACAGCCAGATGGGAGGCATGGAAAACAGCGGAGAGATGATGTCTATGGACGGTGCTGACCTTGCGGATAGCGGGACATCCTCCGCGCCCATGGATCACAGCAGCATGACCGGTATGGATCATTCCCAGATGGCCGGAATGCCGGGTATGCAAAGTCATCCTGCGTCAGAAACGGGTAACCCACTGGTTGATATGCAGGCGATGAGCGTCTCTCCGAAATTAAACGATCCTGGTATTGGTCTTCGAAATAACGGAAGAAAGGTTCTCACGTACGCGGATTTGAAAAGCCGCTTTGGGGATCCTGACGGACGTGAACCTGGCCGCACCATAGAACTGCATTTAACCGGTCACATGGAAAAGTTTGCCTGGTCATTTAACGGAATCAAGTTTTCAGATGCCGCACCAGTGCTGCTGAAATACGGTGAGCGACTCAGGATCACGCTGGTCAACGATACCATGATGACTCACCCCATTCACCTGCATGGTATGTGGAGCGATCTGGAAGATGAAAACGGTAATTTCATGGTTCGTAAACACACAATAGATATTCCCCCTGGTACAAAACGCAGTTACAGAGTGACAGCAGATGCGCTTGGCCGCTGGGCGTATCACTGCCATTTGCTCTATCACATGGAAATGGGAATGTTTCGTGAAGTCCGGGTGGAGGAATGATGCGAATGAAGAGAAGTTTTAAGGCCATACCTGTTCTGGTCGCCGGTTTGTTTACCTCACAGCTTTCTATTGCGGCGAGCGCCGTCTCTGCAGATCCCCACGCCGGGCACGACATGTCTTCCATGCAGATGCCGGTAGATGAGAATTTCACTGAGATGACGTCAATGGAGCCCATTTTAACTGAGAGCAGAACGCCAATTCCGCCTGTTACCGATGCCGACCGGAAGGCTGCATTCGGCAATTTACCGGGGCATGCGATTCACGACAGTGCGATTAATTATCTGGTCTTGCTGGATCAACTGGAATGGCAACGGTCGGATAACTCCAACAATTTCAGCTGGAGTGTTAACAGCTGGATTGGAGGCGACACTGACCGGCTCTGGCTAAAGAGTGAAGGCGAACGAAGCGGGGGGGAAACGGAGACGGCAGAAGCCCAGCTACTCTGGGGGCACGCGGTTGGCCCCTGGTGGGATTTGGTTGCGGGTGTAAGACAGGATTTCAGACCTGCTTCAGCCCAGACCTGGGCTGCTGTCGGTTTTCAGGGGCTCGCGCTCTATAATTTTGAGTCTGAAATTACGGCTTTTGTCAGTAATGACGGAAAAGCAGCCCTCCGTCTGGGGGGGGAATACGATGTTTTACTGACTAACCGGCTCATACTCCAGCCATCCTATGAGGTAAATCTCTACAGTCAGGATGATGAATTGCGGGGGCGCGGCAGGGGATTAGCTGACACAGAGCTGGGCCTTCGGCTGCGCTACGAAATACGCCGTGAATTTGCACCCTATATAGGCGTCTCCTGGAATCAGCTTTACGGGAAAACGTCCGATATGGCGAAAAGAGAGGGTGAGAAAGACCATCAGGTAGTATTCCTGGCGGGAGCCAGAATCTGGTTTTAATGCGTTGACTTAAAACACTAAACTAAACAGGTAAATAATATGTCGATTTTACATAAAGCCATTCTTACAGGTGGCCTGGTTATGGGCGTCGCTTTTTCTGCTATGGCCCATCCGGAATTAAAAAGCTCTGTGCCGCAGGCTGATTCGGCCGTAGCGGCCCCGGATAAGATTCAGCTTAATTTCTCGGAAGATCTGACCGTGAAATTCTCAGGTGCAAAATTAACGATGACGGGTATGAAAGGTATGTCATCACATTCTCCGATGCCGGTCGCGGCAAAAGTGGCACCAGGCGCTGACCTTAAATCGATGGTCATTATTCCGCGAGAACCTTTACCCGCTGGTACTTATCGTGTTGACTGGCGCGCAGTTTCTTCAGATACGCACCCTATTACCGGTAATTACACCTTTACAGTGAAGTAATATTATGAACGACCTGATTATGATTGTTATTCGTTTTCTTCTTTATCTTGATTTGATGGTAATATTTGGATTGCCATTTTTTCAGATATATGGATTAAGTGGTGTCAGACATGAAACGTATAACCTGACTAATTTCAGGTCGTTTATAACCTTTGCTGTTGTTGCAGGCATCATTCTTACTGGCATTAATATGCTCCTGGTATCTAATGCCATGAGCGGAGTAACTGATCTCAGGGAATTATCCATCCATATTATCGAGATGGTTATAGAAGAAACTGATGTAGGTATTAGCTGGATTGTCAGACTTTGTGCACTGTTTACCACTCTCGGTGCTTTGTTCCTTTACACTAATAAGAGACTATTGTCCTGCCTGCTGATGACGATGAGTGGGGGCGTGGCGCTGGCTACACTTGCCTGGGGAGGACACGCCGTCATGCATGACGGTCTTCATTACTATCTCCATTTACTGAGCGATCTGACTCATCTCGGCGCTGCAGGTGCCTGGACAGGTGCTCTGGTTGCATTTGCTATCCTGCTGATGCGCAGAAACGCGCATAATGCACAGAGCGTCATTGTGATATCGGACTCCCTGGCAAAATTTGCCACGGCAGGTACGGTGATTGTTGTAGCTCTGATCCTGAGTGCGCTTGTCAACTATCTGTATATTGCTGAGGGTAACTTAACGCCCTTGTTCAACAGCGCCTGGGGGCGGATATTGCTTGCTAAAACGGCTCTGTTTGTTCTGATGCTTCTTCTGGCTGCAGCAAACCGGTTTCACCTGGGTCCCCGGCTTGAAGTTATGGTCAGGGAAGGGAATTATGATCGCAGCGTTGCCCTGATGCGAAACAGCATCCTGACAGAATTCGTTGTTGCGATTATCATTCTGGGCGCCGTAGCGTGGCTCGGAATGCTTGCTCCGTCTGAGGCCAGCTAGGGGACAGCCAAAGCTCATGCGTGAGATTTTTACTTTCATATCAGCGAGTTGACCATGCAGCGTATTTTAATCGTTGAAGACGAACAAAAAACAGGTCGTTACCTGCAGCAGGGACTGGTTGAGGAAGGCTATCAGGCCGATCTCTTTAATAATGGCCGCGATGGTCTCGGGGCCGCGTCGAAGGGACAGTATGATTTGATAATACTGGACGTGATGCTGCCTTTCCTCGACGGGTGGCAAATCATCAGCGCACTGAGGGAGTCCGGGCACGAAGAACCGGTCCTTTTTTTAACTGCAAAGGACAACGTGCGGGACAAAGTGAAAGGGCTGGAGCTTGGCGCAGATGACTACCTGATTAAGCCCTTCGATTTTACGGAGCTGGTTGCACGTGTAAGAACCTTACTGCGCCGGGCACGCTCGCAGGCTGCAACGGTTTGTACTATCGCCGATATGACCGTTGATATGGTGCGCCGGACCGTGATCCGTTCGGGGAAGAAAATCCATCTCACCGGTAAAGAATACGTTCTGCTTGAGTTGCTGCTGCAACGCACCGGAGAAGTGTTACCCAGGAGTCTTATCTCGTCCCTGGTCTGGAATATGAACTTTGACAGTGATACGAATGTGATTGATGTCGCCGTGAGACGCCTGAGAAGTAAAATTGATGATGACTTTGAGCCAAAACTGATCCATACCGTTCGCGGTGCCGGATATGTCCTGGAGATCAGAGAAGAGTGAGGTTCAAATTTTCCCTGACCACACGCCTGAGCCTGATTTTTTCTGCAGTGATGCTTACGGTATGGTGGTTATCAAGTTTTATACTGATTAGTACCCTTAATGGCTATTTCGATAATCAGGACCGTGATTTTCTGACAGGTAAACTTCAGCTTACCGAAGAATTTCTTAAAACAGAGACATTCCGGAACAAAACGGATATTAAATCATTATCAGAAAAAATAAACGATGCGATGGTGGGGCACAATGGTTTATTCATTTCTATAAAAAACATGGAAAATGAAAAAATTGTGGAACTGTATGCCAAAAATTCTGTTGTTCCAGCGATCCTGCTTAATAAGTCGGGGGATATTCTCGACTATATGATCCAGACGGAAGAAAATAACACCGTGTACCGCAGTATCTCGCGGCGGGTTGCCGTGACGCCGGAACAGGGTAAAAGCAAACATTTCATCATTACAGTTGCCACAGATACTGGGTATCACACCCTGTTTATGGATAAGCTCAGTACCTGGCTGTTCTGGTTCAATATCGGTCTGGTCTTTATTTCTGTTTTTCTGGGCTGGCTGACCACACGTATTGGTCTGAAACCGTTACGGGAAATGACCAGTCTGGCTTCCTCCATGACCGTACACAGCCTGGACCAGCGCCTTAATCCCGATCTGGCTCCGCCGGAAATTTCTGAGACCATGCAGGAGTTCAATAACATGTTCGATCGCCTGGAGGGGTCATTTCGGAAATTGTCAGATTTCTCGTCTGACATCGCGCATGAGCTGCGCACACCGGTCAGTAATCTGATGATGCAGACGCAGTTTGCACTGGCTAAGGAAAGGGATGTTTCGCATTACCGCGAAATTTTATTTGCTAACCTGGAAGAACTGAAAAGGTTGTCACGAATGACCAGTGACATGCTTTTTCTGGCACGTTCAGAACATGGTCTGCTGCAGCTGGATAAACATGATGTGGATCTGGCCACCGAACTGAATGAATTACGTGAGTTATTCGAGCCCCTGGCAGACGAAACAGGAAAGACAATCACGGTTGAAGGAGAGGGCGTTATTGCCGGAGACAGCGATATGCTGCGACGTGCTTTCAGTAACCTGCTTTCCAATGCAATCAAGTATTCTCCCGATAACACCTGTACAGCGATACGCCTTGAGCGTGACAGTGACTGTGTGAACGTGATGATTACGAATATGATGTCTGGCCCGGTTCCCGCTAATCTTGAACGTTTGTTTGACCGCTTCTATCGCGCAGATTCATCAAGGGTCCACAACACGGAAGGCGCGGGGCTGGGATTATCAATTACAAGGTCGATCATTCATGCTCACGGCGGCGAGCTGTCAGCAGAACAGCAGGGGCGTGAAATTGTGTTCAAAGTGCGCCTGTTAATGGATTAATCCCATTGTTCAGGAGAAACCTGGAAGGTGACAAAATTGTCATCATTCAGTCACGCGATAAACAGAGGCGGTTTTTTATAATTATTCATAAATCAGGAGCAGCGTGATAACACAATCACCTGGTTCCTGGAGTGATGATTAACCCGCCCTGAGATCAACTGCTTTCTCTGTTATAAGCCATTGATTGTTTGGGTATGTAAACACCGGAGACCCAACCATGAAAAAGATTCTCGTATCATTTGTTGCCATTATGGCTGTCGCTTCATCCGCCATGGCTGCAGAGACAATGAACATGCATGACCAGGTAAATAATGCACAGGCTCCTGCCCATCAGATGCAGTCATCTGCTGAAAAAAGCGCAGTTCAGGGAGACAGCATGACAATGATGGATATGAGCAGTCACGATCAGGCCGCAATGTCCCATGACATGATGCAAAACGGCAATTCTGCTGCCCATCAGGACATGGCTGAAATGCATAAAAAAATGATGAAATCCAAGCCAGCAGCTTCTAACGAAACAGCAAAATCATTTTCCGAAATGAACGAGCATGAGAAAGCCGCTGTTATGCATGAGAAGGCGAATAATGGTCAATCTTCCGTTATTCATCAGCAGCAGGCTGAAAAGCATCGCAGCCAGATCACCCAGAATTAACCCGCAGCTCCACTTGTCAGACCCTCATTTGACGCCGAAGTCACTGGCTTACGCTCCCGATCGGGAGCGTTTTTTTTAAACCAAATGAAAGATTATGTCTGTGTATGATTAATCGTAGTCTGCGGCCTGTTATGAACTAAATGAACGACGGACTAAATTTAACATAAGATAGATTACACGAACTAAGCTATTGATTTTATTTACAAAAAAAGAAGTCAGCATGACAGTGGTTGTTTATCTCCAAGGATCATGCCTGGCAGAGTCCTGAGACTGGCTGAGAATACGGATGATCGTGACCACAGAATGTGATGACACAAAATAAAGCATGTGCTGTTCCACCGGTAACGAGAAGATATCCTCTCCAAGCTCTGCACGCTGTGTTCCGATCTCGTGCATTGCCAGCACGTCAAATACTGCCGCTATCCGGCCGATATACTCATCCGCCTGGACAACCCCGAATTGTCTGAAACTGTAATCCCAGATAGCCTCCAGATCTTCTTCCGCTTTTGGTGTCAGCTCAATTTCTTTCATTTGCCGCCCTGGCTTTAACATTCATCAGGAAAGCATCCTTGTCCCATGGCTTCGCGTCGCCGCTGCTAATCCCTTCGGCCAGTAGATCGCGTAATTCCTGCAGACGGGATTGAGCCTGCTTCTCACGTAATAAACGTAGTGCATCGCGCATGACCTCACTCTGGGTGCGGTAATCCCCTGCCTTGACCAGGGAATCGATAAACTCACGTAGCTCATCGCCAACATCAACCGTCATCGTACGGGACATATCGCCTCCAACTTGTAATGTAAGATTTGTTCTTACATTAGTATATCAACTTCCCCTCCTCCTTCAATCTCCGGCATTTGCATAAAAGACCTCTCGCTTAAAATCGGAGGATCCGACTTTTGGGGTTTTCGGATCCCAAGAAGAATGTAGAAGGATTTGTGCTGATAATGCAACACTAAGGATGAATTTTGAACTTAATCACATTATTGCTTATTTGGCATCAATAATTGAAACGCTTTGCATAATTTTCAATAAAAGAGCGAGGCATTTATTTCCCATATAAATTATATGCCATTGAAGAGAGCGAAACGGTAGTGAACTTGCGGTACCAAGAATAAACTGTACCTACTCCTTCAGGGCACTGGTGTGTGCAGATGTACGACAGAGCCCTGCGCCTTTTGCAATAAATAATTAAAGGACTGAACATGGCGACCACAGTAATAGCTGCCTTTAACGAATTTATGAAAGATACCGTGAATCTCAAAAAGGCAGATACCGATGACGCGCGTGCAAGTCGCGACTGGCTTATCGGTAAGATGAGTGATTTTGAGAAGGACGATAAATTTCCGGTGAGTTATCCGGCGATCCATATTGCCTTTGGATCCTTTGCCAGAAGAACCAAAATCCGTCCCCTGGACGATATCGATCTGATGTTCGGCTTATCCGCGCAGAGTGCCACCTATAACGTTCTGAGTGACCGGATCACCCTGACCTCTTCCGGCGAGGGCACGCGCCTGCATGGGTATCGGCATTCAGGAGCTGACACTATCTGCTCCGTCAGAATTCTGAATGCCTTTAAAAACCACCTGCAGGACATTGCCCAGTACGCCCAGGCTGATATCAGGCGTAACCAGGAAGCCGTCACGCTGAAACTGGTCAGCAAGGACTGGAATTTTGACATCGTGCCCTGCTTCATTACCAGCGAAGATGTCTTTGGACGGACTTACTACCTGATCCCCGACGGCAACGGCCACTGGAAGTTTACCGACCCCCGCAAAGACAGGGACAGAGTTACAACTATCAATGTGCAGAATGACGGCAATGTGCTCAATGTCATTAGGGCAGTCAAGTACTGGCAGCGTAGACCGACGATGCCTTCCATGAGTTCCTATCTGCTTGAGACGCTGATTCTGGACTATTACGCTGGCAGGACGTCCTGCTCATTGTTTGTCGATATGGAGCTGGAAGCGCTTTTCCGCCATCTTGGTCTGTTCGTACAGTTCTCCGTCAACGATCCTAAAGGCATACAGGGAGATATCAACTCTCTTTCAGCCGAGGCACGTAAGGCAATATCGGACAGATGTTATCTCGATGCGCAGAAGGCATCGGAGGCGAGACGGTTTGAAGATAATAAAGAGTATGAAAAATCTATCAATAAATGGCGCGACGTGTTCGGGCCGTCCTTTCCTATTTACGGGTGAACCATGAATGCCATCTACACGAACCAGTCGACCAGAGAAAATCTGGATTTACTGTATGCTCAGGCCCGTATCTACGACAGGGTAAAAAACTGGAACAGGCTGAATTTTATCTTCAGCATCATCGTGCCGCTCCTGCTTTCGCTCGTTACCGTATACAACCGGAGCCGGGGCTTTGTCGATTCAGAGTTGCTGTCTTCGCTATTAGGGTTGTATGGACTCCTAGTGCTTACTTTTAACATTATCATCAGCGGACATATCTCAGCACTGCGCAGGAAGGCAGCCTCAATCCAGGAAATGTACGACTGCCGGGTACTTGGCATCCGGCGCAATGACCTGAAGGTGGAGGAGATCCCACGGGATGACATCATCCGGGCTGCTGCCTATTTCAGGGACAGCCCGGAAAAAGCACGAAAGCGATTTGGCGAAGAGGGGTGGTACGTCAGTAAGGTGTATGACGCGCCGCAGGCCGTAATGGCGCTCCTGTGCCACGGAAAAAACCTCGGCTGGGACAAATCGCTCAGGGAGGTACTGCACGTGTTTTATCTTTCAGCTTTCATTGTCTCGCCTGTCGCGATGCTTGTTTACGGCATCGCCATGAAATCCGGGCTGAATGAGATCCTCTTCTATGTGGTGTTCACTCTGCCGGTCATCCGCTATTTCTTGCTTCAGTTTCTGGATAATCGCAGCAGTATGAAAAGAAGCGAGAAGCTGAAAAAGTACGTTGAGAAGGAATTATCCGGCATCAGGGTGTCCGGAAGGGCAGAAGAAGAGCAACTGGGCTATACGCTCCGGAATATCCAGGATGAAATGTTCGCCTACCGGGCCTCATGCCCGCCCGTTCCCAACGGTATTCAGCTGATAATGAAGCCAAAAAATGAGCGAATTTATGTTGATTACTTTGAAACGAATCTGAAGGAGTTGCACCTTCAGGAGTAATCCCCCTTGGCTCCGGTGTAGGCTTTACGTATGCCGGAGCACATCACGATAAACCATTCAGGTCGCCTGGCTGCCAGCGTAAACACATAGTCACCTTCACCTCGTATAGTTAGCATCCGGCTTTACCGGAAATCGGATCTGCGAGAGAGGGATAAAGGATTACTGCCGGAAAAGCACAAAAGGCAGTGGATTGTTGTGATTGGTGGATTATTGTATGGGATGCAAATTTTATGGCTGACTTCGCCTGAAATGGCAACAAAGAGAGAAGGCAGCTTTCCCCCTCAGCTTATGCGTGCCGTGAGGGGGAGCAACTACCCGACTAGCGGATCATTTGCAGTTTTCCTTTCATGATGCGTCTTCACCCGGTGAGGACTGTAAACTGACAGAGTCTTTACGGAGTATAAAGCGGACTTTAATCTGACCACTGAAAACGGCCTCTCCTTCATATTGAGAATGCAAAGCTATTTCAAGTGGTTTGTCATCAACCGCTTCAGCATTAAAAGTGAAAATGTACTCTCCCTCACTTTTGATTTTATACTCTTCAAAATAGTTTTTATTCACAAGCAGGGCATCAATAGCATCAAAGTGAGGCCTGATATAGATCGAACAGCTTTTTCCTTTTCCACGGATCTTTAGATTTCGGTTTTCGTCATAAAACAATTTATCTTCTTTACCCTCGACACTATCTAAAGTATTTGCTCTGTACTCATGATATTGATTCCATAATCTTTCATCACCCACAATGAGATAGTCATCTTCCTGGAGGTCATCGTAATCATAAACCACATTTAGAAGTTCAGTGAACGACGTCACATCCATATACCGTTGAGCTGGTTGGCGACTCAGCAAATATAACAAATCAAGTACGTGCTCGTTGATCAATGCGGATGCACGATTTTCTTCAAGCCCGTGTATTTTGCGAGAAAATTTGTCAGTCACATCCTGCTTATCCATGTTGAAAACGATGCGTTTCATGATATTACTGTTCACTACTGGGGCAGAAGTTATATTTCCAAATAAAGAAAATAATATTTTTTTGCTTAGATTTTTTTTAAAAATGTCAGAGATAATACTTCCAAAGTTATCCAGAATTGTACTGCTGACTGGAGAGTTTATTATTTCTTGCTGAATGTGATTGGTAAAAAGGTCCAGATACTCTTGTATCAAGTCAGACACTTTCTGCTTTTTTTCGGTAAAAACATCGTCAGCAACAAAAGCTGCACCGGTCAGTTTATTGATGACGTTGTGCAGTGATGCAAGATTTCTTACGATTTTTTCCAAAAATTGAAACGATAATAGATTAGAGGCAACAATTGCTTTCATTTTAGGTGAAACCGAATTTGTATCACCGCAACGCAATACAGACAACTCCGCTATCTGGGGGATGAGATCCTCAATTCCCCCGAGGCGTCTTCCCATATAGGTGCGCCCGCTTACCAAGCTTTTACCATGTGTTGATGATAATTTCCTTATAATATTCCCGGGTGAATTTATTGCCTCCTCGCAGTCAGCTTTATTCCAGATAAGCAAACGGATAAAAACGTCGATGATGTCTGAACTTCTGGTCAATTTTTCAGATAAACGTTCAAAACCACCGGTATTTTCGACAAGACTCCCGTCAAGCAGAGTGCGGACAGCAAAATGACATTGTGTGTTTTGAAAGGCACCGGGTTTGCTAATGATAAAAGCAGCTGTTAAGAGTCGAAGATCTGTTAGTGTATTCTTGTAGAATGAGTCCTGGAGTTGCGAAAGTTCAACCGGTTTTCTTAATGGCATATTCTCATGACTGAAAACAATTTCGCCATCCAGAGTTGCCTGCGTAACGATAAACTCCTGCCAGTTGAACAGTGCAGTTTTATGACTATCAGCAGACCCTCGGGCAGTATGAAGCCAGCGGTTCATTAAGTCCACCGCCCAGTCAACAGAGCCTGACTCGCCTGACAGTACTGCACATGCGACTATGTCTGGTAACGTGAAAAGGTGCTCTTTCAGAGTGCCATGGTATAACTGCTGACCACCATTTTTTTGGGATATGTATTCCAGACCATCAGTCCACCCTTCCCAGATTTCGACAAAATCCCTCAAAAGGGCCTCATAACTCTGACGCTGTGTTAAATCAAGCCTCACCGTGTTGGCATGGCCCCAGCGCACGAGAATGTCCCATGAATAAAATGTATATCTCAAAGCAAGCTGTATTTCTTTGAAGGAAATGTTTTCTCTTTTAGAACACAGCATTCGTGGAATGTTCATACATTTTGCATAAAACCTCTCAGATATATCAATGCGTATAACTGCCTGCCGGAAAAGCTGATAAAGCTCTGTATATAATTTATCAGTAAAACTACGATCCCAAAAAATGTCATCTGCTAATAGCAAAAGATTATCTGTCTGCTGCCCTTGCCTAAAATTAAATCCGTCCGTAAAAGTTGTTATGTCACGACAGAATCCTTCAATAGCTTCGTCAAAGGCATTGATATCAGCACTGGCTAACGCATCAATGGCATCACCTAAAAGCCCTTTGATTATTCTGTCTGTTGCAATATGACGTTTAGTAGCGATACCTGTGCGGAAGCAACGTGTTAAGACACTTACCAGAACATGGTCTGACTCGATATTTTTAACTTTAAACAGGGGTAGGGTTTCGAAGCCATCCCGGCTATCCAGCTTCGAAAACAACGCAATTATTATTTGTTTTTTCTTTAAGCGACCATATATATTTATAAGCCAGAGAATAATTTTCAATGGCCGCACATAGACATCTTTAATAACATCCTGTACTGAAGCTTCTTTTCTTATAATTGAGTAATCTTTTTCGAATGAATAATCCTCAATGACCAAATTACTATATTTATCATTTCTGATAATTTGGCTTTCAACCGGCTTGTTTAAAAAAATGTTATGCAGTTGACTTTTTACATGCGCTGATAAAATGTCGGCAGTGAGGTAGCGTAACACCATTCTTTCACGTTTTTCATCGTCAAGCACACTGAGGCTTTGCACAAAGAACCAGATAGAAAGAGCAATGTTAAGCATCATCCATATATTACTTATTCCACAAATTATCGCGTAATTATAGTTTCCGACGAATGTCCTTAGCAATAATCCGCAGAGCATGAAGCCAGAAAGACATAACCCGCTCAGACCTGCCAGCATGAACCCGGAATAGGTCTGATAAGCTGCGTGTACGATTTTCCTAGCTGATTTCCTCTGAAATATAACACTGACAAGGCCAACGACCATGGGATACACAATACCTATAATGGTAAGCTGTCCCCCCAGGAGGTTTATCTGAGCGTCAAACAGGGTATTCCATTTAGGAAACCACTCAGCCACAAATGGCTTTATATAGCTTTTAGCTGAGACCATCACAATGAAAATGGCTGCAAAAAATGATATCAGCATAAACATTGCCTTTACGTAATACTTTGAACCATAGACCAATATTTTTTCACAGCCGTTCCATTTCAGTGCCATGTATGATTGATTTACATGAATGTTGTCACGGATAAACTTATGTGTCTGGTAGCTAATGCTGTCTAGAATTTTTTTAAGCATATTGGCTCATTAATATAAATTTTATTATTTATATATTGTGATAGAGAAAGGTCATGTGAGTCACTTTACCATTACCCATCTGTATTTTCTTCCATCAAGCATCAAGCATCAAGCATCCAGTTTGCGTTGCCTCCGCATTCGCAAATCTGCCTCTGCACTCCCTTTTAGACTGTAGCTGTGGCTAAGGAGAATATCTTTCTGGCTTTGCCTTTTTTCGGATCTCAGCGGGAAAAATGAATAGCCGATGTGATGAAAGATAATGTCTTCAAGCAGGCAGAACTATTCGTCGCATCACAGGACGCTTAAAAATAAGCTTTATGAAAAATACCGAAGCAGACATAGTGCTATGATAGCATTAATTGTCTTTTCTATATGGAGTATCCCATGCTGAGCCAGCTGAACCTGCGTTTTCCCAAAAAACTGATCGAGAGCCTCAAATCCCGTGCGTCCGCCGAGGCCACGTCCGTTAATGCCCTTGCGGGCCGCTTCATCGAGGAGAAGCTCATGTCTGCGGCGCCGGACGACGATTCGCTGGCGCTGAACGCCGATCCTGCCGGCACACGTGAATCGCTCTACAAGAAAATCGTCCGCGGCGAGTTCTTCGGACGGCAGACCCTCAGGCATGCAGAGCTGCGCTGGCTCTTTGACCATGCTCACCGGGCCTGCCTCTACGGCAGCGGCTACGTGAGCTGGCCGGTTATTGAGGCTCTCATGAACATCACCTTTGAGGCGCTGCTTTATGCCGAAGCGCATAAGATTGAGGTGGACACCTTTTACATCAACCGGACCTTCGATCTGCCGGGGAAGAACTACCGGGAAGAAACGCAGCGCTTTATGGCCGTCATGCCCCGACATGTGGATCCCTCCTGGGCAGAGCACCTGCTTCGCCCGCTCTCCTCCGGTGCGCTTGAGCTGCAGAACTTTCCCGACGAGGCCTTGGCGCAGATCTGCACTCCTGACCGTCTCCGGCTGATATTTCCGCTGGTCGTGAAGGCGCAGGCCCTGGATGAACAGGAGATGAAGGCCTGGGTGGCCGCGACCGGACTGGTCACTGAGGATCTGAATCTGACGGCTGAGGTCGGTGGTATCCGTCTGCATGTTCAGGTAAGCGGTAACCGCGCGCCCCAGCTGCCCGGCAGGGAGTGGGAGGCACCCACTTTTGGTCTCATTGTTTCGGCAGGGTGCGTGGTGACGGCGATGGGCTGGGAGGTGTTCAGCGCACTGGTTCGCCAGTTGCAGGCCCGCGCGGCGCAACCGGTGCTGCACGGCTGGCACAGCCGGGATAAGCACGTGTCGGTGTATATTCCGCGTGCGGAAGGCGTTGATGCCATTCTCGGTCTGAACGGCATCCATATCTCTATGCCGGCCGACAACTATCTGGCGCTGGAAACTGCATTTCTGGCCGAAGTGAACGCGCCGGCCGCTGCCCCTGTGCTGGCAGAGCTGCGCGCCCTGTACGGGGATTTATAAATGGCTGCCGGAACAGAACTTTCACGTGCCGGTTTTGAGGGGCCGGTTATAAAAGCTGAAGATGACCGCTACGGTTTTTCAGCCATTGCGGACGGGCTGGCCCGGAGCATTTGCGAACTGGATGAAAATATCAGCACCGTTATCGGTATTGAGGGCAAATGGGGATCAGGGAAAACGAGTCTCCTTAACCTGCTGACTGCCCGGCTCAGACAGAAGGCTCCGGCTGCTACCGAAATCGTGCCGTTTTCACCGTGGCTTATTTCTCCGGACGAGAGTCCGGTAACGTCGTTGTTGCTGACCATTGCGGGCAGGCTGGCGAAGTATGAAACCGCGGCTCAGGAGGATATACGTAACGTGACGACGGTAACCGGTACGCTGGTTAACTATGCGCAGCAGACCTCCCGCAGGCTTGCCCCGGTTGCTCGTCTGGCCGGTAAATTAGGCGTGCCCGGATTTGAAATTGCCGCCGATGTGATGGAGACGCTGGGAGAAACAGACCTGCAACAACGGCAGAAAACGGCAGCAGAACTGCGCGCAGAACTTGAAAATAAAATCACAGCCCTTGGGATCAGTTTTATCATCATTATTGACGATCTGGACAGACTTGAGCCCGCCCAGGCGGTCGAAATATTACGTATGGTTCGTTCAGTGGCTGATTTCTCTAGGTTTCGCTATGTCATGTGTTATGACAGGGAGGTGCTGGCACATGCTGTTGAGCGCGGGCTGGGTGTACCGGACGGACGGCTTTATCTGCAGAAAATAATCCCGCTGTCATTTGCTCTTCCCCGACCGGAGAGCTTTACCCTGCGTCGGCAGTTTCGTGAAAGCGCCCTGCTAATATGGCGCGAGGTCAGCGGGCGTGAGCCTGATGCATACAGTGAGCGGTTGCTGGAGCAATTTGTCGAGGTCTACGGAGAGCGGCTTTCCACCCCACGGGAAGTAAACCAGGCACTCAATGCCATACGTTTCCGGTACCACGGACTGCGGGATTATGTGTATTTTCCTGATTTGTGTCTTCTGCAGCTTATTAATACCGTAAATCCTGAGTTTGCCTCCTGGACTGAAGATTACCTGACCGCGTGGTCAGTGGTTGTCAGTCGTGACGGTTCGGTTGGGGAGAAAGAGACGAAGGTACTGACCGACAGGCTTTTCACCTCACTGGAGAAGTTCGGAGCATCCAGGGCCGCTTCTCCGTGGGAACTGGTTACGTGGCTGCCAGGCATTACCGGATTTGACAGAGAGCACCTGCGGATGTTTGAAAGCCAGCGTCTAGCGGAAAGCCCTGGGCCAGTGAAGATCTCGATTTGATACACAGCATCATCGATGGCATCCCGGACGAAGAAATCAATAACCAGGTACTATGGGTGTCTGAGAAACAGGGCCGCACGCCTTACGCCATCGCGCTGAAAATTGTGAGTGAAGGGCGTCTGGATGAAGAGTGGGCGAAACGCTGGCAGCATGCCGCGAAGGAGATCCGTGAAAAAAATGCACAGCAGCAAGAAACAGAATGGCGTCAGAATGATAAATTGCCTGCTGTGCCAGTAAGGAGTCTCAGTTGAGCGTCGTCTGCAGAGCGTGACGCGACAGAATGTGGTTAAAGTCAGGAAAACCAGCCCGGGAAAGCAGCTGTGCAACCGATGCTGTCTTCGGCTGCCATTGCGTTAGCCAGATCAGCCCCAGCATATCTTTACAGCTTTGGGCAGCATGAAGATTCTCCGGCAAAACAGAGTGGCCGAACGGACACTGAAAACCTTCCATTGCGTCGTAAAAGGTGTGGAATATCTCCTCATCGGGAACGGCAAATATATACCAGTTACGCTGTAACTTTTTAACCGCATCAGGCTTCAGGGTGTAACGATATAAGGTGCCATTAAGCGGTACACTTTTACCGGTCCGTACTGCCAGATAGCGCGCGGCAGCCAAATGATGGGAGCCGTCGCAGTTCAGCCAGTATAGCCGGCGTGATGTCCAAGAGTAATCGGCAAAGCGCATCTTATCCCATCGGATTCCCCTGTGCGTCAGGTTATTAGCCAGCCGCAGTTCTGAATCTGGCGAGATATACTCCGGCGCACGGAGCTCAGGAAACTGGTCAATATCCTGAATGTCGTAATCCACCGATTTTGAAGCAGCTATCCCCGAGACATCAGTGATATCGCAGCTAAAATTATCCACGGTTTCCCTGCATACCAGTTCCTGTAGTTCCGGAACAAGAATGGCTGAGCTCTCGAATCTACGGTCGTAACCGGGCGAGCGATAATTCAGGGCACAGGCCGACTCACAATAAGTGCCGTTCATTCAGGTATCCCACCTTACCACCGAGCGCATCCAGAAGGTGTCCGGTGGCGGCTGCAAAGTGACTGGCCGGAGCGCCCCCAAAGAGATGGCCTGTTTTAGCTGCTCAGAATATCCAGCCAGATGTCTCACATCCTTCCAGAGAGAATAAACAAGCCTTTTCCATAAGGCTGGACGGCATTTCTCGTAAGGGACGTTTAACGGGCCACTGCCCGATTCTTTTTCCACACAATCCTCTCAGTTTTCTGCTCATGCCCGGCGGGCATAAAAGGCGGCTCGCTGACATTCAACAGAAAAGCCGGTTTCAAACCGCCGGGCCCTGCTTCCTGTCATATGCCACAAGCCCCCCCTCCCTGCCAAGCAATAACCCCCTGTAAGCCACGTAAACGCCTCTCTGCGCTTTCGGAGTGGGTCCGGCAAGGCGAAGCCGCAGTCGGGCCGTATCTCCGGCTTGGCGGGCCTGTAAGGGCCGCTTAGCGGCGTAGTTACAACATTCGCTAAAGCGGCTCGTGTTCCGGGCCTTCGGCCCGGGGCGGGGGCGGCTTTTCAGCGGCCGGGGCCGGGCTGTGTGGTTTCAGGTACGGCGGTGAGGCATTAAGGCGGCCGGACGTGGCGTTGTGGTTTCAGGACTGGTGCTCTGGCCACCGGGGCATAAGCTACTTTTAAATCCTTTGAGTGTTGTAACTAAACTCTTTGTTGTGCACCGCTCCCGTGCCCGGAGCGAAGCGCAGGGAGCTACTTCAGGGTTTTCCCCATTATCCACAGAAAAGGGAGACTGAAATAAGTGATCTCTTATGAAGATAAGTAAGGGGTGAAACCCCTGAATGAATTGCAGCTATGCTGAGGTCATTTGCAGATAATATTTTTTACCTGTTTGCAGATAATCGTGAACAACATGAGTGCCGGTGTTACCGGCACGGTATTCCTGCCGTAACGCTCGGTGGTGACCATTAGGTTTGGGTGTTTTTTGCGCGGTGGCGGAGTGCGGGCGCGGGGAAGCCTCCGCAGCAAAGCGGAGAATTGAAAAAGTAGGGTCAGTGCAGCGGGGGAGGTGTTTCCGGCGCGTCCAGGTTCACCAGTTCGAGCTGATAGAGCTGCTGCCACACCAGTTTGTCGAACTGCCGTGATGAGAACTGGTCAGCACGCGGGCCGAGGCTCCGGAGCAGGCGTTCGCCCACCTGACGCTTACGTTCGTCGAACGGTAGTGGCTCAAGCCGCCGGCGCAGTTTGCCTTCGACGGCCCGCGAACGACGCCCCAGCAGGGTCCGGTGACGGGTCGTTTCATGCCAGCGGCGACGTGCGGCTTTCAGACTCAGGGTTTCGCCAGGCTTCAGAACACCGTCGCGGATGGCCTGCCGGCGCGTTTCCTGTTCGGCACGCAGCTTGTCCATATTGACGCCAGTCATCTGCCAGCCGGCTTCGGTCAGGTTAACATGCTTCGGAAAACGGCAGCCGTTCATCAGGTCCCACTCTGTCGCCGGTGCGTCGATAACGCCAAACAGGCAGAGCAGCTGGATAGCGCGGGAGACGCGGGAAACCGTGACGGCTTTTTCGGGTATGATCTGTCCGTTTACATCCCGCGGACTCAGGGCTTCCGCCAGTTTTGAAATATTAAGCGTGACGATGTCCGTGGCCAGATCAACGGTGCTGACAAAGACCACAAACAGGGCATCAATAAGATGACACATTTCGGGACGTAGTGCGCGTTTGCGGCCACAGGCTTTTCTCAGAAAAATAAATCGCATGTCGGCCGACACGCGACGGCGTATCTGCCAGTAGCCGGTTTTACGATCATGATGCATCAGGTTGCGCAGCGCACGGCCGTGCTCGCCGGCAAGTGGCTTAAAGTGTGCTGGGCGTACATACACCGGTTCAGGGCATTTGCAGGCCGTGGAATGGGTGCCACGGTGGCGCCGGTCGGCGCGTGGGATCAGATTATCATTCACGCCGGCCTTGTCTTATGGCGGCCGGGTGTTGTGTTATGTAATGCATGCGCTATAATCCTTCACAGGCTACCAGCCTGCTTTTGGGCCCCCTGAATATCTGCAGATTCCGCCAAGTTTCTCACAGATTTCAGGGGGTTTTTGCATTCGGGTGCCGGCAGATGCCTTTTCCCGCTCCTGAGCGTCTTATGGACGCGCCCAATCCTTTTGTCCTTTTCTTCTCCGTCCGGTCGCATTAACGAACGCAGAAGTGTTTTCTGCCTAACTGTCCGGCTTCAGCCTCACCACAGGCGTTCACCGCGTCCCGCTCATTTCCGGTCACCACACCAGTCCTGAGAGAACGATTTCAGTTAAGTCAGAAATATAAAATATATCAGCCAGATACCTCACCACAGGCGTCATGGCTCGCAAAAGTCTACCGCTTTGCCTGCTAATTTTCTAGCTGTGACCGCTCAGCAAATGTGCGACCAAAGAAAATTTTCACAGCCAGGGAAAAATGCCGTGACCGGCTTCTCACATTCCGCTTCAGTAGTTGAGATTTCAATCAGTCGGAAAAAGCAGGCAGTGCTCGCCGCAGACTCAGACCGGCAGCGGTCTGAGCGAGGAAGCGCAAGGGTTCTGAGGCTGAAGAAGAGATAAGGACGCACCGGCGTTGAGGAGGACGGTTTCTGGCGGGAATGCCGTCGCCTGCAGCCGGACCGGTTCTATTCTGTCGCGTCTGTGCTGGCTAACTGTTTCAGATTAAATGAGAAACATCTGCCACAGCGCAGCGCTACACTGAAGTTTCTTGTAACGTTTTGGATTCATTTCCTCAGAAACAGTGGATTTCCTGTTTCTGAGGCTTTTTTTCACTGTCGGTAGCTTACTGAGCGGCTTTTTTAATGGCCACCTGGATCTGCGCGGCGGTGGTGCCGCCGGACAGCACGGTGATGTTGCCCGGTTTCGCGCCGGTGACCGGCATGATGATGAGTCCTGGCGTACCGGTAAGCCCCAGCTGCTGCGCCAGTGCGTCGTTGCGCTCAAGCGCGGCAGTGTTATCCGGCGTGGTGTTGTCCGTGAAGCCTGCCGCTTTCGCTGCGGCATCGATATCCGCCGCAGTAAGCTCCCCTTCCGCGTGGCCGGTGTGGTAGATGCTGTTGTGATAGGTCACATAAGCCTCTGCGCCTTTCGCTTTCCACACGGCCAGGCCGCGCTGCGCGGCCTGCTCTGATTCTGCCCACTTCCCGGCGAAGATGGGCCACTCCTTAAAGACAAACCGCACATCCGGGTTCGCTTTCATGGCCTTTTCGATTTCCGGCGCCAGTTTGCTGCACCAGATGCACTGGTAGTCAAAGAACTCGATGACGGCCACTTTCGCATTTTCCGGGCCATATGCCGGCGTGTCCGCGTCCCGCAGCAGCGCCTCCTGGTTTTCCATGACGCTCAGCGCGTACATTTTTTGCTGGCGCTCCTGCTGCTGCGCCTGTAGTTTCTGGCTGACCTGCACCAGAATCTCCGGGTGGGCCAGCATATAGTCGGCTGCTATCTGGCCGATACGGGCCTCCTGCTCCGGCGTGAAAACGGGTGCCGGTGCAGCCGCTGCGCTGCCGGCGAACAATGAAAAAGCCGCGCCAAGCGCGGCCAGGGTGTTTCGTGTCATAGCCATTCCTCTGATTAACGTTCTTTCTGAATATGTCGGGCAGCCGGATTTTTTCCTGCCCGTCGCGCAGCTGCATTTCCCTCTGGCGGGCCGCTTCGGCCCGGGCCTGCTCTGCCAGTTTCGCCTGCTCCTCTGCGGCACTGCCGGCGGCAAGGGCCCGCGCTTCGTCCTGAAGGTCCTGACGCAGCGCTTTGGGTATCACCACCGGTTTTTCTTCCGGCAGCGCGACAGTGCGGAACTGCTCCGGCTCTCCGCGGGAGATTTTCAGCAGGTGGGCTGACGGTCTTTCCTCTCCGGTCTGCCACACCACCCCATCCTGCGGCCGGGCCCTGACGGTGTCCAGGGCTTCCTGCAGGCTGTTCACCACCACCGTTTTACCGGAATGGCTGCGCTGCAGGACCGCCCCCCGGGCGCCTTCCGTTGCCACCATGCGGGTCTCGCCCTGAGTCAGGCGGCCGTTGTCGCCGGCAATAACCGGAACGAGCGCCAGCCCCGCGCTTTTGCCGTTGTTGTCATACAGCGGCAGCGCCAGTGCCGGCTCCGGATAGCGCTTTGTGGCCGGGATAATCCGTGCCGTCATCGCCTGTGCATCCATCCCCTGGTGACGAACCCAGGTGCGGCCGATAGCAGTGCGGGCCAGCGGCTGGCCCATCGCCCAGATAGCCCGTGCCTGCTGGCGCTGCGTTTCCGGCTTCAGCGCATCGTGGGCCGTTTTGGCCTCCCGCTCCGGCATTTTAACGGCCTTAGTCCAGTCCGCCAGGCCGTCCGTGTAAATCTGCACATGGTCTTTCGCACGGGAGGCGGAAATGTAAAACGCCCGCTGCGAGGCCAGCGCCTTACGCCCCTCCTGCGTGCCTTCCAGTGAAATAACGTAATCACTGCTGGCCCCCTGCGCGCCGTACCTACTCCCCAAAAAAGCCATAACGCAAGACCGCCACCAAAGAGTAATCCCAGACCCGCTTTTCCCCTGCTGAATGCCTGAATAGACATGGCCCAGTTAGCATCGGATGCAACCATCATGATTCCGTAGCGCTTAGCGGGTGTTAAAGAGCGCAACCACGGGTATAAAGTTGCCCCCATTAACAGATGCCTGGCATTAATGGCAAAAACGGTGGCTATCAGCGTTAATACAGGAACGTGACCCGCCCAAAGCTCTAATGAGGCGAATTGAGCATAACCAGCAAAAACTAAAAAACTCATCATCGTTGCCGTTATATGTCCCATGCCTTTCTGTGATGCAGCCAGTCCAAAAGCGGCACCAAACACAGCGACAAATAGTGAAACCGGGATAAGCCGCCGAAAACCAGCCCAAATCAGTGAATGACTAAGTTGAGACAAATCGGGCTCGTGATACGTCATCTGGGTCCTCATGAACAAAAGCAAACAGACAGCCACTATGACAACGTTGTAGACTCGATAAAAACGCATAATAATTGATGTTAATATTTGATAATCGAATGCAAGGTTCCTGAGTGCAAAATCAAGACCTACAGATGGACTGGCTTAAATGCTTTGTTGCGGTAGTGGATGCAGGATCGCTTTCGGCTGCTGCTCCGGAAGTCCATCGCTCCCAGTCTGCAGTCAGCATGCAGTTAAAAAAGCTGGAATCCGCATTAGGGTGTCAGCTTTTACTTCGCGGTCCTCGTCAGCATCAACTCACGTCTGAAGGACAAAAACTGCTGGGGTATGCCCGAAGAATGCTCGACCTTCATGCTGAAACGCAGGCTGCATTCCACGGTAAGGAGTTAACAGGGCGCATTCGGTTAGGGGTTCCTGATGACTATGCAGCAAAATACCTTACACCTGCGCTGAAGAGATTTGCGCCTAACTTTGGGTCAGTCGAGATCGAACTGAGTTGCGAGCAATCAACGTCATTAATTCCTCGCGTTGAGAGCGGAGATCTCGATTTGGCCCTCGTCTCCCGGGAACATCCCAGCCAGGGCTCTTTATTATTTTATGAACCGATGGTGTGGGTAGGTTCTCCGCAATTTGAGGTCTGGAGGCGTGATCCATTACCCATTGCAGTCTATGAAAGCGCAAGCCTTGCTAAGCGTAGTGCTATCAACGCATTAGCATTACAGGGGCGGAGATATAAGGTGGTGTATAACAGCTCCAGTCTGTCGGGACAGGTTACAGCAGTAGAAAGTGGCCTGGCTGTTGCCGTTCTGACCCAGTGCAGCGTGCCACCACATTTGCAGATTCTTGGCAGTGAACATCTTTTGGGCCCCCTTGAACCTATGGAAGTAGCATTGTTCAGAAGTCGTGCTTCACAGGGTTCTTCAGCTGTGGATAGCTTGTATGATTTGCTAATCAGGACATTACGGGTCAGAAAAGCTGAAAACTGAGACTATTTATTAGGTGCCTCAACGTCCGCTGTTCGCTCACAGCGGACCTTACGCCCGGACCCGTCCGCTTTGTGCCAGGAGCGGACATTGGTAGCTGGTAAACGCTGTTGTGATACTTCCCCGGGCAGAGTAGACCGGACCTGTCCGGTTTAGATATCGAATAATATTTATCCGTTTTCGGTTTTTGCAAAACTGCTGTTTAGGCTTTTCAGCACTTCATTGATTCCTCTGCTTACAATCCGGTCCTCCCGCATAACTGCCCCGAGAGTCCGGTGAAGAGAGGGCGTCACAGAGTAAAGATCGAGCCCCGATCTTTCCTCAATGCATGCAACGGACATTCGGGGAACAATGCTGTAGCCAAGACCTGCACGAACCATTCTTTTAATTGCCTCAATACTGCCAAGCTCCATGACCGGGCAGGCAATATGTCCCGTCTCCCGGAACCACTGGTCAATCAGGGCGCGTGTCCCGCTTCCCGGTTCAAAGATAATCAGCGGCAGCTGCAGCAGGGCGCCCGGAGTCCATATTTTCGCGCTCTGCTCTGATGCATCCTTTTCCATGATGACAACAAACTCATCCGTGCCCAGCGGGATGATGCTCAGGCTTTTACCTGCGGCTGGCAGAGTCACCAGGCCAATATCTATACGGTTTTCCTCCACGCCCCGCACAATATCGGAAGTGTTACCTGTGCGTACGTCCACCTTCAGCAGGGGATGGGCCTGTCGCAGTTGCTGCAGTAAGGGGGGCAGTAGATGAATACAGGCCGTTGCGCCTGTGCCGACAGTAACAGTGCCGGTTATCTCGTCGGAATGCAGGCACACCGATTCAACTGCTGTACTTACCACGGCATCAATTTTCATGCTGTGCTCAACGAGAGTCAGCCCGGCAGGCGTGGGCCTTACTCCCCGGCTGGTTCGCTCGATAAGCTGGACCTGAAGCGCCTGCTCCAGTTGTCTTATCTGCAGGCTCACTGCCGGCTGTGACAGACCAAGTGCTTCAGCCGCTCCGGAGAAACTGCCCCGGCTTACGACCAGTCTGAAAGTAGTCAGGTGATCGAGGTTCAGGTTTGCCATACCAAAATTTTCCTTATGCCGCTGATAAGTCCTGCTGCCTGTCTCAAATTATTCATTCGGGTTAGTCTCTGCTTCTGACCGCAGAAGGAGCCGTACTGATGGAAATAACCGAAGCAGATGAACGACATATTCCTGCCATCCAGCAGATTTATGCTTATCACGTATTACATGGCACCGCCACATTTGAAACCGAACCGCCGGATTCGGCTGAAATGACAGCCCGCCTGAAAAAAGTGCGTGCAGCAGGGCTGCCCTGGTTTGTGGCGGTTGAGGACGGCAATGTCCGCGGATACTGCTACCTATCACTCTACCGGGAACGGTGTGCCTACAGATTCACCCTGGAGGACTCTGTATATATTGCCCCCAACTTTCAGGGCCAGGGGATCGGAAAAAAGCTGTTATCGAGTGCGGTCGCATGGGCAGAGGCCCGTAGCTTTCGCCAGCTCGTGGCCGTAGTTGGAAACAGCGAAAATATTGCCTCTCTTGCCCTGCACCGCACGACAGGCTTCAGCATTACAGGAACGCTCAGATCCGTGGGCTTCAAGCACGGTCGCTGGCTGGATACGGTCATCCTGCAGCGTACGCTCGGACAGGGCGACGCCACACTTCCGGAAAGCACAGGTTGACTGACGGGCATCTGACAGGCCGCACCATTTTCTGCATTGGCATGACGCAGCTTATCAACTGGGGTATCACATTCTATATGCCGGGCGTCTTCGGGACCGCCATCATGGCGGAGACAGGCTGGTCGCCGGTTGTGACATTCTCCGGGCTGACTATTGCCATGCTTGTTATGGGGCTTTTTTCGCCGCTTACCGGCCCCCTTATGGCCCGTACCGGCGGACGTACGATGATGATGGCGGGAACCTTCGTCATAGTCCTCGGTTGTTTTCTGATGGCTTTTACCCATTCAACAGCATCGTGGGTTGCCGTCTGGCTCCTGACGGGAGCCGGCATGCGACTTGCTCTGTATGATGCCGCGTTTGCTCTGCTTGTAGAAACAGCAGGCGCAGGGGCCCGCCGGGCAGTCTCCCTGGTCACACTGCTGGGTGGCCTCGCTTCAGCCGCGTTCTGGCCTGCTGGCGCTGCGCTACTGCACATTACCGACTGGCGGCATGCCATTATCGTTTACGGCTGTGCGGGCATTGTCAGCCTGCTTTTTCTGTCCACCGTTCCGGCAGGGCATCGGAGTCAACCTCCCGTTGCCGGGCAGCCCGCTCCTCCGGCGATCAGAACAGCAGAAGACCGAAAAGCATTCATCAGCGGCCTGTGGTACGCCACGCTAATAGCGCTGATAAGCTTTGTTTCCACCGGCGTGTCCACTCATTTTCCTCAGATACTGGCCGCTTATGGTATGCCCGCCGTGGCGGGTATGTTGTGGGGAGTGGGACAGGTGGGCGCCAGACTGCTGGACGTGGCTTCTGGCACACGTACCTCTGCGATCCGTCTGAGCCTGGTTACCGGCATTCTGCTGCCATTTTGCTTTCTGGCCGGCCTTGCGGGTCATGTTACCCCTGTGGCTACAGCCATCTTTATTCTGAGTTACGGAGCTGTGAACGGACTGAGTACGGTAGTTAAGGCCGTACTACCTCTTGTGCTGTTTCATCCGCAGCAGTATGCCCGTAAAACAGGCGTACTGCTGTCACCAGCTTTTTTGCTCGCGGCGCTCGCTCCGTCAGCATACGCCATACTGCTGGAGCGATACGGCATACCCGGCACGCTGCTTTTATCTGCCATCCTTACCCTGTTCATCACGGCGATTTCCATAGTGATCTGGCGTCGCCACCCTTCCCCTGCTGGACAGAACCGGGATAAGAGCGAGCCATCCATTCCGGGAAAAAATATTTGACGCTAATTATATTTCCATTATTCTGGAAATATAGTTTAAGGAGGCCGCATGGATTTAAATACAGCAGCAAATGCGCTTCGGGAGCTGGGGCACCCGACCCGTCTCAGCGTGTACCGGGAACTGGTGAGAGCGGGTCATGACGGCCTGCCGGTCGGTGTTCTGCAGAAGCGCCTCGGCATTCCGCCCTCCACGCTCAGCCATCATATTTCCGCGCTGATGTCCGCCGGGCTGGTCAGCCAGGAGCGGCAGAGCCGTACTCTGTTCTGTAGACCCTGCTATGCGCAGCTTGAACAGCTGATGGCCTTTCTGACAGAAGAATGCTGTGCAGGTGGCAGCTGCAGCCTGTCAACCGTGACGACTCATGAAGAGACCTCATTGTGAACAACATGAACGATACCCTGAAAAATATCGATACTTCACTCCTGGACGTGCCGTTGACTGAAGATAAGCTGAGGGCTGCAGAAGTGGCGCACCCGCCCCGCATCCTGATGCTCTACGGCTCGCTGCGGGAACGTTCATACAGCCGTCTCACTACGGAAGAGGCGGCCCGGCTGCTGACGGCAATGGGCGCCGAAGTGAAAATTTTTAACCCGTCCGGCCTGCCGCTGCCCGACGACGCCCCGGAGACGCACCCGAAAGTTGAGGAACTGCGCGAGCTGGTTCTCTGGTCGGAAGGCATGGTCTGGTGCTCGCCGGAGCGTCACGGCGCCATGACCGGCATCATGAAGGCGCAGATTGACTGGATACCGCTGACGTCAGGGGCGGTTCGCCCGTCGCAGGGAAAAACCCTGGCCGTCATGCAGGTCAGCGGCGGCTCGCAGTCTTTCAACGCCGTTAACCAGATGCGCATTCTGGGGCGCTGGATGCGTATGATCACTATCCCGAATCAGTCATCCGTGGCAAAAGCGTGGGCCGAATTTGATGAAGATGGTCGCATGAAACCTTCGCCTTACTACGACCGCATCGTGGACGTAATGGAGGAGCTGATGAAGTTCACTCTGCTGACGCGCGGGCGCAGTGACTACCTGACCGATCGCTACAGCGAAAGGAAGGAAAGTGCCGCGCAGCTGTCTGAGCGGGTTAATCAGCGCAGTATATGAAAAAAGCCGGCATCTGCCGGCTTCTGTTTTTGCGTCGCCCTTCCTGCCGGCAGCACCCTGAAAAAATCAGAGGCTGATCCGGTTTCCGTGTTCATCAATGACTTTTTCGCCGTCCTCTTTCGTAAATGCTCCCTGCTGCGGGTCAGGCAGAATGTCCAGAACCGCTTCAGACGGACGACAGAGCCTTGTGCCGATCGGTGTCACAACCACCGGGCGGTTGATGAGGATGGGGTGAGCCAGCATCGCATTCAGCAGTTCATCATCGCTGAACCGGTCTTCTGCCAGCCCCAGATGCTCATACGGCTCTGTATTTTTGCGCAGCAGGGCGCGTGCGCTGATACCCATATCTGCTATCAGCTTTTTCAGTTCGTCGCGGGATGGTGGCGTCTCCAGATACAAAATCACTGTTGGCTCCACGCCACTGTTGCGGATAAGCGCCAGGGTGTTACGCGACGTCCCGCAGGCCGGGTTGTGGTAAATAGTGATATCAGTCATAAACGGTACTCCGTTACGGAGCTGCGCAGACGCAGCCCCGGGGTTAAGGTTAAACAGACAGGCGCAGGGCCAGCGCGGCCAGCGTCACAAAAAGCACCGGCAGGGTCATCACAATGCCCACGCGGAAGTAGTAGCCCCAGCTGACGGTGATGTTTTTCTGCGCCAGCACGTGCAGCCACAGCAGGGTCGCCAGGCTGCCGATGGGTGTGATTTTCGGGCCGAGATCGCAGCCGATGATGTTGGCGTAAATCATCGCCTCCTTCACCGCGCCCTGAGCCGTGCTGCCATCAATGGACAGGGCGCCGACCAGGACGGTAGGCATGTTGTTCATCACCGATGACAGAAAGGCCGTCAGAAAACCGGTACCGAGCGTGGCACCCCAGACGCCGTGCTCTGCAAACCGGTTCAGGATGGCTGAGAGGTAATCCGTCAGTCCGGCGTTGCGCAGGCCATACACCACGAGATACATACCCAGCGAGAAGATGACGATCTGCCAGGGCGCGCCTTTCAGCACTTTACGGGTGTCAATTACGTGCCCTTTCCGGGCAACAAGCCACAGAATAAATGCCGCCGCCGCTGCCACCAGACTGACCGGAACGCCGAGCGGCTCCAGGGCAAAAAAACCGGCCAGCAGCAGGAGCAGGACCAGCCATCCGGCTTTAAAGGTTCGCATGTCACGAATGGCTTCCCGTGGCACCTTCAGTTTCGCCAGGTCATAAGTGACCGGGAGGTCTTTACGGAAAAAGAGGTGAAGCATAACCAGCGTGGCCGCCACGGACGTGATATTTACCGGCACCATGACAGACGCATATTCGCTGAACCCCAGCTTAAAAAAGTCCGCCGTCACGATGTTTACCAGGTTCGATACGATGAGCGGCAGGCTGGATGTGTCCGCGATAAAGCCTGCCGCCATCACAAACGCCAGCGTGGCGCCAGGGCTGAAGCCCAGCGCCAGCAGCATGGCGATGACAATAGGCGTCAGGATAAGTGCCGCCCCGTCATTGGCAAACAGGGCCGCCACTGCCGCACCCAGCAGAACAATATACGTGAACAGCAGCCTGCCTTTACCGCCTCCCCAGCGGGAAACGTGCAGTGCAGCCCACTCAAAAAAGCCAGACTCATCAAGCAGCAGGCTGATGATAATAACCGCGATAAACGTGGCCGTGGCATTCCAGACAATCTGCCAGACGGCCGGAATATCACCGATATGCACCACGCCGGTCAGCAGCGCCAGCGCGGCCCCGATAACTGCACTCCAGCCAATACTGAGTCCCTTTGGCTGCCAGATAACCAGCACCAGTGTCAGGACGAATATAGCGCCTGCCAGAAACATACTTTCTCCTTTGGATATAAAGCCTGTAAACAGGACTAAAGACAGCCCTGCCAACAAGTATGAAAAATCATATGTATTTGGGTAAATTTTAAATGCAGACAGGCTTGCCGTTGGTGGTCGCGTTATTCCTTTCAGCCTGCTGGCTGAGTTGCAGAATGTCATTGCGCTGACACAGGTAAGCCTGCTCAATTACCGCAGCAGCCCAGGCGGGCATGTGTGGTGACAACCGGTAATAAATCCACTTGCCGTCTCGCCTGTCGATAAGCAGACCGGCGTCTCTGAGTAACGCCAGATGCCGGGAAATTTTAGGCTGACTTTCTTTCAGCATTGACGTGAGTTCACAGACGCAAAGCTCTCCTTTTTCGCGCAACAGCAGCACCAGACTGAGTCGTGTTTCATCAGAGAGATTTTTGAAAAGCTGAAGAGGCTGAAATTGAGGCATGATGACTCCTGGGTCCGGAATTGAAGACATTCTCACTGTCTGCAATTTGTGAGTCAATCATATATCCGTTAATTCAGATATGTTTATCTGGCGGTAGCTCATTTTGTGACAATTAGCTTAGGTATGCCTGCACAGGTAAACCAGAAGGATGCAATCAATCTTCGGGCACTCAATTTCCGCTTTTCGCTCAAAGCGGACCTTCCGGCTGTTGGTCAGTCTGCTCTGTGCCAAAAGCGGGCGTTAGCAGGAGTGCCTTTTTGATTACTTACCTGACGATGATCTGCACGGTGAAACATTGATCTCTTTCTTCTTTCGTTTATAGTTAAGCGCCTGTTCTGGCAAGAGCAGGCTTCGTGGTCTGAGTTCATCCCCCTGATGAGCTGGCTTAATTCGGTCCTGAAGGCATCGGTTGCCGTAAAGGAGAACTCAAAAAATCATGCGTCTTACGCCACCCTGAGTCGTAACCCTCCCCTGTCGCACTGAGAAGTTTCAGTCGCGTACTCAAAAACATCCCGCCTGCGGATGTGCTTTTTCGTATCTGAATTTTTTGCCCTCACGGGCTGACTGTATTCAAAATCTGAGAAATTACTATGCTGCTGTCCTCGACGCGTAAGGACTGGCTGGGCAACGTCCGTAGTGACGTGCTCGCCGGTATTGTCGTCGCGCTCGCGCTCATTCCTGAAGCGATCGCGTTTTCCATCATTGCCGGAGTTGACCCGCAGGTCGGCCTTTACTCGGCGTTCTGTATTCCCGTGGTTATGGCCATCTTTGGCGGACGTCCCGCCATGATTTCATCGGCCACCGGCGCCATGGCGCTGCTGATGATAACCCTGGTGAAAGACCACGGCCTGCAGTATCTGCTGGCGGCATCAGTGCTGACCGGCCTGCTGCAGCTGGCTGCCGGCTACCTGAAGCTTGGCAGCCTGATGCGGTATGTGTCGCGCTCTGTCGTGACGGGCTTCGTCAACGCGCTGGCCATTCTGATATTCATGGCGCAGCTGCCGGAGCTGACAAACGTGACCTGGCACGTTTATGCGCTCACCGCCGCTGGCCTGGCAATCATCTACCTCTTTCCTTACCTCAATAAAACCATTCCCTCCCCGCTGATCTGCATCGTGGTGCTGACCGCCATTTCCATGTGGTTGCACCTGGACGTGCGCACCGTGGGCGACATGGGCAAACTGCCTGACAGCCTGCCGGTATTCCTCATTCCGGACATTCCGCTGAACCTGGATACGCTGCTGATTATCCTGCCTTATTCTGCTGGCCTTGCCGTGGTGGGACTGCTGGAATCCATGATGACCGCCACTATCGTGGACGACATGACCGACACCCCGAGCGATAAAAACCGCGAGTGCAAGGCGCAGGGCATCGCCAACGTCTGCACGGCATTTATCGGCGGCATGGCGGGCTGCGCCATGATCGGTCAGTCGGTGATTAACGTGAAGTCCGGCGGGCGCGGGCGCCTCTCCACCCTGACGGCCGGACTGGTGCTGCTCTGCCTGATAATCTTCCTTCGTGACCAGGTATCGCAGATCCCGATGGCGGCGCTGGTCGCGGTCATGATCATGGTTTCCATTGGCACCTTCTCCTGGCGTTCCATTACCGATCTGCGCCGCCATCCGCTGTCAACCAGCGTGGTCATGCTGGCAACCGTGGTCGTGGTGGTCGCAACAGACAATCTGGCCTTCGGCGTGCTGACCGGGGTGCTGATTGCCTCGCTGAATTTTGCTACTAAAGTGGCGCGCTTTATGACGGTCAAATCGTCACTGGAGGGCGATACCCGGATTTATACCGTGACCGGCCAGGTCTTTTTTGCCTCCGCAGACCGTTTTATGAGCCACTTTGACTTCAGGGAAGCGGCAGAGCGCGTGGTCATTGACGTCACGCACGCTCACTTCTGGGACATTACCTCCGTGAGCGCGCTGGATAAGGCAGTGATTAAGTTCCGCCGGGAAGGCGCTGAGGTGGAAATTCTGGGCATGAATGACGCCACCCGCACCCTCGTTGACCGCTTCGGCGTGCATGACAAGCCGGAAGAAGCGGAAAAACTGATGGGCGGTCACTAACCGACAGGAGATTCAGCTATGAACAATACCGTTGTGGCCTGCGTGGACGGTTCGCCGTCAACCGGACCGGTCTGTGACTACGCGGCGTGGGCCGCCGCCGGCCTTTCCGCGCCGCTGGCCCTGCTGCACGTGCTGGAAAAAGACGGTCATCCGGCCGTCTCTGACCTGAGCGGCAGCATTGGCATCGACAGCAAAGAGCTGCTGACCGAAGAGCTTGTGCGCGTGGAGGGTGAGCGCAGCCGCCTGCTCATGGCACAGGGTAAAGCCATTCTGACCGGTTGCGCGGAGCGGCTGTCCTGTGCGGGGGTTCCGGAAGTGCGCCAGCTACAGATGCACGGCGCGCTGGATGAAATCCTTGCCGGGCTGGATGACGTCAGGCTGATGGTTCTCGGACGACGGGGCGCGGAACATACGGTGGGCAGCCAGCTGGAAAGCGTCATCCGCCTGCAGAAAGAGCCCGTGCTGGTCGTGCCTGAAACGTTCTGCGCGCCATCCCGGGTGCTTTTTGCCTGGGACGGCAGCGAGGCCAGCCGCCGAAACCTGACCCGGCTGACCGTGAGCCCGCTGCTTCGCGGTCTGAACTGCCATGTTGTGATGGTGAACGGCGACGATGCTTCACTGCATGATGCGCAGCAAATCCTGCAGGCAGCTGGCATTGATGCAGAGTCCCGGCTGATTCAGGATGAATCCGTCTCGCGCGGGCTGTGCCGTTACGCAGAGGAGAACGGAACGGACCTGATCGTGATGGGAGCCTGGGGACACTCCCGGCTGCGCCGGTTCTTTATCGGCAGTCACACCACGGCGATGCTGGCTGAAAGCCGTCATCCACTGCTGATGCTGCGGTAAACTTTACGGGCCTGCAATCGCGGGCCCTTTTCATAACGCGCCTCCGGAACATCAGTCCTGGAGCAGTTCATTTGTGCGGCACCTTTGTCAGCCGCGCTCAGGGAATACCATGCGTCAGCTGTTTCGCTTTATGTATCAGCACGGCAGCCATCTGGCTTTTGGCGCGATACTGATGGCAATGTCGAGTTTCGGACAGACTTATTTCGTATCGCTTTACGGGCAGGGCCTGCGTCAGGCATTCGGGCTCAGCGACGGCGGGCTGGGCGGCCTTTATGCCGCCGGCACCGTGATGAGTGCCGTCACGCTGACCTGGGCAGGCCGGATGATTGATTACACCACTACCCGTCGCTTCACCCTGGCCGTTACCCTGCTGCTGATAACGGCGTGCCTGCTGATCTCCGGCGCGCAGGCGGCATGGATGCTTTGTGCAGGATTTTACCTGCTTCGCCTCGGCGGGCAGGGGCTGATGGTGCATACCGCCCTGACGGCGACTGCGCGCCAGTTTCCGCTTGATGCCGGCAAGGCGCTGGGCGCCATCGCGCTGGGCCTGTCGCTGGCGCAGGCGCTGTTTCCTTTGGCTGCTGTGCAGATTAACTACCTGACGGGATGGCGCACTGCCTGGCTGATAAACGCTGCGGTTCTGGTTGCCGGCGTTGCGCTGGCTGTCAGCTGCCTTCCGCGCGCTGCCGAAAAACCGCTGCGGACGTTCAGAAAGCGGGGCGCAGAGAAGGTTCGCGAAGCGTCAGTATGGAAGAACCGGAATCTGCTTCTTGCTCTGCCCGCAGTGCTGGCGTCACCTTTCATCACCACGGGCTTCTTTTTCCATCAGGCGCGCCTGGCAGAGGAGAAAGGATGGGCACTGTCGTGGGTTGCAGGGTGGTTTATTGCCTACGCAATAACGCAGGCGGTTTCCCTGTTATCATTTGGTCCGCTGATAGACCGGCTGACGCCACGCCGTCTTTTGCCATGGTTTCTGCTGCCGCAGGGCGCTGGCATGCTGGCGCTGTGGCTCAGCAGCAGTCAGTGGGTCACGCCGTTTTATCTCATAATGACCGGCGTATCGTCAGCCATTGCGTCCACGCTGGCGACCGCGCTGTGGGTGCAGCTGTTTGGCTCCGCGCAGCTGGCAAAAGTGCGATCGGCCGTTGAGGCAGGTACTGTGCTTGCCAGCGGCGCTTCCCCGGTCATCATGGGTGTGCTGATTGATCATCACGTCACTCTCAGAATACAGGCACTGATTTGCCTGGTCTTCATTCTCGCTGCCAGCCTGGTCGCAACCCGGGTTCAGGTCGGCAGCCCTGAGGACATAAACAGTTAAATACAGGACTTGTCTGACAGGCCCAAAGTGCAGTAAGTAAATTCAACTCTGTACCAAAGCGGACAACGTCCGCTTTTCGCTCATAGCTGCCGGTCAGTTTTTTCTCTCTCCCTTTAGCTGTGACCAGATAAAGCAGCAGCGGGCCCGCCCCGCTGCTGAAGATGTTATGCAATACCGGCCAGGAACTGCCGCATGGCCTGAATCCGCTCATGAGAGCGAATACGGTCCGGCCAGTTTTCAATCCAGTACACCGGCGTGCAGCGGGTCCGGCTGACAGTCAGGGTAAGGGTGTTGCCGGTGTGCACAATTGCCGGAATACCCAGCAGGCTGAGCTGAATAAATGTCATGTCGGCCGCCACCGGATCGATGTCCGTCGTGGTGACAAGCAGCTGCGTTGACGGGTTATAGCCGGCATTAAGCATGGCTTCGGCAAAGGCGATAACCATGCCCCCTGCCCCGCTGGTCGGTTCATCCAGCGTCACCCATGGGCAGCGCTTCAGCTGCTGCTCAATATCACCGGTCAGCACACTGGCCATCAGGCGGGAAAGACTGTAGGGCGTGAAGAACTGGCCCATATCACCGGAGCCCAGCTCCAGCTCCATAAAGACCGAGCCGAGAAAATCCTGAAACCCGCCTTCCAGCGCAGCGACCAGCAGGCAGAACAGATTCTTCAGTTTCTGAAGGTCAGCAGGCTGGTAATGGTCACAGATTTTGCGGCTGCGCTCGATGTTTTCCGGCGTGCGGACACGGGTGATATCAAGCTCACTGGCCGCCAGGGTAATGAAGTCGCTGAACACATCCCACCGGCGCAGGTAAGGCGCGGTATGCCGGAACTCACTGACAAACTGCCGGCGCGCCACGTCCCCCGTGACCATGCGCGGCGTTACTGCCGCAGGGGCCGGACGTGACTGAATGCCGGCAGCGTCGCCCATGGCGTCAAAGATGGAGAGCTGTGACATTATGCGGCCTCCCCGGTCAGTACGCGGAAAAAGCCGTCCATCGGCGCCGCAATGGCGACCGGCCACCCGTCGGCGAGCCAGACGGAGTAATAATCCGGCCCTTCCTCGTCAAACGCCGTCAGTTCCTCGGCTCCGGCCGGTGGGGTGAAACTTTGCGGCTGCGCCTGGCAGGCAGAAACCTCCTCGACGTAGTAAAACAGGTCCAGAATATGGCTGGTTTTGAGTGATGATTCTTTAGATTCTTTTGCTGCGGTGTTGACGTTCTGCTGTGTCATGTTGCTTCTCCTCTGTGAGTGATGTGATGTTTCTCTGAGTTCCTTCGCCGCATCAGCAGGCACGCCGCACGGTAAACGGCAGCCGCAGGGGAGAACGGCAAGGCCGCAGCCCGCAGGGACCGGGCGCCGCCGTTCAGCTTCAGCGGCCCTTGCGGCAGCCGTCCGTGTGGCACAGTCCTGCGCGGTGAAAGGAACGGGGAGACATCACCCGGGAGAAAGTGGAGAACATGACACAGCCCCGGCACGCATGGCGGGCCGGTCACTGAAGCGACGGCGGTGCCGGCGCGGTGAAAGCGCTGGCGCCAGCCAGCTGCGGGAGAGCCCCGGAAGCTGAAGTCCTGTGAAAGGCGGAGAAGCAGGCCAGATGCCTGCACTCCTGTCTTTGCGGTAAAGCCACATAACTGCCGGACAGGCAGCGGCAAACCGATAAAAGGATAACTTTATGAACATGCAAATCACGGTAAGCGAATGGCTCAGCCAGTATCAGGGCATCATCAGCCAGCGCCTGGAAGCGGGAGAAATTACGCACAAAACCTTTACGGATTACAGAAGAATGATGGCAGTCGCTGCCATGTACTGGTCGGACAGGCCGCTGGCCAGCCTGAAAGTTTCAGATGTCACGCAGCTGGTTAACCGGAAGGTGAATGAAGGCGCGCCCCACGCTGCCAGGCGGCTGCGGATCAATCTGTCCAGCCTGTTCCTGGAGGCCCAGCGACACGACCTGCTGCAGCCGGACTACAATCCGGCGCTGGCTGCACGACATCCACAGGCACGGGTAAATACGGAGAGGCTTACGCTTGATGAATGGCTGCGCATTTTCCGGTGCGCCAGTTACCGGGCGCCGGCGTACTTTCAGAACGCCATGCTGCTGGCGCTGGTTACTGCGCAGCGCCCCTCCGACCTGGTCAGGCTGCACCGTGACCATATCAGGGGCGGCTGTCTGCACATCACCCAGTTTAAAACGGGTGAAAAGATTGCCCTGCCGCTGCGGCTGAAGCTGAACGCCATATCCACCACCCTGCAGGAGGCCATCGAGGTATGTGACGCGTCAGCGTGGCTAATCCATCGCCCTGACGGCCGCCCGGTAAACACCTGGTCCCTGTCACGCTGGTTCCGGCTGTGTCGTCAGGAGTCCGTCATGTATGGCGGCGACAGTACCCGGCCTTCGCCGTTCCGCGAACAACGGTCGCTTGCCGAACGGCTCTACCGGGTCCAGGGGATCGACACGAGAACGCTTTTGGGCCACCGCTACCAGCATATGACGGACCAGTATAATAATCCCTGCGGCAAGGAGTTCCGGGAACTGGTTCTGTAAGTATCCTTAAGCTGGCGTTGTCGTGCCGGCAGTTGACCCTGACGGAGCGAGCTGAGAGGCAGAAACAAAAAACCCGCCGGATAGCGGGTTTAATGAGGCAGCTGCGCCTCAGCGCGGTTTCTTTTCTTCATCGAAGGCCAGAAGGATACCGGCGCACATCATGGCGGCATAGCCCAGCTGCAGGAGAATTTTCGCTACAGCCGGCATATCCCAGATGATAAGCGGAACGATAAGCAGGACGCTGCCCAGCAGCATTCTCTGCCCGATTTTTTTGCACCGCTCATGCAGTTGCTGCTCCGGGACGCCACATTTTCTGAGCAGCCCGCTGACCAGGCTTTCGAGCCTGACTTTCATGGTTGCCATCTCTGCTTCCTCAGAATATTTTCCGCATGTTATCGACTATCCGCCTGGCCGGTACTTCCGTGGCTTCCCCGGCGGCCTGACGGGTGGCCGGCACGACTGGCTCCCTGACAGCCGCAGCAGGCGTGTCCGCAGCGCCCGTGAGCTGGCCTGCCAGGGCGGTCAGTTCTTCCGCAGTCGCCGGCGGTACCGGCAGGCTCGTCAGCAGACGAGGGAAACGCGGGTCAAGCGTATGCAGCGCACAGCCGGCGACTATCAGGCTGCGCAGCAGCTGTCCCCGAAGGCGTGCTGAAACCGACTCCAGCTGGCTCAGCGTCTGACCGGTGGCGCCCTCATCCGGCAGGACCAGGGTGAAACGGCGGCGATCCATTTTCTCGTCGCCACCGGACACAGGCGTGACACTTTCCAGCGCCTCATCCGGGACCGCTGCCTGAGACGCGTAGCGCCCGGAGACGACGGCCAGTATGCCGGTAAGCTGCCCTGCCCTGAGTTGTCCGTCAAACAGCTCGGTGAGCAGCCCGGGCAGCCGGGCATCTATCCGGTACAGCGCGCCGCCGGCAGCTGCCACCGTGCGGAGAAAGTCTCCCCGCAGGGGCTGGGAGACGGTTTCTATCGTCGCGGCCGTCAGCATGTCGGTGCGGTCGTCAGAATGCAGGTAGAAAGTGTATTTGCCAGCAGGCACGGTCAGTCCTCTTGTCTGTACAGCGCTATTTCCCGGGCAAGCGCCAGCTGCGGCTCACTGATGATTTCAATACGGTCAGGAGCCAGCGGCCACGCCTGGCGGACAGCATGTTCAATCAGCGGCGCGCCACCGCCAACGAGCAGAACGCGGTTCACGTTACGGTAGCGTGCCAGTTCGTTGGTAACCAGCGCGCCCAGAGTGCTGATTGCTTCTTCAATCTTCTCAATAACATAGTCGATTCTGGCGGCATCATTAATGATACTGTTCAGAAATGCACGATCTTTTCGCCGGCGGATCACTTCATCTGCAATCAGCGAACTCGTCTCCGTTTCTGCGCTGCGCAGTGCAGCCAGCGCGGCCCGGGTCACACCGGAAACGCCAACCCCCGGATTACCGTGGACGGCGCTGATATCGTCAAACTGGCCCACAATCACGCCTGCATCCAGCGTCGTTCCGCCCAGATCGATAATCAGGGTTGTCTCGGCCGGGCCCGGGCTGAGCTGCGCGAGGCGGCTGAACGCGGCCGGCAGCGATTCAGGCATTACCGTCACATCCGTGATGGTAAAGCCCTCGCGCTTGTTAACCCTCAGTTCACGCATCAGGTTGTCCCGCTTGCGCTGAATATTCTGCTCGTTTTTCTGGCAGTCCTGGTCGTAATACTCACTCAGCGGCAGGGTCACGGTGATGCTGACCGGTTGTGGCGGCAGGCCACTTTTGAGCAGTGCATGATGGACGGCCAGCAGATTCAGATCCCCGTACTGGTATTCCACATTGGTGGTCGGTACGGCATCACGGCTCACGCTGTCCCAGGAATAGCGCAGCGGCCCCACCTGATAGTTGAAGGCGTTGCCAACCAGATCGGCCACTTTCCAGCCATGCCGGAAAGAATTTGCTGAAATACTGGTCTGTAATTCACCATTTATAAACCAGGCCAGTTTGACATTAGTGGAACCATCATCGCAATAAATATTCATCAGAATGCACCTTTCTAGTTTCTCAATGTGAGAAACATAATAACATGATGCTCATTAAAAGAAACTACAAATACTCAAATTGAGAATATTGTGATACTCAAATAAATGGATGTACTTACCGGAGAAGTCATTAATTCTCATATTGAGCAGCTTTTCCCGGCTTCACAAATCCAAAAAAGTACGCTTATACTGTAAATACATACAGTAATTATAAGAGCAAGCAGTGATGATTCTGGAAATCTGGACGCCTCCGGAGAACTGCCAGGTTGTGGCAATTCCCCTTTTCACTGAACGGGCCTCGTGTGGCTTTCCCTCACCAGCCCAGGATTATGTTGAAGCCGAACTGGACTTAAACGAATACTGCATTCGTCGCCGGAGCTCGACGTTTTTTGTACGCGCTATTGGCAACAGTATGCGTGATATTGGCTTACACAGCGGCGATCTCCTTGTGGTGGACAAGGCTGAGAAACCGCAGCACGGGGATATTGTCATTGCGGAGATAAACGGCGAATTCACCGTTAAGCGCCTGCTGCTTCGGCCGCGGCCGGCGTTGCAGGCGATGAACCCCGACTATAGAACGTTATACCCCGACCCTGAGCAGTTGCAGATTTTTGGTGTGGTGACTCACTTTGTTCACCGCACCCGGGAGAACGGATAATGTTCGCCCTGGCAGATGTGAACTCGTTCTATGCCAGCTGTGAAAAGGTTTTCCGGCCGGATCTGCGCAGCAGGCCGGTGGTGGTGCTCAGCAATAATGACGGCTGCGTGATTGCACGCTCAAAAGAAGCAAAGCTTCTGGGTATCAAAATGGGAACCCCTTGGTTTCAGCTGAAGGCAGCCCGGTTTACGGAGCCGGTGGTGGCGTTCTCCAGTAATTATGAGCTGTACGCTTCAATGAGCAACCGCGTGATGTCCTGCCTGGAAGAGCTGGCACCACAGGTGGAACAGTATTCAATCGATGAGATGTTCCTGGATATCCGCGGTATCGACCGCTGCCTGGAGTTTGAGGATTTCGGGCGCCAGCTGCGCAGCTACGTGCTGACCTGCACAGGCCTCACTATCGGGGTCGGCATGGGGCCGACCAAAACGCTGGCCAAATCAGCCCAGTGGGCCTCGAAGGAATGGCCGCAGTTCCGCGGCGTGCTGGCGCTGACGCCCGGTAACCGCCGGCGAACGGAAAAGCTGCTGTCGCTGCAACCGGTGGAAGAACTGTGGGGCGTCGGCCGCCGTATTGCAAAGAAGCTGAACCAGCTGGGGATCACCACGGCGCTGGACCTTGCCCGCGCAAACCCAACCTTCATCCGCAAAAATTTCACAGTTGTACTTGAGCGCACCGTGCGCGAACTGAACGGAGAGAGCTGCATCAGCCTGGAAGAAGCCCCGCCACCGAAGCAGCAAATCGTCTGCAGCAGGAGCTTTGGAGAACGTATCACAACGTATGAAGCCATGCGGCAGGCCATCTGCCAGTATGCGGAGCGTGCTGCGGAGAAGCTGCGGGAAGAACGCCAGTATTGCCGGCATATCGCCGTGTTTGTGAAAACGTCACCGTTCGCGGCCGGTGAGACGTATTACGGCAACGTGGCCAGCGAAAAACTGCTCACCCCTACACGGGACACCCGCGATGTTATTACAGCCGCAGTGAAGGCGCTGGACCGTATCTGGACAGACGGGCATCGCTATGCAAAGGCCGGCATTATGCTGAATGAATTCACGCCCACCGGCGTGGCGCAGCTGAACCTGTTTGACGAATATCAGCCCCGCCCCGGCAGCGAGCAGCTGATGAACGTCCTGGATGGCATCAACAACTCCGGGCTTGGCAAAGTATTTTTTGCCGGACGGGGTATTGCTCTGGAGTGGCAGATGAAACGCGAAATGCTTTCTCCCGCCTACACGACGCGCTGGAAGGAAATTCCCGTTGCAGTAGTCAGATAGGCTTAATCGTCTTTGAATGAGCTGCTGGCGCTCGCCGCAGACAAGTGACCGGATACAGTCCGCGAACGGTCGAGGAAGCGCAAGGGAACCGGTTGTTGCATATACTACAGACACACTACCATCACAGATAAAACTTGCTTATTCATCTGTTCGCCGCCTGTTTTGAGGGGATTTTGTTAAAGTTTTATAACAGGCGGCTTTGAGCGAAAAGCGGACATTGAGTAATCCTTTCCTATGGCGGCGTTTTATGTTTTCCTTCGCTTAGACAACGGAACAAGGAAATCACCGTGAAAATCTACTGGACCCTAAAAAGTATTAGCGAACTAAAAGACTTATCTTTTCGGGAGCGCGGAAAACGGTGGCGGAGCGCGTATAAATCGGCCTTCCGGCACTGGGAGACTTGGGGCGGCCTCGCCCTCTGCGGGGCCTTCAGCGGCGCGGGAGCACATTTTGGCGGCATGGTTGGCACTGTAATATTTGCTGGACTGGGTGGCTTTATTTACGGCCAAATCGTGACAAACGTTGTCCTGAAATATTATCGGCACCGGCTGCAGGGTGAAGCCAACTGATCTCTCAGGCTTGGAAGGCTCCCAAGCTAATCAAGCTCCAGGTGACAGGTCTTCGTTCAGCGCGTCTTAGTGAATGCCACGCGGGAGCAACTTATAGTCAGCCAACTGCGCCGCACTGGTCTCCCGAAGCTGTGGGGGAAAGGCCTACGGAAAATGTGAGTTATGGATCAGGAAATGCTCAATCGAGTCAATTAAAGCGGGAGCTAAGGGGAGTGCTGGTTCAGCGTATGAAGCGATATTCGCCTTGCGATCGTCCGAAGTCACCTCTTTCATAACATGGTTCATATTGGGCAGTATCACCAGGGACGCTTGAGGATTAGCGGCTTTAAGCAGTCTTGCATCTGTTTCGTCCACCTGGAGGTCGCGTTGCCCTTGTAGCACTAACACGGGTTTGGAAATGTTCGAAATGAGATGGCCTGGATGATATGAAAACGCATTGATCAAAAATCCCTGAACCGCAGGATTAAAGAGTTTTTGCAGTGCAGGATGCATATTCGTAATATCCACCCGCCGCCGATGCTCCAGAGCATCTATTATCGACAGTGCCTGTTTTAATAACATTTCGTTTTCCGGATTAGCTTTAAGTTGCCCCCTCAAGACCTCGCCCATCGGCCTCCCGGGCGTTGCGATAAGAACCACGCCGCACACATCCTCCTCCTGAGCCGAGGCAAGCGCGACTACGCCTCCTTCGCTGTGCCCTAAAATCCAAATACAGGAAGTGTGTATGTGAGTTTTAAGCACTTTTACCCAGGAGCGAATATCGTCAACATAGTCAGCAATCGTCACCGCATTCGCATCCTCTACGGCCATTGCGCTAGCGAACATTCCACGTTTGTCGATACGAAGCGTTGCAAAACCTTTTGCAGCCAAGCCTTCAGCAAGAAGTCGATAAGGCGATGCCTTCACACCAAGCGGGTTGTTTCCATCCCGGTCGGTCGGCCCGGAGCCTGGAATGATAAGAACAACAGCGGTTGGTTTTGAATTTGGAGTGAGTAACGTACCTTTCAAAGGACCTTTTGGCCCCGCGGCATCCAGGACAGTTTCGGAAAAAGTCACCGGCACTGCCGCCAGCCTCACAAATGGGTAAGCGCTTAAAAGTGCAATGGAGGCGGTAATATTCATCGTTGATGTTCCTGTAAAACTCAGCGTATCTGTCAATTTATATTAATGTGGCCTGCTCTCTATTGATTAATACATAAGCGGCGTTAGAAAAGTCCGCTCTTGGCACAAAACAGACCTTAGGAAGAATACGATTACAGAGCTAAATCGGGCCAAGGATCATTTGAGAAATTTCATCTACTTCTTTATGTGATGCTGCTGACACCGAATAATCGCTAGCAAACAGCAAAGTAGCTTGCCAACCAGAATGCCCAACAACTAAAGAAGCAACTCGACTACGACCGGAACTCGAGGTACTAATCTTGGCGATTTCAGGGTGAAATCGCCAATTAATTCACTTTTAAATCAATAATTTATTGTTGAAATTGGATTGGCGAAAATTTTCAGTAAGCTTTATTTTACGATAAATGCTTCTTCAAAACATCTTCGATTGCTCTGTCGAGCTCATCCTGTACTTCTTTCGGGAGGCGATTAAATTCATAGCTAAAAAGACGGCCCTTGGAACGCTTTCGAGCAAACCGGTCTTTATCTGAGAAACTCCAGATACTGGTTACAGAAGCTTTATCTTTAGATGCTGGTGATGTAAGAAGCTCGCTCTCTTTAGCGATAATCTTGATGATGCGGTTCTTTATTTCATCTTCAGCTAAATCATCGTCCGAAAGAACAAGGTCGACTTCAGAAGAAACACTCTCAATCAGCGATTTAAGCTCGACATCATTTTTTTTAAGCGTTTCTTCGATGGTGCTCAGGAGCTTGTAGTCTGTAAAAGTAATCTCTGACTGGACAGGGAAAAGCGAAATCAGATCACCGGCTACGCTGGCGGCCTGGAGTGCACGTGTTACTTTTGCCTGGGAGAGTCCTTCCAGAGCAGCAATCTCCTTTTGGTTCAGTCCGGAATTTTTTAATGCCAGCAGACGCAAACCCACTTCACGAATGTTGTGTTCCTTGGCGGTCTGAATATCTTTAGCCAATTTTCTGGCTTCTTCAGTTGAAAGAGAAACATCCGTAACAAGCACGTTTAATCCGGTATGACAAATGAGCGCGGCAGCTCTTCGACGTGAACCATCCAGGATTTCAATTTTATCGCCATCCTTGACACCTATGGCTGGAAAGAACTGCTGGAATTTGAGCGTCCTAGTGATATCACGTAAGGACTCAGGGGTAAGAGCTGATTGATCCCGGCCATTTGTTTCTTGCCGCACAAACGTCTTTTCAGCTACTTCCTCTGAAGGGATAGTCTCTAATCGAAACGTAGCTTTTCTGCCCGAGTTCAGCACAAAAACAGAGGAAAAGACGCCTTCATTCTGAACTTCTCTAAGAGGGGAATGCGTTAGTGTACGGCCAATCGTAACTCTTTTCGTGTTCATATTTTTCTCAGCTCATACGAATAAATTCAATGCGATCAAAAACTGCCTTAGCAAAATCTTCGGCAGCAGCACGGGCATTTTTTAGCGCTTCGCTACTTCCAACATATGTCGATGGATTGGCAGAAATAACAGTATCAAACGACTCGCCACATCGCTCAAAACCATCAAGACGGGGCAGGGCCACATCGAGCATATCACCGCCAAAAATCTCTTTAGCCAGACTATGGCAAAGCTTATGGTCGGCCTTGTTCAAGAGCTTGGACATGAAACCGATATTTTTTTGTAAACGAACCTGGCAGCCAGACTCTTCAATGAGAGAAATAAGTTCCGGTAGCCTGGTGAGATACTTCAGGGTCGAATGGAAATCGACCTGAGCCGGTGGGATAGGAGTAAACAGAACATCTGAAGCGGCGATTGCATTCATAAGGAAAGCATCCAGGTGAGGACCGCTATCAACAAAAATGAAATCGTAATCCCTGGAGATTTTATCGATGATATTTTTACGAAGGACCGAATATATACTCACATTTGGCAAATGTTCGGCACAAAGTTCTTCCCAACGAGAAGCGATAAATGCGTCCTCAATAGAAGCAGGGATTACATCCACACCAGGAACGATAGAGGGAACAATAAACTCGTTTAGCAGCTCGTCACGGGTAACGTTTTGGAGCATTGCTTGTGCACTGGTGGCATCAACAGCGCCTACAGAACGGGTATGGTTCAAAAACATTGTCGCAGACGATTGAGGGTCCAAATCGATAACTAAGATGCGTAAATCCTCATAAAGCAAATGAGGATGAACCCGCAAAGCATGGGCTAACGATACTGTCGAAACGGTTTTAGAAACACCGCCTTTAAGGTTGCCTACAAAAATGGTGAACGCTTCGTTATGCCGGTCACGGTACTTAGGCACGCCTCTATGGTGATAAAGGTCAATGATATTTTCGACCGACATAGCGTACTTTGTTGATGATCCCGCTGCTCGCTTATCAAAAACGTAACCATTGGCCTCCATTTCACTTACTGCGTAATCAACACTTGCCCTTGTGAGCTTGGGGAGCTTAGCTAAAGCGGCTTTAGCGTATACCTGATAAAAGGTATTTTCCTGAAGCTCATCTTTCTGCTGCTGAATCTGATCGGTAAGGCTAAGAAGCATTCTTTCAGAACGTTCGGCAACCTTTGTCAATTGCTGCTCATTGCCCATCAATAAAACTCCTTTTATGCAGGATTTTTTGCTTTAAACGAAAATACAGCATAAAAGCATAGAGGTAAACTTAAATGTAATCTCGTCAACAAATCAACATGAGCAGATGCTTAGAAGAGCTTTATTGAAGGTGATCATATCTGGCGCTCACCGCAGAACTGACTAGCGCAGTCTGTCAGTTTGAGGAAGCGCAATAGAGCTGAAGGTGAGATAATGTCCGGATGCACATTGTTTAAAGGAAAGATTTTATTTATCCACAAGGTAGATCTAATCAGTCGATCCTAAAGAGATCCCCAAATAGATCCTTATAGATCCCTTTTGCTATTACACGTTAATAAACATGATGTTACGCGGGATTTTATCCACTGTAGTGAGTAAAACATCCATTGTAGGGAGTATGACATTCACTATAGAGAGCGACGCAACGGCTGTAGACAGATTTGTATATCCACTATAGCGAGTAAAGTCACTTTTTAATCCCCGTTTATAAATATTCACTTAACTTCTTGTTTTTAAAATACTTATTTAAAATGTAGTCGAAAAATATCTACCGTTCTAAGTATCTTAATCCACAGCCACTCATGAAAGCTGGGCCCAGGACGCGGGCCTAACTTTGCCAATCTTCTCAAATGGTCAGCCCCGATAATAGATAATGAAAAAACATCCACTATGGAGAGTAATATCCACTATAGCTAGTAGCTACTTATTTTAGTGGATACCAGCCACTGTAGTAAGTAAGCAACCACTGTAGTGAGTAAACAACCACTATGGAGAGTGGATTTGTCAGAAAACTATGTGACTTAACCACTATGGTCAGTGATACTCTCTTTATCGAAGATATTATCCACTATAGAGAGTGTTATCTCTCCAACCTGGATAACATCCACTGTAGTGAGCAGGTTAAAGGATCACGGAAGGGGGATTCAGTGGCTGACGAAGATGCTGTCAAAATTAGTGATGCATTTAGCGAACTAGACCGAAAAACTGGAGAGGTCGTTACGCTTGTACCCAATCGAAACAATACCGTTCAGCCCGTCGCGTTAATGCGGTTGGGACTTTTTGTTCCTACTTTAAAATCTACCGCCAGAGGAAGAAAAGGGCAGATGTCCTCAATGGATGTCACGGAAGAACTAAAGCAGCTTTCATTGGTAAAATCAGAGGGTTATGAAAATATCAAGATAACCGGGGCCAGGCTTGATATGGATAACGATTTCAAGACGTGGGTAGGTATCATCCATGCCTTTGCAAAATATAACGTTTTGGGTGACAGCGTAACGCTGCCTTTCATTGAGTTTGTTAAGCTTTGCGGTATTCCGTCAGCACGTTCTTCAGCCAAGCTACGCAAGCGCCTCGACGCTTCTCTTACCCGCATCGCCACCAACACCATCTCCTTTAGTAATAAAGAAGGGGAGTATTACGTTACCCACCTTGTTCAGTCTGCTAAGTACAGTGCAAAAAAAGATGAAGTAACGCTTCAGGCCGATCCCAAAATCTTTGAACTTTACCAGTTTGATAAGAAGGTCTTACTGCAACTCAGGGCCATTAACGAGCTTTCCAGGAAAGAGTCTGCGCAGGCGCTTTATACCTTTATTGAAAGTCTTCCTCCGAACCCGGCTCCAGTGTCCCTTGCACGTCTAAGGGCACGTCTAAATCTGACTTCCAGAACCATAACTCAGAACTCTACTGTACGTAAGGCGATGGAGCAGCTTAAAGAGATTGGTTATCTTGATTACACTGAGATCAAGCGCGGACGCGTGGTTTATTTCCATATCCACTATAGACGGCCCAAGCTTCGTCCTCAAAATCTTCCGGGGCCTGCATCCGAACCTACTGAAATAGATTCTCTTGCTCAGAATGTACCTGAAGAAGAAGGCGCGATGGTTATGGTGACCAAGGAAGAATTGGCTCTTCTGGAAAAAATCAGGCAAGGGAAGCTCTAATCTTACTATCCACTGTAGCGAGTGAGCCACATCTATAAAAGGCGATAAACGCGACGACTCTCTATAGTGGATGTATGGATTGTTACTGCCTGTAGTGGAGATTTACTCTCTATAGTGGATAGTATATTCCTTAGTGGATATGGCTTTGGCGGGATATAGAGTGGGAAGTTTTTAAAATAATGCTACTAATGAATCCTTTTATGCTCTAAGAGGTTTTATACCTGGCGATTTCACGCTGAAATTCCATAGTTAAAATACTAATATTCAAACACTTAACTTCAATTTTACAGCGGCGAGTTTTATGGCGTTGGTCCTCTATCACCATCACTTGAAAATCGAAAAACTACTTTTAGGTTGTGCAGTTGCCTGCGTTAAGATGGAGTTACTTTATTAAATTCAATCTATCGCGAGCGGCACGGAGTCGGTTTTCCCCTCTACGGTCATACTGCTGGGTTGTGCTTACACTTGCATGTCCCATAGCATCCTTTACCGTAATTAAATCTTCTCCATTATCCAGCATTGCAGTCGCAAAGGTGCGCCGTAGATCATGAGGTGCACATTTCCCAATGCCAGCTTCGCGCTGGCGGACTTGAAGAATATGATAGACGGCCTGGTCAGTCAGCCGGTTATTTGTCAAAGTGTCGAAACGGCGGATGCGAGTAAAAAGTGGGCCTGGTGCCTCACCACGAACTTGCTCAATCCAAAACTGCAGGCGGTCCCAGGTGCCCGCCGGCATGTAAGCCAGGCGCTCTTTATAACCTTTGCCTAAGACCTTAAGTGCACGCTCATTAGTGACAACGTCGCTTAAATTGAGTCCGACTGCCTCAGAACGTCGTAGGCCGCAACCGAGAATAACAGCCAGCATAGCCGCATCCCGTGGACCAATACTGGTTGGGTCTTTATCACAGACGGCAAACAGCATACGGATTTCCTCAGGCGGCAGAGCTCGGCCGCGGGGCAGACGACTGCCGCGCAGGTTGCGCACCGCCCGGATATGCTGAAAGCTCTCAACGTCCATCAACTTCAGCATCCAGGCTTCCTTCGCCACTCCCTTCAATGCAGAAAGATAGGTGTTAACCGTCGCAGTGGCTCGGCCGGTATCTCGAAGCAGTTCAATTACGGCCATCACGTGATGGCGCCGCAGGCTGCCCCAGCTGCAGGTGTCCAGCGACACGGCGCCGAGCATGCCGGCGACAATACTGAGGAACGAGGCCATGGTCTGCCGACTGCGGGGGGAATTCAGCGAGAGCAAGTAGGCCCGGGCGGGACTGACCGGGACTTCACCACAGGACAGCGCAGGCAGGAAATCCTCATCTGGCGAAATGACAGCCGCGGGCAGACTCAGATCCTTTTCGTCGTCTGGCATCAGTGTCATGTCGGGCTCCGTCCGGGCCGGAAAGGTCCGGCGCGCTGCGTGAAGATTCGTGGAAAAGTATACGCCAGAGCGTAACGCAGAGAGTCTACTTTTTCAAACGTACATTTTAATAAGTAGGAAGACGTAAGAAGATATGAATGGTATAGATTACATTTACAGTGCGACAACACCGGCGCTATTATATTTTTAATAAGAAGAAAAGAGGTTTCGTGCGAAAGAAAAATGACTTGATCAAACCGAACGAAGAGAGCGTCTAAAGCGCAACAACGTGGTTACTCTAAGGACGTAGGATTATGTTGGGATACAAATGAAATACGGGCATATAAATGATACTGTTGATGCTTGGCTTAGTGGAAGAAGTCAGTAAGAAAGGGAGCTATAATACACTCCCATGATGCAGAAAAATTCAAGGAAAACGTATCAATCGAAAATTGCGTGCTTAATTGAACCAGCTATTGGCTTTTTCTTCTCGAGCTTTGCCTTCGCTTCGCATTAAATCACGGCCACCTTCAGAAATATTTCTGTTAGCATCAGCTTGCGACTTTATGACATCTGTATGCGCAGCTTGATACTTCAGCTCTTGATCTATATATTCGTTTTCCCTTTTAACTCTGGCTTCTTCTCTTGCTAAAGCTAATTTTTGCTTCTGAATCTCAAGGCTGCGTAATTCGTCTTCGTAGCTTTGGTTTCGCTTTTTCTCTGCTGCTACTTCAGCGGCTACTTTTTCACGCTGCGCTTTTCTTTCCGCTTCCCGTGCTTTCGCCTGCTGATAAGCGATTGCCGCAGCATTTGCACGTCTCTGTCTTTCTTGCTGAGCTTCTAGCTCCAGTTTGAATTTTAATTCATCCTGCTGCCTTCTTTCCTCAGATTTACCTTGCTGTTCAGCTCGGGCTACAGCAGCAAGTTGGTCCTGTAGAGAACTGGCATAGCCACACAGACTGACTGCGGAGAGAATAATCAGAAGTATCGCTTCTCTCATTGGTATCTCCATGTTTAGCTTTTCACAGGGCAAGTTGTATTTGGTTGTATTCTTGTTTCGTTATTTTTCGTTGAAATGACAACAGCTAAGCCTGTTGTAAATTGGCACGTTTTTCCAACTTGAGTGGATGTATAGACTTTAGTTCCTTCCTTGTAAGTTAACGAGACTCCCTCAACTAAAACCTTATCTTTTACGAGCGTGCCCGCAGCAGCCCCTACAGCTCCGCCGCCTACGGCTCCCGCTGTTGTTCCTAATGTGCTACCTGTACCCACGTTATGACCAGCAATACCCCCTGCTACCGCACCCAATATGGCGCCAAAAGTCTGGGCTGCTTGCTTATTAGCTTTATTATCGACAGCGACTTTTGCAGGTAAAACAGAGATAACGTTAACTGTTTTAGTTTCCTGTTTAGAATTCAATTGCCCCGTATCATAAACGTCTGCTGCGTAGTCATCTGCATTTGATTGGCAGCCTGAAAGGGTTAGTAAAGAAGCTATGATCAGTAAGGGATAGCTTTTTTTAGAGTTCATTTTGTTTCCTTTTTAAACCAGCGCAATAAAATAGCCATTTTGAGACAAATCCTAAAAAAGTAAAGCGAGAATAATTTACTATGAGGCTATATAGAACCTACCCACTAATTTTGGTAGGTTGTGGGTTGTGTAAAAAATACACAAATGCATTCTTAAGCTAAACTTTGAAGTCGATAGAGGAGATTGTGTTAATATCAAAAGCTTTCCCCTGTCTATTGCTAAAGTTAAATTATTTTATATTTAAAAAATATGTCTAAAAATTAAGGGCATATGAATTAACGAGCCTCTAAGCTTATTAAGTAGCTTCAATGTTATAATATAAAAGGAAATATAAAGACCCACGGTAAAGCGCGGGTGTCACAAAACCCCGAACCGCTTCGCGATGATTTACAGCTACAGAATTTCACATCCAAAAGGCTAAAGTATGGATTTCTCTGAATACCAGGAAATAATAGAAGTTATCAAATCATGTTTTGAAGGTTTACATTAATCTTTGACATAGTCTATGACAGGAATGTCGTCATGTCTCTATAAGCTAGGTTAATAAGTCAATTGCTTAATATTAATATTTTTTTATCATACGCAGGCTGCGAATTTTTACATGAGATATACCTGAGTGATATTATTAAGAAAGCTTATAACCATCGTTCTATCATTCAAATCGTTGCATATTTTACGAATAGATTAATGACGATATCTTTGCGGTGCTAACTGTTTCCTAAGCATCGAACATATCTTAAGCCTTTCTTTTCTCTGTAACTACAGAGATATTGATAGTAAAGTCTGGTCATTGCAAATGCAGGAGTTTAATGATGCCTTTACAAGAACAAGACCTGACAAGGTCTGGCTTCAATAAAAAAGAAATTGAGAAGATAAAGGTTCACATGACACGTGGTGATTCTCTTGAAACCATACTGAAGGAGCTGAGTAACCAGTTCCTTGCTGTGGCATATATTGCATCAGGGATGGCAGTCTTAACTCTGCTGACCATCATCTTTGGTAGTGCCACACATATAATTTCTTGTGTTATTGCCGTAGTATTCCTGTTAACCGTACTGATATGTGTGATTCCTGCCAGGCTCGGTTATAAGTCATGGAAACTACGGCATGTGCTCTTCAACGGACCCGGATATCGTCCGTAAGTTGTTCGAACACAACTGACATGTAGTTTAGCTTCAGTAACGCTGTTGAATTATTTAATTATGAAACTATAACAACCTTGTTGTTGTTTATAAGTTTCCTGTCTAAACTTTATGTCGTTAAATTGTTTTATAGCGAGACTTAATATTATGCGTGGTCTAAACACGTATACATTCGAATCTAAAGTTTGTGTTTGCATATTTAGGCTGATAACTTTTGCAGTCTAAGTTTATTCTGGGAGTTTGTAGCCTATTAACGCCAATCAGAACACGCTTAAGTTTGTCTGAATAAAAAAGCTTGAGAATTACTGTGGAGGGACGAAAATGCCAAATCCATACTGGATAAAAGTTTACTTTGATAAGGATACTGAGCCTACTCGATTTAGTCCAGACAGGCAAATCGAAGAAGAAGGTTCGGCTTTTCGTAATGCTTTAAAAAAGGCCCGGGACTGCAAAGCTTATGCAGTTTGCCTTTGTAACAGAGGCAAGGAACTCCCTCTGGCTATAAGGTTACGAAACGATAATCACAGCCTGGCTAAGTATCCCAACACAGGTAAAGAGCATGTAATGGACTGCCGGTTCTATAGCCGATTAAATCCTGAAGGGGGCCAAAAAACCTATACGGAGAAAGCCCTGAACGAAAGCAACAGCGGTATAGTTAAAATTACCCTCGACTACCCTCTTCAGACAAGATCAACCGTAATAGAACAAGATAAAGTCATTGATGATGAGATTCCTCGTCGTCCTTATCGAAACGTCAAAAAGCGCAACACCATGTCGTTGCTTGGCTTACTACATACTTTATGGGAGACCGCAGGATACAATGTCTGGGTACCGGGGATGGATGGGAAAAGGAACTCCACTCAGCTGGGTTATAACCTTTTTCGCCAGGCCGAAAAGATACAGAGTAACGGGATCCTTCTCTCAGAAGTATTAATGACCCCAGCGCGCAGAGGCACTATGGATGAAGCGCGCAATAAAAGTGTTCTGCAGAGTGCCATTGAAAAGAAAAGGCGCCTGGTTGTTGTCTCGGAACTGGCTCAGTTTAGTGATGAAAGAAAGCATGGAACCGGCAGGTTACCGGTCCAGAATTTTGCCGGTATGCCCTTTCTAAATATTGATGACAGCCGCTGGAAGTCAGCTTTGCAACGCTTTTCAATAGAAGCACATGCCTGGGCGGCAGGATTTAAGATCTTCGCGATAGCTGTAACGGATGTTCCCGGCCCTGCATCAGCAACGGTGCGCCAGGTAGGTCTGATTATGGTAAGTGATCGTTTTATCCCGCTGGATTCAGCTTACGAATCAGTTGTCGAAAAAATATTGTACGAGAATAAAAGAACATTTATCAAGCCTTTGGTATATGACTCAGCTGAGAGTGAATATCTTCCAGATTTTTGCCTTACTGACGTGACAGCTGGCGACAGCCAGCCTTTCCCTATAGAAGTCTGGGGTATGAAAACTGCGGAATACCTGGCGCACCGGGAAGTTAAAACCGAATGGTATAACAAAGAGTTTGGCAGGTTTGGATGGTGGTCATGGGATGCAGCTCAAGATCCACAAGGAGTAACTATCAAGCCCTTCCCTCCTGCAGAGCGAGATGTGATGAATGAAATCATGAAGTAAGCAAACCATGCATCCATAGAGAAGATTGTTATTAATAAACCATGAAGACAGTAAAAATATACTCTGCTGGTAGTTGCAAGCCTGACACCCGTGAAGGGGCTGCAGATGTGCTGATGGAATGTGAAGGCAAAAAGAAGCACCTGCACTTTAGCTACGAAGATACCACCACTAACCGCTGTATTTTGCAGGGGCTGATTGATGCAGTAGGATATCTAACGCGTCCCTGTAATGTGGTGTTAGTAACAGCGACAGCTCTGGGCGTGAAAAAAGCGCAGACAGGTAAAGGCGTGAACCGGGATCTGATTGCCGAGCTTGAGAGGCAGTTGAAAGAAAAATGATGCGCCTGGGAATACGATGTCTGGGCCAACCGGGGCGATGAGCTGAGAAAAGTGGTATTTAACGTGAACCTATGCAATTAAGGATAGTGGAACTCTGCTGGCCAGCAGAGTTCCAGTGAAGCGTGTTATTGCCAGGCAGGAAATTTCTTACAATGCAGAACATCAACGATGGACTGTGAACCTGTAATGGGTGTAACCGCACCTGTTTCCTGATTGACCTCCCAGGTACGGGTATGGCAAACGGTGGCCTCCTTATTAAGCTCGCTGCGTACTTCATAGAGCGCGTCTGGTTTGGGTTTAAACCAAGGGGTCATCAAAGCGCATAGCTGATTGTCGGAGGTATGAAACCCTGTCCTAACCTGAATATACGTGTCGGCTGGTATTTTTATTTCCATATAATCTAATGGAGCATTACCATCAGGTACTGCAGCCTTTTTGTAACCACGATCCACTACCTTAGGCGGGTTACGTTCTGGGTAGTCTGAGTCTCTCAGTACTCCCAACCAGTGAGCTCGGGCGCAGGATTCCACCTGAGCAATATCCGTGTTATCAGTAAATCCTCGAACCCGAAGTTTTGCAGTATTGCCACCCTGCGGTTCTTGATAAAGCTGCGCCAGTTTTGGTTTCTGTTGACAGCCTACAAGTAGCGAGGCCGATATAACGATGAATAACAAATGTTTCATTTCAGACAGCTTCCTTTCAAAAAAATTTCTGCTTATTAACACATTTCAATGCTATCAGGCTACAGCTTTTGTCTCTTTCAAATTTCCAGCAACTCATTAACCATGAATATGCCTTAGGATAAATTCTTTCATAGAAATATGTGCCGTAGCGCTGTCGAATGTCAGAGCGGCACATACAAGCAGCTGCTGCTCAGAATAGTATGTATTTAGATAACCGGATTAAGATAAAAAGGGCTTGCTCCTATGAGTAATAAGCAAATTGCGCTGCGAAAATCTGATGATGTACACCCCCGTGACACCATCAGATTTCGCACAGCGCAATCTGAAGTAAGTATAAGATATTTAACCATAATAAGTCATACACATTAGAAGCAGAGTCCTCTGCGCACTGATTGCTCTCTCCTTAAAATATACCATGAATTGGAAAAAGAGTAACAAAAAGAGTGCTTTGTATCATCCTAATAGAGGTGAAGAGATGAATTTTAGGCATTTTTCAAAAGTGTAAAAAAAAACATTTGAAATTTTTTTGTTATCGTTTTATTAAAGTCAGAAGATTATACTCTAAAGTATTTTTCTTCCCTGCCGTAAATAATTTCTGTGTTTTACGGAGGATGATATGAACGATTTTCATTTTTTAACTATCGCACTGGCAAATAAGAACAAACAGCAGGCTATGCTGCTCTTGCGTGATAAAAATGAATTCGCTGCACGAAAAATAATGCAGAAGGCGGGGGCAAAGGTCCCGGCACTGACAGGGCGCTTATTCTGGAAATGGGTTCAGGATTATATTTTTAGCGCCTGTCGTCCACAACAGGAAACCTGCTATGAAACAGCTGAGAAACATCCAGGGGATAGTAAGCCAGCCGGTGACGATAATGCCCGACACGCTGAGTCCAGGAGCCATCGACCTGATAAAAGTAATGGCGCTTCTGGCCATGATGGCGGATCACTTCAACACACTGTTTCTGAGAGTACCCAGCCCGGAACTGTATGTACTGGGACGAATGGCGTTCCCTCTGTTCACGATGATATGGGCGGTAAACATTACCAGAGCACCCGCCAGGCTCCAGACAAGGGCGAACCGGTTGTGGATATGGGCGGTTGTCACTCAGCCTGTGTTCGCCTTGACATTTCACAATCATTTTCCGTGGTACGCGCTCAACATTTTGTTCGTATTCGCCGGCGTAACGCAGCTGCTGGCGTGGCGGGTGAAATACGCCTGGAAAGGTGTGCTCACCGGCATCGTATTACTCACAGCGTTGTTGTATCTACTATGGCCTGCAAGCTATAGTCTTCAGGGCGTACTGCTGGCACTTGGGTTGGTAGTTTATTTCGATACTGGGATAACACCACGACAGCGCGAACTGGCGGGTGCCGTGTCGTTCGCCTCGCTATTCAGCCTGAATGGTCTGAACCACCTGGCTGCGCAGCCTTTCGAAACGATGATGTTGGCCATATTACCTACACTGCTGCTTCCCTGGTTCGTACTGCAGCTGGCCGGTGTGCTGAAGCCGGCAGGCCGGGAACGCTTCATGCCCCGCCAGTTCTTTTACGCAGCCTATATCTGGCATCTGTTCCTGCTCGGGATCGCGCTGTACATGATGGAGCGCTGAAAATAGCTGGCATCCTACAGCACCCCGTCAGTAGACGGGGATTGGTCAACCCTTCACGACTACGGTGGTAAACACCGTTTCCATTCAGGGTTAGCCTTCTTAGTAAGAATTAATGCGTAGCTGTATTACCTGATACTATTTTGACTGTTTCCAGTGTCTTTAATTTTTTTAATATAAGCCATGTTGTGATAAAATAAATGATGCGCAAAAAAGACATTCCTTTGAGGAGACTATATGCCTGAAGATAACTTTGGCAGCCCGTTCGATGGGTTGGTTTACATGTCGTGGGCTGTTGCTGCCCTTGCAATATTCTTCTCTTTGTATCAACTCGCTCGGGTAATAGTGACTGTTAAGATGATGAACGGTAGCAGTGAGTATTATTCACCTGCTGAGCACAGAGATTTGCGGCTTCAGATGAAAATTCACGTTGTATTTTCATCTGTGGCTATGGCTGCCGGTGCTTACCTGCTCTATTTAAACTTTTGCCTGTAAATTGTGTTGATGCCTGATAGGTATTGCTATGTGATATAGCAGGAATGTTATTCTTTAGCTCTATCGCGCTATTGCGAAAACTGATGTCCTTACTCCCTTCTTTTTCATGAAGCGTCAGACACGGAAGTTATTCCGTTCAGTTCTGCTGGCTGTGCGGGAGCTGATCTGGATGCCAGTGGCCTTTTTCGCTGGCGCGTACACGTAAAATTTGAAGCACACGCCCCCTGATTTTTTCACGGATTTCACACAGCGTACACTTTTATCTCTTGTTCCCACCTCCTCTGGACACAACAGTTATTCTGTCTGAAGTTGAATTATCGTGACGCGTCACGTAAAATAATACTATAGCTGTGTGGAGTAACCCGATGAACGAAGTTCCAGATCACCCTGATAAGCCGCGCCGTGGGCGTCCCCGCACCGGTAATGCAATGACTGACGCTGAACGCGCCCGGCGCTACCGTCAACGAAAAAAAACTTCCGCTGTGAGTTCAGTTTCGTCACGAAAAAACGCAGAAATCACCATTGATTCACTGCGGAACCAGCTGGATGAAGCTCAGAAAGAAATTCAATTCCTCAAATCGCAATTAGCTTTATTCGTCACGAAAAATCAAGAAACAGGAAAGACATGGGCACTCCAGGAGCGGAAAGGTAATACGCGATGGTTAACGGTAGAAAAAGGGCTAACGCGATTAATTGCCGAAACGAAGCTCGATAAGCTGACCGGATCTATAGGCTCGTCTCGCTACAGTTACAGGATTATAGAAGAGTAAGATTAATCGTGACGCATCACGATTAATCTGTGCATCACTAGTCTCCGTGCCGTTAGACATTCAGGTATGCCGTTCTTCCTTCTTTTTACCCATGTCTTGTACCTGTTTCGGCTGCCAGGAATAACCTATCTCGTGCCTGCGGCCCGCATCGAGCTGGACACACGGGTACTATCGGAAACTATGTCTATGTTCTTTAAAAGCAAAAGATGATATTTGCCAGACCATCCGTTAGCACACTGGCGCTTAAAAATGCCCGTCAGGGTATGAAAGGCGTTCACTGCTCACTATATATCGAGCTGTACTCATCAAACCGCCGGGCCTAACCCTCTTTTCATGTCGCGCTACATAAGCCTTCCGACTAAGCATTAAAGGTCATTCATAACTTCAAGCTGCTTAATTAATGCTTTTTCAAACATGTATTTTAATAAGTTGATAAGTGTTTGTTTGTAGCGTTACTCGAAGAACATTGTTAACCACGAAATAGACCCATCCATTATTATTTCGATTGAAATTACCTAAGGAACTACGGTGCTGCTCCGATTTTTTTCCTATAGAAGGTTTCCGGAAGCTTCCTGCTTGCACGATATAAGAAAAGCGCTGTTTTGCCGCCCCTGACTGGCGTACCCGACCTCCCGACTATAACCATAAGTCCATGATAATTAATGGATAAATCATGACTACCCGCGCGGCCACGGCGCATGGAGAAGGCAGATCCGGAACCTGGGGTTTTCGGATCTCTGGAAAAGAAAGGAGTGGGAGATAAAACCTGTTCACTATTAAAGATATAAAAGCAATGTTTAAAACAATAAAAAGCACTTTCTGTTCTTACTACTAGCACTAGCGCGCCCTGTGGAATCTCTGACACGCAGACATGCTGCCGTTCTTTTCTGAGAAGCGGCAGCCGTGACTAGAGCATTAAGTCCTCAAAATTCAGCGTACGGCTGTGAGGCTTTCTGCGGAAAGACAACTCGTTTATACGGAGCTTAAGTGGCATCGGGCAGATCACGCCACTGAATATGCAGGTGCCAGTTGCAAGCGTTGGAATAGATTCTTCAGTCATGCGATCTATATAGGAAACTGATTTCTCAATGGCATATAGATCGTTCTGGTTTATCAGCCGGTGAATGAAATAGTTATGTGCCTGAGAAATAATAGTCGGGGAGATGTCATTTGGCCGCTGGCTAGATATCGTCACAAAGACGCCAAATTTCCTGCCCTCCTTAATTATCTCTTCAAAAGTTTCGAGCCGATAATCCTTCCAGCTTTCTGACTCCCTGAATGAGGTGTTCGAGAGGATATTGTGTGCTTCGTCTATGATGAGATTAAGAGTGGACAACGCCTTATCCATTTTTTTTGCTGCATAAGCCCATTTGGCTATCAAAAGTGGAAGCGTTTTTTTCATGGTCAGATTAACCATATTGAGGTTTAAAACAACAAAGTTCGTTTCTGCCCAGATGGTTCCACCGGCCGCAGTATTGAAAATTTTGCGGATATCCTTTTTCAGTCCGCTCATCCTGTTGATGACAGGAGAAAGATGTTCAGGGTTTGAACGACTTGAAAGATATTCAATAATTAGCTGAACATACATATAATCCAGCAACTCCTCCATTATATCGCCGGGGAATTCATAATTCTGAGCCTTACGGTACATATTACACTGATGAGTGTTTTCTTCATTAGAAAAGTAAACACCTGTCTTTGTTCGCCATACTCCGCCGTTGTTGTAAAAAAATTCAATATCCGCTACCAGGTCTTCGTCCTTCAGAACGGGCCGGAATAAATCAATCAGGTCGTCGCTTTTTTTCTTTTCGCAACCAAACAGAGTTTCGGTGACCCGCCTCTTCAGAATTTCACGAAAGTAGGACTGTGGATTCTGCTTTGACTCCACTCGCTTTTTGAGTTCAAGCACTCGCTTCAGAAAAGGTTTCTGAGTTTTGTCGGTAGCATCCGTCAGAACAGAGAGGATTTCATGCTCAAGCAGTATCTCTGCAGGCATCGGAATGCGGTCACCTTCTTCATCATGCGTACTAAGATTGTAGACCACCTTGTCGCGCGTGATGCAGCCTCTCCCACCGTATTCACCATTGAAATCAAATAAAAGAAACCGTGACTGACTCCTGAATCCTTCGCCAAGTAGGGTTTTAAGGGCCGCATAGCCATGCTGGTAAAGCGCAGCCAGTGTATTGGACTTACCGCTGCCGGTATTACCGAATATGGCGATGTGCGAATTAAGAAGGCCGCTTATCGGAAGAGTGATATCAATATCCTCGAGATCGGTGCGCGAAAAGTTCAGCCCTCCCTCGCCCGCTGGCGCGATCGAGTGGATAAGATGAAGTTGTTCCTCAGTCATCAGAAAAACTTCATTGCCGATTAGAGGCAACTCGCGTGTTCCGCCGGTAAAGCGTCCGTTCCGGTCAATGTAGCCTGCCAGTGAGGCCGTAAGGTAGCGCCGGAAGCGAAGCGAATCGCTTCCGCTACCAACAGGCGATTTTTCCTCAACAATTTTCTCGGTTTCTACCTTCGCAATTAGGCTCGTGAAGCCTTTCTTGACTTCAATGAAACTGCCCACCGAAACATTTTTAAGCACCTTACCGTGATAGAAAAGGTCACTCAGATTTTTGTTTTTATCAACAAGCACGCTGAGCGTTCTACCCGACACTTCACGGACCTCACCGATCCTTAATATTGCTTCTTCGTTAACAAAAGCTGAGGTCATTTCATACCTCCCAGAAAGCTGATTATAATTTCATTCATCTTTTTAAAGTCCAACGGCGCACCAGGCGTAGAAACTACGTCAACGTTGGAATAATCACGAAATTTATCAAGAAATAGCTCTTTCGCCGCCTCGTTGTAGGCGAATATCACAATTTTGAGCGTGGCGTTTCGCAGCGCTTTTTTGGTAAGGGTTTCAATATGCTCGTCCGCAAAAGAAAATCCGAAAACCATAAGCAGAGAGCCTTCTTTATCCAGCTCATTTGAGTAAGTCCGTAGCAAATCGTAATATACGTTTTCCAGTAAGGTCTCACGAAATTTATCCTTCCGCGGCAGAACCAATTGATGGGACATAACCCAGTCCTGCCTATCTTTTGGTGTACGGAACGTAACTGGCTTCATATCCTGAATGGCATAGTAAATTTCTTTATCATAGCTATGCCATGAAAGGGAACCATGCAGCTTGATGAGATTCACCGTAGGTAGTTCTACGCTGTAATTATAAAGGTTCCCTGTTGCGTGTATGGTCTGATAAAAGCATTTAGCGTCGAATACTATACGGTTGTAAATATCGGCGCGCTGACGGAATCCATCATTTAGAATAACGTTGTTATTTTTAACCGCCGCATCCTCAATGAATAAATCGTAGTTAGTCGTAAAGAGATTGACGCGCCGCGGTAGCAATCCAGTTCGCCGCCTTGTCAGAAGCATTTCTAATGCACGCATGAATTTTGCGTAATTGTCCTGTGTCGATCTGACATCATCCATTAACGCAGGGAGAATTACCTCTTCGGGCCTGCTTCGCTTCAGGAGGACGTTGTTTGCCTTCCATACACTGTCCAGAAAAGACTCAGATTTACTGAAGTATTCATCATCTTTTCCGGCGCGGACCAGACTCTCAAGGTCGCTTTCAATATCGCCCAGTACGCTGATTGCGGGCAGTGAAGCTCCTGAGCCAATGATGAAATTGATGTTTGCTGACTGAAATATGCGTTCAAAATATTCACGATCTCTGTCCTGACCGTAGTAAGCCCGATAAGTAGCCACGCTGTGCTTTTCCTCAAGTATCGTAGATAAGATTTATCTTACATGCTTCAACAAGCGATGCACCCTGTTCAAACTGCATTCTTTGACCCATATAACAACGGAGCTAAATGAATCAGTCGGGTAGTTGGATCACTTCCGGCTTTAACAATTTTCGGATCTGAGGAGAACTGAAGAAGGATTATTGCAGCATATTCATAAAAAAAGGGTGATTATTGCGATAAGGGAATTATTGCACCATGAGCAAATATAAATGGATTTATATGTCATGAGGTTAAATATATTAATCCTGTCGTCCTGCTGAACCCAGGGTCAGGGGATCAGCCGGGAAGGATAGCGTCACGTTTCTGTTTTCCGCGACAGGGTCTTTCTTTTTTTCTTCAGGTACATCACTTCGTCACATTTACCGATCATCTCCGCCAGTGTCGTATAATGGTCTGCGTTATTGATCAGTTCGCCAAAGGAATAATTGATGTTGTAGGGCTTGCCCGAGGTGTCATTGTAATGATCGAGACTGGCACTCAGCGCGTGCAGATAAGACTGAGTGTTACCGTTTCGCCGGATCAGGGCGGCAAACTCATCCCCGCCGAGGCGGCCTGCTATTTCGCCCGGTTCGAGGTGCTGATGTAAAAAGCCGGCAAAGATCTTCAGCACCTCGTCACCCTCAGCGTGTCCCCAGAGATCGTTAACCGGTTTGAACCTGTCCAGATCGAAATAGATGAGGCTGAACGACGCATCCTGCCGGTTCATTGCGCGGAAGAGTTTGTCGCCGGCGCGGTAAAACCCGCGCCGGTTGGGAATGCCCGTCAGGCTGTCCGTCATAGCCATGTTGATGGCCTCGAATTCGTCCTCCACGATACAGGCCAGGTCCCGGAGGGACGCAATGTCCTCATCCGTGAAGGCGCGGGGAACGGTGTGGATCAGGCACAGCGTGCCGGCCACCGTGCCGTCCGGCAGGCTCACCGGCTGGCCGGCGTAGAACCGGATGTGTGGCTCACCGGTAACCAGGGGATTATCGTGAAATCGCGCATCGGCAGCCGCATCGTGAATGATAAAAGGCCCTTCCTGCAGAATGGCGTGCCCGCAGAACGAAATATCACGTGGAGTTTCGCGCACGCCGACGCCCTGGCAGGCGAAGAGCCACTGGCGCTCGCGATCCAGCAGGCTTATCAGGGCCACCAGGACCTGAAAGGCTTTGCGGGCCAGCCGCGTCAGGCGTTCAAAACGCTCATCGTCACGGGTATCAAGAAGGCCGGTAATATACAGGGACTTCAGCCTCTGTTCTTCATTCTCCGGTATACCGGGTGCCTGCATGTAATCTCCTGGTATGTACAAAGTATATATGCAGATGAAAAGGTGTTTGGATCTGACTGAGTGTAATTATAGTTCACGACTTATCTGCCAGCGGCTGAACTTCAGGTACAGGAATTCACGTTTATCACTCGTACTAGACTCTCCGGAGGACCAGGGGAATGACCGGGTCTGTTACGGTGAGGGAATCTGTAAACCTCAGGATTTTTGCCGGGAAAGTACGTATAACTGCTATCTTGATTAGTAAATGTTAAAATTTGTAGGTATCCACCCGTTAAACAAAATGATTAATATTTAAAAATACTCGTTGAACACCCGTGCCGTAATAATGAAGTACATTAAAAACGTTATCCGGTCATGTGAAGCTGAGACCGTCTCTTCGTCATGTAAAATGCCGTACTTTCTTTGTCGTGAAGAATGACCGGGTTAAGTCCATAAGGTTGAGAGGAAGTCTGCTGATGTGATACGCTCAAGGCGAGATTTATCTCAGTGAGAACTCACGGCAACAAAAAGTTTTTGGACAACAAAACACAAAGTTGTTTTGGACTGTAGGAGTCCAAGAGACAATGACATTACATACAACGCCGTGTAACGGATTTTACATTATTACAAAGCCTGTGTTACAAGAGAGTTATGGACATGATTGAAAAAATATGTGAAGTAATTGATGGTGAATACGTCTGTGATATAGATATTAGCGTTGAAGAATGGAAGATTTTATTAAGGGATAAAAAAGTTTTTGATGACAAAAGTATTGCAGCGTTAAAAAAATGGTTCATTGAGCCAGACCATTCCTGTACATGTTTCGATATCGGCAAGAAGTACGACCTGCACAGTATGAGTGCTAATGGTGTAATCAATGGGTTGGGTGGAAGAGTTCAGAAGCAGCTTGGCCGATTCGAGGTTAAAGGAGTCGGAAAGATTGCTTCCGGGACAAAATTCATTACAGTCATGAAAAGTAGAGAAATTAAAGGAAACCCAAAGCGAAATTTATGGACTATCCGTGAAGAACTTGTTCAGGCAATAAAAGAACTAGATTTTTTTAGTACGAACGAAAGCTCAAGCATTGATTTTTACTCAGATAATGATTTGATCACTGCTCTAGAAGAAAGTAATCACTTTGACGTTACTCAGACATTTGAGTATAGCGAAAAAGCGAAACCTAAGAAAGCTGCAATTGAAGTCAAAAATGGACTCTCATACCCAAGAAGTAAATCTGTTTCAAAAAATGCTTAACAAAGCTGATTATAAATGTGAAATTAATTGCGACCATCCAACGTTCAGAAGGCGAAACTCTCCCCTAAATTACACAGAACCTCATCACATTGTCCCGATGTCAAAGCAAGACTATTTTGAGAATTCACTGGATGTGGAAGAGAATATCATATCACTATGTTGCAACTGCCATAAACAAATTCATCTTGGCAAGGGGTTTGAAGATATGTTGAGGAAAATATATGCCGAGCGGAAAGATGTATTAAAAAAAGCGGGGATCGAGATATTATTAGAGGATTTGATTCTTTTTTACAAGATGGAAGGTAATTAATCTTCGAGAAGATGCATGCTTATTTTTATTTTTAGCAATGAATGTGAAATACTGCCTGACTATCAATCCTGTCATGTGGTTCAGATTTATGGGGGAGGATTTTAATATTTTACCAGCATGGCATGTCGATCAATCGGTTAAGTATAGCGCCAGGTAACCAGACGGATTTTCCCTCTCAGGCGGGAGTCGTTATCCATTGTCCAGTACCTGATTAAAAGTAGGAATAATTACAAAAAAATTAAATTGTATGACTATTATTTCCGTTCAGAAAAGAAAGTTACATTAAAAACCCGAAATTATTCGGTTTTTTAATTAGTTAAGTACTATATGTTTTCGTGTCCGGGGGTACCCTAAGAGGGTGCGCAAGACAACACTCCAGTGTTCATTATTTATGACTGTCAAGCCATTTATTCATCTGCTCAATTTCACCTTTTTGAGCTTTAATAATGTCCTGTGCGAGTTTTCTCATTTCGGGATCTTTTCCATACTTCAGCTCGGTTTCAGCCATTGCTATTGCCCCTTCATGGTGTGCAACCATGCCTTTTGCAAAGGCCTTGTCGGGATCTGGCTCATTAACGGCGGCCATCATTTTGTCATGCATATCTTTCATCCCCGCCATGTATTCCTGTGACGATGCTGATGAGGTCATATCTGACATGTTCATTTCAGAATGTTCAGCAGAAATTGCAGGCAGGGATAACATCAGTATTACAAAGAGGGAATTTTTGATTTTCATACAATAGTTCCTTATAAGGTAGGTACCGGTTAATTGTAGCTGAGTCAGATAAAAAAGCCCCCTGATGGGGGCCAAAATGTAGCCACATATACGGTCAAGGAATAATCTATCAAGGAAAGAGTAAAAGCACGGATACTACAGTCGCATTCAGCCTGCATTGCTCATACGGCGGTGCGCTTCGGCCATGGCCTGATGTGGGCCGGACTGACCGTTATTCATGAATTCGTGGGCAACCGCTGCTCTTTCATGCTCATCCATCGCAGCGTAAGACGTTGACGAAACGGGCGTGGATACAGTGTTATTTCTCATCATCTTCTGATGACTTTCCACCATTTTCTGGTGCGCATCCGCCGATCCGTTCGTCATGGTTTCATGAACAATAATGGCCTGTTCATGCTGGTCCATACCGGCCATACGAGGAGCAGTCCCCTGGATCCCGACAGGAGCCGCAGCAGACAACATCTGGTGAGCAGGAGCCTGTGCATTGTTGACGCGTTCATGAATATTCACGGTTGCAGTGGCCCAGGCCGACGAAATTAAACCAAAGCCCAGCAAGGATGCTAATACGATATTTTTCATGATAAATCTCCATTTCTGAATTAGTGATGTCCGGGGAAGTACAACCGGTGTTTTCAGTTCCATAACTGAAACAGGTTCGGCAGTGTTTATTTCTCCGGGAGAGGACTGGATATTCATTTCCTGGCGTACTCTGACGCCGGGTATTGATGAAGCAATCCAGCCTTCCTGATAAGTTGCACTAATTATATCGAATGGCTTCTGTTTGCTGCATGACAGGCTAATGACATCTTTGTCATTTAAATCTTTATTCTTAGTATTGGGTTTCCGGAAGCATTTTCTCAAGTCTGGGCACGGATAAGATAAAACGAGTTGAGCGTACGTCCGATTCCACCTGCACTCTTCCGTGATGTGCTTCCACGATGGACTTCACAATCGCAAGGCCGATGCCGCTGCCTTCTCCTTTTCGTTGTCTGGACGGATCCACCCGATAAAAACGGTCAAACAGCCTTGATAAATGCTCTTCAGGGATTGGTTTCCCCGGATTTTCAATCACAAGGTCAAAAAAGCTCTCCTGCTCTATTGTTGAGACGGTGATTGCCTGTCCCTCTGGGGTATAACGCAGGGCATTGGATAACAGATTATTGATCGCTCTTCTGAACATTTGTGGATCTCCCTCAACCAGGCAGGGCATCCCGTTAAATTTGAGCGTGATATTTCGTTCTTCGGCCCAGGCTTCGAAAAACTCAAAGACTTTCATGACTTCTGCTCTGAGGTCAAACCGAACCCTGTCAGGTATCAGCTGATTATTGTCCGCCTGCGCCAGGAACAGCATGTCGCTGACCATTTTTGTCATCCGGTTATACTCTTCAAGGCTGGAATAGAGGACATCCTCAAGTTCCTTCTGGGTTCGATCCTGACTCAGAGCGATTTCAGTCTGCGTCACCAGATTGGTGATGGGTGTTCTGATCTCGTGCGCGATATCGGCAGAGAAATTGGCCTGGCGGGTAAAAACATCCTCAATCTTTCCAATCATATGATTGAACGAGATAACCAGCTGCTCCAGCTCAATGGGAACGCGTGTCGGTTCCAGCCGCGCATCAAGATTCTCGGAGGTGATGTTTTTAATGGCATTGCTGACATTACGAAGTGGCAGGTGCCCCTGACGGACAGCAATGCGAATGATCAGAACAATTAGCAGACTTATCACGACAGCGATCGCAATCAGATTTTTTTTCAGCGCATCGAGGTAATGGAGATGGAAATTAATGGAGAGGCCAGTCAGCATGACATAGTTCTGCTGTTTGCCCTGAAATATCGCCTGACCAGAGGAGGCAATAATTCTGTATGTTTCCATCTTCATTCCGGACCCGGTATCCATCGGTCTCGCAGGATCCTCCACCGTCCAGAGAAAGACATCACGTGCACGGCTATGCTCGCTAAAATCGGCTGAACTCACAGCAGAGCGTAAAGCAGCCCCCTGCACAGAGCTGTACAGCACCTCTCCCCGGGGATTAAGTAGCAAAAGAGCAACGTTACGGTAGCTGGCGATCGATTCCTTTATTTTGCTTATTTTCTTTTCATCCGGATCAACCGGAGACTGCAGGATACGGTTTAGTGTGGTGCTGATTTGTTGCAGATCGCTGACATCCTGCTCGGCAAAATGCTTATCAACAGAATGCAGCATAAACCAGGTGAAGGCGATAAACGCCAGTATTGTGGACAGGCTGATAAAAAAGGTCAGCCGCAGAGCGAGTGAGAAAGGTCGTCTGGACGGTTTGCTATGCATCCGGGATCTCCAGCATGTAGCCCACGCCCCGCACTGTCTGGATCAGTTTTGTCTCGTAATCGTTGTCTATTTTAGCGCGGAGTCGCTTTACTGCGACATCAATCGCGTTAGTGTCGCTGTCAAAATTCATGTCCCAGACCTGAGAGGCAATCAGGGAGCGGGGAAGAACTTCTCCCTGATGGCGAATGAAGAATTCCAGCAGGCTGAACTCTTTACTGGTGAGCACAATGCGGTTCCCGGCGCGGCTGACTTTTCTGGATACGAGATCAATAGAGAGGTCAGCCACCTTAAACTGGCTTTCCGTGATCATCGTGTTTCCCCGCCTCAGAAGAGTTCTCACCCGGGCGAGCAGTTCGGCAAACGCAAAGGGTTTAACCAGATAATCGTCCGCACCCAGCTCCAGTCCTTTGACCCTGTGTTCGATCGTGCCCAGGGCCGTCAGCAGTAAGACCGGCGTACCCTTTCCGGCAGTGCGCAGCATACGGATGATATCCCAGCCGTTCACATCAGGTAGCATGATATCCAGAATGACTAAATCATACTCGGCGGTCATGGCGAGATGATATCCGGTAAGACCATTATCAGCGTGATCCACTACGAACCCTGCTTCTGTAAGCCCTTTGCTGAGATATTCACCTGTTTTAATTTCGTCTTCGACGATCAATATTTTCATCTTGCTCCCCGGCTGGCTGCTAATGTCATTCTATTGCGCCCACGATCGTTATCAACGGATTACAGCAAAAATGACAACATTGTCATTATCCTGTCACCCGGCAAACAGAGTGCGTTCGGTAAAGTATCCCTATCAATACTCTGGACTTCGATTGAACCATTTACCAGGTCTGCCTGTACGAGAAGCGTTATGTTCAAATTAAAATTACTTAGCATCAGTACCATATTCATCCTGGCAGGTTGTGTTTCTCTGGCACCTGAATATCAGCGTCCGCCAGCTCCGGTTCCCCAGCAGTTTTCATTGTCTAAAAACAGTCTGACGCCTGCGGTAAACAGCTATCAGGATACGGGCTGGCGAAACTTTTTTGTCGATCCCCAGGTCAGCAGGCTGATCGGTGAAGCCCTGAATAATAACCGTGATTTGAGAATGGCTGCCCTGAAGGTTGAAGAGGCCCGGGCCCAGTTCAACGTCACGGATGCAGATCGTTATCCCCAACTGAATGCCTCATCCGGGATTACATACAGCGGTGGTCTGAAAGGTGACAAGCCGACCACGCAGGAGTACGACGCGGGTCTGGAGCTCAGCTATGAGCTCGATTTTTTTGGCAAACTTAAGAACATGAGTGAGGCTGATCGCCAGAACTACTTTGCCAGCGAAGAAGCCCGTCGTGCCGTACACATCCTGCTGGTCTCCAACGTTTCACAGAGCTATTTCAGCCAGCAACTGGCGTACGAACAACTCCGTATTGCGCGGGAAACGCTGAAAAATTATGAACAGTCTTATGCATTCGTTGAGCAACAACTGGTGACCGGGAGTACGAACGTTCTGGCGCTTGAACAAGCCAGGGGGCAAATCGAAAGTACCCGCGCCGAAATAGCCAAACGAGAAGGCGATCTGGCTCAGGCAAACAATGCCCTGCAACTGGTGCTTGGAACGTACCGCGCAGTTCCGTCAGAAAAAGGGATGAAAGGTGGGGAGATCGCACCAGTAAAATTGCCACCAAATCTGTCGTCACAAATATTGCTGCAGCGTCCGGATATTATGGAAGCGGAATACCAGTTGAAATCGGCTGATGCCAATATTGGCGCAGCGCGAGCGGCTTTTTTCCCGTCCATTACCCTGACCAGTGGTCTCTCCTCAAGCAGTACGGAGCTGTCCAGCCTCTTTACGTCAGGAAGTGGAATGTGGAATTTTATTCCTAAAATTGAAATTCCTATATTTAATGCTGGCAGGAACAAAGCCAATCTGAAGCTGGCTGAAATTCGCCAGCAACAGTCGGTGGTTAATTACGAACAAAAAATTCAGTCAGCCTTTAAAGATGTTTCCGACACGCTTGCGCTGCGCGACAGCCTTAGCCAGCAACTTGAGTCACAGCAGCGTTATCTTGATTCACTACAGATAACTCTACAGCGTGCCAGAGGATTGTATGCAAGTGGTGCTGTCAGTTACATCGAAGTGCTGGATGCAGAACGTTCCCTCTTCGCGACGCAGCAAACCATTCTCGATCTTACCTATTCCCGACAGGTTAACGAAATTAATCTGTTTACCGCGCTGGGTGGCGGTTGGGTAGAGTAAATTTATTCAATTAATCAGGAAATTAAAAATGCGTAATTCACTTAAAGCCGTTTTATTTGGTGCCTTCTCTGTCATGTTTTCTGCCGGTCTTAATGCTGAAACACATCAGCATGGCGATATGAATGCTGCCAGTGATGCTTCGGTACAGCAGGTTATCAAGGGCACCGGTATCGTTAAAGAAATTGATATGAATAGTAAAAAGATCACCATTTCGCATGAAGCAATCCCGGCGGTGGGCTGGCCTGCAATGACCATGCGCTTCACTTTTGTTAATGCAGACGACGCTATCAATGCCCTGAAAACCGGCAACCATGTCGATTTCTCGTTTATTCAGCAGGGCAATATCTCCTTACTCAAAAGCATTAACGTTACGCAATCCTGATTGACACTCCGGAGCGAATACATCCAGTGCGCCTGAACATTCATTATGGGATTACTGTGAATTAATGATCGGGCGCATATGCCAGGTGTTTTGATTTTTCAGCGAGAAATTGTATGGCTTCTTTAAAGATAAAATATGCTGCAATAATTATCAGCAGCCTCATAGCAGGAGGGCTGATATCGGTTACTGCCTGGCAGTATTTAAACTCATCACAAAAAACAGTACAAACAGAACAAAAGGCACCGGAGAAAAAGGTACTTTTCTGGTATGACCCGATGAAACCGGATACTAAATTTGATAAACCCGGAAAATCTCCCTTTATGGATATGGACCTGGTGCCGAAATATGCTGATGAAAGTGGCGATAAAAGCAGTGGCGGGATCCGTATCGATCCAACTCAGGTTCAGAATCTGGGATTAAAAACGCAAAAAGTCACGCGAGGAATGCTGAATTATTCTCAGACAATCCCGGCTAATGTCAGTTACAACGAATATCAGTTTGTCATTGTGCAGGCGCGTTCTGATGGTTTCGTCGAAAAAGTGTATCCCCTGACGATTGGCGATCATGTGAAGAAAGGCACTCCGCTTATCGATATCACCATTCCTGAATGGGTTGAGGCACAAAGTGAGTTTCTGCTGTTATCCGGTACAGGCGGTACGCCAACCCAGATAAAAGGGGTTCTGGAGCGACTTCGTCTGGCTGGTATGCCGGAAGAAGATATTCAAAGGCTGCGTTCAACCCGCACAATCCAGACCCGTTTTACCATTAAAGCACCTATTGATGGTGTCATTACTGCATTTGACCTGCGCACCGGCATGAATATTTCCAAAGATAAGGTGGTGGCTCAGATTCAGGGGATGGACCCGGTCTGGATCAGCGCTGCAGTGCCAGAATCTATCGCCTATCTGCTGAAAGATACGTCGCAGTTTGAAATTTCGGTACCGGCTTATCCGGATAAAACATTCCATGTCGAAAAATGGAACATTCTTCCCAGCGTGGATCAGACAACCCGCACGCTTCAGGTCCGCCTCCAGGTTTCTAACAAGGATGAGTTTCTCAAGCCAGGCATGAATGCCTATCTCAAACTGAATACCCAAAGCCAGGAGATGCTGCTGATACCAAGCCAGGCCGTTATCGATACCGGCAAAGAACAGCGCGTGATTACTGTTGATGATGAAGGCAAGTTTGTGCCGAAACAGATCCACGTTCTGCATGAATCACAGCAACAGTCCGGCATTGGCTCCGGCCTGAATGAAGGCGATACCGTGGTGGTCAGTGGCCTGTTCCTCATTGACTCCGAAGCCAATATTACGGGCGCGCTGGAACGTATGCGCCACCCTGAAAAAACAGAAAACAGTATGCCAGCAATGTCTGAGCAGCCTGTAAATATGCATTCAGGGCACTGAGGAGACGACGATGATTGAATGGATTATCCGGCGCTCTGTCGCCAACCGTTTCCTGGTCATGATGGGCGCACTGTTTCTCAGCATCTGGGGCACATGGACGATAATTAACACGCCGGTCGATGCGCTGCCTGACCTGTCAGATGTGCAGGTCATTATTAAAACCAGCTATCCCGGACAGGCCCCGCAGATTGTAGAAAACCAGGTCACCTATCCGCTTACCACCACCATGCTGTCCGTACCTGGCGCAAAAACCGTGCGTGGCTTTTCACAGTTCGGTGATTCGTATGTGTATGTCATTTTTGAAGACGGCACCGATCTGTACTGGGCCCGTTCGCGCGTGCTGGAATACCTGAATCAGGTTCAGGGCAAACTGCCTGCGGGTGTGAGCTCTGAAATCGGCCCGGACGCCACGGGAGTGGGCTGGATATTTGAATATGCCCTGGTCGATCGCAGCGGAAAACACGACCTTTCAGAACTGCGTTCTTTGCAGGACTGGTTTCTAAAATTTGAACTGAAGACCATCCCGAACGTGGCTGAGGTAGCCTCGGTCGGTGGCGTGGTGAAGCAGTACCAGATTCAGGTCAATCCGGTAAAACTGTCCCAGTATGGGATCAGCCTGCCCGAAGTGAAACAGGCTCTTGAATCATCTAACCAGGAAGCCGGTGGTTCATCCGTTGAAATAGCCGAAGCGGAGTATATGGTCCGCGCCAGCGGCTATCTGCAGAGCATTGATGATTTTAATAACATCGTCCTGAAAACAGGCGAGAACGGCGTGCCGGTTTATTTGCGGGATGTTGCCCGCGTGCAGACCGGGCCTGAAATGCGGCGTGGTATTGCCGAACTGAACGGCCAGGGGGAAGTTGCTGGCGGCGTGGTGATCCTGCGGTCGGGTAAAAATGCGCGCGACGTTATCACAGCAGTCAAGGATAAACTGGACACGCTGAAGGCCAGTCTGCCGGAAGGCGTTGAAATCGTGACCACCTACGATCGCAGCCAGTTAATCGACCGGGCGATTGATAACCTCAGTTCCAAACTTCTGGAAGAGTTTTTCGTGGTGGCCATCGTCTGTGCCCTGTTCCTGTGGCACGTACGTTCTGCCTTGGTGGCGATTATCTCTCTGCCGCTTGGCCTGTGTATCGCCTTTATCGTCATGCACTTCCAGGGACTAAACGCCAATATCATGTCGCTGGGAGGGATAGCTATTGCCGTCGGTGCGATGGTGGATGCCGCCATTGTGATGATTGAGAATGCGCATAAACGGCTTGAGGAGTGGGATCATCAGCATCCGGGTGAGCAGATTGACAACGCCACCCGCTGGAAGGTGATTACCGACGCCTCCGTGGAAGTGGGACCCGCACTGTTTATCAGCCTGCTGATCATCACCCTGTCCTTTATTCCTATCTTTACCCTGGAAGGTCAGGAAGGACGTCTGTTTGGCCCGCTGGCATTCACGAAAACGTACTCCATGGCGGGAGCGGCCGCGCTGGCCATCATTGTCATTCCGATCTTGATGGGATTCTGGATCCGGGGAAAAATTCCTGCCGAGACCAGTAACCCCCTGAACCGGGTGCTGATCAAAGCGTATCATCCATTGCTGCTGCGGGTCCTCCATTGGCCAAAAACAACCCTGCTGGTTGCGGCCTTGTCCATTTTCACCGTTATATGGCCATTGAGTCAGGTGGGGGGGGAGTTTCTGCCGAAGATCAATGAGGGCGACCTGCTGTATATGCCATCAACATTGCCTGGCGTCTCTCCGGCAGAAGCTGCAGCACTCCTGCAGACGACGGACAAGTTAATCAAAAGCGTTCCTGAAGTGGCCTCTGTATTTGGCAAGACCGGTAAAGCAGAGACCGCAACGGATTCCGCACCGCTTGAAATGGTGGAAACCACGATCCAGCTCAAACCTGAGGATCAGTGGCGTCCGGGTATGACGATTGACAAGATTATTGAAGAACTCGACAAGACCGTCCGTTTACCGGGTCTGGCAAACCTCTGGGTTCCGCCAATCCGTAACCGTATTGATATGCTCTCAACCGGGATCAAAAGCCCGATAGGTATCAAGGTCTCAGGGACTGTCCTGGCCGATATTGATGCGACTGCGCAGAGTATCGAGGCGGTAGCCAAAACCGTGCCGGGCGTGGTGTCTGCCCTGGCTGAGCGACTTGAAGGCGGGCGTTACATCGATATCGATATCAACCGGGAAAAAGCGTCCCGTTACGGTATGACTGTTGGTGATGTACAGCTGTTTGTCTCATCAGCCATCGGCGGCGCAACGGTAGGGGAAACGGTTGAAGGCGTGGCCCGCTACCCGATTAATATTCGCTATCCGCAGGATTATCGGAACAGTCCAAATGCATTGAAACAGATGCCGATCCTGACCCCGATGAAGCAGCAGATCACGCTGGGCGATGTCGCGGATATTAAGGTCGTTTCAGGGCCGACTATGCTGAAAACGGAAAATGCCCGTCCAGCCAGCTGGATTTACATTGACGCGCGCGGCAGGGATATGGTGTCGGTGGTTAATGATATTAAAACGGCTATCAGTCAGAAAGTGAAACTGAGACCGGGTACCAGCGTGTCATTCTCCGGACAATTTGAACTGCTTGAGCACGCCAACAAGAAACTTAAATTGATGGTGCCGATGACGGTGATGATCATTTTCATCCT
>OKWT01000069.1_pt1 | contig 67370 bp, 69 predicted proteins | sample 1607131 | NCBI WGS metagenome assembly OKWT01 (sample SAMN07501045, study PRJEB24779) | human gut metagenome
AAGAGAATTCAAATTCATGAATTCTCTTCTTTCTTTTTATCGGATTGTATCAAATTTATTTTGATACAGCCCCTTTTATTTTTTAAATTTAACTTTATTCTAATGTCATCTGAATAAAACTTGAAAAGTTTAAAATCACCTAATAGTCTAGAGTAAATTCTTTCACTATATATATTTGTTATATTAGGAAGTGAAAGGTTGGTTGAAATAAGCATCTTTTTATTTCTTAATAGTTTTCTGTTAATAAGATTAAAAAGTTCTGTTATTGAAAAATCACTCTTAGATTCGGCACCAAGATCATCAATAATAAGTAAATCACATTCAATTAAGAGTTCTTCTAATTTAGCATTATTATTAAACTTTATATCTCTTAAATCTCTTATAAGTTCTTCTGAAGTTTTATATACTACTAAAAAGCCTAGGTCTAATAGCTCTTTAGCTATACAATAAGATAAATAAGACTTTCCGCTTCCAGGGTTACCATAAAAAAGTAGATTAGTATTTGAATTATTGAAGTTTGGCAAATATTCAGAAGTAACATAGGATACAATATTATCCATATTTTTTCTGGGAGAAAATTTATCATCACTTACCTTATGCATTGAAAATAAATTAAGATCAAAATTATCAAAGTTCTTTTCTTTTAGAGTATCCTCAAGTAAAGAATTTTGATAATATAATTTTATTAGTTTTGGTTTATAGCATGAACACTTATTAATACCTATAAAGCCTGTATCTTGACATTTATTACACCTATATTTTAAGGTCAAATAGTCAGGGTCATATCCTTTAGATACTAACATTTCACATTTTTTTACTCTTAAATCTGTAATTTCATTTCTAAACTTTTTTATAGTTTCATCTGCATCCTTAGACTTAAGTATAGCCATAGATAATTGAAGCGAACGTTTTTGAATTAAGTTATCTATATCCATTATTTCAGGATACAAATTACGAATTTCGTTTCTTCTAAGTTCTAAGTTTTTAGATTCTTCATCACGTATCTTTTCATAAACGGCCATAATTTTTGCTTGATATCCGTTAATCATCAACATCCCATCCTAACAATTTCTTTTCTAAAGAGTCATAATCATATGATCTTGGTTCAAAGTTATTAAAACCTGAGGCTTTTAAGTTTTTTTGATAATTAGTAGATGAGTTTTTATAATTATTTTTATGTTGTTTATCTTTAATTGCAACATCATCTAGGGTTTTTATATTGTCATTAAACCATTTGCTAAGTATGCCATCAATATATTTAAAGTCAGCTCTATTAAGTCTTTGAAAACAAATGTCACAAGCTTTCTTTATTAATTGAATGTCAAATTTATATACATTAATCCATTTATTCAAAAGCTCTTCCTGAGGCTTCATAATTTCTGAATTGTTAATGCCTAGGTAATTTAGTATTTGTCTTATCTTAACCCACTTATCTTCTGTCTGCTTTATATGACTTTGGGCTTTTTCAATAGTTTTTATACCCATATCATTCCAAGCCAGAGCAACCTTTTCTATATACCTGTAATCAACTTTACCTTTTGATGCACAATATTCAATAAGTATTAGGATAAGTTCTGAGGTAAAAGAAAAATCTTTTTGCCATCCTAAATATATTTCCATCTCTTTTGTTGAAAGTGGTCTACAAAGTATTCTTTCTATATCTCTTAACATATCGTTAGTTTCTGTGTTATTTAGTGCATCTAATAGGTTAACATCTGGTGAAGTACTACTTAAGTCATTATCTAGTGGTACAAATTCTATACTGAAGTTATTCATTTTATCTACAGGAACAAATTTTATTACACCTTGGTCATTCCAATAATTTAATGCGTTCATTACATCAGATTCTAACAGGTTTAAGGAAGATGCTAGTATTGAACTATTTACTCCAGGCTCATTAGAAAAGTTATACTTTAATAGAAGTAAATAAACCTTAACAAATTCTCCTCTAGCAAATGGCATATATTTTTCAATAAAAACATTGCTAATAGGTGTAAAGGTACATGTGTTATTTTTCAATATAAAAGTACTCATTCTAACATTCCTCCTTTCAAAATTAGTATTTTATAAACATCATATTTAATAATTATAACAAAGGAGAAGAGGGATAACAACTTATCTAAATAGATATATAATGTATAAATTAATAGATTATGGGAAAAGTAATTGATGTGTTTTTGGAAGTGAAGGGATGATGTATGGATATAAGATTACAAACTAAATTTATATTATGTTGTTTAATAAGCAGTATAATATTAATTATTATTAACTTATTAGGTTTGAACAGTGATAATATATATAAATTATATATTAATAATCAAGAAGTAGAGTGTTATGGAGAAATAGAAGAGTTATCAATTCAATGTAATGAAGTTAAGAATAGTATAAATGATATTATTATAGATAAAGAGGATAAAAACGATATTACATATAAGAAAGTAAAATATGATGAAGTAAAAGGAACTGATAAAGATTTAAGAGATTCTATAATATCTTCTATAAATTCAGAAGCTGTTCTAACTAAAGTTTATTTAGGGGATCAATATTATGGATTAGTTCTAAATGAACAAGAGGGTAAGGAGGTTTTAAGAAGAATAGGAGAGATATTTATAGATGAAAGTAAAATAGATAGAGATAAAATTATATCTGTAGATGTAAAAGCTAACTTAAGATATGAAAAGGAAAATGAAAGAATTAGAAATGTGAAACCTATAGAAGAAATAGCTAGAAATATTATAAAAAGTGATAAGTTTAATAATCTAGTATTTGTAGATATATTATGTAGAGAAGAAAGAGTTGATAGCATAGATGTATCAACAAAAGTAGTAAATAGAGATGATATGTATTTAGGGGAAGTCTATGTAGAGGAGGGGGAGGAAGGAATCAAAAGTGTTGTATCTAACGTAGTTTACAGAAATGGATTAAAAGTAAATGAGGAAATAATAGAGCAAGATATAATAAAATATAGTATAGATAAGGTTGTATATAAGGGGACTAAGAGCCCAATAAAAGAAGATGTAGCATTTTTAAGAATGCCAACTAGAGGTGGATATGTAACATCAAACTTTGGACCAAGATGGGGAAGTACACATAGTGGTATGGATATAGCAGGAGAAATTGGAGATCCAGTTTGTTCAGCTCTTGATGGAAAAGTTAAGGAATGTAGGTATGATGGTAGCTATGGAAATAAGATATTGATACAACATGAAGATGGAATAGAAACTATATATGGACATTTAAGCAAGTTTGAAGTAAAGGTTGGAGATGAAATTAAAAAAGGTCAGTTAATAGGTAGGGTTGGAAGTACAGGAAGAAGCACAGGACCACATTTACATTTTGAGGTTAGAGTAAATGGTAGTCCTGTGGATCCTAAAAAGTATCTAGTTAATTAATCTAATAACTTATAAAGATTTATAGTTCCTTCTCCTACCTGCTTTTTAGGTAGTTCTCCTAATTCGCAGGATAGCTTTAATAGCGAACACAAATCTTTAAAGGATAAGTTTGGATTCTTTTCGTATAAAAGTGCACATATTCCAGAAATATAGGCCGTGGATATAGATGTGCCAGAAAATGATTTATATGATACATCTAATTTTTTAGGATATATTTTAAATCCCTCTTTTTCAGATAAATAGGATGTATCTGAATTTAGAGATACTATATCAACACATGCAGCACTTAGATTAGGTTTTGAAAGATTTTTAAAGGGACCTGAAGATGAGTATAAGTAAGGTTTTAATGAGTTATTAGTATCTATTCCACCAACAGTTAAACAATTATCTAAGGTTGCAATTCCCATAATAGAAAAATCTTCATTTAAACTACTGCCACTAGGTACAATTGGGGCAACATTATTTTCAATTGCTTTATTAAAGGTATCCTTAAAAGCATTGATTATAAATATATTGTGGTTTTGTAATTCAAAAGGTAAACATAGAATTTTTATATTTTTTTCTTTAGATGTTTTTATTAATGACTCGATTGCATAGAGAACTGTAGATGAAAATCCTTTTCCACACTTATCAAAAGCTTTATAGCAATATATATCAGAACGTGGCGCTATTCCCTTATACATATTATTAGATGTTATTCCACTACTTGCAATTATACCAGCGGTGCATGTACCGTGACCATTATCATCATAGGGATATTGGAAATTATTGATTAAGTCAGTAAAGCTGGATATCCTATTAGATGGAGAAAGTAAGTCTGGATGAGGATATATTCCACTATCAACAATACCAATACCAATACCCTTTCCAGATAGAGAAACTTTTTCTGAAATATAAACTTTATTAGCAGTGGAGACACTCATTCCACATAAATGTAAGTATTCATCAAAACTTATATATTTAACTTCAGGATATTCTGAAATACGTTCTATAGACCTACTATCTAATTTAGCACAAACTATATTTGAATATTCTAATATATATATAAGTTCTCCTCTATATGAGGAGATTTTTTTTGCAATTTCTTTTGTGAAGTTTTTACATTTGATTAGAACTCTATATTTTCTATAAACTTTATTTTCCATGTAATACTTTAGGTTAGAGTCTATCTTACTTCTAAATGAAAACATAAAATACTCCTATAAATTCTTTCACTTATATAGTATAAAGATTAGGGCAATTTTGTTAATACAACTAAAAAAAGCAGTTATTATAAAAACTGCTTAAAATTTATATGTTTGACCTATATTTAGAATTTTAATTCTTTCATCATTAAAATTAACAAGTGTATCATGTGTTTCATTGAAATCTTCTAATGATATCTTAAAGGTCTTATAATGAATAGGAATCATAGCATTACATTTCATCATACTAAACATTTTGTAGCTTTCCTCTGGAGTACAGTGCATATATGAAAATCTATCTGGTTTATAACAACCTACAGGCATAATAGCAACATCACACTCTAAGTTGTCAAAATCATTAGTAAAAGCTGTATCTCCAGCAAAAAATACCTTCTTTTTATTTCTTTCTATAAGATAGGAATTACTTTCATCGTCTATTCCTATATAAAATCTACGACCATCATGATTAGCTTTTATAGCTGTAATTTTTATATTTTCATCTTCATATATTTCTGTATCTCGAAGCATTATAACATTTTTAAATCCTAATAATTTCATTAATCGTCTATATCCTTTAGGAACTATAATAGTAATATTTTTATCTAACTTTCTTAAGGAAGAGAAGTTAGTGTGATCCATATGTCCGTGAGATAGTAGAATATAATCTATTTTTTGATCATCAAGGCTACTAGGGCGGTTAGCAATTCTTTTAAAGAATCCTAAAGTATTATTTAAAACTGGATCAGTAAGTATTATGATATCTGATAAATTTATCAATGCAGTAGCATGACCATACCAATGTACTGAATCGGTTTTCAATGCTTCATTAGAAATATCATTTCTTTGATTAAAGTATTCCTTTATATTGGTTGCTGTTAGTATGGATAAAAATTTAATATTACTAAATATATTCATTATAGAACTCCTTTGTTTAATGTTTCCATTTAAATACTATAATACCTACAACCATGATTGCAATACCTATAAATTCTTTTAATGTAAAATTAAGTTTTTCACTTCCGAATAGTCCAAATGCTTCAATTAATGCAGCAGCTAATAATTGAGCAACAAGTATTATACCGATTCCACATGTAGGGCCTAAACCACTAATGCTTTTCATAACTGTATATGTTATTACAACACCAAGAGCACCCCCTAGTAAATATAATTTATTGGCTTCTTTAATTTGATTATAGCTTCCTTTACCTATAAAAAAGGTAATAATTAAGGTTAGTATAAGAGCACTTCCTTGAACAAAAACGTTTGTTTCCCAAACTCCAATTTTTTCTCCTAGTCGTGTATTAAATACACCTTGAACACTCATAGCAATACCAGAAATTATTGCTGTAATTATAGCTATCATTTTAATCACCTCAAAAATAGTATTCCCAGAGAGATTTAGAATATAATAAAAGCTCCCTAAAAATTAGAGAGCTTAAAATATGATGAAGTTATAATTTAAAACCATCTACAATATCTTGTTCAGAGAATCCTAGACTTATTGCAAGACTTAAAAAGTCTTCTAATAAAGTAACATAGTGATCTTCAGAAGAAGATATTAGAAGGTCATTTATGTCTATGTATAAATTTAAAAATTGATCGCTTAAACAATATTCACTAGGTTGTATAGTAATACATTTAATACTGTCATAGCCTTTATCAATTCCTAAAGATAAGACTTGCCTGAAGCAAGAGATATACTTATCGAATACAGTACTTTTATTTACAGTAAAGTTATCATCAATCCAATATTTATAGCATTTTGTTTCATTTGCTAATTCACTCATTTTTATTTGAAGTTCAAGATGTTTTCTTGCAAGTAGCTTATAACCACTTAAGTTAGTATCTATTTGAACTTTATTATTAGCTTCTTTTTGTATTTTAAACAAATCTTCAATTTGCATGTTTATATCCCCCTTAATTTTCAAGGCAATCGTCTTTATATATTTTACAGAATCTTTAGAATAAAGAAAAGGTCAGAAAACGACTACAAAACAAATATTTTTCAAATATTAAAAAAAATAATAAAAACTCCTATTTATTCTTTGAAAAAATAGGAGTTTTTATTATTTTAAAAATTTCTAAGAGGATAACTTTTAATTAATGTTTCCCTTCTACTATTAGAAATTTTCCATATTTCAAATCTATCAACCTTTAGTGTAGGATAGGTTTTATTATTTTTATTTGAATCATATAGTACTTCACTATTATTTTTTTTATCCTTATTAAAATAATTTACATTGGCTAAAGAAATTGCAAGTTCATCTTCATCATTATTTAAGATATTAAATCCATGTAATTTTAAAGTATCATTGATAACTCTTGAAATCTTTCTTATATATCCAATATGTTCAATCTTGAGATTTACTGTTTTAGTAGTCTCACTTACGCAAACACTATCGCACAATTCAACTTTAAATTTTTTATAAGGTTTTAAAATCTTTTCTAAAATTGGACTAAGCTTATCTATAGTTGGATTTTCCAATGCTCCTAAAACGATGTATGGCTGAGGAGAATTTCTATTAGCCCTAAATTTTTTTGAAAGATTTTTTTGAATAGGTGATATTAACTTATAAGATTCGTCATCGAATAGTGCAACAATATAATATTTCATAGCAAACCTCACATTCGGGAAAATTTTATATACAAACTTTGTTATAAATTATAACATATTACCAAATATAAAAAAACATAAAAGCATTGATTTTATTTAATTTACTAAAAATACTAAAATTTTAACAAATTAAATGGAGTATAGTTACTAAAAAGGTGAATTTGCCATAAAAAAGATATTTAAATAACTATACTTTATGTTATAATAGTTAAGATAGAATTCTATACAATAGAGTTATAATGCGTATTTAATAGAATTTTGGATATAATTATGAATTTTGGGAATTTTAATATATATAATCTTTGAATAAGGGTGAATTTGATGGAAAAGTTAGTTATTAATGGAGGTAAGTCTCTTAGGGGATCGGTTGAAATAAATGGTGCAAAAAATGCAGCGGTTGCAATATTACCAGCTGCTATAATAGCGAATACTGGAAAATGTGTAATTGATAATATACCGGATATAGAAGATGTACATTGTTTAGAACGTATACTAAAAAGTTTAGGATGCACTGTAAATAAGTTAGATAATAATACATTAGAAATTGATAGTACGGATGTAAATAATTTTGATGCTTGCACAGAAGATGTTAGAAGAATGAGAGCTTCTTATTATTTTATTGGATCGTTATTAGCAAGATTTAAGCAAGCTAGAGTGGAATTGCCAGGGGGATGCCCTATAGGTGTTAGACCAATAGACCAACATATAAAGGGGTTTGAAGCATTAGGTGCAGAAGTTGTTATAGAACATGGTGCTGTAAAAGTTAAAGCAGATAGGCTAGTTGGGACTAATATTTTCTTTGATGTTGTTTCAGTTGGAGCTACAATTAATGTTATGATTGCAGCTACATTAGCTGAAGGGGTAACAACATTAGAAAATGTTGCAAAGGAACCACATGTAGTAGATGTTGCGAACTTCTTAAACACTATGGGGGCAGACATAAAGGGTGCAGGAACTGATGTTATTAGAATTAGAGGTGTTAAAGAACTAAGCGGATGTTCGTATAGTGTTATTCCTGATCAGATTGAGGCCGGGACATTTATGATTTCTGCTGCAGCAACAAGAGGGGATATTACAATAAAAAATGTAATTCCTAAGCATTTAGAATCTATAACAGCAAAACTTATAGAAATGGGAGTAGTTGTTGAAGAAGGTGACGATAGTGTTAGAGTTACAGTCGATGGAGAACTTAAGGGCGTTAATATAAAAACAACTCCATATCCAGGGTTTCCAACAGACATACAACAACCTATGTCTTCGCTTTTATCAACAGTGCCAGGAAGAAGTATGATTAATGAATCTATATATGAAAATAGACATAAACATACTGATGAGCTAAAGAAGATGGGTGCTAACATAAAAGTTGAAGGTAGAGTAGCCTTAATTGATGGTGTAGAGAAGTTAACAGGTGCTGTAGTTGTGGCAACTGATTTAAGAGCAGGTGCAGCTATGGTTGTAGCTGGGCTTATGGCTGAAGGTGAAACAGAAATTACAAATATAGAACATATAGATAGAGGATATCCTCATATAGAGGAAAAATTTAGATCTTTAGGAGCTGACATACATAGAGTTAGTTGTGAAGATTAAGATGGGGGAAAAGTAAATGATTTTTTGCTCATTATATAGTGGTAGCAGTGGCAATAGTATTTTTATAGGTGATAAAGAATCAAAAATATTAATTGATGCTGGTATGCCGGGAAAAAAGATTGATGAAGCAATGAAGTCTATTGGGCAAGATCCTAGTAAGTTAGATGGAATATTCATTACTCATGAGCATAGTGACCATATTAAAGGTGTAGGAATAATATCAAGGAAATACGATGTCCCTATATATGCTAATGATAAGACTTGGGCTGCTATGGAAAGTTCAATAGGCAAGGTAAAAGAGCATAACATAAAAGTTATGGATAGAAGAACAAGCGTTGATATAGGTAGCTTAAATATAAAGTCTTTTATAATACCACACGATGCTATATCGCCGGTAGGTTATACAGTAAGTAATGGGATAAAGCAAGTAAGTGTTGCTACTGACTTTGGTGTATTTACAGAAGAAATTTATAGTAATGTAAAAGACTCAGAGGTTATTTTATTAGAAAGTAACCATGATGTTAATATGCTAAAGTTCGGTCCATATCCATATTCACTAAAAAGAAGAATATTAAGTGAAGTTGGTCACTTATCAAATGATGACTGTGGCGAAGCTATAGTTAATATAGCAAAAAATGGATTTGGAAAAAAGGTTATATTAGGGCATTTAAGTAATACAAATAATCATCCTGATTTAGCTTATCAAACAGTTTTAAATGTAATAAAAGATAAAGGCTTAAAACAAGGTGAGGATGTAATACTTTCTATGGCAAGTAGAAAAGAGCCAAGTGGTTATATAGAATTATAAAAAATATATTTAGAAAAGAGGAGAATAGTATGAGTTTATACAGTAATTGGACTGATATGGTAGTAGAATATGTTAAGACTAAGGGCGAAAAGGCTTTTTGGGATGAATATAGTGCTATAGAAACAAAAATATATAAAGATTTATTAGCAGATCATAAAAACGTGAAAAAAGTTGTGATTTCAAATCTTGCTAAAGAATATAATACAACAGAAGAGTTCATAATGGGATTTGTTGATGGAATAAATGATAGTTTAAACAATCCATATGATCTTGAATCTGTAGATTCAAATACTGAATTAGTATTTGATATAAACTTAGAAAAATTATATTTTAATATGTTAGATGCAAAGGCTGATTACTTATATAACTTACCACAATGGGATGGAATATTCTCAGTAGAGAAGAGACATGAAATAGAGAAAGAATATAAAGATTCTAAAACAGTTAGAAATGAAAATAAAGTAGGTAGAAATGATCTTTGCCCATGTGGTAGTGGTAAAAAGTATAAGAAGTGTTGTGGAAAGTAAGTTGAATTTAGGTAGATATGAGTATCATATCTACCTTTTTTGTATGATAAAATTTAATTAAAGATGTATTGAGGAGGTTTTTATATGGATAAGAATTTAAAGTGGGTTAATGAACAAAAAATAATTAGAACAATTGAAGCATTAGAGAAAAATAATATGAATGGTTACTTGGTTGAAAATGAAGAGGAGTTAATAGATAAAATTAAAGAGATAGTTTCAGAAGGTTCAATGGTAGCTTGTGGTGGTTCTATATCTTTATTTGAAACAGGAGTAATAGATCATTTAAGAAGCGATAGATATAAATTCCTAGATAGATATAAGGAAGGATTAACAAAAGAGGAAATAGTAAAGATTTATAAAGAGGCTTTTTTTGCAGATGCATATTTTTCTAGTAGTAATGCCATAACGGAAGATGGACAACTGTATAATGTTGATGGGAATGGAAACAGAGTAGCAGCTTTATTATATGGGCCAGAAAAAGTAATTATCATATGTGGTATTAATAAGATAGTTCCAACATTAGATGATGCTATTAAAAGGAATAAAACAGTAAGTGCGCCAGCTAATGCAAAAAGGTTAAATAAAAATACTCCTTGTACAAAGGTAGGGTACTGCATGAACTGCAATAGTAAAGAAAGGATATGTAGTGAGTATACTGTTATAAAAAGACAAAGTATAAAAGGAAGAATACATGTTATATTTTTAAATAAAGAGATAGGATATTAAAATTGTATCAAAAAAGGAACCATTTAATACATATATATTATAAAAGCATCTTTATGAGGGGATGGTATATATGTTTGGAATGTTTCCTTTTATGTTTAATAATAGCCCTATGAATAATAACAATAATAATTTTAACTATGGAAGTATATTAAATGGTTTGCTAAATGATGATTTTATAAATGGAATGGTTGATCAACTTTTATCTAGTGATTTTGTAAATAATATGGTTGATGATTTGATGAATGAGGATGCTTATGATATATCAATAAAAGATTATGGCCCATATTATTTGATAAAAGGATATTTACCAGGATTAACTCCAAAGGATGTAAATATAGACTTTGAGGAAAACAAAGCTATATTAACCATTAAGAAAAAGCAAACATATTCAAATGGTAGAAATGTAAGAATGACAATAATTCAAACTGGTGGAGATTTAATAAAAACCTTCTATGTAGAAGAAATAGATGTAACAAAATTAAAAGCATCATTTGATAATGATTTATTATTGTTAACATTACCTAAGAAAAAACAAATAAAATCTAAAGATGTTGTTGTAGAAGATGATTCTCCAACTATTATAGATGTAGATAACTATAAAGTAGAATAAAATGAGTTTTAATCCTCCTTTGTGGTAATATATTAGTATATTACTTAGGAGGATATTTTTATGAACATTTCAATTATTGCAGTGGGAAAGTTAAAAGAGAAATATTTAAAACAAGCAATTGATGAATATTCAAAGAGATTGAGTAGGTATTGTAAGTTAGAAATTATAGAATTACCAGATGAGAAAACACCAGATAATGCATCAGAAAAAGAAGAGCAACAAATAAAAGAAAAAGAAGGTAGATTGATTTTATCTAAAATAAAGGATAATTCTTATGTAGTTGCAATGGACTTAAAGGGTAAGCAAATAACTTCTGAAGAGTTTGCTTCATTTATATCAAATTGTTGTGTTACAGGAAATTCAAATATAGTTTTTATAATTGGAGGAAGTTTAGGGTTATCAGAAGATGTAATTAAAAGAGCAAATTATAAGCTATGTTTTTCAAAGATGACATTTCCTCATCAGTTATTTAGAGTAATGCTTTTAGAGCAAGTATATAGAGGATTTAGAATTATTAACAATGAGCCGTATCACAAGTAAGTTTTCAAATAAAGATAAGTAGTGTGTTTTATTTGAAGAGAATATAGTAAGATTCTAGCTAAAAAACTGATTAAAAAATATATACTGTGAAAAGCTAAAGCTGAATAAATATAAATTAAGAGAATTTTGGGAGGGTAAAAATGTCCAATAAAGAAAAGTTATATTTTAATGGAGATATATTGACACTTGAGGATGAATTATATACTGAAGCAGTGTTAATTAAAGGAAGAAAGATAGATAAGTTAGGGAAAAAAGAAGATTTACTTAAGGAAGCAAGTAAAGATGTGGAGATAATTAATCTACAAGGGAAAACATTAATGCCATCATTCATAGATGCACATAGTCATTTTTCTGGATATGCTAGTTCCTTTACACAAGTAGATTTAGGAGAAGCAGTAAGTTTTGAGGAAATTGTTGATGCTATACAAAGGTTTATTAAAAAGAATAATATACCAGCTGGAATGTGGATTCAAGCAAATGGCTATGATCAAAGTTATTTAGAGGAAAAGTCTCATCCAACTAAGGCGGTTTTAGATAAAGCAGCTCCTAATAATCCACTTATTGTTAAACATAAGTCTGGACATATGGGTGTATTAAATACTATAGGAATAAATGATTTAGGGATAACAGTGGATACACCAAGTCCAGAAGGAGGCGTTATAGAAAAGAAGGATGGAGAAGTTACTGGATATTTAGAAGAAAATGCATATATAAATTATATTCAATCTATACCAGTTGTATCTAATGAAGAATTTATGGAAACTCTGCTTAAGGCTCAATGTGCATATGCCAGTTATGGTATTACAACTGTTCAAGAGGGAATGGTTGTAGATGTATTAGCAGATATATTTCAGTATTTAATACAGTCTAAACTTCTAAAAATAGATTTGATTGGATATTTAGATATAATGAATGCTGAACTATTAAAAGAAAAGTTTGCAAATTGTATTCAGAGATATGATAATCATGTGAAAATGGGAGGATATAAGACTTTCTTGGATGGATCTCCACAAGGTCGTACCGCATGGATGAGAACTCCATACTTAGGAAAGGAAAAAGATTATTATGGATATGGAGTACAAAAGGATGAAGAAATAGAAAGTAAATTAGAGAAGGCATTAAGGGAAGATATGCAGATATTAGTCCATTGTAATGGAGATGCTGCTTCTCAGCAATTCATAGATCAATATGAAGTTGCCAAAGAAAGAACTCATTCGAATAATAATATAAGGCCTGTTATGATACATGCTCAATTATTAGCAGAAGACCAATTAGATGATTTAAAAGCTTTGGGTATAATGCCATCTTTCTTTGTAGCCCATGTTTATTACTGGGGGGATGTTCATATAAAGAATTATGGAATGGAAAGAGCAAGTAAAATAAGTTTGGCAAAGTCAGCTCAAGATAAGGGAATACTATATACATTTCATCAAGATTCGCCTGTTATAGAGCCTAATATGTTAGAAACTATATGGTGTGCTGTTAATAGAATAACTAAAAATGGAGTTTTATTAGGAGAAGAGGAAAGGGTAAGTCCCTTAGATGCCTTAAAAGCTGTTACAAAAAATGCAGCATACCAATATTTCGAGGAAGATATTAAAGGTACCTTAAAAGAAGGTAAGTTAGCGGATTTAGTTATATTAGATAAGAATATACTAAAGGTTGATCCTATGGAAATAAAAGATATACAAGTTCTTGAGACTATTAAAGAAGGCGAAACTATATTTAAAAAGCAATAGTTATAATTTTAAAAGAAGAGGTGGTTTATCCACCTTTTTTATTTTAGGTTACTTAAAGGTAATAGTATTTAGTACTACTTTTTTATTGGTTTTATTATTGGGAGGAATATTTAAGATTGTAGATACTAGAAAAACTCAAGCTATAGAAAGAGAAAAACAGGTTGAGTTTGAGGCACAAAGACTAAAAGCAGAGGAAGAAGCTAAAAGGAAGTTGGAAGGGGAAAAAGAATGAACAGAAGCCACAAAATAATCAAACACAGGAAGGTACAACTTCTGAATCTATATTAGAATCTAATATTCCTATTAAGGAGAATACAAAAATATTTAGGGTCTGAAATAAGCAGGTTTGGATTTATTTATTATGATTTAACAAGTGGGATACAAGATAGAAATAAATGAAAATAAGGTCTTTACAGCAGCAAGTACATATAAGGTTGGCTTAAATATGGTCACATATGAAAAAATAAGAAAGGGTTCATTAGATAAATATTTCCAATACAATAAGGTCGTACATAAAATGAGTAATTATGGTGGCGCTGTTAGTGATATAGGAATAGTGTTTACAGACAAGCCATATGTAATAGTAGCGTATGCAGAAGGGGTAAGTGGCCCAGCTGAAAAAATATCTAAAATATCAAGAATGATATATAATGAACAATTGAAAAAGTAACTAATCAAGAGGTTGTCTCAGATTAAGGCTTTACCTTAGGCTTATACAGCCTTGTTTATTAAATATGAAAAAGTATGTTTAATAAATTCTTTTGTGACAATAATTAAAAAAGAAGTTATTTTGCTAAAAATAATGTATAATAGTAGTTGTAAAAACCTTGGAAAGTGGCAATATTACTTGCCTTGACAAATAAAATAGCGAATACTATAATGTATTGAGCAAAAATGTACAAGTTTTTTTACTTTTAATTATTGAGAAAAGATGGTGAGATAAATTATGAAACAAAAGGAAATAGAATTTATGCCACTTTTATTTGGCGGAGATATTAATGTTTATAGTGTGGCTAGAGCTTTTCATGAAGCATATGGAATAAAAAGTACAGTATGGGGAAAGTATGCAATAGGTCCTTGTTTTAATAGTGATATTATAGATTATAATGTGTGTGAGAAAAATGATGATCAAGAAAACTTTATTAAACATGTAAGAGAATTTGCGAATAAGCACAAGGATAAAACAGTTATATTAATTGGATGTGGAGATAGTTATGTAAAACTATGTGCTGAAAATTTAGGGAATTATCCAAGTAATGTAGTAGCTCCATATGTTAGTAGTGAAATGATGAATACATTAATACATAAGGAAAAGTTCTACAATATATGTGATAAGTATGGAATAGATTACCCGAATACATTTATATATCGTAAGGAAATGGGAAATGACTTTGAACTTCCATTTGGAGCACCATATATCTTAAAGCCTGCTAATAGTGTTATGTATTGGGAATATCCTTTCCAAAGTCAAAAAAAGGTTTATAAGCTTGATACAAGAGAAGAATTAGAAGAAACATTAAAGCAAATATATGATGCTGGATATACGGATTCAGTGGTGTTACAAGAATTTATAAATGGTGACGACACATATATGAGAGTTTTAACAAACTATTCAGATAAGAATGGAAAAGTTAAGTTAATGGCATTAGGACATGTTTTGTTAGAAGAACATACACCTCATGGAATAGGGAATCATGCTGTTATAATAAACGAATATAATGAAGATGTTACAGTGAAAATTAAAAAATTTCTTGAAGATATCAACTTTGTAGGATTTTCAAATTTTGATATAAAATACGATGAGAAAGACGGAAAGTATAAAGTATTTGAAATAAATGTTCGTCAAGGAAGAAGTAATTACTATGTAACAGGTAGTGGAAATAATATAGTTAAATATTTAGTTGAGGATTATATAGAAAATAAGGATATTCCTTTTAAAATAGCAAAAGAAAGATGCTTATGGAGTGTAGTTCCAAAGTATGTAATGTTTAAGTATATAAAACCTCAACAATATAAAGATGAAATGAGAGAACTTATAAAAGAAGGAAAAGTAACAAACTCTCTAGATTATAAAGTAGACAATGGATTTAAGAGAAAAATGAGTTTGTTTAAATCAAAGTTAGGGCACGTATATAAATATAGAAAGTATCTTGGAGGAAAATAGTAGATGTCTTCAAATACAGGTTATAATAAACTAGGTGTTATAGGTGGAATGGGACCTAAGGCAACTCAATTATTTATGGGAATGGTTATTGATAGAACCAATGCAGATAAAGATCAAGAGCATATACCAATGGTTGTTTTAAATGATACTACAATACCAGATAGAACTAGTGCTATTCTTAATAAAGATGAGAGTAAGGTGTTAAATAAGCTGGTAGAAGATGCAAAGCTATTAGAAACTACTGGATGTAAGGTTATAGCAGTTCCATGTAATACTTCACATTATTTTATAGATAATGTTCAAAGTGAGGTATGTATACCTATAATAAATATGATAAAAGAAACAGTTAAATATATATATAACAGAAAGAAAAGTATTAAAAAGGTTGCTATTTTAGCAACTGATGGCACAATAAGTGTTGGGGTATATCAAAAAGAACTTGAGTTATTAGATATTGAAAGTTATATTCCTAGTAAAGACAAGCAAGCTATGGTGATGGACATAATATATAATCAAGTTAAAAAAGGGAAAATAGGAAATTATGATATGTTTTTAGAGATAGAAAGGGAACTTAAAGAGGCAGGATGTGATGGAGCTATATTAGCGTGTACAGAATTATCTTGCTTTAAAGAGCAACATGATTTATCTGATTTTTATATAGATGCAATGGATATTTTAGTAAGTAAGTCTATAGAGATGTGTTCAAAAAACTAAGTAATAAAGAAAAGGAGTAGTTTATGAGTAATATATGTAGTTTAGAAGAATACCTAAAGCTTTTATTAAAACAGAATTTAGTATTGGAATATAATATAGAAGATAAGAAGAAAAGTCATATAGAGTATGTTTCATGTAATTCTAAAGATATAAAAACAAATACTTTATTTATTTGTAAAGGGGCACACTTTAGAGAAGAATTTTTAAAGGATGCAATAATAAGTGGATCAGTTTGCTATATAAGCGAAAATAAGTATGAGTTAGGAAATGATTGCTCTTATATAATTGTTAATGATATAAGAAAAGCAATGGCGTATATATCAAATTATTTTTATAATAAAGCTTGGGAAAAGTTAAACTTAGTAGGGATTACAGGTACTAAAGGAAAGTCTACCACTACATATTTTATAAGATATATATTTGATGAATATCTAAAAAGCATTAATGAACCAATGAGTGGCGTTATATCTTCTATAGATACATATGATGGTGTTATAGATATAGAGTCACATATTACTACACCAGAATCAATTGATTTACATAAGCACTTTGATAATGCTGTTAGAAGTGGAATGAAATATATGGAGATGGAAGTATCTAGCCAAGCGTTGAAATACAATAGAGTATTAGGTATAGAATTTAATGTTGGATGTTTTTTAAATATAGGTTATGATCATGTAAGTGATATAGAGCATAAGGATTTTGATGACTATTTTAATTCAAAGCTTAGGATATTTGAACAAAGTAAGATATCTTGTATTAACTTAAACACTGAGCATTTAGAAGAAGTATTAAAAGCAAGTAAGAAGTGTTCTAATATGATAACTTTTGGGTTAGATAAAAAAGAAGCAGATGTATATGGTTATGGTGTTAGAAAGAAAGATAATAACATATTATTTAGAGCTAGAACAAAGAGATTTGATAAGGAGTTCCAATTAACTATTTCAGGGTTATTTAATGTTGAAAATGCATTAGCAGCAATAGCAATATGTGAGGCGTTAGATATTCCTGAAAAGTATATATATGAAGGCCTTAAAAAAGCTAAGGTTAAGGGAAGAATGGAAGTTTATAACAATGAGGATAATAAGGTGATAGCCATTGTAGACTATGCTCATAATAAGTTGAGTTTTGAAAGGCTATTTGAATCTGTTAAAGCAGAGTATCCAGAAAGAAAAATAATTACTGTTTTTGGATGTCCAGGTAAGAAGGCTCTAGATAGACGTAAAGATTTAGGTGAGATTTCAGGAAAATATTCAGATACGGTAATAATTACAGAGGAAGATCCAGGAGAAGAATCAGTTGTAGATATATGTAATGAAATATCTAAATATATTAAAGCTCAAGGATGCAATTATTCTATAGTTACTGACAGAGGAAAAGCTATAGAAAAAGCCATTATGGATGTAGATGAAGATAGTGTAATTTTAATAACAGGAAAAGGAGATGAAACAAGACAAAAAAGAGGTCTTGAATATATAGATTGTCCTTCAGATGTTGATTATACTAAAGAATTTTTATATAAATATGATAATAGGTTGTTTAAAAAAGATAGAATAAAAAAATTTTAATAAGAATAAATAATAGTAATAAATCTTATATAATTAAGTAAATATATAGTAATAGATTAGTTATTAAAAACCGCACTTCGTAGATTTATAGAGGTGCGGTTTTCTAATATTATTGTTTTATTTATTAATTAGTTTTTAAAAAAGTTATACTTAATTAAAGATTGGAGTTATAAAAAAAACTTTAATTAATAGATAATAATATAGCATGATGAAAAAGAGGTAATTATGAATTCAGATAATTATAATGGATTTGAAGAGTTTTTTTACAATATGTTTAATTTTACTGGAACTTTTGATGAACAGGGATGTTCAGATATGCCAGGAGGATTTCAAGATTTAAATCCTCAGCTTTTTTCTTTGATGGGACAAATTATAGGTATGGTTATGTCTGGAAACCTACCTTTTAATGTTCAAAATGCTATAGGAAATTGGTTAATGTTGGTGGGGCAAACTATTGAAACATATAATGCACAGCAACAATATTTTCAAAGTGGTCCAGGACGTTATTATGATCTTAAATATAAAAATGTAACCAATCCGTTTTGTCCACAAAGTAACCAATCTAGTTCAACTTCACAAACAGGAGAATCAACATCAAAGAATAAGCAAACAGCAAAGACTTGTTCTGATATAGAACACCTTAGAAAAGAAGTAGATAGGTTATCATTAGAACTAGAGAGATTGAGAAAGGAAGTTCATGGTCAATGAAAGAAAAGTATTTACTAAAAATGTATAAGTATTTTATAATTAATTAATAAATTTATAGTAGTAAGTATTAATTTTACTTAAAGAAATGGATATCAGGTATGAAAGAAGTATTATTAAAAGATGTTATAACGATTATACATAGAACAATAAATTCCATAGATGATAGATTACTAGAGCATGGAGAACAGGTAGCATATATAATGATGAATTTATTAAAAGAAAGAGGTATAAATGATAAGGATGAGATAATAGATTTATGTACAATATCAATGTTTCATGATATTGGAATACATAAAGTGAGTGAAGTAAAAGACTTATTAAGTGTTGATTCTTTTAGTCCCTTTGAACATGCAATATATGGGGCATTATTTATTAAATACTTTTCACCATTAAGTAAGCTATATAAGGTGGTTTTAGGGCATCATTTTACATATAAATATATAAAGTTAAAAAATATAGATGTACCTATAGAGGCCGTAATGTTAGGATTAGCAGATTATTTTAGTATATTAGTTATAAATGATAAGGAATTAAGTACCTATGAAATTAGAAAAATGACCAATATATATACTTTAGAAAATGTACAATTGCTTTTAGAGGTAATTGATAAGTATGATATTAATAGGAAGCTAAAAGATAAATCATATAAATCTGAGTTATATGATTTCTTAAAGGATAAGAAGTTAAAAAGAGAAGAGATATTTAATTATGCTAGAATGTTAGCTTATGCTATAGATTTTAGAAGTGAAGTTACAGTTAAACATAGTATAATTGTAGAAGCTATAAGTTATGAAATTGGGAAATTGCTAGGACTAGATGAAAAAGTATTATATAAATTAAAGATATCTGGAATATTGCATGATATAGGTAAGATATCTATACCGGTTAATATATTGGAGAAAGAAAGTAAGCTAAATGAAGAGGAGTTTGAGATAATAAAAGAACATTCTATTATAGGATATAATATTTTAAGTGGATTGAATATAGATGATATTAGAGATATAGCTACCTTACATCATGAGAAAATTGATGGAAGTGGATACCCTTTTGGAATTAAGGGGGATGAGCTATCTACGGAAATAAGGATTTTATCTATAGCAGATATATTAAGTGCATTAGTTGGAAGAAGAAGTTATAAAGAATCTTTTGATAAAGATACAGTAGTTAATATACTTAATGAAATGAGCGAGAATAATAAAATAGATAAGGATATTACAAATCTAGTTATACTAAATTATGATTCTATATTGAATAAGGCTGATATAAAATCACGTAAAATAATGAATATATACTTAGATATTAAGAAAGAACATAGAGATTTGCTTGATATGTTATAGATAAACATATTACATATTAATTAAAAAGGCAAAAATCACATTTACGGAAATAATTACCTCTAATACTATTATTCTATAAGATATTAGGGGAGGAGATAAAATGAAAAAGAATTTAGACATAGTTATAGGTGGAATATTAACGGTATATTCTATACTGGTAAATGTATTGAGTTTTAGGAAAATCGCCTTTAGTGAAGTTTTTTTAATAGCTGGTATAGTGTTTATACTATATCATTTTATTAAGAAAAAGATATATAATAATGAGAAATTAAAATTAATAGATAAAGTAATCAAGATTTTTGTATGCATTGGACTAGTTGTGTTTTTCATTATAGAAGGCATTATAATATGTTACCCTAAGAATAGTACAGAGACAACTGATTATATTATTGTTCTAGGTGCAGGATTAAATAATAGGAATGAGCTAAGTCAAACCTTAAGGGATAGGCTTAATACAGCATTAGATTGTCTTAATAAGTATAATAAAGAGAGTTACATTGTGGTTTCTGGTGGACAGGGTGAAGATGAAGATATGTCAGAAGCAGAGGCAATGGAAGGGTATTTATTAGAAAATGGTGTTAGTAAAGATAGAATTATAAAAGAAGATAAATCAAGAAATACATCTGAAAACTTTAAGTTTTCAAAAGAAAAAATTCAAGAGCATAGTAATAAAGATTTAAAAGATGTAAGCGTAAAAATAATAACAACAGATTTTCATGCTTTCAGAAGTAGTATGTTAGCAAAAAGAAATGGATATGAAAATATTGAAGTATATTCAAGCAATACAGTAAATTACTTAGTTCCTGTATTTTATACAAGAGAATCTGTAGCTTTAGTAAAAAGTTATTTTTTTGATAGATAACAAAAAACCTCTAGTAAAAAATTTTACTAGAGGTTTTTTATGTTTATAGAAGTCTTCCCATCATGACTCCCATAGCAGAAGCCATCATAAGGCCTCTTGTCCATCCACTTGAGTCACCTAAACAGTGAAGTCCTTTTATATTAGTTTCAAAGTTTGTATCTAATTTTATTTTATTGCTATAGAATTTAATTTCTGGACCGTAAAGAAGTGTTTCTCTACTTGCAAACCCAGGAACTACTGTATCCATAGCTTCAATGAAGTTTAATATGTTGGTCATAGTTCTATATGGCATTGCAGAAGTTAAATCACCTGCTTCTGCATCTGGAAGAGTGTGTTTTACATTTGATTCATAAAGTTCATGTTCCCATGTTCTCTTACCATCTAATATATCACCATATCTTTGAACTAATATCTTTCCATTACCTAGCATATTAACAAGTTCAGCTACTTTTTTACCATATTCAATAGGCTCGTTAAAAGGTTCAGCAAAGTTATGAGAACTTAATATAGCTAAATTAGTATTATCAGACTTTAGATTCTTATATGAATGACCATTAACTATAGCAAGATTATTATCATAGTTTTCTTGGCTTACAAAACCACCAGGGTTTTGACAGAAGGTTCTTACCTTATCTTTAAATGGAAGAGGATGTCCAATTAATTTTGATTCATAAAGAACATTATTAACACTTTCCATTACCTCATTTCTAAGTTCTACTCTAACACCAATATCTACTGGACCTGCAGAATGGTTAATATTATGTTCAACACACATATCCTTTAACCAGTCAGCACCTTTTCTACCTGTAGCAACAACAACTTTATTACTGAATACTTCTTCATCCTTTTTCTTAGTTAAGGAATCAGTTAATAAGGCTCCAGTAACAGAGTTATTTTCTATAATTAAGTTTTTAACTAATGTATCAAATTTAATTTCAACACCAACTTCTAATAGGTGATTTTGAATTTTAAGGTATATTTCTTGAGCCTTTTCTGTACCTAAATGTCTAATAGGACAATCTACTAATTTTAGTCCACCTTGAATTGCTTTTCTTCTAATTTCTTTAACAGCATCATTATTATCTATACCCTCAACTTTAGTATCAGCACCAAAGTCTAGGTATATTTTATCAGTATAATCAATAAATTTTTGAGCAGTTTTTGCTCCAACAAGGTTTGGTAAATCTCCACCAACTTCATAACTTAATGATAACTTTCCATCTGAAAATGCACCAGCGCCAGAGAATCCTGATGTGATATGACAATAAGGTTTGCAAGAAACACAAACATTTGTCCTGTCTTTAGGGCAATGTCTTTTATCTATTTGTTTTCCAGCTTCAATTAAAAGGATTTTAGATTGTGGTTTTTGTTTCTTAAGTTCATATGCAGTAAAGATTCCTGCAGGGCCAGCACCAACTATAATTACATCATAATTCATTATAAACATCTCCTCGTAAATTAAGATAATATACTTAGCAGACACTTATAGCCCAGAGTAATTTACGGTAACTCGGTAGAAACATCCAACCCATATTGTAGGATTTATATAAGTGAACAATTTATTTGAAATTAATAAAAAAGTTCTAACTACAAGGTGATTTTAGCTTATTTTACACATGAAATCAATACAAAACTGTAAAAATTTAAAATAAAAAAGAATAAAACACGAATATTATTCGTGTTTTATTCTTTCTTTATCCCATATAAACAGTTGGCTAGGGTTGTTTAAACATCCAAAAATATTTTTTTTGAAACATGGTATTTTTCTATCTAAATCTTTGATTAGTTCTTTCATATCTTGCCTTTTGGTTTTTCCGTCAGCAGGACAAGGATTCTTAATAATAGGTAGCTTGTTATTTAGAGCAAATTTTCTAATAGAGCTTTCGTTTATATAAACCATAGGTCTAATAAGGAATAAGTTGTTTTTATCCATATAACTTTTAGGAGAAAAACAATTAATTCTGCCTTCATAACAAATGGAAAGTAAAAAAGTTTCTAATGCATCATCTTTATGATGACCTAATGCAACTTTATTACAACCAAGCTTACTTGCATTATCATTTAAGGCACCCCTACGTAAATTTGCACATAGAGAGCATGGATTTTTTTCTTTTCTAATATCAAAAACTACTTCCTTTATATTAGTTTCAACTTCATAAAAAGGTACTTCTAATTCTTCGCATAACTTATGTAAGGGAGAGTTATCTACTCCACCTGGATTTAGCGTTATAGCTATTAAATCAAAAGATTCTGGGGAAAATCTTTTATAAGAATTTAATAGATATAATAAAGTTAAGCTATCCTTACCTCCAGACAGTCCTACTGCAATTTTATCTCCATTTTCTATTAAATTAAAATCATTTATAGCTTGTCGCATTTTACTGAGAAGCTTTTGCATATATATTTCCTCCTATGTTGTAAATGTATTATAATTTTATAACAAAAAGCAAAATTTAAAAATATATTTCTTATATTTTAATTTGACCTTAACTTACTATAAATAAATAGAAAATTTAAAATAAATTAACTTAATTTATATTTAATTATAGTTATATAATATTTATACTATAATTAAATTTTCTGTAAAATGGAGGGCCTTATGATTAAGAAAGATTTTATGAAAGAAATTGAAAATTCACTAAAAATAGTTAAAAGAGAAGTTGATAAAAATATAATAAATGGAGATATTAGTAAGGCTAAAGAGGCTATAAACAATCAATTAAAGGGGTTAGTAGGGTTAGATATAATGACAATCGACACGATTTCATTTAGTAGTGTTATTGATATTATAAGTCGTGAGGATGAATTTAATGGAGAAAAGTATATAGCTCTTGGAGAATTGCTTTGTTTACAAGGTTTTGTATGTCAAAGTACAGGGGATGAAGAAGGTCAAATTAGATATTATCTAAAGTCTATAGATGCTTTAAATGAGGCCTTTAGAGAGGATAGTGATATAGAAAAAAGGTATTTTCAAGATGGAATACATATTTCAGATTTATTATCGGTATATGATTTAACGATAAATGAAAATAAAAAGATATTTAAGTTTTATGAGATTGTTGGAAAATATGATAAAGCTGAAGATATATTATTTTATATGATAAAGAAGAGTAATAAAGACAAGAATATAATATCAATGGGCATTAACTATTATGAAAGATTAAAAAACTTAAGTGATGAGGTACTAGAAGCTGGTAATTTATCCAGAGAAGAAATAGAAGATAGCTATAAAGAATTAATGAATATTTGTTGACAAAATACATTAATTATAAGAAAATAAATCAGGAATTTAATAAGAACTTTTTTAGCAGACGGGCGGCTAGACTACCCGTGTGCTTTTTTTATTTTAACTAAGGAGGAAATTATGGGAATATTAAGGGATAAAAAGTTTATTAAAACGATGCTGACATTAGCAATACCTATAACCATACAAAGCTTTATAACATCATCACTAAATTTAGTAGATAATTTAATGATTGGAAAGTTAGGAGAAGAAGCTATTGCAGCAGTAGGACTTGCTAATCAATATTTCTTTATTTTTATGCTGTGTTTATCAGGAATTAATGCTGGTGCAAGCGTATTTATGTCTCAATATTGGGGTAAAAGAGATGTTAAAAGTATAAAAAAGGTATTAGGTTTAGATTTGACCATAGGATTTATTGCATCTTTATTATTTGGAATAGGAGCATTCTTCTTATCAGACGGTATAATGAGCATATTGTCTAAGGATCCAAGTGTAATAGAATTAGGTGGGATGTACTTAAAGGTTATTGCAATAAGTTATCTTATAACTAATGTAACTCAAGCGTATTCATCTGCATTAAGAAGTACAGAACAACCTAAAGTTACAATGTATGCAAGCTTGATTGGTGTATTAAGTAATGCATTTTTAAACTGGATATTTATATTTGGTAACTTAGGTTGTAAACCAATGGGAGTAGCAGGAGCTGCTTTAGCTACTACTTTAGCAAGAGTAATAGAAATGCTATACATACTATTTGAAGTATATATAAGGAACAATAAAGTATCTTCTAATATAAAAGAGCTATTTAGTTTTGATTTTATCTTTGTAAAAACTTACTTTAGAACATCTACATCTGTAATAATAAATGAATTAGTATGGTCATTAGGACTTACTTCTTATTCTATAGCTTATGCACAGATAGGTACAAGTGCAGTAGCAACCATGCAAATAGCAACTACATTAAATAATATGTTTATGGTATTTTGTATAGGGCTTGCAAGTGCAGCAGCTATAATGGTAGGTAATAAAATTGGGTCAGGACATGAGGAAGAGGCTGTAGATTATTCTAAGAAAATAGGAATTGTATCACCTATAGTGGGACTAGCTTTGGGCGTGTTAATATGGATATTTGCCCCTACAATTTTAAAGTTATTTAATATTACTGAAGGTACAGTAAGTGACACCATATATGTATTAAGAATTATGGCAGTTTTCTGTTCAATAAGAACATATAATGTTGTAATGATAGTTGGTGTATTCAGAGGTGGTGGAGATACGACGTATTCAATGCTAGTTCAGGCAGGTACTATATGGCTTTTTGCTGTTCCAATGGCATTTATAGGAGCAGTAGTTCTTCAAGTGCCGGTATATGTAGTTTATTTCTTTATATGCTTAGAAGAGGTAGTTAAGCTGTTCTTTGAGTTTGCTAGATTAAGATCTGGTAAATGGGTTAATAATGTAATAAGTTCTAATTAGATAGGTAATAAAAAATGAGTTGTTGCAACGGAGCAACAACTCATTTTTTTATTATCTAAAATATAATGAAGCTTATTTTAATGGTGATAATATTATAGATTCAACTTTTTCTGGTAAAGATGAAGATTCCTCTTTGCTTAGTGATTTAGTATCTATTGCTGGATGAATAATAACCTCAACTTTATCAGCCTTAATCTTGTTACCATTTCGCTCTAATAGTTTATAAGTACCATTTATAGTAATAGGAACTATTGGAACCTTTGGCTTAAGTGCTAATTTAAAGCTTCCACTTTTAAATTCATGAGGCTCTCCACCTTTACTTCTTGTTCCCTCAGGGAAGATTACCATAGAATAACCGCTTTTTAAAATATTAATTCCCTCAACAATAGCTTCAGCTGATTTTCTTAAATTAGCTCTATCCATAAATATGCATCTTATATATCTCATCCATGTACTTATTCCAGGCCAGTTTTCAAGTTCTTTTTTTGCTATAAAGCCTTTTGGTACATCAATAACACTCATTAATAGTGGGATATCAAAGAAGCTTTGGTGATTTGCCATAAATAATACAGTTTGGTCATCAGGTATATTTTCAAGACCTTTAACAGTAATTTCTGCACCACTCATTTTCATTACAAAACGAGCCCAACCTCTTGTTACTTTATGAATAAATATTATTTTCTCTTTTGTTTTTCCTCTAAGTTCTAAATATTTAATTCTAATTAGTGCCAACAGCGAAACAAATAAGCTTAATACCACTGCAGGATAAAATAAAATAGTTCTTATCATAAATATAATTCCTTTCTAGAATCAAAATTTTATATAAAAACAGTATATTATATCTTAATAATAAATAAAAGAACTAATAAACTTAATAATTCATATAAATGCATTATAAATAATATTATTAAGGGGATTAAAAGTGAAAGAGTTTATGAAAGAAAAACTTAATATTGAAGTTAATGACTTATTATTAGAGAACGCAAACATACAAAATCGATTTTATACATTAACACACTCAGATGAAACAGGAGAATTATTTTTGTTTATAGATACAAAGTATAGGGAGGATAAGTTTTCAAAGCATAGAGATGAAGTTATATCATGTTGGAAAGAGATTGATAATAAATATATTTTAGAAGTATACTTATGTATAGATGGACAGGATAATATTGGTGATATAGAGAAAAGAGATATAATATTTAGAAAAGAACTTCCACTAGCTTTAGAAGCAATAGTATATGGTGATAAGGGGATTTTTCTTGGTAACAAAAGTTTAATAGATTCTCCAATTATAGTTTACTTTAATTCGAGTAATCCTAAATACAATAAGATAGAAAGGTGGGGACAAGTATCTGATTATTTAATAAAAAAGGATAGGGTACAAAACAATTTTAAAGTACCTCAGAATATAATAAATTCAAGATTAAAGGATGGAGTAATATTTACATTATTAAGTACCTATATAGAGAAAGAAATGAAAAAGATATATGGTTCAAAGTATGTATACTGTCCTAATTTTTCTGATATAATTATGATTAGACCTTTAAGTGCACCTTTAGCATGTAAGGGGAAGTATATTGTTGTAGTAAGAGTAAAATCGGCTGGGATAAATAAAAATCCAGTAAATGAAACTATAATGGAATTTTTAATAAGTACTGATGGAGTTAAAATACAAAGTGTAAAAAATCCTAGGAAATATATGGGGTAATATTATAAACTATTTTATAGAAAGTGGTGATTTTATGGGAGTAAAGTTAGTTACAGATAGTACAAGTTATATTTCTGAAGAATTAATAAATAAATATAATATTTCAATTGCATCATTAAATGTTATACTTCAAGGAAAAAGCTATAGAGAAGTTAATTTAGATAATAAGTATTTCTATGAGGTTATGGATCAATCAGAGGAGATACCAACATCATCACAACCAAGTATAGATGAGCTTTTAGATGTATTTAAAAGTATTGTTAAGTCAGGAGATAATGTTGTAGGAGTATTTCTATCATCAGATATGAGTGGGACATATTCTAGTGCACATTTAGCAAAGAATATGGTTTTGGAAGAGTATCCAGATGCAAGGATAGAAATAATAGATTCAAGAACTAACTGTATGCAAATGGGATTTCAAGTAATTGAAGGAGCAAGAGCTGCAAAGGAAGGAAAATCTATAGAAGAAGTAGTTGAAGTAGTTAATAATGTTGTTAAGTCTAGTAGATTTTTATTTGTACCAGATACATTAAGGTATCTTAAAAAAGGTGGAAGAATAGGTGGTGCTGCTGCTTTATTTGGAACAATACTTCAGATAAGACCAATTCTTACTGTAAGAGATGGAGTTACTTCGGTTTTTGAAAAAGTTAGAACAAAGAAAAAAGCAGTTAATGCAATAGTAGATAAGGTATTAGATGATATTAAAAATTATGGCCTTGGAGATGTTATAGTTCATCATATAAATTGTGAAGAAGAAGGAAGAGAACTTGCGAAGAGGCTAGAAGAAGAGTTAAATATTCCAATAAGGATACAATCTATAGGACCAATAATAGGTTTGCATGTAGGACCAGGAAGTATAGGGGTAGCTTATTTTACTAAAAAGGAATTATTATAAGAGGTAGGAGCTGAGTTATAGGCTCCTACTTTTTTTGTTAAAAATAATAAATCTTAAAAATATATAAATAAAAAAATATATAAATATAACAATATATAAATATAACAATATATAAATAAGAATTAATACAATCTTTCTATTTATTTAAGAGTATTTTAAGATTATAAAAGTAAAATGAAATTATAAAGTGGATTGTGAAAGATATAAGGAGTATTGTATGGAGTGTAGAAATAGTTTTTATGATAACGTCAACAACTCCTCCTTTATAGTAAGAAATAGCAACAAGGGTCTTACAGATGATGAAGTAAGAGATAGAATTGCAAGAGGAGAAGTAAATAAAATACCAAAGGCGCCTTCAAGAACAATGTGGCAAATGATAAGGGCAAATTTTTTTAATATATTTAATGCCTTAAATATAATATTAGCTTTGGTTTGTATAGCAGCAGGATCTCCAAAGAATGCTATATTTGCAGGCGTAATAATAATAAATAGCATTATTGGAGTTGTACAAGAATTAAGTGCTAGGAGCACCTTAGAAGAGTTGTCTGTTTTAAGCATGGCTCATGCCAAGGTATTAAGAAATGGAAAGATTAAAAAGGTTTGTGTTGAAGAATTAGTTTTAAATGATATTGTATACCTTGATTCGGGTAACCAGGTTTTAGCTGATTGTGAGCTTATTGATGGTGATGAATTAGAAGTAGATGAATCTATGTTAACAGGAGAGTCTGATTCAGTATATAAAGAAAAGGGAGATAAAATATTATCAGGGAGTTTTATTATCGCAGGTGAAGGATTAGCTGAGGTTAAGAAAGTAGGTGCAAATACTTACTCATCTCAATTAGCTGAAGAAGCAAGAAAATTTAAGATAATTAATTCAGAGTTGCAATCATCTATAAGCAAAATAATAAAAATTCTATTGTGGTTAATAGTGCCAATAGGAATAATTTTAACAACAACACAAATAGTTTTTAGTAATATTGGATGGAGAAGTGCAGTGCTAGGAGCTGTTTCTGGAATAGTGGGAATGATACCTGAAGGTTTAGTTCTTCTAACAAGTGCAACCTTTATAGTATCTGTAGTTAAGCTTGCAAAATATAAGACATTAGTACAGCAATTATCGGCAACAGAAGTTTTAGCTAGAGTTGATGTGTTATGTGTTGATAAAACAGGTACAATTACAGAAGGAAAGCTTAATTTAGTTAATGTTGAGTTAATAGGAAATAGTGATAAAGAACTAGTAGACATAGCATTATCAACATTAGTACATAATTTACCCAATAAAAATCCAACTCAATTAGCTATATTAGAAAGATATAAAGATTGTGCTACCTTAGATGTATTAGAAAAAGTACCATTTTCATCTAGAAGAAAGTGGGGAGGAATAGTAATACAAGGTGAAGAAGCTTGGATATTAGGTGCACCTGAAATATTATTGGGTGATAGATACAGTAAGTTTAGTGAGAAAATTGAGAAGGAAGCTAGAAAAGGAAGAAGAATTTTACTGTTAGGAAGAATGGATCAATCTTCTCTAAAAAATGGAATTAAGGAGCAAGTTAAAGAAGAGGCGTTAATTTATATAGAAGATGTTATTAAGGAGGAAGCTCCAAGAGTATTAAAATATTTTAAAGAAGAAGGAGTTAATTTAAGAGTAATATCAGGAGATAATCCAGTTACTGTTTCAGCAGTAGCAATGAGAGCTGGTTTAAAAAACTGGGATAAGTATGTAGATGCAAGAACTTTACCGGAGGATATTGAAGAATTAAAAAAGGTTATAGATGAGTATACTATTTTTGGAAGAGTAACCCCACATCAAAAGAAGGATATTATAAAAGCATTACAAGCTAATGGTCATACTGTTGCAATGACAGGAGATGGGGTAAATGATGTATTAGCATTAAAAGAATCTGATTGTGGAATAGCCATGGCTAATGGTTCGGATGCAACAAGAGCTGTAGCCCAGCTAGTACTTCTAAATTCTGATTTTGGAGCATTGCCTCATATAGTTGAAGAGGGAAGAAAGCAAATAAATAACCTAGAAAGAGTGGCAGAGTTATTTCTATCAAAAACGGTGTTTTTTGTATGTTTAGCATTTATTTTTTCAGCATTAATGCTACCTTATCCACTATTACCAATACAGGCTTCTTTAGTTGGTAGTTGTGCAATAGGTATACCTGCATTCTTTTTAGCTTTATTGCCATCTAGAGGTAGGGTAAAGAGCGGATTCTTAAAAAGAATATTAACAACAAGTATTCCTAATGGTGTGCTTATGGTTACTTTTACTACAGCAGGATATATAATGAGTTACTTATCAGGGGCGAGTATAGAAGTTAGTAGGTCTATAGCCCTACTAATATTTGCAGGTATAAGTTTAATTATATTAATTAGATTATCTTTTCCTATTACTAAATTTAAATTTGTATTAGTAATATGTATGATAAGTTGTATTGTATTATGCTATACGACGCCAATTGGTAGGGAAGTATTTAGTTTGTCACCATTAACAATTAGAGAATGGGGTATAGCAGGAATATTTACAGTTTTATCTTGGCCTTTAATATCTATAACGGTTAAGGGTGCTAGAGTTTTATTTAAAGAAAATTCAAAAGTTCAAATGGTTTAAGTAAGAAGTCCTCTAGTTTTGAGGACTTCTATTTTAGAGTTATATAGAATTAAGAGAGTTATAAAGTTGACAACTAATGGCAAGTGTAATAAAATCTATATGTAATTTAATTAAGTATGTCCTCATAGTTCAATGGATAGAATAGTCCCCTCCTAAGGGATAGATGTAGGTTCGATTCCTACTGGGGATACCAAGAAGAGAGTTATAACCTAGTAATACAAAGGGTTATAGCTTTTTTTATTATAGATTAGCGACAATGTTAGCGACATTATTCTTAATTAAAGATTATCAAACATTTTATCAAGTAAAGAGGCAGTATTCTCCTTCATATCGTCCATTACATGAGTATATGTTTGAAGTGTAGTTGCTATATCCTTATGACCAAGTCTTTCAGATACAACTTTAACATTTTCACCATTAAGAATTAGTAATGTAGCATGGGTATGCCTTAATCCATGAAAAGTAATTTGAGGAAGTTGCATATAGTTCTCGGGATCATATCCAAGTTCATTTCTTATATCATCTAATGATTTCTTATATTTAGATACCTCCCTGGCAAAGTTCATACTTAGGTTACGAGGATTAACTATAAGTCCATATCTATTTGTAATGATGAAGTTATTCTCATTAGGCTTTACGTCCTCTTTGACGGCTTTTAAATGGTTAATTAGTATATTAGGTATCTTTATAATTCTGTGGCTCTTATCGGTCTTTAAAACATCTGTAGGTACAAGTACATTATTAAGTCTATCAAATATAATTTGACCATTAACCTCAATGGATCTATTTTCAAAATTAATATCTTTCCAACGTAGCCCACAAAGTTCAGCAACTCTTAATCCAGTTAATACATCAATTAATATTGGAGTATATAAAGATGTATTTTTAATACTATTAAGAAAAAAATCTAACTGTTCTTTATTCCAGTATTCAATTTTAGGCTTATCTAAAGGTAATTTTTCAATATCAGTAGGGTTAATTACTATTAATCTCATTTTAATAGCATATTTAAAACAATTATTTAGTATTTCTATAATCTTCTTTACAGAAGAGGGTTTTAAGCCTTCTTCAATAAGGCTATTATAAAAGTTTTGAATTATAATATTATCAATTTCAGTAAGTTTATAACGCCCTAATGAAGGAATTATATGAGTATATATTCTTGATCTGTAGTTAGTTAATGTATTTATTGATAGAGTTTTTGATTTATGATCATTAAACCATTGCTCTATAAACTCACCAAAATTAATATTTCTTGCTTCAAGTTTTATATTTCCCTTATTAACATTATTAGCATATTCGTTTAAGTAGGCTTCAGCCTCTTTTTGAGTTCTGAAACCAGTTTTTTTGACTCTTAATCTTTTACCATCTTTACCAGTTCCGAAACTAGCTTCAACTATCCAGTTAGGTTTGTTTTTTGTTCCTATATTTTTAAAGTAAGCCATTTTATAATCCTCCTTAAATGCAGCTTAATATCATTTTATGTTTTAATGTTTGAAGCTTATTTTTAGAAGTGAGTTTACTTATATAGCAAATGTGAATATTGTTGTATTTAAATGTTATTCCTTTACCTTCAGGTATAAATGGAACTAATTTTATGATGAATTTCTTTCCTTTATATTTAAACATCTTATAAAACACCTCTTTCTAATTTGGAAAATATCTTTGTGTTAAATTTAAATAAGTAATGTTCAATTGAATTATAGGATTTTGGTTTATTAATATGTTTCCTATAAGGTGAAATTGCAGGTATTAAGTTTTGATTCTCTAAGAAGAAGTAGACTATATCTTGGTACGATTTATTTTTAAAATATCTCTCTTGTATAAAGAACTTTTCTGTTTCATTTAATGAATTATATACAGTATCAAATTTTTTGTTGAATTCAGTTAAGTTATCCAGTTCTATAGTTAACTTATTAATAATTTTGATGTTTTCTTTTTCATCTAAATTCAAGTAGTTATTTTCGTAAATTTCAAAATCATTTTTAATGATTTTAATTCGAGTTTTATTAAATTTGTACTGTTCAATTATATTCATAGAATCCTCCTTATCATTGAAAAAACTAGCTTTAAGTGGTATAATAATAAATGAAAAGTTATAGTTCCTAACCTAATTTTTTGGTTAGTGTTAAAAACTTTTTGATCTTGGCAGATTAATTAAATAACCTTTGTAAATTTTAGACATGATAACTCCTTATCCCTAGAATTTACTAAGGTTAATTTTTTATATTACCAATCCATATCACCATTGATTTTTTCAATTAATAAGTCTATATCTTCCATGACATCATCAATACCATTAATAGGATCAATTGATTCCAATGATCCTATTAAATTTTCTTTAAATTCTATTAAGTCATCTCTTATAATTTCAAGAGTGTTATAATCGTTATTTTCTATAGTGTTGTTAAGTTGATCTATAATATTATCCATTGGTAAATTGCTCCTTTACAATTTAATAGTGTTACATAGTTGTACACCGTTATATACTGGCTCTTTAGGTTGTATTTCTATATCTTGCTTTAGTGAATATTTAATATTAATCAACAGTTCTAAATATTCTTTTGGCATATCAACATTGAAATACTTTCTTCCATGAGATATTTTAGTTTCATAATATTTTTTTATTAGGTTTCCAAATGTTTTTCCACCTATATCAAATTTATCATTATCATTACACCATCTCTCATATATAAATCTGAATTGAGTTCCAGTTATTTGCTCAACCAAATACTCACCTTTTTTTAAGTCATTAACAAATTCATATATAGGGTTATTTTCAGCTTTTAGTTTATCTAATGTTTCATCTGTAGCTTTTATAGGTTTAAACTTATAGTGTCGCTTTAATACTCGTTGCAATCCTTCTAAGGCTAAGCCTAAAAGAATATACATTTCATTATTTAATATATTACTTTCTATAAAGTCATCACGAGGTAAAGCGTCTTTGTTTATTGGTAGATTCAACTTATTTTTATCAACAAACTTTTGATAAAATGGTAGTATGAAAAACCTTCTATAAAAACCGTCTGAATTATCTTTTGATTTAAATACATGATTAGTTCCTGATATGAGAAGGATATTTAAGTTTCCACTAGTAGGAGTTTGACCTTTATATTCGATACTAACAACACCACCAGTTACTATACTTTTCCATAATCCAGTATCTTTCATATAAATGTCATTTTCATCATCAACAAGATTTAATCTTTTACCGATCATAGCAGATGTACAAAATTTATTTTCCTTTTTATCACATAATTTATCTGTAGTTTGAGCAGATACATAACCGCCATGTAATGACTTTATTAAATTCATATAAATACTTTTACCGTTATTACCTTCACCCATAAGTAATATATGCTTTTGAAATAATGAAGGGTTAGGTAATAAAGACATTCCCATAATCTCAACTGCCATGTTAATTAAGTCTTCATTATTTTGGAAGGTAGTATTTAGAAATCTTTGAATATTAGAACCTTCATAGTCTAGTTTCCAATCACTTTTATATTCACAATTTATTTTGAAAGTTGTAAATATGTTTTCATTATGTGGAAGAAGCTTATTACTTCTTAAATGTAATAGTCCGTTATTAACAGTTATATATTCAAAGTCTTTAGAATCCTCAACACTAGCTTTATCATGCATTAGAGATATTACTTCATTAGCCATTTTGGTACTTTCATTTTCAGTTGTAACATAAGTGTATATTTTCTTTCTCAAAGTTTCAGTTAATTCCCATTCCTTATAAAATAGGCCATTATAAGTATAATTTTTTCCCATATAATATTTATATTTAATATCTGATATTAAGGTATCAGCTAAGGCACCATTTATTACTTTTCCTTTTTCATTTACATAAGGTGGATCAGCATATTTTAAAATACTATTGACTTTTTCATTAATAATTTTATTTTCTAATGGTGGATTAAAATATCTTAAGCTATACATTTCAGCTAATGGTAATAGCTCGTCTTTATTTCTAAGGTTAGGATTACGCTTAATCATATGACCTAACCAGGATATTAAATTATCATCTCTACCATCACCCTCAACCATAGCTTTGTAGTATTTACTTGTAGTTGTTGGTCTACCCCTCTTAGATTTTTCTTTAGGTTTAACATAATACTGCTTAATTACCTCTATTAGACTTTGTGGCATGGGTTGTATTGGATAGTCAAATAATAATTCGTAAGTTCCTATCTTTTTATTACCAGGTGGATCTATACGTCTTTTACTTCCTGGAACTGGAGCAAGGCAGCCGTTAGTTATTATATCTATTCCATCAAAGCTTACTTTTTTGTTTATTTCTGAGTTATATTTAAAATATAAATGAATACCATTCCTTTTTGTTAATACAGTTAGAGTATTATTAATTGTTTTTTGATCCTCAATTGGTAGATTAGTTATAATATCATTGAAATTACTAATACCATTAACATCAGATTTATGACCTATATCTAAATCAATAACAATGATGTTGCTTTTTTCACCAGTATATATATAATATCCAGTAATTCTTTTGTTTTTAGGTGGTATATAATTTTTAAGTTCCTGGTCATTTTTAAGTAAAACTTGATTTTCACTTTTATCACTCCAACTGCAGCGATAATCATCATAATCAATGATGGGAACAACTGGCCATAAATTAAGCCTTTCTATGATCTCTTCTTTAGTTTTCAATCAATATCACCTACTTATAAAATGCCATTTTGAACTTAGCAGCACCCTCTAATGAAGGAGTTACCCCTAATTCACGGCAAATATCAATATATTTTTCAAATAATCTAAAACTCATAAAATACACCTCCTACAATATGTTTATAATGCCTTGCATTGTATCCATTAGTTGTTTTAATGTAGTATACTGACGACGAAAACCTTCTAATTGATTTTTTAACTTTGCTATTTCTAAATCTCTTTTCAGTATTTCGTCAACATTTTCAATACCTAGATATCTGTTAAGATCCTCACGAGTAACCATATATTTTCTGCCTATTTTTTTAGCTTTCAACCTTTGTTTTCTTATGTCACTTTGAAGAGTAACAACTAATATTCCAGTTTCGTCATGAATTTGATTTAGATCCAATAGTTCTTGTTTATTCAAGTTAATTACCTCCTATTAGTTAAAGTCTTTTTAATTTATATAAAGCATTGCACTTTACTTTTGTCTTACTCTGCAATGTCATTTAGATATGACAGATAAATTTTTAGCTGGTCGTTTTAGGTATGTTTTGGAAAACGCCAATTTGGCGGTGAGTTCTTATTCTTCTTTTAAAAATAATTCTTCAACTGTTGAGTTAAGAGCAGCTGCAAGTTTCTTTAATGTACCAAATCTAATGTTGTCAATTTGACCTTTTTCAATTTTGCCAATAGTTACATTTGATACACCTATTAAAGAAGCTAAATCTTTTTGACTGAAGCCAAGCATAATTCTTTTAATCTTAACGTTCATTAAATCACCTCCTTGTTTGTCCGTAGACAAATTATAACTTAATTATATTTGCCTATAGACAAATAGTCAACACCATAACATAAAAAAAATTGACTTTAGACAAAAAGGATTTATACTATAATTTATAAGGAGGATTGTTATGGAGTTAAAAGATAAGATTAAATATTATAGAGAAAAGAAAAAAATAAGTAAAAATAAATTAGCTCAAGAAATTGATGTTTCCCCATCTTATATTACTAGATTAGAAAATGGAGATAAGAAAAATCCTTCATTAGAGATTAAGGTAAAGTTAGCAAAAGCTTTAAATATTCAAGTAACAGACTTAGATCCTAATATACCAATATGGGAAGAATTTGACGCTATGAGATATACTGATAAGTTAGTTAAAGAGATGAAAGAAATCGAAGAGTCTAATAAAATAAAAAAAGAAATTCTAGAAAATGGTGATCTTGATGATAATAAAATTAAATGGATTTTAGAGGATCAAGAAAATTTATTAAAAAAGTGTGATAAAATTGTTAAGGGTATGGAAGATTTTACAAACATTATGATTTTATTTAATAGTAAAGAAAAAGATATTATATCAGAATTAATAAAAATATATAATTCAGCAGTATTTGAAAAATCATATGATGTAAATAAGCTTAATGATGAACAATATAATAAATTAAAACAAAATATAAGAAATTCAATAAAAGAATCATTTAAAGAATTTGAGAATAAATAATAACTAGATCCATATGTTAGTACGAAATTCGTCGTTCGAGAAATAAACTAATCCTTTTGAAGGATTAACCTAGCTAAAGTTAAGTACGAAATTCGTACCCACTTGTGGGTTTAACCCATTAGGATCTTACTATCTAGGTGTCGATTAAACCAACACCTAGTATTATCAAAATTAAGTTTCGTCTTAAGGACGAAGCTTATTTTTTTATATTTTATAGTTTAAGAATACACGGTGATTTTAAACAACCGTAGAATTTATGATCCTTTACTAAATAGTAAGGGTCTTTTTTATAAAAAATTTTTCGACAAATATGCGATAACTACAGGACAGTGTCGCACGATTTTAAATTTGGGTAACACTTAAAATTTTTATGGGTAAGGAAAAATTAAATATTGAAAAATACCCAGACATTTTTGGGTAAGAATATATGATGTGCAATAGTAATATGACATTTTGCAATAGTGGTGCAATAGTGGGTTGCAATAGTTGAAGTTAGTCTATTACTAGCTTTGCAATAGTTAATATATATATTTAGAATTGAAAAAATATAATAAATAAATATATACCCAATACCCATAAAAATAATGTAAATATGGGTAAATGGGCAATAATTAATTATATATTATAGAGTATATACACAAATAGACTATTGCACTATTGCATAAATCTCTGTGAGTATTGATATTACTAGCTTAGAAAGATATGCAATAGTAAATAATTTATCCTTGCACACTTGCATAACTATACATTATCTTTATAGGCTGACCTGGACAGATGTGCGACACATTGCGAGAAAAGAATAAATATCTTTATAAGTGGCTTTATTACTGGGCTTGTAGTATAATATAGGTGTAATGTTGGTCTTTATGAACAAATGTATAAATTGTGCATATAAATATTAATACAAATCGCATTGTCGCTAGGATTGTCGCCGATTAAATGATGAAATCGCTCAAAGTTAGTGATAAAGCGATTTATAATGTTAATTGGTATTCCTATATAGAATATAAATGTATAATATACAGATTTGTTTGCATAAATATTAATATATTTGTAAGGGGGTACATTCTAAAATGATAAGTGGAAATTCCCCGTTTGACCAGTTACAGAAATTCTATGAAATTCGTGAAAAGTCATAGGTGTAAAAGTCTATGGTGAAGGGAGAAAATGAGAAATGGAAGAAGTAAATAATAATCAAGAAGGGCAAAAGTCAATTGACAATGATTCAGTTGGTGAGGTAACTCTAGAACAATTTAAAAGTGCATTAGATAATAATTTAGAAATTAAAGGCTATTATGATAGCATTGTAGATAGAACAGTTAATAAAAGGCTTGATAAGAGTATTGAGTCATGGAAAGAAAAGAATTTAAATAATTTGATTGAAGAGGAAATAAATAAGAGATATCCTCAAAAAACAGATGCAGAAATTAAGTTAGAAGAAATAAATGCTGCTCTTGAAAAAGCTAATAAGGAAAAGCAACAATTAGAATTAAAAATGCAATATCAAGAGTTGTTAGTAAAATCGAATATACCAGTTGAGATGGTTAACTTCTTAGCTGGTAAGGATACGGAAGAAACAATAAAAAATATAGAAACGTTCAAAGATCTAATGGTCAAATATGTTGATGGAGCAGTTGAAAATAGACTAAAACTACATTCATATATTCCAGGAGGAAATGGCTCTATTAATAATAGAGAGCAAATGAGCGACTTTGAGCGTATAGTCAAAGGAGTAAGATAATATATGGCAGATGAATTGATTTTAAGTCAACAATTAGATGGGATTATCCCACATGAAATAAGTAATGAGATAGTAAAGCAAATAATGGAGGGCTCTATTTGTATGAAATATGCAAAGGTTGAGCCAATGACAACGCCTAAAAAAACAATACCAGTTGTAATTAATGTTCCAGGAGCAACATGGGTTGGAGAAGGTGAAAAAATAAAAGTTGGAAAGCCTTCAATAATTCCAGTAACATTAGAAGCTAAAAAGATAGCAATAATAATGACTGCTTCAAAGGAGGCTCTTACAGATCCAGTAACAAATTTATTTGAGGATCTAAAGGACGCTATAGCAGAAAGTTTTTATAGTGTAATAGATAGGACTATATTAACTGGAGATACAAAAAATCCATTTAAAAAGACATTACTTTCAGTTGGAACAACTAGGGGAGTAGATGAAACAGATGACATAATGATTGATATATCTAATACAATGGGAAAAGTTGAAGAAGGTGGCTTTACACCTACTGTATTAATTCAAGCACCAGCAACTAAAACTAAGCTGAGAAACCTTAAGACAACAATGGGAACTCAATTAGTTACAGATGTAAATAATATATATTCTACACCAGTTGAATATACAACTCATTTTGATAGTACAAAAACTCCATTAATTACTGGTGATTTTGATTACTTGAGATTAGGGATATTAGAAGATATTCAATATGAAGTACTTAGAGAAAGTACATTAAGTCTAGAAGATGGTACAAGCATTAATTTAGGACAAGAAGATCTTATGGGATTAAGAGTTACAATGAGAGTTGCTGCACAAGTATTAAGAGATGAAGCATTTTCAGTAATAAAGCCTAAAGTAGAGTAGCGACATCTTGGCGACAATAGGTCTCGGAATTAAGAAATAAATAGAATTTTTATGATTAAAATAAAACCCACCTAAAGCTTTTAATACTAAGCTTTTAAGGTGGGCTTTTATTTGTTAGGACAAGCTATAAAAAACACTTTATAATTACTACTGGGGATACCAAGTACTCAAGAAAATCTTGAGTACTTTTTTTATAAATTAGATTTGTACATGATATTAATATTAGAATTTCTAGGCATAATAGTTAATATAAAAAATAGAAATATTATGATATAATAAATATTAAAATATATTTAGGAGAATTAGGAGAGTGATTATAGTTGGACTCTAGTTACACGTTTGAGATAATTCTATTAGTTATAATGATTATATTATCAGGATTTTTCTCGATGTCAGAGACAGCACTTATGTCTTTAAGTAAGATAAGAATTAGGCATATGGTAGATGAAAATGTAAAAGGCGCAAAGCTTGTGGAAAATTTAATTGAAGACCCAAACAAGCTTCTGGGAGCAATACTTATAGGAAACAATATAGTTAATATAGGAGCATCGTCATTGGCTACTTCATTAGCTTTAAAGTTATTTGGAGGTAGTGATAAGGCTGTTACTGTAGTAACCTTAGTTATGACTATATTAATACTTATATTTGGTGAAATAACACCTAAATCAATTGCAAAACAAAAGTCAGAAAACGTATCATTATTTGTTAGTAAGCCTATTAAACTAGTGGTATCTGTTTTTAGACCGCTTGTTAGTGTATTTACTGGAATCTCATCTATATTTATTAGGCTTCTTGGAGGAAATCCTAAAGCGTCTGAGCCATTTATAACGCAGGAAGAATTAAAGACAATGGTTGGTGTAAGCGAAGAAGAAGGCGTTCTTGAAGATGTAGAAAAAGAAATGATATTTAATGTTTTTGATTTTGCAGATATGCAAGTTGAAGATATAATGGTTCAAAGAGTTGATATAACTGCTATAGATGTTGAATCCACATATAAAGAAGTTTTGGAAATAATAAAAATGGAACAATTTTCTAGAATTCCTGTTTATAAGGAAACTATTGATAATATTATAGGAATACTTAATGTTAAAGATTTGATAATAGCAGATATAAATGAAGAAGATTTTAAGGTTACAGATTATACAAGAGAGCCTTTCTATACATTTGAATTTAAGAAAATAACAGAAGTATTTAAGGAAATGAAAAAGAGTAAAAACCACATGTCTATAGTTTTAGATGAGTATGGTGGAACTGTTGGAATAATAACTATCGAAGATTTAATTGAAGAAATAGTTGGTGAAATAGAAGACGAGTATGACGATGAAGATGAAATGATTGAGGTAGTAAAAGAAGACGAATATATAGTAGACGGAAGTGCTAGACTTAATGATATAAGTGATCTTATAGGAGTAAGTATGGAGTCTGAGGAGTTAGATTCTGTAGGTGGATTAGTAATAGGAGAACTTGGAAGAATACCTGAAGAAAAAGAAGAGGTTCTTATTAATAACATCAGATTCGTTGTGGAAGAAGTAGATAAAAATAGGATTAAGAAAGTTAGAATATTTACTTAATGTATAGAGGAGGTTATTTAACTTCCTCTATAGTTATATAGGAGAAATAGTTTATGGACTTTATGAAGTATGCTTTAATAGAAGCTGAAAAGGCTATGGAGGCAGAAGAGATACCAGTTGGTGCTATAGTTGTGAAAGATGGCATTATTATAGGAAGAGGTTATAATCAAAAAGAAAAAAAGAGTAATCCTACTGAACATGCTGAGATTATAGCAATAAGAGAGGCTTGCAGTAACATTGGAGATTGGAGATTAAATGGATGTGAAATGTATGTTACATTAGAACCTTGTCCAATGTGTGCAGGAGCTATTTTGCAAAGTAGAATATCAAGGTTATATATAGGTACATTTAATAAAGATATGGGTGCTTGTGGTTCTGTAGTTAATTTAGTAGACAATAGAAGGTTAAATTCCTTTGTTAATGTTATATGGACTTATGATGAACGATGTAGTGATATATTAAAAATTTTTTTTCATTTAAAGAGGAATGGAATTTTACAGAAGAGGAGATTATAGTTTATGAACAACCCAATTGCATTTGAGTTATTTGGATTAGAAGTAAGGTGGTATGGATTATTAATAGGATTAGGAGTAATGGTTGCTTTAGCATTAGCTTATTTTAACTGTAAAAAGAAAAATTTAAGTTTTGATTTATTAACAGATGGATTTTTAATTGCATTTCCTTGTGCAATTATTGGAGCAAGATTATATTATGTAGCTTTTGAATTTGATAGGTATAGAAACAATCTTATAGATATATTTAATATAAGACAAGGTGGCTTGGCTATTCATGGTGGACTTATAGGAGCTTTTTTAGCTGCATATATTTTTGCAAAAGTGAAGAAGATAAATATATTAGAGTATATGGATGTTGTAGCTCCATCTTTAATTTTAGCTCAAGCTATAGGAAGATGGGGAAATTTCATGAATTCAGAAGCTCATGGTGGCTCTGTATCGACTGAATTTATAAGTCGTTTTCCTAAGTTTATACAAGATGGAATGTATATAAGAGGAAATTATTATCATCCAACTTTCTTATATGAATCAATATGGAATTTATTAGTTTGCGGAATTTTAATATTTATTTTGTATAAGAAAAAAGAAGGAACCGATGGAATTGTTATTTCTAGTTATATAGGATTGTATTCTTTAGGAAGATTCTTTATTGAAGGATTAAGAACAGATAGCTTAATGTTCTTTGGATTAAGAATAGCTCAGATAGTAAGTATATTAGGAATAGTTATAAGTATATTTTTATTAGTATATATTTATAGAAAGAAGAAGTAAAATTGAGGACTGTAGCAAATTGCATAGTATATTCAATTTGTGAACAATTCTTTTATAAAATCTTAAGGAAGAAATATTCTATTGAATTAGAATTATATCTATGATATTATAAGGAAGTATTAAAAACAATAGTATATCTTGGAGAGATGTCCGAGTGGTCGAAGGAGCACGCCTGGAACGCGTGTATAGGGGAAACTCTATCGTGGGTTCAAATCCCACTCTCTCCGCCAATGCCGTGCTAGATGGGGAGTTAGCGGTGCCTTGTAACCTGCAATCCGCTATAGCAGGATTGAATTCTCTAGGGAGGCTATAATGAGTATGGTCTGCCCTATGTAAGTGGTGTTGATAGTCGGGTCCCACGCAATGGAACCCATGAACCTCGTCAGGTCCGGAAGGAAGCAGCGATAAGTGGTCACTTTCGTGTGCCGTGGATTAATCTGGCTTGAGCTAACTGCATAGGTAACGCGTATGATTTATAATCGAACTAGGGTGCACGGTTTTATTATGTACACCTTTCTTAAAATAAAGGAAAGGCTTTTTTTATGATATACAAGAAATATTTAGGTTACTCTTCAATAGGATTAACAATATAGGACAATAGGATAAGAAAGAGAGGGAATTTAAGCTTTGCTTAAAATCCCTCTTTTTCTTATTGTCTATCTAAATTAATATATTCAAATTCTATTCCGTTTTTAGGATCTTTCTTTTCACCAGAAGAATAGGTGATTTTCCACTTACTAAAGTCTATATCAGGGAAATAAGTATCTCCTGAAAAACTTCTTTTAATTTTTGTAAGATATAACTTGCTACAATAAGGGAAAGTTGTATTGTATATTTCTCCTCCACCAATTACGAAGGCATTTTCACTATTATTTGCATATTCATTTATAACATCTTGAATATTATGTACTATTTCAACTTGATTAGAATCAACTTTATAATTTTCATCTCTAGTTATAACTATATGTTTTCTACCAGGAAGAATTCCAGGTAATGATTCAAAGGTTTTTCTACCCATTATTAGGGTATTATCCATGGTTATTTCTTTAAATCTTTTTAAGTCTTCAGATAAATGCCATAGTAGTTTGTTGTCTCCACCTATTAAGTTGTTTTCTGCTATAGCAACAATAATTGAAAGCATTAAACAGACACCTCCATTTTAATTGCAGGATGATATTCATAGTCTATTAATTTAATATCATCAATTGTAAATTCATAAAAGTCTTTTATTTCAGGGTTTAACCATAACTTAGGAGCAGAATATGCATCATTTGCTCTAGTAATTTGTACTTCCATACCCTCAATTTGGTTTTCATATATATGAGCATTATTAATTACATGAGTAAATAAGCCAGGCTTTAATCCTGTAACTTGTGCTAGCATATGAGTTAGAACTGAAAATTGAGCACTGTTAAAAGGAACTCCTAAAGGCATATCACCGGATCTTTGAATTAACATACAGTTTAGGTGACCGTCAGTAACATCCCACATAGTTAAGAAACAGCAAGGAGCAAGGCTCATCTCAGGAAGGTCTTCCCAGTTCCAAAGATTCAACATCATTCTTCTATCTTGAGGATTGTTCTTTAATGCTTCTATTAGATTATCTATTTGGTGAAATTTTTTTACTTGGTATCCATAGGCTTTACCGATAGTACCATCTTCACCTTCCCATTCATTCCAAATCTTAACGTTCATTTGTCTTAAATCTTCAACTACATTAGATTGCTTTTGATAAATCCAAAGCATTTCTTTAACGGCTGTTTTAAAAGCAACAAACTTAGTTGTTAGGATAGGAAACTCTTTTTGAAGATTAAATTGCATTATTTGATGTGGCAACTTATACGTAGGCATTCCAGTTCTATTATTATCATAATACCCATTATCTAGAATGTCTTTTACTATAGATAAATATTTTTCATCGTAAAGACTCATAATTAACCTCCCTAAAAATAGTATCTAAACTATTTTAACATATTAAATAATTATTTACTAATATGTTCTGCAGTAGTGTATAATAAGAAATGTAGGATTTAACAAGAGTAGAGAGGTGAAGACCTTGGCATATACAGCCTTATATAGAGAATGGAGACCTAAAAATTTTGAAGATGTAGTAGGTCAAGAACACATAACAACTACATTAAAAAATCAAATACAAAATGATAGAATTGCTCATGCTTATCTTTTTTGTGGAACTAGAGGAACAGGAAAAACTTCTACTGCAAAAGTTATGGCAAAGGCTTTAAATTGTCTTAATCCTGTGAATGGAGAACCTTGCAATGAATGTGAAATGTGCAAGAAGATAAATGAGGGATTAGCGATAGATGTCACAGAATTAGATGCTGCTTCTAATAATGGAGTAGATAAGATTAGAGATATAATTGATGATGCGAAATATCCTCCACAGGAAGCTAGATTTAAAGTATATATAATGGACGAGGTTCATATGTTATCTATGGGAGCAGTAAATGCTTTCCTAAAAACACTAGAAGAACCACCAGCTAACGTAATATTTATTTTGGCAACTACTGACCCTCAAAAGTTACCTATAACTATACTTTCTAGATGTCAAAGATTTGACTTTAAGAGAATTAGTAAGTCAGATATTTCAGATAGATTAAGAAAAATAGTAGGTGCTCAGGGAGTTTTAGCAGATGAAAAAAGTTTGGAGCTTATTTCCAGAGTTTCTGATGGTGCTATGAGAGATGCATTAAGTATATTGGATCAAGCAATTGCAATGGGGGATGGTTCTGTTAATTATGATAGCGTAGTTGGAATGCTTGGATTAGTAACTAATGAATACTTGTTTAATATAACTTCAGCAATAATAGAAAGAAACATACAAAAAGCAATGAACATTATTGAAGAAGTAGTTTATGCAGGTAAGGATATAAATTTATTTATTAAGGATTTAACAGGACATTTTAGAAATTTATTAATGGCAAAAGTAACTAATAATCCTGAAGAAGTGTTAGATATGTCTATGGAAAATATAAATCTTATAAAAGAGCAAGGCTCTAGAATAAGAGTAGAAGAAATAATGAGAGATATTAGAATACTTCAAGAGGCAGAGGGTAATGCTAAGATTAGTAAACAAGCAAGACTATATTTAGAATTAGCTACAATAAAAATGTGTAAAATTGAATATGATACATCTAGTGAAGTAATTCTTGCTAGAATAAATAGATTAGAAGAAGTAATAAAGAGTGGAAAGATACAAGTGGCTCAAGCACAACAATGTAGCAATCAGGATGATGAAGTATCTAATGTGCAAAAAAGAGTTGCAACACAAGATGTAATTAACAAAGAACAAGCAGTAACAGAAACTCCTGTTATTGAAGTGAATACTAATGCAACAACGTCTATTGGAGATATACAAAGAGCATGGCATGATATATTAGAAGCTTTAAAAGCTAGAAGAGCTATGGTTATATATGCCTCATTAATGACAGGAAGACCTGTAGCCTGTAATAATGGGATTGTTTTAATAAAATATGAAGAAGAGTATGCATTTAATAAAATAAGGTTAGAAAAACCTGATAACATAAAGGTTATTAATGAAGTAGTTTCAGAAGTAATGAGAGAGAGATTAAAGGTTAGATTTACTGTTGAAACTAAAGAAGAAGCAGAAAGAAACCCTGAAGAAGTTCTTTTACAGGCATTAGGAGAATCTGCATTAGAAATAATAGATGAATAAAAGATAGAATTGAATTAAAAAATACTATATAATATAAAATATATATTTTGTAAGGAGGAATTGATTATGGCAAGAGGTGGATTTCCAGGTGGCTTCGGCGGAGGAAATATTAATAACTTAATGAAGCAAGCTCAAGCAATGCAAAAGCAAATGGAAGAAATGCAAAAAGAAGTTGAAGCTGCTGAATTTGAAGCTTCAGTTGGTGGAGGAGCTATTTCAGTTCGTGTAAATGGAAAGAAAGAAGTTTTAGGAATTAACATAAAACCAGAAGTAGTAGATCCAGATGATGTGGAAATGTTAGAAGATTTAGTACTTAGTGCTGTAAATGAAGCTTTAAGAAAAGCTGATGAAGAAACAGCTAATAAGATGGGTAAATTAACAGGTGGTTTAAAGATGCCTGGTTTATTCTAGGAAATTATTTAAGGCATACAGGTATAAATTATTCCTGTATGCCTTTTTACTGAAAGGAATGAGAGAGATGGATTTTTATCCAGTAGCTATAGAAAAACTAATAGAAGAATTTGCAAAGTTACCCAGTATAGGACAAAAGACAGCTCAAAGACTAGCTCTACATGTATTAAATTTACCTGAAGATGAGGTTAAAGAATTTGCAGGAGCGTTAGTTAAGGCGAGAGGAACTATAAAATACTGTTCGGTTTGTGGGAACTTTACTGATAGTGACCCATGTGCAATATGTTCAAATCCTAATAGAGATAAGGGCATAATTTGTGTAGTAGAGCAACCTAAAGATATTATGACCATGGAAAAGGTAAAGGAATTTAATGGGCTTTATCACGTTCTGCACGGAAATATTTCTCCTATGCAAGGAAGAGGTCCACAAGATATTAGAATAAGAGAATTAGTATCTAGAATGAGAGAAGATATAAAAGAAGTTATAGTTGCAACTAATCCCAATATTGAGGGAGAGGCAACAGCTATGTACATATCTAAGATCTTAAAACCTCTAGATGTTAAGGTAACAAGAATTGCAGCTGGAATTCCAGTAGGTGGAGATTTAGAGTATGCAGATGAAGTAACTCTATCTAAAGCCTTAGAAGGTAGAACTGAAATATAATGTGGAAATAAAAAGGAGGGCCACAATTTACATTGGGCCCCTTAATAGATAGATGGGAGTTTTAGAAGTTTTGTTTGATAATGAGTGAAAAGCTTCTTATAGAATTAATATATGGGATATAGTGAAATGTGTTCCAAATTTTTTTGAGTACTTGTATACTACCTCTAAAAAATGGAAATAATCTAGATAAATAAGTTTGGAGGGGTAGTTGTGAATAAAAAGAATATAATTCAATATATTACAGGTATTAAGGAAAATGAAAATGAAGGATTAGATATTGTAGATGCAATTGAAGATGCCAAGGCAGAACTTGAAGCAGCAAGAAGCACATTCGATAATGTACAGGACTCAAAATTAATTGAACTTGCTATCTATGCTGAAGAAGTTGCATTAAAAAGATATGAATATTTGCTTTCTTTGGCGAAAGAAAGAGATATTAGAGTAAGTAATGAATATATATTAGATAGGTGCATAAGAATGGCAGAGTAAAGTAAATGGGGGGATTTTAATGGAAGAATTAACACAGTTAGTAACTATGAATCCAATAATATTTGGTATAGTAGGGCTAGTCATATTATTTATTATTTTAAAGTTATTTAAGTGGCCTTTAAAGATACTTCTTAATGGTGTATTTGGTGTTATTTTATTATACTTAGTTAATTTTATAGGTGGACAAGTTGGATATCCAAATCTTATTGGAGTCAACTGGATAACAGCTCTTGTAGCAGGATTTTTAGGAATACCAGGGGTAGCTGTTTTAGTAATATTTAAATTGTTTATGTAGTTTTGAGCTCACTTAATAGGTGAGCTTTTTTATTCTTTAGAAAATTATAGATTCAATTAAGTTGTGGGCAGCTTCAACAATTTAGTAATACATTAGTTCATTTCTTCATAAAGAATAAAAAAATAAAATATATGCCCTTGCAAGATTTTCCTCAGGCAAGCTTCGGAAACTCTAATGAGTAAGTTCTATTTACCAAATTTAAATTTGGAATATCACTTATGCAGATGGGCGAAAAAAATCGACGGCTCCACAGTCGCCTTGGCGATTTTTTATATAAATAATATAATTTAAGAATATGTTAAGAAAAAACTAAGGTTTTAGATTGTTTATTTTTAAGTATTGTTGTTTATCATTAGGATATAGAATTTTAGGAGGAGAACATATGAAAGTTTTAGAAGTAAAAGGGGTAAAGAAAAAACTTGGCAAAAGAGAAATTATTAAAGGTTTAGATTTATCTGTAAATGAAGGAGAGATTTTTGGTTTCTTAGGACCAAACGGTGCAGGTAAAACAACAACTATAAGAATGCTTGTTGGATTAATATCTCCAAATGAAGGGGAAATAGTAGTATGTGGTAAAAGTGTTTTATCAGAAAAAGAGCAAGCGCTTAAAAATGTTGGTGCAGTTGTAGAAAATCCGGAACTTTATAAATATCTTTCTGGTAGAGAAAATCTTATGCAAATAGCAAGGATAAGAAAAGTATCTAAAGAAGAAGTAGAAGAATTAATAGATTTAGTTGGTCTTAAAGATAGAATAGATGATAAAGTAAGAAAGTATTCTTTAGGAATGAAACAAAGACTTGGATTAGCTACTGCATTAATAGGAAATCCTAAGTTATTGATTTTAGATGAGCCTACAAACGGGTTAGACCCTTCAGGAATTATAGATTTTAGAGATGTTGTAAAGAAGGCAGCAAGAGAAAGAGGAATGGCTGTATTTATTTCTTCCCATATATTAAGTGAGGTTCAAAATCTTTGTGATAGAGTTGCATTTATAAATAATGGAGTTATTAAGTCTGTAGAAGATATTCATGATAATAGCATGGAAACTGAATTGGATAGTCTAACATTAGTTGTTTCAAGTAATAAGGAACAAGCTGTAAAAGTATTGAAAGACATTGGGTTCGTAAATTCATCAACAGTTATAGATGAGGAAATTCATATAATAGTTGAAACAGGAAAAACAACGGAATTATTAAAAGTATTATTAAAGAATAATGTGTTAGTTGAAGAAATTTATAAGAATAGAAAAGGACTTGAACAAAGATATATGGAGCTTGTTGAAGGAGGGATAAGATAATGATATTTACATTAATAAAAAATGAATTAATTAAGATATCTAAAAGATCTAAAACATGGATTGTATTTGCATTGTTTGCTATTTGTGTAGTTGGAATTGGAATTATAAGTAATATAGATGCAAAAAATATAGCTTACAATAATACTCCAGAGGGTAGAATAGAATCTTTAAATAGCTCTATCCAATATGCTGAGGATCATTTAAAAGAGTTAGAGACATACAAGGATAAGTGGGCAGAGGAAGCAATAGAGGAGCAAAAGCAATATATAATTAGCTTAAAGGAAGAGATTAAGCTTCAAGAGGAAAGAAAGAAGAATCCTGATGACCCTAATTTGTGGAGAAAAACATTAGAACAAGAAAAGAAAAATATTCAAGAAGTTTTAGATGATACAAGTTATCCTGATAGATATAAGACACATGAGAAACAAAGACTGGCAGAAATAAATTCATATTTAGATGCTGGAGTAAAACCAGTAGAAGAGTGGGAGTTCTATCCTACAAATGTTGGAATGCAATTTATGCAAGTTGTAGGTTTAATAATATTAGCAGCAGGTATTGCTGTGTTTATGAGTGATATTGTTTCAGGTGAATCTACACCAGCTACATTAAAGTTTTTATTAGTTCAACCAATTTCAAGAGCAAAGGTTATTTTGTCTAAGTTTATTGCAGTTGTTATTACAGTTGTAGCTATGATAGCTGGATTAGAAGTTGCTGCCTATGGAGTGATAGGAGCATTTACTGGATTTGATGCTGCTAAAATGCCTAAATTAATAGGCATGAGATTCCAATGGGATTATAGTGAAGTAGAAAAGTATGGAGCACCTCAATTAACACAAGTTGATGGTAGTGGAATATTATCAACAAGAGGAGATGCATTATTCCAAGGGTTTGCATTACAAATATTATTTATAATTGCATGCTGTGCTCTTATATTTATGATATCTACATTAGTTAAGAGTAGTATGATTAGTATGGCTATTTCAGTATTAGTCTGTGTAGCTAGTACTATGATTTGTATGATGTCCCCTTCTGTAGCATCTAAGTTTGGACATTTAATATTCTTAAACTATGGAAATACAGTTAGTGTTATAGATGGTAGTATATCTCAGATGTTTAATAATCCTAACTTCAGCATAGGCTTTGGAGTTGCCTTAATGGTTGGAACTATTGTTGTTTGTTATACAATATCCACTATTATATTTAAAAAGAAAGATATTCTAGCATAGGTAAAAATAAAGCTTCGCAAATGCGAAGCTTTATTTTTATTAATACTCTATATAAATATTATCCTTACTACCCCTTATTACAATTATTACTTCTTTTACTTCTATTATTATGTTAATCTATATTATATTGAAAGGTTTAAGGAGATGATTTTATGCCAGCCGGTACTGGAGTTAATTGTGGAGAATGCCCCGAAAAGAAGAATGGGAATTGTAATGGCGATGATACAAGATGCCTTTGCTATAAATGTCCTAGAAAGTTATCTCAATGTATGTGCGTAAAGTATTGTAGAGAAACTGAATCAGTTTTATATTTTGATGAAAATGAAAACCACTGGTAAAGATACTAGTGGTTTTTAGTTTTGTAGGTAGTAAATATAAGTAATTCATAAATAAATCTTAAAAATAAAAATATTTAAAAAAAGTATACCCAATTTCATAATAATGGTATATAATATACATTACAAGAACACTTGTATTTCATACAAATACATATGGGGCTTTTTAATTAGAAATTCAAGTGAAGCAATAAGTATATAGATAATTAGGGGGATGTTAAACATGCATAAGAAATTATTTATTCCTGGACCGGTAGAAGTACGTCCAGAAGTATTAGCCAAAATGGCTGAACCAATGATAGGTCATAGAAGTAAGGATGCTTCAGCATTACAAAGAAGAATAAGTGATAATATGAGAAAGATATTTTTCACAGAAAGTGAAATTCTTATTTCAACTACTTCTGGTAGTGGACTTATGGAGGGTGCTATAAGATGCTGTACAGCAAAAAAAGCAGCAGTATTTTCAGTAGGTGCTTTTGGTAAGAGATGGTACGAGATGGCAGTTTCAAATAATGTACAAGCAGATCTTTATGAAGTAGAAATGGGTAAGGCTGTTGATCCAGAAGAGGTTGATAAGGCACTTGCCACAGGAGAGTATGATTTAGTAGCAGTTACTCATAATGAAACATCTACAGGTATAATGAATCCAATTGAAGAAATAGGAGAGATAGTAAAAAAATATCCTGAAGTTGTGTTTATAGTAGATATGGTTAGTTCTGCAGCAGGAAGTAAGGTAGAAGTAGACAAGTGTGGCATAGATATTTGTATTACTTCAACTCAAAAGTGTATTGGATTGCCTCCAGGAATGTCAATTTGTACATTCTCTGAGAAAGCAAGAAAGAGAGCTGAACAAGTTCCTAACAGAGGATATTATTTAGATTTACTTCAATTATATAAATATATTCAAAAGAAGGATTACCAATATCCATCAACTCCTTCACTTTCTCATATGTTTGCTTTAGATTATCAACTAGATTATATCTTAAATGAGGAAGGTCTTGAAAATAGATTTGCAAGACATAAGGAAATGGCAAAAATAGTTAGAGATTGGGCAGAAAAGAATTTTGAATTATATTCAGATAAGAATCATTTATCAAATACAGTTACTAATGTTAAGAATACAAAGAATATAGATGTATCAGCATTAAACAAAGCACTTGGGGAAAGAGGTTTCCAAATTTCTAATGGATATGGAAGCTTAAAAGATAAGACTTTTAGAATAGCTCATATGGCAGATTGCAAAGTTGAAGATTTAAAAGAATTATTAAAGAATATTGATGAAATTTTAGGCTTATAAAACTTTGAGAGTTTAGAGTATTATCTAAACTCTTCAAAATTATATGGTAATAAGCAAAGATTAAGGGGGAATATATTATGATTAAGGTGTTAACAAACGACGGGTTAGAAGCTGCTGCTATAGAGAGTTTAAAAGCAGCTGGGGCAGAAGTAGTTAATGAGCATATAGAAGCAGATAAATTAGGAGAAGCATTAAAGGATTTTGATGCACTTGTTGTAAGGTCAGCTACTAAGGTTACAGCTGATGTATTAGATAAAGCTGAAGGCGGAAAATTAAAATTAGTAGTTAGAGCAGGTGTTGGTGTTGATAACATTGATATAAAACATGCTCATGATAAAGGTGTTACAGTAAAAAATACTCCTAATGCAAGTTCAGATTCTGTTGCAGAACTAGTATTAGCTCATATGTTTACAGTTGCAAGATTTTTAAATAATTCAAATGTAACAATGAGAGATGGACAATGGAATAAGAAGAAATATAAAGGGATAGAAATTGCAGGTAAAACCTTAGGGGTTATAGGAATGGGCAGAATAGGTAGATCTTTAGCTAAAAAGGCTACAGCTCTTGGAATGACTGTAATATATAATGATATATTTGGAAAACAAGATAACTTAGAATATGAGTTCTGTGATATTGAAGATTTATTAAAGAAATCTGACTTTATATCATTGCATGTTCCGTATGACAAAGAAAAAGGTTCAATAATAGGTAAAAAAGAGTTCGAATTAATGAAAGATAGAGCCTATCTAATAAATTGTGCTAGAGGAAATGTTGTTGACGAAGATGCTTTATTAGATGCATTAAACAGCGGAAAGGTAGCTGGAGCAGGTATAGATGTATTTGCTAAAGAACCTACAGCAAATGAAGCTTTAGTTAATCATCCTAATGTAAGTGTAACACCTCACATAGGAGCTTCAACTGAAGAGGCACAAATAAGAATTGGTGATGAGGTAGCATCAACTATAAAAGAATTCTTTAATTTATAAAATATTAGGGGGTAAAAGGAAGTGGCTATAGTTAAGGCGTTTAAAGGTATAAGACCAATTGAAGAATTGGCCTCAAAGATAGCAGCATTGCCATATGATGTTATGAGTAGTGAAGAGGCTAGAGATATGGTTATAGATAATCCATACTCATTTCTTCATATTGATAGGGCAGAAATAGACTTAGACCCTTCTGTAGATATACACGATAAAAAGGTTTATGAGAAAGCTAGAGAAAATCTAGACAAAATGATTGAAGATGGTCAATTTATTCAAGATGAGAAACCTTGCCTTTATATTTACAGACAGATAATGAACGGAAGATCTCAAACTGGATTAGTATTTTGTGCATCTATAGATGATTATCTTAATAATGTTATAAAAAAACATGAATATACAAGGGCTGATAAAGAATTAGACAGAATAAATCATGTTGATTATTGCGATGCGAATACAGGTCCAATATTTTTAACTTATAGAGAAGATGAGGTTACTTCTGAGGTTATTAAAGAATGGACTAAGGAAGGAACTAAAAGAAAACCAGTATATGACTTCATTTCAGAAGATGGAATAGGTCATCAAGTATGGGTTATAGATAATGAAATAATAGTAGAAGAAATAATAGCGTTATTTAAGGAAATAGAAAATCTTTATATTGCAGATGGTCATCATAGATCAGCATCTGCAGTTAAGGTTGGATTAAAAAGAAGAGAAGAAAATCCTGACTATACTGGGGAAGAAGAGTTTAATTATTTCTTAGCAGTAGCATTTCCGGATAATGATTTAATGGTTATGGATTATAACAGAGTAGTTAAAGATTTAAATGGATTATCTACTGATGAATTCTTTGAGAAGTTAAAAGATAACTTTATAATTACTGAATCTAAAGAAAATGTACAAATAAAACCATCTAGTAAGCATACATTTGGTATGTTTATTGAAGATAAGTGGTACTTGCTTGAGGCTAAAAAAGGAAGCTTTAATGAATATGATCCTATAAAGAGTTTAGATGTAGCAATATTACAAGATAATATTCTTACACCTATATTAGGAATAGAGGATGTTAGGATATCAGACAGAATAGACTTTATTGGTGGAATAAGAGGCCTAAGTGAATTAGAAAGAAGAGTTCATAAGGATATGAAGGTTTCTTTTTCTATGTATCCTACAGAAGTTGTAGATATAATGAAGGTGGCTGATACAAATCAAGTAATGCCTCCTAAATCTACATGGTTTGAGCCTAAATTAAGAAGTGGATTATTTGTTCATAAATTAAGATAATAGGAATTTATTATTAATAAGATTCACAAAGTATAAAAAATGTTCATAATATGTTAAGAATTAGGAAATATGATACGACAATTAAATAAGGCGATATGGTCAAGTATCTAGCTCTATGGATAGCAAGGCATGTTTGTCTTGCTATTTTTCTATTAAAAATCATAATATAACGAGGGGGAATGCCAAATGAACACTGAATACGATAAAACGTATAGAAAAAGTTTAAAAATTGTTATTACAAAGAAAGTTGCAGTGGTATTTGCAATAGTATATGGAATTAGCATTTTGTCGCTATATTTCATTGGAAGGATGCTTTTAGCGGATGAAGCTATAAGTCAAGAGATAGGATTATTAATTAATAAAATCATATTAATCTATTCTGGCATATTGTTATCGGCTTTAGCGGTAGGTATAATTTTTATCTATAAAGCAGTAGAGAAGTTTGCGACCTTAATACACAGATTTAGAACTCACTTTCAGTTATTAAAAGAAGGAGACTTCTTTTATAGAATTAGAGAAAAACACTTTAAAAGAGAAGATGAATTAGCTGGTATAGCTATAGAAACAGATGCAATGCAAGATGCTGTTGTAAAAATGTTAGGAGATGTGAATAGTGCAGCTATTGAAGTTAATGATAAATCTAATACATTAACTTGTACATCTCAAGGCTTAATGAACTCAGCAGAAAATATTTCAAAGTCTGTATCAGAAATTACATCAAATTTAACAGAGGAATCTGCTAGTATACTAAATATAGTAAGTATTTTAACAGATTTTAAGAGCATACTTGAAACTAATTTAGAAGCAACTAATAACATAACTAGTATGTCTAGAAACGTTAATGACAAAGCTAACATAAGTTTTTCTGATATGGAAAAGCTAAGAACATCATTTGAAGACTTTAATGGAAAGTTTGATGAATTCGTTTCTATTATTCAAAGCATGCAAGCTAATATAGAAGAAGTAGATAAGATCTCAGTTCTTATTAATGGAATTGCAGAACAAACTAATCTTTTAGCATTAAATGCAGCTATTGAGGCAGCAAGAGCTGGTGAGTCAGGAAGAGGTTTTAGTGTTGTTGCAGAAGAAATAAGAGCATTGTCTGAACAAACTAAGGAATCATCTATAAATATAAATAAATTAGTAGGAACTGTTTTAGGTAATTCAAAAAATTTAGTTAGTAAAACTAGTGATATGGTTAAAGATATTCAAGAGCAAAATAATACTATTTACACATCAACATCAGCATTTAAGGATATATCTAAGTTAATTATTGATATGAATCCTGCAATGAATAGTTTGGAAAAAAGCTCAAAAGAGGTATCAAATAAGAGTGATCATATTATAGAAAAAATTAAAAATATATCTGAAACTTCGGAAGAAATTGTTGCATTATCTGAAGAGATTAATTCTGCTTCAGAAGAGATGGACTCATCATCTAAGTTTGTATATGAATTATCTAAGGAACTTGGAGTGCTTGCTGATAATACTTTAAAGGCAGCAGGTGTATTTAGATTAGAAAAACCAGAAGATGAAGAATGGAAATAATTAAAGAGTAAGGCTTAGGCCTTACTCTTTAATTATGTAGTTTAATCATTACTATTTCAGAGGAACTACCTATTCTTATAGGAGGTCCCCATGTTCCAAAGCCAGAAGTAACTACAATAGAAGTATTCTGAAATTTTCCTAATCCATAATCAACATCAAATAATATATCAGTTATTAAATTAATAGGAAAAACCTGACCCTTATGGGTATGACCAGATACTTGCAAATCAATGTTATTACTGATTGATTCATCTAAATATTCAGGATTGTGATCTATAACGATAACAGGTTTATCAGAATTAAAGTTATCCATTGAACTTTTAATAGTATTTAATGAGTCTCTCTCTTCGTTATATCTTTTTACAGTAGTATCATCCCTACCAATTAAGTAGAAGGAATCATTAATTAAAGTTATTTCATCTCTGAGCACATTCACATTTACTTTGGTAAGCATATTTTTTAATTCATCTGATCGATTAGTATAGAAATCATGATTTCCAAGGGATAGATATGTTCCATATTTGCTTTTTATATCTTTTAATGAAATTAGCATATTTTTTTCTTCAACAGGGGTTAAATCACTATCTACTAAATCTCCTGCAATTAAGACTATATCACCATTTAATGAATTGATTTTTTCAACTAAAGTATTTAATCTTTTATTTTCAATTACTTCGCCCAAGTGTATATCAGAAACAAGTACTATGTTAACATCATCTTTTAAAGTTTTATCTATTTTTATATCATAATTTTTAATAGATATTGAGTGACTAAAGTATGTACCTATACACACCAATATTAATGATAGAATAATGGAATAAAAATATAAGTCTAAGTTTAATTTTTTATTTTTAAATATTCTATAAATAATAAAAGATATTACAAATAACAAAATTATGTAAAAAAGAAAAGCTAGATAATATGATCCAGTAAAATATAATAACTTATTTATAAATGTAGGAACATAATTTTTAATAAGTTCATAAAGAATAAATGAAGAACTTAATAAGATAAATAAAATAGTAAATAATTTAGGGGGAAGTTTTATCTTATTATTAATTGACTTGTATATTCTTTTGCCAATAAGATAATTAATTAATCCATATGCAAATATAAAAGCAACAATACTTAAAACCAATTTCATCATCTCCTATAAATATACCTACTAGCTAAAGTAGCTAGTAGGTATAATTTTATTAATTCATAGAAAGTAGCATTTCTTTTAATATTGAAGTAGAGTTTTTAACTGCTATTGGGGTGAACTTTTCAAAGTCCATATGAGCTCCATTGTTAGCATTATCAGATATTGATCTAATAACTACAACAGGAATGTTGTTTAAGTAGCAAACGTGAGCAATACTTGCACCTTCCATCTCGCAAGATAAAGCATTAAATTCTTTTTCTAGCCACTTAATTTTTTCTACATCTGCAACAAATACATCTCCAGATACAATTCTACCTGTGAAGGTATTGAAACCTCCAACCTTTTTACATGCACTATTTGCTGATTCTATTAAAGAAGAATCACATTTAAAATCGAAAGTATCCATTCTAGGAACTTGACCATGTGGATCCCCAAATGCAGTAGTATCCATATCATGTTCAACTAAGTTAGTAGCTATAACTACATCACCAGGATATATATCCTTTCCTATACCACCAGCAACACCAACATTTATAACCTTATCTACGTTAAATTCAGATACTAATATTTGTGTACATACAGCTGCGTTTACTTTTCCAATTCCACAAACTACAGCAATTACTTCATTACTCCAAAGCTTACCTTTGTTAAAAGTCATTCCAGCTTTTGTAGTTGAAGAGTCAAGTTGCATATCTTTTAATAATATTTCTAATTCTTCGCTCATTGCAGCGATTATTCCTAAAGTCATTTTATTTATCCTCCTAAAAGTGTTTATTCATAAAATAATAGTTATAGTTTAACATATTACATTTCATCATTGGAATATAAATTTTCATCTATTGGGATTATACTTATAAAGCGTCTTTCATAATTAAGATGCATATGTTTTTTTAAATAAATTAGTATAGGAATACTTATTAAACAAGAAATTAATATGTTAAAAGCTACTCCACCAATGGCAGAAGGAATAAAAAGGATAAATGAAGCAGTATTATTAAAAAAGTGGCAGTAAATAGTCAAGTATAAAGAGTGTGTTTTGTAATATATACAACCAATTATTAATGCTAATAAAAAAGCATTTATTTCTTGATGAAGATTACCATGTATCAAAGCAAATAATAGTGAAGATATAATAATAGCTGTAGAAGGATTATATCTTTTAAGCATACCGTTTAATATTATTCCCCTAAAAATAACTTCTTCTATTATAGGAGCTATTATACATACAGATAAGATGAGATAAATAAAAGAACTATTTAAATTTTGCTCAGCTTGTATCAAAGTATCGCTTTCAGGTATTCTAAGAATTATTGGTAAAATAAAAGCGTCATATAAAAGTCTAAAGATTGTAAGTACTAATGTAATATGGAATATTGTCTTTTTATTAACTTTTTTAAATGTATTTAGTTCATTTGTTCTTCTTCCAAAGACTTTATTAAGTATAAATACCTCAATAGGTAAGAAAAATAACTTTACTACTGAAATGATAGAAAAAGTTAAAGATTCTACTTTAGATTGAAGAGTTAATGGATATGATAAAAGCGTAATAATAAAATCAACAATTAGCCATAATAAAATTACTCCTATACTTTTCCAAAATCCAATATCAAATTCTATATTCTCGTTTTCTATATTTTTTAAAGGACTAAAAATGTTTTGCATTAAATTTCTCATAGAAATTCCCCCTTATAAACTTATATTTTAATTATATACAATTACTGGAATTTATAACAATAAATAAAGAAATATTGGGGTTGCAATAATATAAGATATAAAATAAAATAAACAAATAAAATCTTTAAATGTAAGGAGAGATTAGGAATGTTACAACATCCTTTATCTAGAACAGAATTATTAATTGGAAAAGATGGTTTAGATAAATTAAGAAATAGTAAAGTAATTATATTTGGAGTAGGAGGAGTAGGAAGCTATACTGTAGAGGCATTAACAAGAGCAGGAGTAGGAACATTAATATTAGTTGATGATGATACTGTATGTCTTACAAACTTAAATAGACAAATACACGCTACTTATAAAACTATAAGTAAGGTTAAAGTTGAAGTTATGAAAGAAAGAATTCTTTCTATAAACAGAAAGTGTGAGGTAATAACTCATCAAGTATTTGTAACTAAAGAAAATATACCAGAATTAATTCCAGATGACGTTGATTATGTAGTTGATGCAATTGATACAGTATCAGCAAAGATTGCCTTAGTTGAATATTGTTCTGCTAAAGGAATAAATATTATGAGTTCAATGGGTACAGGAAATAAGTTTGATCCAACTCAATTTAAGGTGGCGGATATATATAAGACTAAAGTATGTCCTTTAGCTAAGGTTATGAGATATGAGTTGAAGAGAAGGGGAGTAAAGAAACTTAAGGTTGTTTATTCTGAAGAGATTCCTACAAAACCAAGAACAGAAGATGTAGTTACTTGTAAAACTGGATGTGTTTGTACTGGTGAATCAACTAAAAAGTGTGCAGCTAAAAGACAGATACCAGGAAGTATGTCCTTTGTTCCACCTGTTGCTGGGATGATAATAGCTGGAGAAGTTATTAAAGATATATTATCTATGTAAAATAAAAGAGCTGTTGTAAGGTTAATAAACTTTACAGCGCTCTTTATTAATATGAAGAACTTATATTTATAAAAATATAAAAATATAAAAACATATAAACATATAAACATATAAACATATAAATATAGGTTTATTTTATTTATATATAAATGTTGTTTTAATATCTTCTCCAAGAATAGTTTTTAAAAACTTTTCTAAAGCTATGTTGCTAGAAGAACAAGCTCTATCATATAAATCTTTAGAATTCATTTTATTAGTAAATCGTTTCTTTACTTCTCTTTCTATTACACCATACTCTTCTGCATTTAATTCTATATCTCCAAATCTAAGTAATCCTGTCACAGCTTCCTCATAAATTGTTTTATTATGATTTATATTTACCGAGTATACTGTGGGGGCCGAGATATTAAGTTCTACATCTCTAGTAGTAGAATTCATTTTTAAATCAGAAGAGGAAATTTTAGATAAATCAATCATATAAGAACAATCAGCAAAATAAGTTATCTCTTTATATTTTTCAAATATGCTAAAGTCTCCCCAACTATCATCAACAGTAATTGTTTCAGATAGCTCAAGTTCTAAAGGAATTAAGAGATTAGTTTCATTTATATTATTTATAATACTTTCCTCTGTTAGATATTTAACCCCTGTACCTGATGCATCGGGAAGTGTCCATTGTTTTTTCGATTTTGAAGGAAGTAGAAAAATAGTATAACCAATAAAGATACCTAAAAAAATAAGTATACAAGGAATTAATAAAGAGTTTTTTTGTTTATTCTTTTTTAATAATTTTATGGAAAAACCTCCTTATGTAATTAATTTTAATTAAATATATGAGGAAGAGAATAAATATATGTTAAATTGATTAATTTCACAACTTTGTACTTCTTGTATTGTAAAGATTTTAAACTATAATATATAATAGGTTATTATATATGATGGTTTAGGAGATGACTTTATGCCACAGACATTGGGAATAAGCATTTTAAAAAGTCCTGGTAATTCTAATGAGTATATTATAAAAGATAAGGATAAAATAAACATTGGTAGATTTATAATTATGGATTTAAATGAAGAGAATAGAAAATGTGATATTAAGTTTAAATTTTATAGAGTTAATGATCAAGATTTACTGATTGAAACCTTAAAGTTAGTATTAAAAGCTGTATTTAATGAAATAAGAGTAAATAAAATTAATATCTTTATTTCTGAACTTATTCCTGTAAGCCCATTCTTAGACTTAGGGTTCGTTCTAGAAGGTATATTTAATGAAAATATATATTCACAAGGAAATTATTTTAGTGAATTATCCATGGGGATAAATAGAAGTGATTATAATTATGGGAACAGAATAAGTTTAGTGAATATAGAAGGTAGAGATTTTAATATTAAGTTATTAGCTCCAGAGCATGCACAAAATCTGTTGGATTATTATATAAGAAATAAAAAACATCTAGAACCATTTGAACCTTTAAGGGATAATAGTTTTTACACTTATGAAGTACAAAAAAATATATTGAGTGATAGCTATAGACAATTCTTAAATGGAACAGCAGTAGACTTAGGCATATTTAAAGATGATTACCTAATAGGAAAGCTTAAATTGTCTAATATAGTATATGGAATTTTTAAAAGTGGAATACTTGGATATTCTATTGATAAAGATGAACAAGGCAAAGGATATATGAAAGAAGCTGTTAACTTAGTTGTTAATTATGCATTCGAGGATTTAGATCTTCATAGAGTAGAGGCTTCAGCCTTAGTTGATAATGAACCTTCAAAGCATGTATTAATTGGTTGTGGTTTCAAAGAGTTAGGAATAAATAAAAAGTATTTATATATAAATGGTGGATGGAAAGACCATATTACCTATTATAAAGTAAGGGGTGATTAAAGGTTGATTTTAAGTAATGATGAAATAGTAACTAAGGTATTTAATAATAACATTATATTAGTAAATTCAGAGGATCATGAAAAAATATTATTTGCTAAGGGAATAGGGTTTGGAAAGAAGCCTGGATATGTTATACCAAAAGGAATAAAAGTAGATAAGATATTTACTATTGCAGATAGTGATAATATTGAAAATCTTAATACTATGATAGAAAAAGTGGATAATGACTTCTTTGTTGTATGTGAAGAGGCTATATATGAAATATCGGAAAAAATAAATCAAGAGTTAAATGAAAGTATTCATATAGGATTAATTGATCACCTATATTTTGCAGTAAAAAGATTGAAAAATAATGAAGAGATTGAAAATCCTTTTTTGGTTGAGATAGAAACACTATATTCTAAGGAATATATGTTAGCAGATATGGTTGCTAAAAAGGTAGGAGCATATTGCAATGTAGATATACCTGATGGTGAAATCGCATTTATAGCACTGCATATACATTCGGCAATAAATAATGGAAAGATATCAAATACATTAAAGAATAGTTATTTAGGAAGTACTATAGTAGAACATGTTGAAGATAGGTTAAATATAGAAATAGATAGAAAGTCATTAGATTATGCTAGATTCTTAACCCATATTAAATTTGCTATTCAAAGAATTATGGAAAATATACATATAGACAATGAACTTACAAAAATTATTAAGTCAAGTTATAAAGAATCATTTTCTGTAGCAGAAGAGGTGGCTAAAATTATAGAGGATGAATTAGGTATAAAGGTCATGGAAGATGAAGTGACATTTTTAACAATTCATATAGAAAGATTTAGAATGTCAATTAGATAATAATTATAAAAAAAACTTCACATGAGTTTATGGATATGATATTATTAAATTATAAATTAAATAAAGTAAGGTGTAACTGGTAATGCAGGCAAGACTTGATAGAAGTATTATGAGTTACTTATTAGGAATAATTATAAGTAGATTTAGAAATGCTATAATTGAGTCTTTTTTTGTTGCCTAAATTGCCTTTAGCTGGCCAGCTTTAATAAATTTACCTTACTACTAGAACTTATAATTAGTATTTTAGGAGGAATTAGAAATGCTTAAATATTTACAAAGAATAGGTAAAGCTATAATGCTTCCAATAGCAGCATTACCTATTGCAGGTATACTACTAGGAGTTGGTGGTGCATTATTAGGTATCTCAGGATTAAGTAATCCACCAGCAGTATATGAACCATTAATTTCATTTGTTAATATACCAGCAGTAACTGCAATATTAACAGTTATGAAGAATATAGGTGATATCGTATTTGGTAACTTACCAATTTTATTTGCAGTGGGAGTAGCAGTTGGGTTAGCTAAGAAAGATAAAGGAACTGCTGCCCTAGCTTCTGTATTTGGATTCATAGTAATGAATCAAGTTATATCAACATTACTTGCTTTAGGTACTACTCAGCTAGGAGTTCTTACTCCAAATAATGTAGGAGAGTACGGAACTTATGTTACAACTAACCTGGGGATATTTACATTAAACATGTCAGTATTCGGAGGTATTATTACTGGTATTATTACAGCGCTATTACATGATAAGTTCCATGAAATTCAATTACCACAAGTTATAGGTTTCTTCTCTGGTTCAAGATTTGTACCAATAATAACTTCTGTTGTTATGGCTTTAGTTGGTGCAGTACTTGCTTTTGCATGGCCTGTTGTTCAAGATGGTATAGCAGTAATTGCAAATGTAGTTAGAGATGCAGGTTCAATAGGAACATTACTATATGGAATAATAGAAAGAGCGTTAATTCCATTTGGATTACATCACGTATTCTATACTCCATTCTGGTTTGGTTCATTTGTTGAAGGTCATGTTTTAGTAGATGGAGCATGGCAAACAGTTGCAGGTGCGAACACAGCATACTTTGCTCAATTATCAAGCATGACAGATTTAGTTGGTGCATCTGCAGATACTATGGCTAATATTGTTAGTGGTACTACAAGATTCATGGCAGGTAAATTCCCATTCATGATGTTTGGTTTACCAGCAGCAGCATTTGCAATGTATAGATGTGCAGCACCAAATAAGAAGAAGACTGTTGGGTCATTATTATTAGCAGCAGCAGTTACTTCATTATTAACAGGTATTACTGAACCTTTAGAGTTTACATTCTTATTCGTAGCACCAGTTTTATATGGGGTTCACTGTTTACTTGCAGGTTTATCATTCATGCTAATGGATATATTTAACGTATTTATAGGTATGACTTTCTCAGGTGGTTTAATAGACTTTAGCTTATTTGGATTACTTCCAGCAGGTGCAGGAGTTCCAACTAAGTGGTTTATGGTTATAGTTGTTGGATTAGTATATGCAGTAGTTTACTATTTCTTATTCTCATTTATGATAAAGAAGTTTAACTTAAAAACTCCTGGTAGAGATGAAAACGAAGAGGATACTAAGTTATTTACAAAAGCTGACTACCAAGCATCAAAAGGAGCTAAGGGTGAAATAGAAGAAAATGCACCATTAGTATTAGAAGCATTTGGTGGAGAAGAAAATATAGTAAGTGTTGATGCATGTATTACAAGACTTAGAATAGAAGTTAAAGATAAGTCAAAAGTAGATAAAGATAGAATAAAAGCTTTAGGTGCAACAGGTGTTGTAGAAGTAGGTAACGGAATTCAAGCAATATTTGGAGTTAAAGCTGATAGATATAAGAATGAAATAAATAAAATATTAGGAATAAACTAATATATAAATAATAAAAGCGAAGGAATCATCCTTCGCTTTTATTATTTAACTGTATATTCTATAACTGTTGTTTCTCCAGCGATAGTATCTATATTTTCAACTGGTGTTATTGTTCCTAAGATATCAGGATTTGTTATTAATATTGGAGTAATTAATGATAATCCCTTACTCTTTATTAATTCTCTATCAATCTTGATTATTGGAGTTCCAGCTTTAACCTTTGCTCCTTGTTCAACTAATTGTTCGAAACCTTCACCTTCTAGGCCTACTGTTTCTATTCCTATATGTACTAAAAGCTCAACACCATTTTCTAATGTTAATGCAAAAGCATGTTTTGTTTTGAATACTAAAGTTAATTCTCCATCAGCAGGAGCAACTATAGTATCACCAGTAGTGTCAATAGCAATACCATCTCCAGCCATTTTTTGTGCGAATACTGGATCTGGAACCTCAGATAGTGGAATTGATTTACCAGCTACAGCTGATACTAATCTAAAATTGTTTTCTACAGATTGTTCATTTTTTTTCTTTTTTAAAAATCCAAACATAATTACCTCCTGAATATAACAGGAAGACTCACATCCTTTCTTAACTATATACTACTATAACTCTTCTTAGTTTTAGAGTATATTGATTAATATATACATATAAAAAAAGGCATAAGTTTTATATGAAAACTTATGCCTGATCTAACAGTAACACGTTTAATCTCATTATATATTTGGTAAAAGTAAGTGTCAATAATTTTGTATTAAATTATTTTAAATTGTATATTGACATGTAAAGGTTTTTATAATAAAATAAAGTCAAAGATAAATAACGGATTATAAATTGGCGTGTTACCAATATGGGCATTAGCCGGAAAGAATGGAAGTAAAATTCTATTTCTTTTCGGCTTTTTTTGTTGCCCAAAAACAGAAATTATACATTTATTATTTAGCCAAGTTAATCTGAAATGTTTATTAAAAAAGGAGGATTTTATATGTCAAAAGGAAATAACAAAGTCCTAGGAATGTTTCAAAAACTAGGAAAAGCAATGATGACACCAGTAGCGGTAATGCCAGCAGCGGCAATACTAAATAGACTTGGTGCAGCGGATGTTCTTGACCTTCCATGGATGGCAGGTGCAGGTGCAGCAATTTTTGATAATTTAGCAATTATTTTTGCGGTTGGTATAGCAATAGGTTTAGCAAAACAAAACAATGGTACTGCAGGTCTTGCAGCAGTTGTTGGGTATTTCACAATTACTAATGTAGCGACTTCCTTTGATAAAAGCATTAATATGGGAGTTCTAGCAGGTATTATAGTAGGTATATTAACTGGATACTTATATAATAAGTTTAATGATATTCAGCTTCCAGAATTCCTAGGATTCTTTGGTGGTAAGAGATTTGTGCCTATTATAACTTCAGTTTCTTGTTTAATACTAGGTGTTGTTGCTGGATTTGTATGGCCATCTATTCAAGGTGCCTTAGATACATTTGGTAACGAAATGGCAGCAGCAGGAGCAATAGGTGCTTTCGTATTTGGTTTATTAAATAGATTATTACTTCCATTTGGATTACACCATGTATTTAACTCAATATTCTGGTTCCAATTTGGTTCATATCCAAAGGCTGATGGTACTATAGTATATGGGGATATAGCTAGATTCTTTGCTGGAGACCCTACTGCAGGTACTTACATGAGTGGCTTCTTCTTTATAATGATGTTTGCATTACCAGCAGCATGTTTCGCTATGATATTAGCAGCTAAAAAGTCTAAGAGAAAAGCTGTAACTGGTATGTTCTTAAGTATTGCTTTAACAGCATTTTTAACAGGTATAACAGAACCAATAGAGTTTACATTTATGTTCTTAGCTCCAGTATTATATGTATTCCATGCATTAATGACTGGTATAGCGTTAGCAGTTGCAAGTATTTTAGGTATTAAATTAGGATTTGGATTCTCGGCAGGTTTAACAGATTACTTACTTGGATTTGGTATATCAACAAAACCGATTTTAGCTATAGGAGTAGGACTAATATTCGCAGCAATTTACTTTGTAGTGTTCTACTTAGTAATTAAGAAATTTAACTTAAAGACTCCAGGTAGAGAAGATGATGAAGATGTTGTTGGTGATAATGGAGAATTGGAAAAGTCATCAGGAATAGCTAAAAAGGCTGAAGGAATATTAGAAGCAATAGGTGGTTCAGCTAATATAGAAAGTATAGATGCGTGTATAACTAGAATAAGATTAACTGTTGTAAATGGTGGATTAATTGATGAAAAGAAGCTTAAGAGTTTAGGTGCTAGCGGAATTATGAAGTTAGATGAAACTAACTATCAAATAGTTGTTGGTACTTTAGCTGATCCACTAGTAACGAATATAAAACAATTAATGTAGTTTAGAAGTTCTTCCCTAACTTCATAATAAGAGACGTAGAGTTGGTTAATTCTACGTCTCTTTTGTTTATAATCGTATAAAAATCAAATTCAAATTATTACACTAATCCTGGTGTATCACCATGTGAATAATAAAGAGAATAGTAGATATGCCAAGTTATATAAAGTTTAACTTAAGAAAATAAGAAATTATATGTCGTGTGATGTCGAATATCGTGATAAGATAAATCTCGTCGCAAGGCAGGAATCAAGTAAATGTGGACAACAAGTAAATTTGAAAAAAATAAAAAAGTTGTTGACAAGATTCGAGTTGAGTGGTAAGATAAAGTAGTCGATTGAGTGCGACATACAAATTGGTCTTTGAAAATTGAACAGAATATAAAGTTAAAAACCAGCAATTCTTTTTTACGAGTAAACTTGAGAAA
>OKWT01000092.1_pt1 | contig 53214 bp, 45 predicted proteins | sample 1607131 | NCBI WGS metagenome assembly OKWT01 (sample SAMN07501045, study PRJEB24779) | human gut metagenome
ATTTCACCTGCACAATTTGAAGAATTAAATTCATAAAATCAACTTAACTTTGTGTCTACTTTTTATTGACAACTCCACAGTTTTATTATTTAAACTGTCTACCTTAAGGGGAGCATATCATAGAGTAAGATACCTTTTTGCTTAGAAAATACTTAATTCCAATGCATCCGAAAGATAAGAGAGCATCTTGATCCCACCTGTCGAATTCCCTTTTTCATCAAGAGCAGGGCCATATACCCCTATTCCTAGCTTATTAGGAACAGTAGCCAGTATACCACCACCTACACCTGACTTAGCCGGTACACCTACTTTAACAGCAAACTCACCTGATGCATCGTATAAGCCACACGTCGTCATAATAGCCGTTACCATTCGTGTAATGGATTTAGGAATGATTTGTTTACCTGTTTCTAGACAAATGCCATTGTTACTATACAGGGCACCTATTCTTGCTAAGTCCTTACAAGTCATTTCCATAGCACATTGTTTAAAATAAACGTGGATTAAAGCCTCTACGTCTTCCAAAATAACGCCACAACTTTTCATAAAGTAAGCGAGTGACCTATTTCTATCTCCTGTCTGAGCTTCTGATTTGTAAACAGCTTCATTAATCCCAATACTAGCATTCCCAGATACAAGTCTAGCAAACTCTACAATCCTTTCAATTTGCTCTGTTCCATCCTTCCCGCCTATCAGGGAAGTGGTGGCTATGGCCCCTGCATTAATCATAGGATTAAGCGGCTTTTGAAGACTTTTAAGCTCCAGCTTAACGATGGAATTAAAAGGATCACCTGTCGCTTCCATACCTACTTTTTCAAAGACCTTATCTGGTCCATTATCCATTAAGGCTAAAGTTAAAACCAGTACTTTAGAAATACTTTGTATGGTAAACTTTTTCTCATAATCCCCTACACCGTATGCATTGCCCTCTAAAGTTTCTATATAAATACCAAGGTCTGTAGACGGTACTTTTTGTAATTCTGGTATATAACCTGCACTCTTCCCTAAATGGGTATATTTTTTTCCATGTTCTAAGGCTTGTTGTAATATTTTTTCCATGTCTCCTCCCAGATATCGACGTAAAATCTTTTACCTTATTTTACTTCAAATTCTCTTATCTATGTGGATTATCATGAAATTTATCCCTTATGAATCAAAAAAGGCAGAACCTGAGGTTCTGCCTTTCCATTATGCATCCTATTATGCTTTTACGACGTTTTCCGCTTGCGCACCACGTGGACCTTTCGTAATGTCGAAGCTTACTTGTTGTCCTTCTTCTAAAGATTTGAATCCATCTCCTTGAATAGCTGAGAAATGTACGAATACGTCCTCTCCATCTTCTCTTGAAATAAAACCGAAACCTTTTTCTGCGTTAAACCATTTAACTGTACCTGTCATCATGTGCGGTACCTCCTCATTGTGAATTTCTGTAATGCACATGAACAAAAAAATTCACATCTCATTACAGACTATATTAAGTAACATATATAATCTCTAATAACATGTGAATCTTGCTAACACGTAAAGCGATATAGGTGACTACTGAATACTTTTACAGTATACCTCTTATCGATCCATATGTCAACTTATTTTTATAAAAATTCTTATTTTTAATAAAATTATTCTCAAATCCCTCCTTTATATCTCTCTTATCAATGCCTCCTTTACCTTTATAACTTTTAAAGTAACCAATAAATTAAATTATAAATTGTCTACTTTCTCTAACTCGCTTTAAAGTCAATCCCTCATTTGTCCTTTAAATTGCTTTAGTTTTATTAAAATAGTCTAAATTTTATATAATATATTGATATTTCATTCTCAAGTTGCTATGATACCCTTATGTTAAATTTACACTACAAATATAGGCTTTATTAATGCGTACGAATTAAATTTACTAAGGGGGATTTTATGAGAAACTTTTTTATGAAAAAAGCTCTATCTTTTTTAACCATAGCGACTTTATCTATGGTAAGCGTGGTAGGCTGTGCACCTTTTACTCCTGCATCAAGTGAAACTCCAGAAAGTAAACCAAGCCAAACAAGCTCTACACAGGATAAGGATAAAGACTTAGTCGTGGTACGATATGGTTCTCATTGCGCTAATGAAGAAAATCCTAATTATAAAGATCCTGTAACAGGCGAATATACAATGGATGAGGAAACAAGACAAATTAAATTAAAAGCCTTAGAAAAAGTAAAAGAAGAACTGGGTGTAGATTACCAATTTGTACAGTATCCTGGTGATGTAACAGAGATACTCCTACAAAGTGTTATGGCAAATGACCCGATTTGTGATATTGCACGTATTTCCCAAGGGAGCCAAGGAACTGTTTTAGGTCAAAACGTTTTACAACCCATTGATGCGTACATCGATTTAGTCCCTGAACCTCCTATGAAAATTTATGACAAATACTACTTCTTAAGTATCGGTGGTGGTAAATGGAATTCTCTTTCTCCATTAATGTACAATATTTCTTATATTGAACAAGTACCAGCACTTAAAGAAAATGGTAAAACCATCTATCCTTCAGATTTATATAAAAGTGGCGACTGGACATGGAGTACCTTTAAGGACTATCTTCAAAAAATTGATGCTTACTATGCCAATAGCCAAGCACCTGAACGCCCTGAAAATAGAATTGATGCTTATCAAACAGAATACAGAGAAGCTGCTCTTCTAGCAATCCACTCTGCTGGCGGCAGCATTTATGGCGAAAACGGGTTAAGTGTAGATTCTCCTGAAACTTTAGAAGCTGTTAAATTTATAGAAGACCTTATTGACAATAATCTCCTAACAGCCAACCTTGTAGAAGGTACAAGCCAAACAGAAGCCAATGTACATGGAACTGCTTTTGAAAAGGGTGAAAGCGTATTTACTAACTTCCACGACTGGCGCTCATCTAGTATTAGTAGTAAGCTGGCTGAACGCGGGGAATCTCTAGGCTATATTCCTTTCCCTAGACCTGACCATATGGCTTTTGATGATCCAGCCTATAGACAAGCACGTACTGGCGGTGAAAGCTATGGTATTGTAAGAGGTATAGATGAAGAAATTGTTCCTCTTGCTATACAAGCCTTCCTTTTATACGACCAAACTGTTACTGAACTTACAGATGCACAAGAAGCTGAAGAAACCAGCAACGCACCTAAAAATCCTCACGTTACAATGGACCTCTTCCATGCAGAAGTAGGTGAAGATATGCGTACTATCTATTGGGATAGCGTAAATCAAACAGAAGTTAACGAAATCTCTGATATGCTTGGTATGGATTCTATTTTCTATGAAATTATGGGAGATGCCCTATTCGGTATAGGTGGTTCACCAAGCTATGATGTGGCTATCCAATCTAAGAAATCCAAAATCACTGAGAAAATCGAAGCCATGGAAACACTCCTAAGCTCCGATCAAGTTAAGGATAATGTAGGCCCTAAATTTACACAAATTGAAGAAGAAAAGTATTCCTTCCCTGTTGGAACAGACTTATCTACTATAGATTTCCTCTCTAACTTTGAGGCAACTGATAACCTAGATGGTTCCTTAGACGTAAGTAAGGCACAAGTAGACTATACAGCAGTAGATACCCATACAGCAGGTATCTACGAAGAAGGCTTAAAAGTAAGTATCAAAGATAGTTCCGATAACACAGGTACTGGCAAGTATAGAGTCGTTATTTATGATCCAACTAACGAAGCACCTCCTATCTTAACTCTAAAAGCAGAATATCCAGCTCTTAAGATTGACCAAGACACTTCTACCGTCCAATGGAAGAATAACTTCATTGACCAATTAACAGATGCTACAGGCCTTCCTTTAGATGATGTAACTGCTGACCTGAGCCAATTAGATACCTCAACAGCAGGCACCTACCCTGTTACATTAACTGCAACAGACTACTTAGGTCATACAACAGATGTAGAGTTAGAGGTTACTGTAGAGTAAATAAATACAGACAAAAAAGGCAGAACCTAAGTTCTGCCTTTTAATTATGCATAAAATATTATGCTTTTACTACGTTTTCTGCTTGCTCGCCACGTGGACCTTTAGTAATGTCGAAGTTTACTTTTTGTCCTTCTTCTAAAGATTTGAATCCATCTCCTTGGATAGCTGAGAAATGTACAAATACATCATCTCCATCTTCTCTTGAAATAAACCCAAAACCTTTTTCTGCATTAAACCATTTAACTGTACCTGTCATCATGTGCGGTACCTCCTAATTGTGAATTTCTGTAATGTAGCTGAATAAAAAAATTCACATCTCATTACAGACTATATTAAGTAACATATATAATCTCTAATAACATGTGAATCTTGTTAACACGTAAAGCGATATAAGTAACTACTGAATACTTTTACAGTATACAACTTATCCTTACCTATGTCAACTTATTTTTCAAAAATATTTTAATCTTAATAAAATTAATGATACATTAAACTAAAGCCACTAGATTTTAATCTAGTGGCTTCTTGTATGAAACGCTATACTTACTTTAATAAAGATTAGCTTTTGCAAGAACTAGCTCCATAATCTCTGCGGATATAATCCCTCTTCTTTTAGCTTGGCTAAGGCTGCCATAACACCTGGCTTATCTTCCTTATAAGTTACACCTTGCCATGTATCATGAGAAGCATACATCTTTACTTTGGCTTCACATTTTTCTATTAACTCTCCAATAGTTGTAGGAATGAGGCACTCAGACTTTTCCACATTTAATGGTACCTCATGCTCTAAGAAATCCACAATATCCTCTTCTAACTGCGTGAATACCTCTGGTGTTAGCGCCCACATATTCATGGATACAAGGCTATCCGCTGCAACATCTATCCACTCTTCACCATCAAGATATCTTACCACACCATCTTGTCTTTCGATTTGTTTACGCTCTACAATCTCCGTAAGGTAACCATCCTCAATCTGGCACACACCTCTTGTAACATATCCATTATCCGTAAGGGTATTATTGAGTATATACCCTACCATAGCATACTCCGGCTGATTACCTTCCTGTACTGCACATAGATGCTTATACATATGTACAAAAGCCTCTGGCCCATAATAATCATCTGCATTAAGTACTACAAATGGTGCATCTACTACATCCTTACAACACCAAATAGCATGGGTAGTTCCCCAAGGTTTAGTACGTCCTTCTGGTACCCTATAGCCTTCTGGTAAATGCTCTAGCTCCTGATGAACATAGGTCACTTCTATGAAATCTGATAAGCGATTCCCTATAACATCTCTAAAATCCTGCTCATGCTCACCCTTAATAATAAGTACTGCCTTCTTAAACCCTGCCTTTATAGCATCATAAATAGAAAAATCAATAATGATTTCTCCTTCTGTTGTAATAGGATCGATTTGTTTCAGTCCACCATAACGACTCCCCATTCCTGCTGCCATGATAACTAATATTGGTTCTTTCATACCTCTTTTCCCCTCTATCAAATTTATTATTGTATAGAATTAGCTTTATAAAATGTATATTTGAACACTTTTATTTCCTAAACTACTCTGCCACTACACCTTTTTTAAGGATCAAATTAGCGTATAATGCACTATCACTTGTTGCTACAATGGCATATGCCTGTTCCGCTCTATTGTAGAACTCGAAACGTTCTATATGCTCTATCTTTCTTTCTTGCCCCTCATGTTTCTGAATGATTGTTTTGTACTCTTCCCACACTGTGGGCACCACATTATCACCAGGCACCACTTCCATCACACCTACCGGTGCTTCAACATATGTATCTAAAGGGAAAAATCTCAATATAGCATCAAGTAATTCACTTGTTCCATGGCCATCACATCTTACCAATCGCTGTGCTTTCGTTGCGGCTGGAAAGTTTCCATCTGCAAATACAATTTCATCCCCATGTCCCATCTCCATAATAATCTTCATAAGCTCTGGTGAAATAATCGCCGGTATATTCTTTAACATAGTGTACTCCCTACATATTTATCTCATTTTAGTCTATTTTAATTTTCCTCAAATAAGTAGGAGCTACCCTTGTTTGATAACTCCTATTTATCTACATCATTTATTTTTCAAAGTATAGCTTAGCATCCCATACTTCTACTTGATTATCTCCAAAGATTTCTTCAAAAGCTGTTGATAGCTTCTTCTTACAATCTGCATCTTTAAGCACGAGTTGAAGGAATCCTCCACCTCCTGCACCACAAATCATCATTCCTGATGCATATGGTTTACATACTTCTATAATACCATCTATGTAATTATTCGTACTTCCTTTATCTAGCCTCTTACTAAGCTCTAAATGACGATTCATAAGTTCACAGAAATTATTAATATTACCTTTTTCTAATTCATATTTCATCATGAGTGATATCTTTTGAATGTCATTAAGAATTTCTACCTTTACTGGATTTCCTAATATGTATTCTCCCATGATTTCTCTTAGGATTCCCTTGGCAAGACGACGTTGCCCTGTGAATACAACAACTAATCTTTCATCTAACTCTTGTATAGTTTGCTCATCTAATTTTAACTCTGTAACTTCTAACTGTTGCGGCAAACCTGGTCTTGCTGTGGTAATTTTAATTCCTGGAACAAGTCCACCTACTTGATCTTGCCAACCACCGCCTGTTGTAAGGAGTTGCTCTAAGCAGAGTACTTCTTCAAAAAGTTTATTGTAATCATATGGTATAGCTAGCAGTTCGTGAAGTGCCTTTACTACAGCCCCTGATATGATACTACTTGTCCCCAATCCTGATCCCTTTGGAATATCTACTTCTGTATAAAGATGGATACCATATCCAATGCTCCCTAATCTATCTCCTAAAGTTAGACCTTCTTCAACCTTTTGTGGTAATATACCCGTTACTACCATAGCTGCCTTATGAAGTGCTAATGGATCTGTTGGATCATTACATCTGATTAATACGCCTAAATCATTAAAGTCCTTACTGATTTTAAGGTCTTTACTAGTAAGCCTGATGACAGGTTCGTCAATAAACTCTGCTATAACTTTAATTGGCAACTTCCCTTTAAGGTAAATTGCTGCATTAAGCACTGTCCCACCATGCTCCATACTATATGGAGGTGTATCTGACCATCCCCCACCAAAGTTAACACGTGCTGGTGACTCTACTACTACACGCTTTAAGTTTCCTTGTTCATCTATGTAACTACTTGTGTCTAAATCATCTGTGATAGTTGGTACAATGGCACTTTCTTGAATAAGATGATTAATGTCTTCATATGCATAGTCTTCTAAGAAACGCCATTTACGTCCAGCCTTACGTTTAGCTTCTGCCAAATAACGATATAGCCTTGCTCGCATTAGACTTGGCTTGCTCTTTTTACAATAGTCCATAAGTATATCAAGCCTTCTATTTCTAGCTTCTTCTTGCATCCCGAGTAGTGGCAAAACTTCTTCTACCCACTGATGTGCATGTACTCCATTTAAAAATGCATATACACGTACTACATCTTCAATCTGCTGCTGAGTTTTTAATACTTTTTCAAGGTTGGCAATCTCATAACTTTCTTTAAGTGAATAACGCTTAGAGGCCTTCCATACTTCTATCTCTTCTCTAGTAGCTTCTGTATAGTTACTCATCCAAATAGCATACTCTATACTCTCTTGTAAAGAGTCGCATAACGGATAAATTGGTGCATCCCATAGTGTATTTATTTCTATATCAGCTTTCTCTACAAATCTACTCATTGGTTGATTTAGAAATGTACCATCTTTTAGACCTTGTTTAGGGTTATCTTTAACTCCATAAATACGTGTAATATAGCCCTCTCTTCCAGAACCATTCACAACTGGCAAGCTATGAAGTACAAGCTCTTTTCCTAGCTCAAAGGGCTTCTCAGCAATCACATTGGATACCACACAACCCTTACCAATCTTCACACCTTGCTCTAGTCTACTATCTTCTAAGTAACAGTCTTCACCCACTGTTACATCCGTTCCTACATAACTATTCACTAAACTAATCGAAGTGTCTTTTACATGACGATTATCTACCGATACAACATCTCGTGACCAACTTAAGAATTTGTACGTATGGTCAAGATCCTTCATTAAATCTCTTAATTCAGCAGTTGTTCCAAAATGGATAAATTGAGCTGGTGATAAAGATTGTACAAACATAGGGGTTCCATGTAAAGCATCCCAAATTTTACGACGTACTTCTAGAAGTGCCTCACAATATTCACCTTCAGCTTCTTCCTTAAGGTAACCTTCTAAGGTTCCCTCTTGTGTGAGTGGAATAAGAAAATCTCCATAGAAGTTAAGCCTTAGCGTATCATTAATAAAAGTATCATACTTCTCTTGATCTTTCTGTCCATCTGTAAGAATTAGACTCATCATCTTATATGCTACTTCTGAATCCATCCACATAAGCCCTGTATCTACATTAACATTACCCGACTCACTAACTGCTCCTGCTTCTTTAAGCTTATCTACAGGTTGTTTATGCAAAAATTTTCTTACATATCCTCTTTCATCAGACAAGTATACACCATGTTTCGTTCCCATTTGAGCTTCTACTTTAATACCTACCCCTACAGCCCCTTTGCGCATAAGGTCCATTTGATTGGTATTATATAGTAGTAACACGTCCCCTGATGCAATAAGTACACCTTCCGCCATACGTGCAGGTACACCACTGAGCGAGATAACGAACTCATCAAAAAGAGTAGAATATCTACCATCTGGAAGTTCTCTTGGTACACGTGAAAAGAGCTTGCCAAATGCTGAGTATTGAGGAATACGTTTACTATCTCCACCAGAGTGAATCATAAGGATACGTTTCCCTTCAAAAGGATTAACCCCTTTTAATCCTGCTTGAATTATAGCTTCATACAATGCATTAAGCGTCGCACCACCACTTCCTACACGTTTTCCGTCTGGATCTGGAATAACAATATATCGAGTCTCCGCAGAAAGATACCCATTTGCTACACGTTGATTAATCTGCATACGATAAGCGATAGCTTGCTCTTCATTAGAAGCTGTAATAATGAAGATATCCCAGTTAGTTGTTCCACTTCCTCCTTCTAGTGATCTTTGATAGGTCTCCCAGTTATCTTCATAACTCTGCTTTAAATAAGCCTGTTTAATATTTTGATACATTTCTTACCTCCAAAACCCTTTTTATATGTATAATATTGTTTTAAACTATAGTATAATTTTTTACACAAAATATAGGATATCACGAAAAATTAAGCTCAACAATAGACTATATTGCGAATAAATAGTATAATATTGCGAATGATGCAAATAGGAGGTTCCCCCATGAAAAATTATTTTGATCAATTTCCCCCTAGCTATTTAGAAGGCTCAAAGCGTCTCCTTCATACCCCTTCTACTATAGCCAAGGAAGGCTTCTTCTATGTTCAAGAAACAGGTTATCTTAAACTCAAAGAATCCCCCCAGTCCAAACCCAAACAATTTGATTCTTATCTGATTGCCTGTGTGCTTTCTGGCGAGGGCGTACTAGAGTACCAAAATGAGCGTTACCAACTAAGCGAGGGTAGTTGTCTCTTTATCAACTGCCAATCTACCTATAAACTTCAAAGCTGTGCTGCTAACCCTTGGGAACTTCTTTGGGTACATTTTCATGGCGCTACTTCTAGTACCTATTACACACACTATGCCTCTCAATATGCTCCCGTATTCAAAAATGCTCAAAGCCATGCAATACAAGAAACCTTACATACTCTCTTGAAATACAATGAAGATCAAGATCTCTACACAGAAGTTCATAGTAGTAAGCTCATCATGGATCTTCTTACTTTATTACTCCTTGCTAACAATCAAAAAAGGGATACACTAAACTCAGAATTAATTGATAAGCTCAAAAGTGTTAAAACCTACTTAGATAACCATTTTACAGAAAAAATAGTGCTAGACTACTTAGCCCAGCACTTCTTTATTAGTAAATATCATCTTTGCCATGCCTTTAAAGAATATTATGGTATGACAATTAATCAATATATTATGAGTCTCCGCTTAAGCATGGTTAAACGTCTACTCAGATTCTCCGAAAGCCCTATCCATGAAATTTCCCAAATATGTGGTTTTTATGATAGCAGTTATCTTAACCGTTGCTTTAAAGCAACAGAGGGAATTAGTTTAAATGAATATAGAAAAAAGTGGGGATAATTTCCCCACTTAGTCTCTATTAAATAAGTCTCTTGTATAAACTTTTTCTTCTACATCAAGTAGCTCTTGTGCTAAACGATTAGATACAATAACATCACATATTTCTTTAAATTCATTTAAATCCCTTATCACTTTTGAATTAAAGAATGTATCTTCTTTTAATACTGGTTCATATACTACGACTTCTATTCCTTTAGCTTTAATTCTCTTCATAATTCCCTGAACAGATGATGCTCTAAAGTTGTCAGAATCTGTCTTCATTGTTAATCTATAAATCCCTACTATTTTAGGATTTTTCTTAATAATTTGCTCCGCTATATGATCTTTTCTAGTTATATTAGCCTCTACTATAGCACCAATAATATTATTTGGTACATCTTGATAATTAGCCCTTAATTGCTTTGTATCCTTTGGCAGGCAATATCCGCCATATCCAAAAGATGGGTTGTTATAATGTGTACCTATCCTTGGATCTAACCCTACACCTTCTATAATTTGTTTTGTATTCAATCCTCGAAGTTCTGCATATGTATCCAACTCGTTAAAATAAGCTACTCTAAGTGCTAAATATGTATTTGAAAAAAGCTTAACTGCTTCTGCTTCAGTAGAGTTTGTGAATAACACAGGAATATCTTTTTTAATAGCTCCTTGCACTAAAAGATCTGCAAACTTCTGAGCTCTCTCTGATTGCTCTCCTACTATAATACGGGATGGGTAAAGATTATCATATAAAGCCTTACCTTCTCTTAAGAACTCTGGAGAGAAAATAATATTATCTGCCTCAAACATAGCCCTTACTTTCTCCGTATAACCTACTGGTACAGTTGATTTGATAATTATAGTTGCCTCAGGATTAATAGCTAGTACATTAGCAATAACTGCTTCAACCGTTCTGGTGTTGAAATAATTAAGTTCTGGGTCATAATTAGTTGGTGTTGATATAATTACATACTCTGCATCTTGATAAGCCTTATAGGCATCTGTTGTTGCTACTAGATTTAATTCCTTCGTAGCTAAGTATTCTTCTATTTCCTTATCTACAATAGGTGATATCCTATCATTAACCATATCGACTTTTTCTTGAATAATATCTACTGCTACTACTTCATTATTTTGTGCTAATAATATAGCATTAGATAATCCTACATAACCTGTTCCTGCTATTGCAATTTTCATACATTTTCCCCCTTTAGTCTACCAATCTTAAGCACTTACAAAATGACATAAGCCAATCTTTTAAATAATAGTTTTCATAATCTCTTAACTAACAACTTTTTTACTTCAGATATCACATAGAGACTTTTTCATTTACTTTATTTTATCTCTAAGATATTTTACAATTAAAATCATCTGTATCAATGTAAATGGCAACAATGAGATGATATTAGCCACAATTATCACTATAAAAGAATTATATATATTAGAAAAATATATTGCCAATGGAAAATTTAATATTGCCCCTAATGTTAACAATATAATTTCAGATTTTAGCAATCCCATACCATTAGATAATGTAGTTAAAATTCCTGCTAAAATATTTATAAAACTAAATGTTCCAAAAATTAAAGCAAATTCTGTACTAACAAAAATGCTATTATCACCTAGCCAAATATCAACTACCAATTGAAAATTCAAACTAAGCAGTATTAAAAATCCCATCGCAACTATTGAAATCAAAATTAGCAGTTTATATAATTTATAAATCCAAGCAAATTTATTTTCTTCCTTTGCTTTTGTAATAGCTGACCAAACTGGATTAAGTGTCAAAGTAAATAATGTTGAAACAGTCATAAAAATTTTCTGGAAGACACTATAGATAACAACTTCTTCTGAACTAATTAACTTTGTTATTAAAAATTCATTGGTACTTTGAATTAACATTGACATAAGTGATAACCATAAGAAAGCAAATCCAAATCCAAGTATATCTTTGGCCACATTTTTGTCATAATCTCTTAAGCTAGGGCAAAATTCTTTAAGTTTTCCTCTAAAAATCATAATTGTTGCAATAAACAAAGGCATGTTTACACTGAAAAAATAAATAATTGCTAATACAATAATGTTATCTCTAACATTAAACCTAATTAATATATTTACAGCAATAATTAGTATAATATTTGTAACTAAAGCTAATAAATTAGGAATATACGGAAGTTGTAAGGCATATAATATTGACGTTATTATACGCAATATCAATTGAACCAATATACTCATTACTACAATTATTACTGTAATATTTAAATCACTAGCTGTGATTACATCATTGGAAATACTAAAAATACTATTCCAATCAATAATAAGATTACTTAAAATAAAAATAAATAGTATTACTCCAGAAATTTTTATTAAGTATATATATGATGATGAAATTGATTTCTTTATAGATTCTTTATCGTTTATTACAAGATATTTAACTAACCTATTTCTTAATCCATTACTAATACCAAAATCAAAATTTAATATCCACGTCAAAACAGAGAGTATTGTGAACCATAAGCCTAATATCTTACTAGAACTAAAATAATTCATATAACTAGGCATCGTAAAGAGCGAAACAAACAATGAGATGCCTTTAACGCCTAAGGTCCCTATTACTCCATAAAAAACTACTTTTGTATTATAACTCATTTTATTAACATTACGAAAAACTCTCATTATTTCCCCTCTATCATTATATATCTTTAAATTTATATATACAATTATTTAGTTTGCCTAATATATATAGAAGTGTCCAATTATGAGTTTTCAAGAAAATAACCCTAAGTTTATTTCTAATTAATTGGTAACTTAAAATATTAATTTGAGTATATTTTATATCAATTATCTTAATTGAATCATTTATAATATCATTTGACATATACTCACTAATAATTTTTCTAAATTTATATACATTTAGAGTTTGTTTTGTATTCCACAAGTAATTATCAATTACAAGCCTTAAATGAAAATATATTTGATATCTCATATCATAATTATATAATTTGTCATACTTGGGATTTGAACTTATTAGTTGATAAAAATAATATGAAAACTCAAGAGCATTATCAAGTAATTTAGGATTATATTTATGTGTAACTGAAAACTGATTAATTCTATAAAAGTAAATCTTTTCAGTTACAATACAAACCTTTTCCGTACTATTTAAGATATTGAAATAAAATACCAAATCTTCCCCAAGCTTCAAATTATTTTCAAAGTATATTTTGTTATTTTTAATCAAATCCTTAGAAATTAATTTTGCATAACATCCTTGGGTTGAATGTAATAATTCAGCTTTACTATAATATTCTAATTGATTATATTCATACGGGTTGAGTAAAAATTTTGCAATTTCATAGTTTTTATACACTAAGCATTGAAAACTATTTAATTTATTTTGTAATTTTGTAGTTATTCCACCTTGAACAACTAAGCATTTAGACTCATTTGCAGCTTGGATTAATGTATTAAGTGTATTTTTAAATATCATATCATCAGCATCTATAAATAAAATCCAATTTCCTGAGCACATTTGAATTCCTTTATTTCTAGCGTTTGATACCCCAGAATTTTTTTGCACCACTAATTTAAATCTATTATCATCTTTAATAAAATTTTCACAAATTTTAACGCTATCATCGGTAGATCCATCATCAATTATTAGAACTTCATAATTTTTATATATTTGCAGCTTAATACTATTTAAACAGTCATATAAATGTTCAGAAGCATTATAAACAGGAATTATAATACTAATTTTTTCTTCAGTTATCATTATTCTACCTTTTATCTATCTTTTGATTTTTTTTAAAATTTTTTTCATAATATATTTAAATCTTACAATAATATAATTTTTCTTGCGTAAATGAAATACAATTATTGGATATGTACAGTTAAGATTTTCTTCTACTCTAAAATATCTGCCATTTCCTAACTTATATAATTTATTATAGTGATATTTAACTGTTCTAAATCCAGAATATCCATCTGGAAAATTACCAAATTGAGATATATCTTTAAATGGTTTTAGTTTATTTCTTTTATATAATAAACTGAATATGGATTGATCATGTCTATGGTCAATAAAGTCATCTTCTTGATATACTGCTTTATCTTTATAATCGGTAATGTTTTCACTTACTAAGGAATAGTTTAGATATTCTTCTATAAACTTTGACGAAAAACTTGACTTTCGTATTAAAATAAAAGATGCAAGTAGTTGATTGCTGTTATAGTAATAGTCTTCATCACATTGCATATTTAAGAAAAGTTCTTTTTTTGTCCATTGCTTTTCTAATAGTGGCAATTGAAATCCCATAATATCTTGTTTAGTAGACTTTAAAACCTCAACCAGATGTTCAATCCTGTTGATTAATATGGCACCTGAATCACAGTAGAAGAGATAATCTCCTTCTTGTAATTTATCTAATTGTTTTTTTATAATATACGGCTTCCAAAGCCAATACCCTCCTCCTTTGCTATTTCTTAATATACTTTCATTTTGATTATAAAATTCTTTGTCTATGTCATCAGGACCAAATTCAACAACCTTGTAATTTGGACCAACTCTATTAATTGATTTTGTCAATCTTATTTGTTGTTTTTTAAAATTACTATCTGCATAACTAATTACATAAATATTCATTACAAATCTCACTTTTCCATTTATTAAAATAATTACTTAGATTTTAATCCACTCTTTTGGGATTATATCTCTATTCACTTTCTTCGTCTTAAACCAGATCTTAGGAGCGATTACAACTTTGTTTTCATTCTGATTTAACCAAGCTCCCCACCAACTAAATGTACTATTTGCAATAATATTATTTTTACAACAACTCATTAGTTGCATATCAATATGACTTTTTAACCCTTTATTCCAATCGATATATTCCACCATATGTTGTCTTAAAATAGGCAAACTTTCTCTTGCCCAATTTATATCATCAGAAAATACGAAAAAATGTGGAGCATCAATAATTTCTTCTATTTTAGCTATCGCTTGGTTGTAATAATTAGTATCACAAACACCACCCAGCATTTCTTGATAAATTGAATTATTTATATAGTCCCCTCTTCTAATATGAATACTAACTGAATTACTCTTTCTCATCAGGTCTAATATTCTCTTATTTTCGTCATCTTCAATACTTTCAAATTCGAAGATATTCAATAACTCTTGTCTAATATCCTTAAAATAATATTCAGATTGCCACAACCCTCTCAAATATATATCTTTATCTAATTTCAAAGATAATATATTCTTTTTAAAGGATAAATCTTCACCCTCCATAAAATAGGATCTCTTAAACCCAAATAACTTTCTTCGAACTCTTGTAAAAAGATCCATTTTATCATCTATTAATTGCATAACAATTGGTGAAAAATCTTCACCTTCTTTTACTGAAAATACTCTCTCTAATTCATATCCGTTATTATCTCTAATTTCTTTAAAACGACCAATATGAAGCCTTACTTCGTCTTTCCCATAACACCTTTTTAACTTTTCATATAACGCATACTGAAACATTTGATTGCCTAAGCCTCCAATAACTTCTATAAAAATCATTACGCTCACCTCTCTAACCTCATATAATGAAGCATTCAAAATATCATTTTATTAAATCTAACTACCATTATGAATTTTGGTAATATTATTCACTAACTTCCGCTATACCTTCAATCAGTACTCTTCTCTATACTAATAGCAATTAATTTTTTTGGTTTAACCTATAGCTTATTATTTTACCTTCATAACTAACAAGCTATTTGATTATCTGATCTAATTTTATAATTTTAACATTTTTTCCAATTTTGATTACTGTATCTCTTAATTAAATAACCTCATCGATTTGCTAGGTTTACATATGTATCATTATTTTATTTTTTACATTATTTTATTTTTTTACAATATTATAATTATTTCATTTATAGTATGCAATATTTCTAAAACAAAATCATCCTTACTTCTACAAAGATTCCTCCTCAAGATAAATACATGCCTTCCCTAAAATAGTATCCCACATCATTCAGCGTATTATAGAAAACCTTTCAAGACGATACTTGCTCATTCACTTTCTTGGATTATTAGTTTTTAGTTTAAAGTGATTAGCCTAGGCAATGCTTTTCACATTGTAATGTGCCCTCCCATAATATTTACAAAACCTTTTTTCTAGGAAATTTCTAAATATCGATGTTCTGATTATACCTCTCAGTCTAGCTACATAGAACTTTATTTGTCTAGTATAATAAGTAGCTCATCTATGTAGGAGGTGCTAAATTCTACAAGCATTATTAAAAAAAGTTATCTCCTAATAGCTCATTATATATAGGATTATTATCCTAATAAAAATTCTGCTAGAAACAACTATCTTAATCTTAACCTATAATTTCTGTAATAAGTTCAACTTTGTTCATCCCACTTCCTCAAAAGCTTATACTCTCTTGCAATAAATACTCGCTTACTTACTTCTGCCATTTTTCCAATTATAAATTTCAATATCCTTTTATACATATATATTCTAGCCTTAAATGCATTAAGACCCGCATTTTTACAAATTACTTCTACTTCTTTCCAAGATTTATACCTATTTTCATTACTTATTCCCCCTAATCTCATATTTGAAACTACATCTTCAATATAGTAAAATTTTCTTCCTTTTAAATAAGATCTTAATACAAACTCATAATCAGATGAAATTTCATACTTTGTACTAAACATACCATCTTCATCGTATACCTTTTTCTCCACAAAAAATGTTGGATGTTTTAAAGTCATACCTTCCCATATTCTACTTAAATTTAGATTTGGTTTTCTAGTACCAATTAACTTTTTATCTTTTGTATAGATTCTTAAATCCCCATGAATAATATTGGGAGATTTATTATTATATACACAATTAACCTTTGAGAGAAGTTTGGGCTCATACCAATCATCACTATTAATTATACCTATTAAGCCTTCATCAGCCATTCTAATCCCTTTATTAATTGCATCATATATCCCTTCGTCAGGCTCACTAATCCATTTAAATGGGATGGCTTTATCTGCAAAATAATTTTGATACTTTTTTATGATATTTATTGTATTATCAGTTGATCCCCCATCAATTATAATATACTCTAGATTATCATAATCTTGATTTAATACAGATAAAATCGTATCTTCTATTGTTTCTTCACTGTTAAAAGACACTGTAATTATCGTAATTTTATTTAATTTCATAGCCTTTCTCCTTATCAATAAATTTTAAGCGTTGTATTTCTAATAAAATAACCATAAAGAAAAATCCAGCGGTATTGAAGTTTCCCCAAGAAAAGAAAGATATTACGATTACCTTTAATAAAACTTTACATTTTTTATAGTACTTGCTAAAAATGAATAAGATAAAGCTTATAACCCCTATATATCCGCTGAATACTTTGACGACAGCAATGATATTATTAACTGTTCCTCTAGTAGTGAGAAATCTTAAATTCATCTCATTTAAATTATAGTGATAGTAATTTTCGACATTTCCTAATCCCACACCACAGAAAGGGGCATTAATAGCATATTCGAACCCACCCAATAATCTAGTAGTAGCAGAAGAAGGATTAAGAGTTATAAGGTTATTTATATGAACTTGTATAATCGGAACACTATTATACAAAATATAAAATATAACTATCAAAACAGGAATAATTTTCAACTTTTTTAGCTTAGATTTATCAATATATATCAATGCTATTCCACTAATATATACTATGTAAACAGTCAAAGATAAGCTTAGGAGTGTCTGACAAAAAATTAAACTATGTGTTAATCTATTAATTTTAACTTTTGATGTAATTAGATAAAAATATATAACTAATGGATAAAATAATAATGATGGTTCACTAAATATACTACTAATTCTAAATACACCATAAGTAGTAGCGTATTGATTATAAAGTATATCTATTTGAGGTATGGTATAATAGGAAATAAATTGAATTACACTAAATATACTAATATATTTCAATGAATTAATTAAAATTTTATCTGTTTTATTTTTATCTTTATATAGCATTTGTGGAATAAAAATAATCGCTATACAATAAATAATAAATTTTCCATAAGAAAGAATAAATGCTTCATTATCAAAATAGCTTTCAGAGGAATAAATTAATCCTGGCATTAATGATGCAATAATAAATATCAAAAGAAAGATATCATACTTATTTATTTTAATTTTAAACTTACAATCAGATAGTATACTTCTCCCTAAAAGTAGAAATAATGATATATCTGATAATGTAATTCCAAATATTCCTGTTGATATAAAAAAAACACCGTATAAAAATATCATCTAAATTACTCACCAGCCTCTTTATCTAGTATACCTTATATTCTTTAGCGCCTTGTTTCATTAGTTTATATGCTGTAAACATACTCATTTTATCTTTAAATAAAGATCTCCTTCGAACAACAAATTGTAGGCATAATAACCACGACCACCTTTTGCTAATAGCAGAAAATAATGCTCCTCTATCCATAAAGAATTTTGCATTGTATCCTTCAAACCATGTTGACTCCCTATATTCTACAAGTTTAGCTATATAAACAGGAACTGCAATAATTTTTAAGTTATGCTTTAGACAATCTTTTAAAAATAAGGTATCTTCACCAGCACTATACTTTGCGCCACCTCCAAAATTCAAACTAAAATATATATTATTTTTCAAGATACTCTCCCGTTTAAATGCAACTCGCGCTGCACCAAATCTCATATAATTATTGAATCTAATACGCATTTTTTTTCTTATAACAAATCTTTTAGGAATATCTTCCATTAAATTAAAAATGATTACATCTGCATCTTTATTTTTTCTAAATGTATCTATTACAATTTCTTCATATCCATCTACAAATACTAAATCGTCATCTGCAATTAAACATACCTCTGAATCTGCTCTCATTAAAGCATTGTTTCTGTTTAATCCCACCCCCCTTTCATTAAAACATAAATACTTTAAGACCTTATCTTTTACTGTTATATTCTTAAATAACATTTTATCACACTGATTGGCTATAATTGCATCCGATTGTATATTCATCCTTTGATGTAAAGAAAAGTCTTTTTGATTCATTGTCGCAACAAGTACCTGTAGCCTCATTTCTCATCCCTCCCCATCATCTCAACTTAAATACAGTCACTACTATCCAATATATAATCAAATAGCTTGACTTAAACAACGATAATTTCTCAATTTCTCTATATACCTTCCAGTGGTATTTTACTAGGGTTGTTTTTTTACTAGATATTGCCCCTTTTCTAATTCTATGGCTACCAAGTGGCTCTTGTATTCCATAAAGATATTTTTCTTTTTTCATCACTTGTAGCCACATTACATAATCATTTCTTTTCTTAATATCTGGTATTTTAAACTTACCCAGTTTTTTTGCATTATATATTACGGTAGAATTGCCCGGACAAGTTTTTAAAACTCCATTATAATCGCTCTTATCTTTGGCTTGTATAGTACGATTTAAATAGTTACCTTCTTCATCTATTTTGGTATAGCTGGTACATGTAAAGTTATAATTATTTTCCTTCATAAAATTAATTTGCTTAGTTAATTTTTCTTCAGCCCATACATCATCACTATCTAAAAAAGCTATGTATTCTCCTCTAGCAATCTCTACTGCTTTATTTCTTGCTACAGCTGCACCTGAGTTTTTATCTAGTTTATAATATTTAATCCTCGGTTCTTTTAATATATAATCTTCAACTATTTTTTTAGTATTATCTGTTGAACAATCATCTACTACTATAATCTCCCAGTCTTTATAACTTTGACTTATTACAGAATCAAATGTAACCCCTATAAAATCACTACAATTATATGTTGGCATAATTACAGAAACTAGACCATCAACATAAGTTTGCTTTTTTTCATTCATCCTATTCCCTACTTTCTGTCAGACTAATAGATTCTTTAAAATTTCTTATCTCATATGCTTCTTTATACTTAGATATTTCTTTGTCGTATACTACACTACCAAATACTTTATTCACTATTCTAACCTTATCCCCTATTAAGTTGAATATAGGATTTAAAAATCTTATGAGAATTATTCTTCTACCATGTACTTCAGCGATTACCTTTACCATATCTGAAGTCTTAACATACTCTTTATTCTGAGGATAAAAATATCCCTTCTCATTATTCTTTATGATTAAGCGAATGCATTCGCATAAGTTATCGATATGCAGCATACTACGCTTATTATCTATATCTGGAAATATAGGCGTTATCTGCGCAAACTTAGCTAATTTAGGATAATTGCCTTTTGAACCTTTCCCATAAATCATAGGAGGCCGTATACTTACTACATTGAATTTACTATCTTGTAGTAGTTGTATTCCTTCATCTGCTTGTAATTTACTATTTCCATAAAAGTTTTCTGGTTTAGGAACCGTATGCTTAGTTATTACTTTTTCGCCATTTCCATAAACGATAATACTACTCATAAATACAAATTGCTTTACACCTTCTGCTTTGGCTTTTTTAGCTATATCAATAGTTAAATCTCTATTAACCTTATAATATAACTCCTCTAACTTAGGATCTGAAGATACATGCGCAATCCCTGCTACATGGAAGATCGTATCATATTCTGAAAAACTCATTTTCTTCCAGTCTTCACCTTTTGTATCTACTGTATCTATTTGCCATTCAGGGTTATGTTGTCCTACCCATTTCTCAAAACTAGTCCCTATATAACTATCTTTACCTGTTATTAATATCTTCAAGGCCTATGCCCCCATTTCTTCTTTCTTTTCTAACTTACCAGTTCCACCTTCAACTACCCCTTCAGATTTTGCTACACTTATAAACGTCCTGAAGAATAATTTCACATCTAACTTAAAGCTCATCTTCTCTACGTACTCACCATCATAAGCAGCTTTAACCGGAATAGGTAACTCATCTCTACCATTGACTTGTGCTAAACCTGTTAAACCTGGTCTTACACGATGTACATTCAATTTATCTCTTTCTTCAATTAAATCTTCTTGGCTAAAGAGTGATGGTCTTGGTCCTACAAAACTCATATCTCCTTTTAGAATATTAATTAATTGAGGCACTTCATCTATACTTGTCTTCCTAAGAAACGCTCCTACTTTAGTAATGAACTGGTTCGGATCACTTAATAAGTGTGTTGGAACATCTGGTGTCTCAGTCCACATACTCCTAAACTTATAAATCTTAAAGGGCTTCTTATCTTTCCCAACTCTTGTTTGTTTAAAGATAACAGGCCCTTTAGGATCCTCAACTTTAATAGCAATAGCTGCTATAAGCATAAATGGCCATGCTCCTATTAAAATACCAACTGATAAAACCACATCTAATACTCTTTTAATCTTTGGATACATCTTATTTCTCTCCCCTTATTTCAATATTTCTACCTACCATTTCTCCAATATCCACTAGAACTTTACATTCCACTTTAGCCCCTCCGCCTAATACTGCTCGGTAGGCTATATGACTTCCATCTCCTACTATGCAATCATGTTCAATAATGGCTCCTGTATTTATAATGCAAGCCTTACCTATCTTAGCATCGGCATTGATAACAGCTTGTGGCATGATAACAGTTCCTTCCTTTATATTGGTGTACTGACTCACTACACTTGTGGGGTGTACCAATGTCGGTACATGATAGCCTAGCTCTTTAAGCTTCTTAGTAAGTTCAAGTCTTATTTCATTACTCCCTAATGCAACGATAGCATCTGTATAATTCCTACTATGCAAATGACACTCTGAAATCTTACCTATCACTTGATGCCCTAAGACTTCTTCTCCTACTTCCTTACCATCATCTAAGAAATGAATAGTCTCATAACACTTCATAGACTCAGCTACATCTAGTACCACTTTTCCATGTCCACCTGCTCCTAATATGAGTAAACTTCTCTGCAATACTTCACCCCCCTAAAAAACTTTTTATACCTCTTTAACTACCACTTATTCTATATAAGTAGCATTAAACAAGTATAAAACATATGTCTTCCTTCCCTAAAAAAGCCCATGAAAAATACCAAGTATGCCTTGGTATCTCTCATGTAAATTTATTAATAGCTCATCTTTAATGCTTTTCTTTTTTACTGTCCATATTGTGTATAGGCATCATTTTTATAAGCATAGCGGCTATATTTGCCATATTTACCGTACTTACTGCCTTTCCCTTCTTTTACATCATGAAGGATAAAGCCCAGCACTTTGGCGTTAGCAAATTCAAGTTTCCCAAGGGCATCTTGCACATCTCTATGATGAGTTACTCCTTCACGTACAACAACCACTGTGCCCGATACGCGTTGTGATAAGACCGTTGCATCAGTTACCACATTAAGTGGCGGTGTATCAATAAAGATATAATCATAATTTTGTTCAAGTGTCTCGAGTAATTCTCCCATCGTCTCTGATGCAAGAAGCTCTGCTGGGTTTGGTGGAATATGTCCTGATGTAATAGCATCGAGATTCTCATAGCTTGTATGCTGGATAGCTTCTTCTACTGTACAGAAGTTACTCAGTAAATGAGCAAGCCCATTACCATTGGTCATATCCAGCTTGCGATGTACGGTTGGCTTTCTCATATCGGCATCAATTAGAAGCACGCGTGAACCTGTCTGTGCAAAGGTAATAGCTAAGTTAATGCACGTTGTACTTTTACCTTCTCCTGGGAAGGAACTTGTCACAACAATTCTTTTACAGCCTTTACCGACTAGTGAAAACATAATATTCGTACGTGTTGCTTTATAAGCTTCTTTAATATGAAAGCTGGATTCTCCTGTAAGAATCATCTCTTGTTCTTGTTCTTTTGTTCGTTGGGTTTGTTGTTTATTTTTATTAAATAATGTTTTCATGGTTAATCCCCTCTTTATTTGATACGCGTTGCAGCATCTTCTAAGTCTGGTATAGTCCCAAGAATAGGAAAATCATAACCTTTTTTAAGGTCATCTTCATTTTTGATACGATTATCAAGCATTTCTGCTACTAATACACCAAGTACAGAGAGTACACCACCTAACATAAGTCCAATAATGGTATTTAAAAGCACATTAGGAGAAGATGGACTTGTCGCTGGCACTGCTTCATCAATGAGTTCTACTGAACCCGCTTTAACAACACGAATGATTTCTTCTGGTGCCACTGCTGCTATGGTATTGGCAATGACTGCAGCTTCATTGGCATCTTTAGTTGTAATTTTCACTTCAAAAATCTCTGTACCATTTACAGCACTTGCTGTAAGCATTTTACGAATTTGCTCTGGTGTATAAGTAAAGCCTGTTTCTGTAATCACTTTACTGAGCACATTATCACTTTTTAAAATCTCAATATAAGTACTTACAAGTTTTTGAGAAGCATTAATATCATTAAGATTAGCAATTGTATTTTCACGTTCTGTATTACTGTTCACATACATACTCACACGGGATGTATAAGTTGGGTCGAGTACAAAAGCACTTATGCCAAACGCCGCTACTCCTCCTATAAGGGTACAAAGTATAATCACCCATACTTTATTCCATAAGATCATAAAGATCTCTTGTAATGAAATTTCATTTGTTTCTTCCATCTCTAATCCTCCTATTTTATCTTTTCCCATACAAAAAGGCCACTCGTTATGTTATTCGAGTAGCCTTATCTATCACCATTAAGTTTAGGGTATCAGATGTTTATAGGTATCGTAATATTCTTTTACGCGTTCAAGATCTTCCTCATTAAAGCTTTGCATCGCAATACGTTTTGCCTGCGCTAAATCTGAACTTGATACTCCATCTAATGCTAAACCCATTAAGTAATTTAGATCTGAAGATTTCAAATTACTTAACACCAAATTAAGCATGGCACTTTTATCTTTGGTTGGAATACTTTTTGCAATATTTTTAGCCTGCTGCTCCACAGCGATTTTTATGTCATCTGTTGTCACGGGCTGTGTCTTTTCCTTAGCTGTTTCATGCATTGTAGTATCTTCTACTGTACTAGAGTTTGTATTCCCCTGCTGAGTTTGTGTTTGTACATTCTCAGCGCTTTCTGTCCCTTCTTCCTTACTTGTCTCTTTGGTGTTTAATATGGCTTTAAAGCTCTCTTTTTCTTCTTCTGTAAGCACTCTACCTGCTTCCCCTAGGTCAATGCCTGTCTGTGCTATAAGTTCTTGTGTCATCTGACTGACTAAAGTTTCTTCTACAAAATAAGCACTTACTCGATCATATAAAAGATAACCTGCTCCCCCTAATAGTATAAGTAGGGCAAGTATACTCCCTATAAGGATTAAACCTCGTTTTTTCATAACCGACTCCTACTCCATAATAAGGCGAATCGTAAGTGTTATAGGTGCTTCGTTTTCATAACGAAGATTACGTTTTAAGGTGTATTCACTTGGCAAAGTAGCTCCTGTATAGCTCTTTACTAGACTTTTCACATTTTCATATTGCATAAGCATATGGTTAAGTGAAATTTGTCCCCCATCTGAAAGAAGTGCATAGATGGTATCAGATGAAATACCAAGTGAATCTGCCATCTCTTTAAGTTCGCTCGATGTCGCTGTGATTTTATCTAACATTTCTTCAAATATACCAAGCTGAACATCTGCTTGTCTAAAGGAATAAGCTGTATTGGTTCTCATTGTTCCCCCAAATGAGCCTTCAATATAAGCTCCTTCTACATTTGTATAAACCGCTAAGCTTTCCATTTTATCATTCATTGGATACTGCTTTGCGAGTTCTTTTACATTAATCGTAATTTCTGTTCCTGCTACTTCAACAGGTACAAAGTTCCCGCCAATGAAAACACCTGCTTCTTCTACGTACATTTTAGCTCTTTCTGTCGTAGAAGTTTCTTTTACAAGCCCCTCGATTGTAAAATCTGCTTTCGCAGCGACTAAGAGGTAATCTGTAACCGTATTTTCATAAAGTCTAATTTTAGAACCCTCTTTGGCTACAATCATTTGTTTCATATTGCCTTTAATAAATTCAACAGGCTTGCCACTTTCTACTTGAACAATGTTATAGTCTCCAAGTAATTTTACATTTCCACCTTGAATATAAACTGTCCCTGTCACTTTTACATTATCAAGTCTTACCTTACCATCACCAATACCAGCACTTAAATACACATCACCTTCAACAGTCGTATCTTTAAGAATCACATCACCTGTATTAATGACTACATTGCCTTTAACTACTTCTGTATAAGTCCCTGGCTCATGAATAAAGTTAGGTGTTAGATTTTCTAATAAAGTAACCACTTCAGCACGTGTAATTGATGCCTTTGGTTTGAAGCTTCCATCTGGATTCCCTTTAATAAAGCCATTTTGCACAAGCGCCTTCACACTATCTACAGCCCATGCAGAAATATCTTCTACGTCTGTAAGGTTAATCTCTGTAGTGCTATCTGCTTTTACACTATATGCTTTTGCAAGGGCATAAGCGACTTCTTCTCTTGTAGCTGCCTTACTTGGCTCAAACTTTGAACCTGGTGCATACATAATTCCGCGTCCTGTTACATTGGCAATGGCCTCACTATACCATGCACCTGGTGTAAGGTCTTCATATTTTCTATTTGTTTCGACTTCAGTAAACTGGAAAGTACGATTAAGGAAAGTTGCAAGTTCCGCTCTTGTAACCGATTCATTTGGTTTGAAATCACCATTTTCCATTCCTTTTACAACTTCATAAGTAGACCATCTATCAATCGCTTCTTTCGCCCAATGCCCTTCATAATCTTTGGCCCATACTGGCTGAGCTAAAATAAAAGTACCCAGTAGCATCGTCACTGCTAGTTTATTGTAAAATTTCTTATTAACTTTCATACATCCCCCTATTTGTTTAGCATTGTTATATTATTTATGTACTATTTATCACTTTTAAACACCAATATATTTTCATTAAAAATTCTAACATAAAATGTGACATTTTTAAACATAATTTTTTATTTTATACAAAAAAGGTATATCTGAGAAAGATATACCTTTTTCTTTATGTATTATTTATAAGTTACTTGAACTGTAACTTTATCAATTTCGTGTGCAGATGTTGCTTTTACAGTAAGTTGTCCTTTTGCTGTAAGCTCTTCTTGGCCAATTGTTACATCAACACCAAAAGTAGCAAGTGCACTTTCAAACTTATCATAGATTTTTTGAATCTCTTCATCTGTTACTTTGTTTCTTATTTCTTTTGCTGCATCTAAAAGGTCACCTACTTTAATAGCAGTTCCTTGGTAAGCTGCAACACGTCCAAAAGCCTTATCTAATAACTCTTCAGCTTTTGTCATTTGTTCTTCTGTAAGGTTAGCTTTTTTGCCAACTTCTTGAAGTAATTCTTCTGCAAGGCCTTTATTATCAGCTACCATTGCTTTTAAATCTTCTACTTTATAAGCTGTTCCTGGTTTTAATGTTACAGCGTATTTATCTGTTAAACCAACTGTTAAAGTATCAATACCATGATCTTCTGTAGCTGTAATAGTTTCGATAACATCATCACTATTAAAAGTTACACCATTTACAGTTACAGTATTTTTATTACTGTCTACTACAACATCTACTTTACCATTAATAGCTACTTTTACATCTCTATCTTGTAATTTAACTTCAAGTGCACTTACATTAATTTCTTTATCTTTAACAGTGCTGCCACCACCTGTGCTGCCACCGCCGCCACCGCCGCCGGATGCTGGGTATTTAGGTGCTGTCGTAACGCCTTCAGCTACTACAACTTTATCTTTGTTGTATTTAAAGCCTTTTTTAAGCTCTAAACCATTTGCTTCAACAATGATATTTTTGATTTCACTCTTTTCCCCTCTACCACGAAGAACTGTGTTGACTGCATCTTTTGTTACAGTTAATTTGTTAATGGTTACACCATCTACAAGTACAAGTTCTGTAGTTTTATTGATGATTACTTCTTCAATTTTTAAAGTACCTACAAGTTGTGGTTCAGCTGCACCATCTACTACTACTTTGCTAAGGCTAACAGCGTTACCTTCAAGAACAGATGTAGATGCAAGTGTAATAGTTCCTTTTACTTCAACTAAGTTACCAAGTAATACGCGAACTGGGTTTTTACCTGCTTTATCGACAACAACGTTGTTAAGTTTTGATTGACCAAGTACATGTACAGTGCTTACACCGCCACCTTCAACAATTACATCACCAAGTACAGTTACGTTGTTAAGTTTAACATCACCTTCACCAATACCTTCTGCAAGGTAAAGGTTACCTGTAATTGTCATATCTTTAAGTTCTACATCTTTTGTATTCACTACAAGATGTCCGTCGATATCTTGTGAGTATGTACCTGCTACATTTACAAGATCTGCTGTAATTTTGTCTACCATTGTTACAGCTTCTGCACGTGTAAGAGATGCAGTTGGTCTAAATGTACCATCTGGGTTACCATTTAAGTAACCACCTGCTACTAAACTTGCAATTTCAGCTTCTGCCCAATCAGAGATTTGAGCTTGGTCTTTGAATGTCACATTTGTTTCTTTAGCTGCTACCTTGTAAGCTTTTGCAATAGCGTAAGCTGCTTCTTCACGAGTTGCTTCTTGATTTGGTTTGAATGTACCATCTTCATAGTCATTCATAATCCCTGCAGATGATACTTTTGCGATATCTGATGCATACCATTTAGTTGCTTCTACATCTGTGTATTTTTCTGCTGCTGATGTATCTGTTAAACCAAACACTCTTACAATAATTGCTGCTAATTCCCCACGAGTTACTTTGTTGTTTGGTTTGAAAGTTCCATCTTCATAACCTTCAAGAACTTCCTTTTCTGACCACTTTGTAATAGCTTCCTTAGCCCAGTGGTTATCATAGTCTGCTGCATAAGTTACAACTGGTAAAGCTGTTGCCATAATTGTAGCAGCTGCAGTTGTTGCAAGCACTTTTTTTAGTCTAAGATTTAATCGCATCTTACTCCTCCTTAATACTTTTGAACATTTTTATACTATTATATAATAATACTTTAATAATTTTATCTTAACACTTGCCAATAATCAACCCTTTTATGCACACTATTCGCACTAAAGGTACATTTTAATAAAAATAAAGCCCTAGAACACTTCCATAAGGCAGAAATGTCTAGAGCTCTAAAGCTTTTTCCTCTATTTATTTGCTTCTCTTTGACACATATATCTCCAAGAATCTTGGCACATATCGTCAATATTCTTTGTTGCTTCCCATCCGAGAAGTTCTTTTGCTTTCTTCGTTTCTGCATAGCACTCTGCAATGTCACCAGGTCTTCTTGGTGCAATGCGATATGCCACTGTGCGTCCACTTGCTTTTTCAAAGGCTTTAACCATTTGAAGTACGCTGTAGCCATTTCCTGTACCTAAGTTGTAAGCATCAATACCTGTTTCGCCAAGGATTTTCTCAATGGCTTTAACATGACCTTTTGCAAGGTCCACAACGTGAATATAGTCACGTACACCTGTACCGTCTACTGTTGGGTAGTCATCGCCAAATACGTTAAGGGCTTCAAGCTCACCTACTGCTACTTTTGCAATATAAGGAAGTAAGTTATTTGGAATACCGTTTGGCTCTTCGCCAATAAGGCCTGATGCATGTGCACCAATTGGGTTAAAGTAACGAAGAAGTGCTACGCTCCACTCCTTGTCTGCTGCATACACATCTTTAAGGATATTTTCTGTCATCAGTTTTGTAGCGCCGTAAGGATTTGTTGTAGAAGTTGGGAAGCTTTCATTAATTGGTACCGAAGCTGGGTCTCCATATACTGTAGCGGATGAGCTAAATACTAATTTTTTAGCATCATGTGCTGCCATAACTTCACAAAGTATGATTGTGCTCATTAAGTTGTTATGGTAGTACGCTAAAGGTTTCTCACAAGATTCACCTACTGCTTTAAATCCTGCAAAGTGAATAGCCGCTTCAATTTTATGCTCTGTAAAAATACGTTCAAGTAAGTCTTTATCTTTTACGTCTCCCTCATAAAAAGCAAAGTCTTTGCCTGAAATGTGTTTGATCTTATCCAGTACACTTGGATTAGAATTGCTAAAATCATCAATAATAACAATTTCATATCCTGCATCTAATAACTCGACGCATGTGTGACTTCCAATATAACCTGCACCACCTGTTACTAATATCGCCATGCTCATGCCCTCCTAAATAAATATAATTTTACTAAATTTTTTACTCTATTCTTATTTTATCGTATTAATCACTCAAAATCAAGTGAAGACAAAGATTTAATACAAATTTAAAAATCTAAAAAAGACGCACACGCGCCTTTTTTATGGAGTCAATTTTACCTCTATTTTTACTAGTATTTTACTACTTTTTTTACTACTCTTCTTCTAATTCTGTTGTTCTACCTTTAAGTTTTGTAATAGCAATAACAACTGGAATACCAATGGCTGCTACAACAATAAGGTTTGTTATGTTCGCTACAATGATTTGAAGCCAAACTTTCTCTGCCGGTTCACCATATACGAATACATCCCCTACATAAGAAAGCACACTTCCTAATACTGCACCTAATAGGGCGTACACATAAAGTAAACCAATATGCACTGTGGTGATTTGACCTTTAAGGACATCGAAGTCCGCTTTCATCACAATGAAACCTGTACATAAACCAATTGAGCCTGACATAAAGACCCAGCTCCACCATACACTCCCGTAAGAAATAGCATCATTTAAAGCATGACCAATAAAACCTACTAAAAACCCTACTACAGGTCCGAAGATTGCCCCAAAGATACAAAGAAGTGCTACTGCAAGTCTAAGTGACGTATTCGGTGCTACGTTAATTGAAATCATAGATGCTGCCGCATAAAGTGCTGCACCAATACCAATGGCTACAACATGTTTCGTTGTTAACTTAAAAATTGATTGTTTCTCCATTTTCTTCTCCCTTTATTCTTTTATGATACGAATATTTTGTCAAGAATCGTATTCATTATACAGGATAGGAAGGATAAAATCCAGCCTATCTCTCTTTACTTTGAAACGGTAAATCCTCTTTTATTCTGTTAAGCGTTTAATCTGATTTAATAACTTCTGTGGGGATAAATCATTCGAAACATGAATACGCTTAATATCTGTCTTTTGGGTGGCTGCGGGTCTATACTTAGAAACCAAGTTCGTCACCTGCAAGTCTACACCACATTCACTTGCCCATTCCTTCACCTTGCTTGTATGTAAAAACTGAGGATAAGCCAGTACCTTCACATCTCGCTTGCCTAAGTACTTCTCAATGTCTCCAAAAGATTTTTGAATTTCATAAGAAACATCTACCTTATCTAACGCATTCATCAGTGTATGCCCATGGGTATGACTTTGAATATCAATAAGCCCACTTGCCTCCATCTCCTTCGCCTGCTCCCATGAAAAATGTTCATGTTCATTGGTTATCCCTACATAAAGGCTCGTCACAAAAAAGGTTGCTTGTGCATTGTACTTTTTAAGGATTGGATAAGCCTTTGTATAATTACAAAGATACCCATCATCTGCTGTAATGAGGATAGGCTTTTTAGGTAGTCCCGCCTTTCCTTCAAGGTAATCTTGAAGCTGCTTAAAGTTAATAGGTGTATAGCCCGCTTCAAGTAAAGCTTTAAGCTGAGCCTCAAAGTTGGCTGTGCTAACGGACATGCTTTGGTCTTCTTCTGTGTTTTCTACTTGATCCTTAATCTTATGATACATAAGAGTAGGGATATAGCCCTTCTTATAAACGGGTTTCTGACTAATAGGGTAGGCCACTCCCTTCCTAGCTGCTCTTTCTTGGTAACCTATCTCTCCTTTGTAGTCTATAAAGAGATTCTGTACATGATACTGCTCTTTCCCCTTTAATTTCATAACCACTTTAACCTCATTGATACCCTTATGTAAAAGTTCTTCGTCTAGGGTAATGGGATAAGGATACCTAAAACTCTGTCCTGCAGCTGCATCATTCACCTTATATTCTATATAATCTACAGGTTCTTTAGTACGTACTGTAAAGCGCAAAGTCTGATTAAGCTCACTTAGCTTTTTGACTTCATAAAGATTTTCTTTCTTTATAAGTTCATCATTCACTTGAAGCATTTCTTCTAGTGCTGCATAGAAGTCACTGTATTTAACAGGTAATTGACCTAACTTACTTTGCCTAAAAATCTTATCGATATGCTTATACTCAAAAGGCAAATCATAATAAATTTTGTAAGCGGCATCTAACCCTTTTGCCACATCTTGCCCATAATGGGTTGCTAATTCATCTGTAAGTATAAGCTCATACTGCTGCCCATATTGATCATTTAGGTATTTCATTAACTTTTGGTCTTCTTCTTGATCTACATGCATATTTAATACCTTTATAAAAGGCATCCCTTTAAATAAAATATCCTTCTCATCTAAAGGCGTATAGACAAAATGAAGCTTTAAATCCGTTAAAGCCTTAAGTTCTTCATTGTTAAAAAGAAGACTGTAAATCGCTTGAACTTGTTGCTGCTCTTCTAAGTTTTTGCCATATAAACTTAAATAAACCTCACCACTTCTCCCCTTAAGCTCCTCTATAAGAGCTCGTAAATCTTCTTCCTGATAATCTGCAACATGGGCCCAAATTTGCTTTTCTACTTGCTCGACTTTAACCCCTGCTCCTTTCTTTTCTCTTCCTATATAAATAGGCAATTCTTTATTCTGTCTAGTCTCTGATGCATACACCGATGTAATGGTCATTAAAAACACTGCTAAGAATAAGCTCTTGATAACTTGTATTTTTCTACATTTTCTCATAGCTCTCCCCCTATTGATCTCTGTTTTATAACCTATACACTTTCATTTTGCTGTATCTTAGTATCTTGCACACTTTTATTTCCGCTAGACTTCATAGCATTCTTTCCTATTTCAAGTGCATATTTGGCCCATATTCCTACATAAACCAAACTATTTATCCACAGACTATAAGTTTTTATATAATGTTTCTTATAAAAAATCCACATGGCATTGTGGAAGTCGTAGATAACTTTAGTCCTACGTTTTTTAGAACTCCCTCCTTTATAATGAATAATACTTGCTTCTGGATAATACATAATTTTATAACCACCTTCTTTAATGCGGTAGCAAAGGTCTATATCCTCACCATACATAAAGAAATCTTCATCTAAAAGGCCTACTTGATTGAGTACATGCCTTGGCATAAGCATAAAAGCTCCCATTAGGCAATCTACTTCCCCTACTTCATTTTCATCTAAATGAAGTGCATCATACAAACCATATTTTACTTTATCTCTTTTATGTAACTTTAAGAAATAATATAAAGAAGCCCTTGGCGTAGGAAACCCTCTCTTGCAAGCATGATCTAAGGTACCATCTGGTAAAATGACCTTGCATCCTAGTGCACCGATTTTACGTTCATTCTCTCCTTGTATCGCTGCCTCTGTATTATAACGCTCTATGTACTGCATACACTGCTGTAAGCAATCTTCTACTACATAGGTATCTGAATTGAGGAGTAAGATATACTCTCCCTTTGACTTTCTCATGCCAATATTATTGGCTTTTGCAAAGCCTAAATTCGCATCATTTAATGTAATGTTAAGGATCCCCTGACTTATGATTTCTTTATAATCTTCTTGTAACCTTGCCATACTATCATCTTGAGAAGCATTGTCTACAAGCATAATTTCATATTCAAAAGGTAGCTTCTTCTCGAGCACTGAATCAATCGTTTGTTTTGTCAATGTATATGTATTGTAATTGACGATAATAATAGATAGTTTCATAAGTCACCCCCTCTTTGTCTTCTATCCCATAACAATGTGGTCTATTACCTTCTTTGTTCCCTTTAAGATAAGGATTATTAAAAGTTTCAAAGTAACTGTCTTTTATAATATAAAAATGATTCTTGTTCATGAGTTTCTCCTTGATACAAAGAAAGCTCCCTTATTTATTATAGGGAGCTTTAACACTTTCAAACCAACTATTTTATGAGTCGCATATTGGTTAGCGACAATACTTTCAATCTAACTTAATAGTACCTTATTCATCCTAATAAGTCAACCAGCTGGAAATAAGATACTATTATAGGCTATGCACTTTTAGAAACTTTGATACAACTTAATATTTAAAAGGATTACCTTTTGCTACAAAATCCTTCAGCATAGGTTGCTTCTGATCTTTCTCAGATAAGCATACTTCCTCTATCCCTTCAAGAGGCCATTCAATGCCAATGTCAGGATCATTCCATCTTACCCCACCATCATACTCTGGTGCATAATAGTCTGTACATTTATATTGGAAAGTAGCTACATCTGATAAAACTAAGAACCCATGAGCAAAACCTTCTGGCACATAAAACTGACGCTTATTCTCAGCACTTAATATTACGCCTTCCCACTTTCCAAAAGTAGGAGAGTCCTCTCGTAAATCTACAGCCACATCATACACTTCCCCTTCAACCACTCTTACAAGCTTACCTTGTGTATGCTGAGTCTGGAAGTGAAGACCACGGAGTACCCCCTTCTTAGAACGCGATTCATTATCTTGAACAAATTGCATATGAAGTCCTGCTGCTTTAAAATCTTGTTCAGAGTAACTCTCCATAAAGTAACCACGGCTATCTCCAAACACTTGAGGTTCGATGATATAAAGATCTTTAATTGATGTTGGTATGACATTTATTTTACCCATTAACTTTACCTCCTAAGTTTTCCTCTTGCCATGCTGCATCTGCTTCTAGATAATCTGCTAATGCTTCTTGCCATGGTCTAAAGGTATTTAGTCCTTGGATTTTCAGCATAAAGTTATCTAATGAAGAGTAGAATGGCCTTTTAGCAGGTCTTACAAATTGTTCACTCGTTACTTTGTTGACCTTAACATCTATTCCTTTAAGTTCAAATATTTTTGTAGCAAAATCATACCAAGAGCATGCCCCTTCACAAGTTCCATGGTACACACCATAATATTCTGTTTGGATCAGGTTCACAATAGCTACAGCTAAATCCTTAGCATAAGTAGGATTACCAAACTGGTCTCCTACTACATTAAGTTCCTTATTTGTCTGTGCTAACTTGAGCATTGTTCTAACAAAGTTATTACCCTCACCATAAAGCCATGCTGTACGAATAATGAAATGTTTTTTACATAACGTGCGAACAAGTTCTTCACCCATTAGCTTACTTGTCCCATAAATACTTTGAGGCGCTACTTTATCATCCTCACGCCATGGTCGACTAAGCTTAGCCTTCTCTATGCGTGACTGTAATACATCTTCTAAACCTACTTGCTTAGCCTCTAATGTATTAAACTCTCCATCAAAAACATAGTCTGTAGAAACTTGTACAATTTTTGCGCCTATTTGTTCACATACAATAGCTAAATTGCGTGGCCCTATCGCATTAATCTGGTAAGCACGCGCTCTCTCTTCTTCACATTTATCTACAGCAGTGTGTGCTGCACAGTTTATGACTATATCTACTTTGTTAGCCGTTAAGTATTCTTTTACTTGTTCAAAGTTTGTAATATCTAAAGTATCATAGTCTGTGCTGATTACTTCATAAGTTTGACCTATCTGTGCAAATTCATTTTTAAGTGCAATGCCTAACTGTCCATTGCCACCTGTTAGCAATACTTTCATGGTCTACCTCCATTTTATCTATCTATTTTACAGTATAGAATAGATTATTATTTTTTTCTACTTCAATTCTTCCAATAAAAATAGAGGATATATAAATTCTAATTATCACCTATATATCCTCATTATCATGTTTATAATACCTATCTACGAAACACTTTAATACTTATATAACCCATTGTATTCTTAATTAATAACCACTCTATATAAAGATAATGCCCTATGTTTTTCCATTCAAATTTAACTTTATCTACCTTCTTTAATGTTCTTAATCCCTCTAGAAAGCCTTCTTTGTATTCTTTTCCAAAACCTTTTTTCACAAAGAACATATATTTAATTAAATAGCCTACAAGTAAAAATGGCATATTGATTATGAGCTGTAAGAATGGCATATTTTTATAAGGAACATAGATATTATTTCTAGCTGCTAATCTCACTTTGAACGCATTATACTTACTTCCAGATGTGGCACTTCCTATATGTAAAACTTTTGCCTCAGGACAATACATATTTTTATAACCATGTATAAGAGCTCGATAAGAGATATCTACATCTTCCATATAAGCAAAGAAATTCTCATCAAAGTAACCTATTTTCTCAAAGATAGACTTACGATATAGTGCTGCACCTGCACAGGCAGAAAATATTCGTTCTCTTTTGTTATATGTATCTACTACCTGTCCATCTCCCCTCTTATAAGCCCATCCTAGTAAATTATATTCATCACCTGCATCATCAATCAGTGTTTGATTGTGATATTGAATCATCTGACTACATACTGCAAAAATAGATTTATCTGTTTGAATTACACCTAATAATGCTTCTAAAAAACCTGCCTGTATCTCTGTATCGTTGTTAAGTAGAAGTATATATTCACCCTGAGCTAATCTAATCCCTTCGTTAACTGCTCGGCTGAATCCATAATTGTATTCTAGTTGCTTAAAAAAGATACTAGGATACTGTTGAGCAATCCATTCATAAGTAGAATCTGTCGAAGCATTATCAATAATAATGAACTCAATTTGTTCATCTAATACTTTGATAATACTATATATAGAATCAATACACGTCCTCAAGTATCTTTTTCCGTTATAATTAGGTATTATTATTGATATCATTTATATCACTTTCCTTGTTTTTAACCAAATAATTTTATCCTATCCTTATTTAAAAATAATCTTTTTACTAATTATATAATTCAAAATAATAACTAAAAAAGAAATAATTAACTTACAAATTAATTCATAAGACACTATTGGAACTAATATTAGCAATAAAATAGTTTCTAATAAAAAACTTCCAACTCTAAGAGAAGAAAACTTTATAAATTTAAATATCTCCTCTTTTAATTCAACTTTTTTATTAGTTTTAAAAACAATCTTATTATTAGCTATATATGCAAATAATACCGCTCCAATAAAGGCCATTGTGTTTGCACCTATTAACTCTATATTAAGATTTCTTGCGAAAACAAATATTATTAGATTCACCAAAGTAGTTAATGCCCCTACTACTATATATAGAATAACTTCTTTATATGTATTAACTATATTAAGTATTGTTTTCATTTACTGTTCCTCTTTATTAAAGCATACTATATTTGTTTTATCTATAATATAGATAGGTCGATGTTTTACTTCTATATAGATTCTGGAAATATACTCCCCTAGTATACCAATAGTTAAAAGAATTAGCCCTCCCACAAACAGTCCCCCAGCCATAAGGGAAGCATATCCAGGCCAATCTACTCCAACTATTAAAGTCCTAATTATTAAATAAAATCCATATATAAACCCTAGCATCGATGTAAGTACACCTGTTACTAATGCAATCCTTAACGGAACTGTTGAAAATGCTACAATTCCTTCTATCGCATATTTAAATAGTCCCCAAAAAGACCACTTACTCTCTCCTACTGGCCTTTCTATATTCTCATGTTCAAACCATTTTGTCTTAAACCCTACCCAGCTAAAAATCCCCTTAGAAAATCTATGATATTCTGGCATACTAATAATGCTGTCTACCACTTTTCTCTTCATAATTCTAAAATCTTGTGCTCCATCTTCAATTTCTATATCTACTAACTTATTAATAATTTTATAGAATTTCTTCGAAAAATAGCTCTTTGTTCTTCCTTCACCTACTCTATTTACTCTCCTAGCTGCAGCTATATCATAACCTTCTTCTAATGCTTTTAACATTTCTAATATTTTTTCAGGAGGATGCTGTAAATCTGCATCCAAAATAGCAATATTTTCTCCTTCTGCCATTTTTAAACCTGCCAACATAGCTGCTTCCTTGCCAAAGTTTCTTGAAAAAGATATATACTTTACCCTATTATTTTTTATACTTAGTTCTTCTATGATATTTAATGTATTATCCTTACTTCCATCATTCACAAAAATTAATTCATAATCTATCATCTTTAAAGTTGATGTAATTTTGTCGTAAAACATTAGTAATACATCTTCTTCATTATAACAAGGTATTATACAACTTAATAAATACATGTCTCTTCTCCCTAATTAGTTTATTTTTAAATCTTAGTTTCTTGTAATTAGAATCGATATACATTATTAAGATTAATAGTAGGTATTGTTTCATTCGGTAATATTCCACTCTTTTCAAAGATAGCTTTCAACTTATCTCTGTTGTCTTTATCCAATTTAGCATAGTCAATTGTGTACAACCCAAAGTTTTCATTTAAAATATATAATTCATTTAGAGTTTTTATTTCTTCTTCAACAAGGTAGGGAACTATAGTATTATATGTTTCAATAGAAAGAACTTCTATAAATTCTTTATTGCTAGATGTCGTTATAGTAATTTCATCTCCATTAATACCTAATTCTTTAAAGGCCATGCGTGTTGCGTTTATTGTGTATACATCTGCTTGTCCAGGATATAAACTTCCATATAAATGTATTCTTTCTGTTGGGTTAGTATCCAAAATTTGATTTTTTAAGTAAGTATATCCATATTCATTATAACCCACCCAAAAATCTCTGATATAAGTATTTGCATTAATCAACATATAAAAACATATTAATACAGGCACCACTTTATATATTTTATTTCTTATATCTATCCTAAAAAACTTTTTTGTTAAACTATAAAATGAATAGATACATACAACTAATAAAATACTGCATAATCCTACTGAATAATAAGACGTATAGCTATTTTCCTTAAGTATTATAAAAACATAGTATGATAGTCCCATACAAACAATTAATAACAAACCATTTATACCACTTCCAGATTTTTTAACGACTTTAATACATCCATAAAATATAGTTAAGAAAATAAATATTATTAATAGTATCCCTATATCTTTATTTGTAAAACTTAAAGTATAATGTTGCCATTTTTCTAAAAATAAACCAGTTCCTAATACAGATGAAATAAGTTGTTTAATATTTTCAATAAAGACTATTCCTATAAACCATTGAATTTTCTCTATTAATTCTTTTATGCTAAATATAATATCTCCTCTTTGCATTAAATATATTTGGAAATATCTCATCGTTAGCCTATACCCTATATAATAAATACCAGTTGAACTAATAAATATTACTATATACCCGATATAATAAATATAATTTTTATATCTACCTATATAATCTAATTTTTCTTTATTAAAAATAATATATAAAGTTAAACCTAAAAATGCTACTGTACTAGTAGCTTGATATATAAGATTACTACATATAATTAAAATACTTGTTGCTACTAATCCTTTTATTAAGTGCTTATAGTTTTTATTACCTAATCCTTTTATAGCTTCCATATAATATTGAACCGAAATGAGTGCAAATACAAATGACCAACTATAAATAAACATACTGCCATAAGATACTACATTTATAATAGGAATTATAGTACTAAGTACTAAACTAATACAAAAAGCACCTAATTGATTTCTTGTCAATTTAAAAATAATATTATAAAGGCTTATTAAATAAAAAATTAATCCCAATATACTAATCCAACGCAAAAAATATGAATTATTGACTGTTATAAAGCTCATTAAATCTGTAAATAATCCCGTAATAGGTCTAGCTTGTGTTAATGAGAAGTTAAAAAAGTTTATGTTATGACCCATAAAATTTATATAATCATCATGGAAATAAAATCCATTTGTTAATATAGGTAAATATGTTAATACTAAAAAACTAATTGCTAGTAATTTATATTTATCAATTCTTATTGATATATCTTTATGATATATATTTATTCTTATCAACAAAATTAAACATACCAAAATAAAAAAAATCGATAATATTTTCATAAAATTTATTCCCGAAAGAATGTTAAATAATACTACAAACATTATTAATATACTTATTAAACCAATTGTTGATTTATTATTTAGTACATTTTTCACTTATTTGCTCCTTTACATTTTATATTGCTTATAAATATCTATATATCTTTTATAGATTTTATAAATGAGCTAATATATTACCATATAACTAGCTCATTTATAAAATTAAATTAATCTATTTATTTATTTTACCATAAGCTTTCTTTAACACTCCACTTATACCTTCCTCATTAAATACCTTTATTATTCTATCTATGGTAGAAGGATTTTCTACTTTCTTTTCTCCTTGTTTTTGCATAAACCATTCATTACTATACTCAAAAGGATTTTCTATACTAAATTGTAAATCATAATTTCCTCTATAATCTATTCTTACCTTGTTATCTACTTTTTCACCAGAAATATAACATTGATATCCCCATGGATATTTACCCATCTTAGATTGTCCTGCTACTTCCATTTCACTAGCATATACTTTGTAAAGATCTACAAAAGGATTACTTTCTGGATTTGGTAGCCATTCTTTAATAGCCCAATCTATTGTACCCGAATCATAACCAGAAAAATGTATAAACCTTAGTGGGTCTTCACCAATGAAAATTTGACCATCTCTTTCATTAACTTGACTATTCATTAAAGACCATGTAGCAAAATCATATCCTTTATGTTTAAGGATTTTCACATCAAAGAAGCAAGGTGCTAAATCAATCCATTTTTGATCTGTAAAAATTCCCTTTTGAATATCATCATAACAAAAAAGATGTAATCTATCAGTCCACCATTTAATAAATCTTTGAGCTTCTTCACTTCTATTTACTGCTAAAAATCCTAAATTATACACCCCATGTGCTGTACTACTAAGCTCCATATCAATATTACCTGGTTCCAGCAAATGCGGACATACAATAATAGGCTCTTCTTTCAACATTTCTTTGAGTTCTAGAAAATCTGAGTATACCTTAACATCTGGATCTAAATATACAAATTCATTTTCTTCTGGAAATCTTTCATATAGATATGTAAAGAGTTGTCCTTTCACTGCTGTTGATGCTTCTACAATACTATGTTTAAATATAAATCTATCAAAATTTCCGTATCCTAAGTCTTTAGCTAATACTACTAAATCAAAATCCTTGTTTTGAAGTGCATAATCTGGTATTTCCTTTTCTACTAAAGAAATTACAACTGTTGCATCTTTAATATGTTCTTTAATTGACTTAGCGAGAACCGCTGCTTTTGGCAAGTAATTTGCACATATTGAGGTACTTATAATCATTTTTACTTACTCCTTTTAACCATAAAATAATTAATTATCTTTTTTAATCTAGGAAATTTATCTAGATACTCAATATAAGATATACTTTCTTTTAAAGCTCTATTTAAAAACAATTGATGAATTAACTCATCTCTTAAAATATTCGCATATAAATCTTTATACTTACTATATAAAATAGGATGATTAAGATATATTTGCCTGTAAGTTTCTACTACTTGATCCATACTTTTTTGAAATCTTGTAGTTCTAGAAATTGGTTTTATTCTATAATAGAATAGTACTTCTGGAATTTGATAAATCTCCCTATCAATCTCTAATAAAGAAAGCCAAAAATCATAATCTTCCATCCCATTTTTCATTTTTTCATTGAATCCATTTACAGCTTCCCAATCTTTTTTATAAAACATAGCTGTTACAAACACAATATTATCTAACAACATTTTTTCTAATGAATAGTTTGGCAAATCCCATCTCCCAGTCTGCTCTCCAAATAATTCCGCCTGACAGTATACGACTCCTACACGTGGATTATCTATCATAATCTTTACTGCTTTTTCAATATATGTGGGATCGATTCTATCATCAGAATCCACTGGTAGAATATACTCTCCTGTAGCAGTTTTAATTCCTAAATTTCTAGCTCCAGCAGGGCCTATCCCACCACTCTGTATTACTTTAACCTGACTTGGCCATTGTGTTGTATTAAGAATTCTATTTGTCAATTCATCTGTCGAACCGTCATTAATTATAATAAGTTCAATATCTTTATAAGTTTGATTTAATACTGTCTCTATTGCCTCTTCTATATAGAGTCCATCATTAAAACAAGGCATTATTATACTTACTTTTCCCATTGTTTTACCTTTTCCCCTTATTTACTTCCAAATATTTTGAAATACCATTTATGTTGTATTTCTTCAATATTTTTTACTAGTTTTAAGTTTTTCTCGACTTCTTCTTCTAATTTTTTATTCAAAAGCTCTATTATGTCTTCTTGTTCTTTAATCACTTTAGAATAATTCTTATTAACCTCGTCTGCCTCTGTTAATTGTTTTGTTAGCTTTTTCTCCATTACTTGTGCTTGCTCTGTTTGATGTTTCACCTGTAATTCTAATGTTTCTATATTCTTCTCACATTCAAGCAAACTTTTCTTATGCTTATCTATTTGTTTACTAAGTTCTTCATTATACTGTGCGCTCTCTCTAGCCTCTAGTTTAATATTTTCTATTATTTTATTTAAGTTAATTTCTTTACTATTGCTTTCTATATATTGTAATTTAATCTTATTGAGAAGGAGTGTATATTGTTGTAATAGATTTTCATAATCGCAAAGATCTTCATAATAAAATTTAATACTAAACTCATTTATATGTTCAAAAAAGCTAAATTGAACTTGTCCATTAACATTACTATTAAAGCAAAAATAATTATCTACATAGGTAGATGCATTATTATTAATACTACTTGGATCAATATAATCACCATTAATATAAGTTTCATAGATCTTACATAGGCACTTTGGAGTAGGAAATTCAACTATAATATTTTTAATCTTTCTATTGCACTCAAATTTTAATTCTAATGTATTATCTCCTATATTTATAACCCTTTGTAGATAACTACTTATTTTAAACCCTTCACTATCTTCATAAGAAATCTTAAGAATATAACTTGATATATCTTCTTTGATATTATTTAACTTATCAATTACATCTATATGTCTTCTATAATAATCACCTTTTAATATAGTAAAAATAAATTGATAAACATTATGATATTTCCTACTCATCAATTCTCTCTTTAAGATATTAGAAATATCATTATAAGAATTTCCAAATTCAGTTTCTGATGGCTCTTTGTAAATTGCTTCTTCTCTTATAATAGCTAAATCTACTTTTTCAAATAATTCATTAATGCTATCCCTAGTAAAAAATCTCAGATGTGTATTATCCAAAATACCTAGTTGCCTGTATCTAAATTTATTTTTCACTAAATCTATCATTACAGCATCATGTGCTACATTAGGTAAAGAAATAATTATCTTTCCATCTTCTTTCAGTAATTCTTTACTTTTCTTTAATATTTGTTCTGGATTAATAAGATGTTCTAATACATCTGCAAAAATAATGTAATCAAATCCTATAGATCTAAATTTTGTATACCAATTCAGGTTACTTATATCATCATTTATTCCATCTACTGCAAAATTAATTGATTTATTAAATCCTTCTTTGTCTATCTCTACAATATATACTTCACAATTTAGATACTCTTTTAGATACTTTGTCATTCTTCCTGTAGCAGGGCCAAATTCCAAGACACGTGTATTGGAGTCTATTTGATTAATAATGATGGAGTTTGTATTAGTATTATTCATATCTAATTCGAAATCATACTTCATTTTTATATCTCCTTCTTCCATTCATGTTCTAATATGAATTCTCCCTCCCCTATATATGGAGTTCGCACAAAAAATTCCATAAGTCTGACTTGATGATCTATAGGAACATGCGCATTACTTTCAAATATTGCAGCATCAAAGTAATAACTTCCACCTATCAAATTAATACTTTTATACTCTAGTATAATAATATTTTTTCCTATATTGTAATCAAAATTATAACCATCAAGCAATGTATTTAAACCACATATATATTTATGATCTATTGTTTTTATAGCAATACCTGCAACTATATCACCTATTTTTTTCTTAACTTCGAACTCCATCTTAACCTGGATTTTACTTCCAAATTCTACTTCTGTTGTTTTATTCCCTTCACTATCTATAATACAGATATCTGTAATTTGAGCTATATCTGACGCTTTAATATAATTTGTTTCTTGAATTTTCTCACTCTCATCTTTCTTTAGAAAATCTAGATACTTATCTGTTACATAATCAGTATCACCTTGAGCTTCTATTTTACCATTTTTAAGCCAAATTACTTTATCACAATATCTTTTTATACTATTAATATCATGTGATACAAATAAAATTGTTTTTTTCTTTTCTCGGAATTCGTTAAATTTACTCATACACTTCAATTGAAAATCTAAATCTCCCACTGCTAAAGCTTCATCTACAATTAGAATATCTGGCTCTACATTAATTGCTACAGCAAAAGCAAGTCGAGCAAACATACCACTTGAATAGGTCTTTACAGGTTGATGAATAAATCCCCCAATATCTGCAAAATTTACAATGTCTTCAATCTTTGCATCCATTTCTTCTCTTGTATACCCAAGCACAGTTCCATTTAAATATATATTCTCTATTCCAGTATATTCAGGATTAAACCCTGCACCTAATTCTAATATCGCTGATATCTTACCATTTATCCTCATACTACCTTCTGTTTGATTAAGGACTCCTGTAATAATCTTTAATAGTGTTGATTTTCCTGCACCATTTGTTCCTATAATACCTAACATTTCTCCCTGTTGTACATTAAAGGAAATATTTTTTAATGCAAAATATTCTTTATAGCGCTTTTTTTTACCTATACTTAATGCCTCTTTTAACCTATCATTAGGTGTAGCATATAACTTATACATCTTACTTAAATTAGTAATCTCAATAGATATACTCATCGTATATTGACATCCTTCCTATAATATATCTGCAAAGTGAACCTTTAATCTCTTAAATGTTAAAGTTCCTATTACAAATAACACCGCTGTTATCAACCAAAAATAAATTGTCTGATTATATCTCTCCCAAAACCATATATGATTAATCAAAGAATCTCTATACCCTTCCACTATGTAATAAAGTGGATTTAGCTTAAGTATCCATTGATAACTAGTAGGAATCATATTATAGCTCCACATAATAGGAGTAGCCCACATTCCTACTTGTAAACAAATTGCAATAATTTGACTCAAATCTTTAAAAAAGATGACTACTGCACTAGTAAAATAACTAATTGCCAAAATAAATATAATTAGACAAATACTATAATAGAAAACTTGTATAGTAAACACTGTTGGCCTATACCCATATATCATAAATAGAAGTATAGTAAATCCTATAAAAAATAAATGTACAAATAAAGAAGATAAAATCTTAACTATAGGCAAAATACTTATTTTAAAAACTACCTTTTTAACTAAATAACTATACTCTAACATAGAATTTGTTGCATTCATGATAGCCTCATTAAAGAAAAACCAAGGGACAATTCCTGCTACTAACCATAATATAAAAGGAAAATCGTCTACTGGCTGTGATTTAAATCCCACTTGAAACACAAACCAGTATACTGCCACTATTACTACAGGATGAATAAACGCCCATATTATACCTAAGCAAGACCCTGTATATTTATTTTTAAAGTCATTTAATGCAAGTTTCCACATTATTTTTTTATTTGCATTAATATCTTTCATCAAAACAATTATATTCTTAACTTTTCTTCTTACTACTTCTAACATGAAGATAATAACAATACATACCATCAACTTCATCAGAAGATTTATATTTTTATCTATCTGACTAATTATACCCGCTAGCTGATTATCTAACTTAATAATTAGGTATGGATCTAAACCATTTACTTCTATATTTATGACATTATTCTCTTCATAAATATCTTTAATGTTATTTAAACTTTTTATATCAGTAATTTCTAAATTAGCAAGATAATCATATAACCTAATTTTTTCCCATCCATATTTTATATATATATTGGAGAGTTTTGAACTATATCCTTTACTTCCTAAATCTATCCTAATATATTTAGTATTCTTTGGAATTTCAAAAGACATCTTTTGTATAATGTTGTCTTGTACATATTCTTGTTTTATAGACATCTCTTCATTCCATTCTCCATCAACACTATAAAACACCTGATATATATCTTGTTGCTCACCTATCAAATCATAGTAAAGAGTTATATCTGCTTTATAATCAAATCTTATATTAATTAAGACAAGTACACTTATAATAACTAGTGTTAATATGTATACACTTCTTTTTATTATTTTCTCTTTCACTCTACCTACCTCCTTTATCTTTTTAAAGTCGCCACTGTATCTTTACCCCCCCTAAACTCCAGTATACATTTCTTTATAATAACTCATATATTCACCAGATACAATTTTCTCCATCCAGTCTTGATTTGTAAGATACCACTCAATTGTCTCTTTAATACCTTGTTCAAATGTATAACTTGGACTCCATCCTAATTCAGTAGTAATTTTAGTATTGTCAATGGCATAACGTCTATCATGTCCTGGCCTATCTTGAACATATTTAATCATCTCTTCTGATTTACCAAGGTTTTCAATGATTAATTTAACAATTTCAATATTAGCTTTTTCATTGTTACCACCAATATTATAAACTTCACCAACTTTACCTTTATGAAGCACAGTATCAATTCCTGTACAGTGATCTTTTACATGAAGCCAATCGCGAATCTGCATACCATCTCCGTATACAGGAAGCTGCTGACCCTTAAGACAATTATTAATCATGAGTGGAATAAGTTTTTCTGGAAATTGGTATGGTCCATAGTTATTAGAACATCTTGTAATGTTGACTGGCATACCAAATGTTTCATGATAAGCTCTTACGAAAAGATCTGCACTTGTTTTAGATGCTGAATATGGGCTATTCGGTGCAAGAGGTGTTGTTTCTGTAAACATACCCGTTTTACCAAGTGTACCATATACTTCATCTGTAGAAACTTGTAGGTACTTTACACCTTCTTTAAACTCACGGCAGTATTTATCATGAGGATTTACTTTCCAATGTTTTTTTGCTGCATCTAATAAAACCTGTGTACCACGTACATTAGTCATTAAGAATATCTCTGGATTTTCAATACTTCTATCTACATGAGATTCTGCAGCAAAATTTACAACTGTATCAATCTTATATTTTGCAAAGATTTCATCTACAAGCTGTACATCCGCAATATCTCCTCTAATAAAGGTATATCTTTCATTATTCTCTATATCTCTTAAATTTTCTAAGTTACCTGCATATGTAAGTGCATCTAAATTAACAATATTATAATCATATGTACTAAGCATATGTTTAACGAAGTTTGTTCCTATGAATCCTGCTCCGCCTGTTATTAATATATTTTTCATATCAAAATGCCTCTTTTCTTTTTAGTTTTCTCAAAAATTTATTGTTCCATCTGTGCTATTTGCATCATATATTGACCATACTCTGTTTTAGCCATAGGCTCAGCTAATGTTATTAATTGTTCCTTACTAATCCACCCTTGTCTATAAGCAATCTCTTCAATACATGCTATGTATAACCCTTGTCTTTTTTGAACTGCTTGTACAAAACTACTCGCTTCTGTAAGCCCTTCACATGTTCCTGTATCAAGCCAAGCCATCCCACGTCCAAAGAGTTCCACTTTAAGCTTACCTCTTTTCAGGTATTCTTCATTAATAGAAGTAATTTCGAGCTCTCCCCTCCATGAAGGTTGGATGCCCTTTGCGATTTCTACAACATCATTATCATAAAAATAAAGTCCCGGAATAGCATAGTTAGATTTTGGCTTTTGTGGTTTTTCTTCTAATGAAACAACATTTCCTTCTTGGTCAAATTCTACCACTCCAAAGGCATGAGGATTACTTACATAGTACCCAAAGATTACAGCTCCTTCTTCAAGCTCTGATGCCTTTCTAAGCGCTCCTGTAAAACCTTTCCCATAGAAAATATTATCCCCTAATACAAGTGCGACTTTATCCTGTCCAATAAATTCTTCCCCTATTGTAAATGCCTGCGCAAGCCCTTTAGGCTCATTTTGCACGGCATATTCAATTCTCATGCCTAATGTACTACCATCTCCTAATAATTCCTTATAGACTGGTAAATCTCTAGGTGTAGAAATAATCAGTACTTCCCTTGTTCCTGCTAACATAAGTGTTGAAAGAGGATAATAAATCATAGGTTTATCATAAATAGGTAAAATCTGTTTTGATATTGCCTTTGTAATTGGATAAAGTCTCGTTCCCGATCCCCCTGCTAAAATAATGCCTTTCATAAGTCACTCCTTTTATTCTCTATTTACATATATAAATCCATAAATTTTATATATCTAAAATCATACTTTTATTCCTTTATTATAGCATATTTTAAAATATCCTTCGGCTTTTTTTCCTAAATTTCTACAGTTAAATATTACAATTAATTTACATTTATTTGGCACATGTATTATTTTGTACTTATTTATCACATATAGTATAATAATATCTATCATGTTTTAAAGGAGTCTTCTTATTATGATCCGTGAAAATCAAAAATATCTAAATAGACTACAAGTCTTTCTAGATTTAATGGTTATACTTATTTCATTTTTAATCGCTTATTACATACGCTTTTACCAAATGGCTGATGGTATTCATTCACTTACATTTCAACAGAACTTACGTCCTATATTACTCTCAATGCCACTCTACCTTATCTTCTATAATATATTTGATATTTATAGTACAAGGCGCACTAAACCCCTTCATGTAGAGCTTTCTGCAATTGCTAAAACGAATATTTTATGTGCTATCTTTATCATGGTAGGCTTATTTATCTTCAAGATTGTAGATTATTCTCGAAAATCTCTTGTGTTATTTTTTATCATTAATACTATACTTACTATGTCTAGTAGATTGGTAATTCGTATCATTCTTAAAAAATATAGACGCAAAGGTTATAATCTAAAGCATTGTCTTATTATAGGTGCTACCGATAGCAGTGCTCTCTTTATTGATAAAGTCAAAAAAAATAAACACTGGGGCTATAATATCGTCGGTATTATCACTTCTTCCCTTAATCATCACAAAAAATTTAAAGGACATCCTATAATAGGGAATACTATAGAGCTCGAAAAAATCCTATCTGAAAAAGCTATTGATATCGTGATTATAGGAGTCTCTGGAGCAGACCTAAGTGAACTAAGACATATTCTTCAAGCTTGTGAGAAGTCAGGTGTTAAAACGCAGATCATTCCTTATTACCATAAATATATACCTGCCAAACCTTATATGGATGATTTAGATGGCTTACCTGTGATTGATATACGTCACGTTCCTTTAGATAATGTGTTTAAAAACTTCTTTAAGCGTAGCTTTGATATTATTTTTGCTTTGGTAGCTCTTATTCTAACAAGCCCATTATTACTCTTTGCAGCAATTATGACTAAACTTTCCTCTCCAGGTCCTATTATTTATAAACAAGAACGTGTAGGACTAAACCGAAAAAACTTTAATATGTATAAATTTCGTTCTATGCGCGTTCAGACTACTGAAGAAGAAAGGGATAAATGGACTACTCAAAATGACCCTCGTAAGACCAAATGGGGAAGCTTTATGCGTAAAACAAGCATTGACGAATTACCTCAGTTTTTTAACGTTCTCAAAGGAGATATGTCCGTGGTAGGTCCAAGACCGGAACGCCCTTACTTTGTAGATCAATTTAAGGAAACTATTCCTCGTTATATGATCAAACATCAGGTACGCCCAGGTATTACAGGTTGGGCACAAGTATGTGGCTATAGAGGCGATACCTCCATTAAAAAACGTATCGAACACGACCTTTACTATATAGAAAACTGGACATTTAGCTTCGATTTAAAAATTATCATTCTTACGATTTTTAAAGGATTTATTAATAAAAATGCTTATTAGAAAAAGCCCTCAAAAATTATGTTCAAATAATTTTTGAGGGCTTCTATTCTTATATATGCTTCTTATTTTTCATTAAAATAGTCGCATGCTCTAATGTTTTCTCATAATCTCTTCTTTCTTTTTGAATAATAAAATTAACAGCCATACCCGTGCCTAATAATATCCAAAAGATAGGTGCTACAGATACTACAGAATCATTGAAAATGCCTGCTCCTAAATAACCTATAATACCTAAAAAAAGTGCTGTTCCTATTATCTCGAATTCGCTATAGCCTTTTCTGCAAGCATAAAGCTTTATACTTTGTACTATATACGTACCTATTAAAATCATAAAACCTACTAAAGCAACTACGCCTTGGTTCAATGCAATTTGTAAGTAGAGATTATGAGGTTTATCCACTATCATATTCGTTGTGCCATAAGCATACCATTTCCCAAGATAATCATCTTGTGGGAAATATAAAGCATAGTTATCTGCTCCATATCCTGTTATTAATGTATCTTTTAGTAAAGGTAAACTTCTAGACCAAATATATCCTCTAGCTGAACCTAAGCGTTCTTTTCCATAAAATCCTATCTGTTTAGGGTCTTCTAATACACCCCTTTCATATGTAATTGGATTTACATAATATACTTTATCTTGTTCTACACCTAAATAAAAAATACGCTCTTTATCATATTCAACAAGCCATTTACTTGCCGTTTCAGATAGTTCTGTACGTCTATCTATTGTAACATGTATAAAGCGTTCGTCCTCAAATCGGTATGTTTCCCCATCTAATATATTCGGAATTACATTTCCCTCTATATCTTGGAAAATTAGGGTTTGTTCTTCTGCTTTTTCCTGCCCAGCTGAACGAATAACCATATCTCCTTGAGACGTTTTTAAGATAACCTCATTATCACTTTCCTGTAATCCCTGAATGGGTAATTTTTGTTTAAAGTCTTCTTGTTCTGAAGGACTTTGTACAAGCTGTATGGCATCTGAGATTAAACTTGGAATTCTAGCAAAAAGTTTTCCACCTAGTGCACTATTTAAAACAATTACCCCTATTAGCCCTATTCCTGCAATAGGTACAATCCATTTCCAAGATTTTAAAATCCTCTTACTAAATACAATAACAAACACCAAACTTGTAAGTCCCGCACCAATAAGCCCCGCTCTAGAAGTACTTCCTAGGAGAACAATAACACCACATACTGTAAGCCCTCCAAATACTACTCTATATTTTATATTATGCATAAATAAAAAGAGTGTTAAAAAGATTGGTACAATGAGTGCTCCAAAACTCCCTACATAATTATAATGGTACATTGTTCCATACATTTTTCCCGGACCATGTACACCACTTAATCCTTCTCTATACTGTGCATAAACTTCAGGAACAATTAAATTTTTCCCCCAATCCGTTGTCAAAACAATATCCTTCCCAACATATTGACAAATGCCCAGTATAGCCACGATACATGTCAAAATTCCTAGAGGTATAAGTATTAATTGTATATTTTCTTTCTTCTGTACCATATAATATGTATAATACATCATCACTATATAGGCTAATAACACAACAGTTCCTTCTGCTCTATCTGCAACTCCCCACCAAGCTATATCTTGATGCTGAGATAAAACACCTGATAAAACGGTAAAAATCAGATATATTCCACCCCCTATACTCATTATCTTAAAAACTTTATCTACTTTTAAATCCTTTTTATTAAATGATAAAAAGAGCATAATTAACATCACAGCAGCAATACCTAGTATACTGCCTGCTTTATATTGAGAAAATATATCTACAATTTGCACTTGATTAAATAAATCTGCATACTCTTGATCTGTAATATCTACTATAGTCATCCTCATTATTAATGGTATGATACCTACACCTATCATAATAGGTATATACCATAACCAAGAGAAATTAAATTGGTATCTCCCCTGACTTTCCTTGACTTTTTCCAACTGTATCACCTCTTTATTTTTCATAATGAGTTTATTATAACATAATTTTATAAAAGTAAGCAAAAAAGGTACTCCCTAAGGAGTACCTTTTTTATACTTCATTATCACAAAATTATTTTACTTGGTTTGTGAAAGTAATTGATTTTGTAGCTGCATCGTAGCTGTAGCCGATTCCAAGACCGTCTGCAACATATTTGAATGGTACGTATGTTCTACCTTTTTCAATTACAACTTTTGTATCCATTGGTACGTTGATACCATTTTTGTTCATGATATTTGATCCGTTTTGGAATTGAAGAACAGCACCATCTTTGAAGATTGTTACTGTACCAACACCATTGATTGTACCGAAGTCAACTTTACCGAATTCTTCAGCTACAAATCTTACAGGAACCATTGTTCTGTTGTTTTTATCAATGAATGCAGCAGCATCAGCAGTTTTAGCTTCACCATTTACTGTGTAAGCTGTATTACCGATTGTTAATACAATTTCTTTAGCTGCAGCAGCATTTGGAAGATCTTCTGTATTTTTTGTACCTACTACGAAGAAGTCTTTAACAGTGATTGCATCTGTTTTTTCTTCATCGTCTTTGTCGTATCCTGGATGACCTTTAACGTTCATTTCAGAGATAGCTTCACCGTAGATTTCTACGTCGAATGAACCTTCTGGAACATTTCTGTTTGTTGTTACTTCAACACCTGAAATTGTGATTGTAGAAGCTTCATCAGATGGTCTCTTAACTGTAACTTTAATTTGTCCAGCTTTCTCCCCTCTTGTGATTACTTCTGATTCAATTTCAAGGTCACCTTCTGTAACTTCTACTTTTGCATCTTCAATTGAGAAGTATTTTGTTGGAGCAACGTAGAATACTTCATCTCTATCGAACATTTCTTCTTCTGTTTCAGCAATAGTGATTTTACCACCTACTTGACCTTGAAGACCAACTTTAACTGTCATAGCTTCTGCTTCTACTTTGAATGGAGCTTTTACAGTACCAATTTCTGCTTTAAGCGCTTCTTCAAATCCTCTGCTCTCTGCAGTAATTGTAATTGGACCATTTTGGTTTACATCTGCATATACTTCAAATTCCATTGTAATTGTGTTGATTTTATTTTTTTCAATTACACTTGTATCTAAAGTAATTTCACCTGTTTTTGCATCAACTGTTGCTGCACCTTTTTTCTCTGTACCATTTACTTTTACAGTAACAGCTGTACCTGTAGTAACATGTGCACCTTCTACTGTGAAGTAAACATCTCTTTTAGCATCTAAGCTGTCGATAGCTGTTTCTTTTAATTTTACATTAACTTTTTTAGCTTCTTTACCGCCTACTAATTCAACTTTTTTGTCATCTACTACAGAGATATTGATATCAAAGTCTGCAATATTAGCTACTACTAATTCTGTTTTAGCAAGTTTTTCTGATTTACCTGATTCTACTACATCTTTTACATCAACTTTTACTTCGCCAATTGAGCAATCTTTTCTTGGGTTTTCTGGTTTAACACCGATACCTTTAAGTACGATTGAACCTCTTTGTGCATCTTTATCAAAACCTGTTACAGTTACGATTAAAGATTTACCATCATTTGTTAATTTACCATCTGCAACTAATTTTGTATTAGCGTGGCCTCTTTTACCTTCTACTTCTACAGAACCATCAAATTCTAAATCTGATCTATTTGGTAATTCGATTTCGAATTTAACACCATCTGCATCATTGTAGAATGAACCAGCTACTTTTTCTTCAATAGTGATATCAGCGATTTCGCCTACACCTTCGATAGAAACATTTTTTGCATCACCAGCTGTAGCTACGTATACTTTATCTCCAGCAATTTCTGATGCTGTTAAAGTATATTTTCCAGATGTAACTACTGAATCTTGACCATCAACGATGATTGCTGGAGTTCCTTTTTTTACTTTACCAATAACAGGAATTTGAGCTTTTTCAGCATCTGTTACAGTTACTCTAGCTTCAGTACTTGATAAAATTTCTACTTTAACATCACCTGATACATATACACCTGTTGTTTGACCAGCAGTTGTATATTCATCTTTATTGAATTCGAATGCTTCTGTAGTTAAGAAGAAAACAGTATCTCCTTTTAATGTTCCTTCAATATCTACTGTTAAGAATAATTCATCTTTTTCTACTACTGTGCCTTCTACAGCAGAAATAGTTTTACTGATTTCATTTGTTGATTTAGCCATTGTTGTTACTGGTACTGCTGTTACTACCATAGCTGCAGCTAATACCATAGCTAATTTTTGACGTAATTTCAT
>OKWT01000119.1_pt1 | contig 38545 bp, 34 predicted proteins | sample 1607131 | NCBI WGS metagenome assembly OKWT01 (sample SAMN07501045, study PRJEB24779) | human gut metagenome
ACCATAATTAAAATCGCGCCTGCGAATAAGATAGTATCAACTGAGCTCTCATGATTCACAATAATCAGGCGCAACATAGCGGTAATCCCCGCGTAAATAAAATAACGCAAAGGAAAGTGATAGCCGCTTTTAAAATATTGCACGATTAGGCCAATAAAACCGAAATATAAGAAGAACATCACGGCTTGTTCAGCAACATCATAAGGCACTACGCTTGATGTATTGAACACCATAATTGCTAAGGTATAGGTGATTTTAGCTAAAGCAATAATCAACACTAAAGCCAAAGCAATAAGTGAAAAACTTAATATCACTTTTAATACACTAGTTACTACTCTAGGCAGCTTTTCTAGTTCTTGAGATTCTTCCATAAAGTTCCTTGTTTTTTAAATAATGAAAGTACGTATTTTAAGGGAATGTTTTTTTTTGGTAAATAGTAAAATGTAATCAAATAAAAAGGGCAGATATTTCTGCCCTTTATTTTTTACATGAATGAATAATTACTCATCTAAGAAACTTCTTAAGGTTTCTGAACGACTTGGATGACGTAATTTACGCAATGCTTTCGCTTCAATCTGACGAATACGCTCACGGGTTACATCAAATTGTTTACCCACTTCTTCAAGCGTGTGGTCGGTATTCATATCAATACCAAAACGCATACGTAATACTTTTGCTTCACGAGGGGTTAACCCTTCTAGCACTTCATGAGTTGCCACTTTCAAGCTTTGCGCAGTGGCAGAATCTAATGGCAATTCAAGAGTTGAATCCTCGATGAAGTCACCTAAATGTGAATCATCGTCATCACCGATTGGGGTTTCCATAGAAATAGGTTCTTTCGCAATTTTAAGCACTTTACGAATTTTATCTTCTGGCATTCCCATGCGTTCAGCAAGCTCTTCTGGTGTAGCCTCACGTCCCATTTCTTGTAACATTTGACGAGAAATACGATTTAATTTGTTAATCGTTTCAATCATATGAACAGGAATACGAATTGTACGTGCTTGGTCTGCAATGGAGCGCGTAATTGCCTGACGAATCCACCAGGTTGCATAGGTTGAGAATTTATAACCACGACGGTATTCAAATTTATCTACCGCTTTCATCAAACCAATATTCCCTTCTTGAATTAAATCCAAGAATTGTAAACCACGGTTAGTATATTTTTTCGCAATAGAAATCACTAAACGTAAGTTAGCTTCAACCATTTCTTTTTTCGCACGACGAGCTTTTTGTTCACCACGAGATACCGCATCGCAAATTTCACGCATTTGTTGGATGGTGAGATTCGTATGTTGCTCAATATTCGCTAAGTTATCTAAAGATAAACGGATACGTTCTTCATATTTGGGTAAACGTTTTGCCCAAGCTTTCGTTGATTTTAATTCTTTTGCTACCCATGCATCACTGCTGCCATTCGCAACAATAAGCGCCTCAAATTCATCTTTTGGCATACCTGCAATATCAACTAATACTTTTTGTAGTTGACGCTCTTCTGCACGTACACGTTTCATCATATTCTTCATTGATAAAACAAGTACATCAAATTGTTTTGGCACTAAACGGAATTGTTTAAAAATATCGGCGAGTTGAGCAATTTGATCTTTTGCACGTTTACCACTACGACCGTGTTTTGCAATGGTCGCCAATGTTTTAGTATGTTGCTCTCTTAATGCAGCAAATCTTTCACGCGCTACTTCAGGATCGATGCTGTTATCTGAATCGCTGTCATCAGAACTTGAGCTGTTATCGCTTTCATCTTCCTCATCGCTCTCATCATCAACGTCTGCAGCAGATTCGGCACTTTCATCTTCATCAGCAAAATTTTCATCAATATTTGCGGTTTCCTCTTCTGGAACATTTGGATCCACAAAGCCGGTGATTAAATCAGCTAAACGATAATTGCCCGCTTCTACTTGGTCATAATTATCTAATAATTCAGTTAACGCTTCTGGGTACGCTGCAATCGCGGTTTGGACTTCATCAATCCCTTCTTCAATACGTTTTGCAATGCTGATTTCATCTTCACGGGTAAGAAGATCAACCGTTCCCATTTCACGCATATACATACGCACAGGATCGGTTGTACGGCCAATTTCAGATTCCACATTTGACAAAATCTGCGTTGCTTCTTCCACCGCATCTTCATCCGGAATCGTGTCATTCAACATCATTTCATCACTTTCCGGCGCTTCATCCAGAACCGGAATACCCGCATCATGCTGTAAAGTCTGCAACAACTTATCGTAATACTCTGGATCGATCACATCTTCCGGAAGTAAGTCATTAATCTCCGCATAGGTTAAATAACCTTGCGTACGACCTAATTCCATAAGCTGTTCAATTTGTTCTGAATATTGCTCTGCGGTAGATTGTTGATTTTGTTCCATTTTTATTCCCGTTTTGCGTTATTTTTGGAAGATAAAAGCCCTTGTTTTGAACAGGAGATTTTACCATTGTTATGACGGATTAACTAACTGTTTTTTCTGCTCTTCTTTTCCCTTGAGCAAATTCACTAAAATTGCTCGCTCTTGATCAGTTAATCCTTCCGCCCTTTCTTTTGCAATCAGCATTTCAATGTCACGCTCAATCGCTTGAATATTCAATCGACGATAGTTTTGAGAGAATGCATTAATGATTTCTAAGTCATCTAATAGATGATCCCAAGAGGCTAATATTTCAAGGGGCTTGCTGAATTCTGTATCACGAAAATATTCTAAGATTTGCCCTGTTGTAATGCCTTCTCGTTCACGGCAAAGTGCGGTCAATTTTTCGAGCAATTCGTAACCCGCTTCATGCTTTAAGGCTTGTAAACCGATATCCGAAATACGATTCACTAATTGTGAATTCTGTAATAACAGCGAAATCACCACGCGCATTGGTGTTTTCTTAATGGTTTTTTGTGGCGTTTTAGGTTTTGGTTCAGCCTTGTCTATTTGATTTGGTATTAAGCTTTCAAGCTGTGATTGATCAAAGATCCCAAGCTTTTGCGCCAACATATTCCGCAATGATAGACGCAACATATCACCAGGAATTTGACGAATTAAAGGCGCTGCGAGTGCCACTAATTTGCCTCGTCCTTCTTGTGTCGAAAAATCTACCTGTGGACTTAAATGCGCAAATAAGAATTCTGTGAGAGACTGAGCTTGATCAATATATTCTTCAAACTTTTCTTTACCATATTGACGAATATAAGTATCCGGATCTTCTCCATCTGGTAGGAAAATAAACTTAATTTGTCGTCCATCTTCCAGATAAGGTAAGGCGTTTTCAAGCGCACGCCAAGCGGCATCACGCCCTGCTCTATCACCATCGTAGCAGCAAATGACTTGCTCTGTTGAACGGAACAATAATTGAATTTGCTCCGAGGTCGTCGATGTCCCAAGAGAAGCCACCGCATAATTCACACCAAATTGCGCTAATGCCACCACATCCATGTAGCCTTCAACCACCAGTAATTTTTCTGGCTCATCATTGATTTGCAAGGCTTCATATAAACCATAAAGCTCATTACCTTTATGATAGGTAATGGTTTCGGGGGAGTTCAAATACTTGGGTTTTTCATCCGTTAAAACACGTCCACCAAAGGCGACTGTTCGACCACGTTTATCCCGAATCGGAAACATGATGCGATTACGGAATTTATCGTACACATTGCCACGGTCGTTTCGAGAAAGCATACCTAAATCAAGCAACTTTTTCTGTTCTTCTCGATTTTTGCCGAATTGACGTAACACCGTATCCATCGCATTGGGTACATAACCAATTTGAAAACGAGCAATAATTTCTGGCGATAAACCACGTTGCTGAAGATAACTTTGAGCAGGAATATTTAGCGGGAGTTGAGCTTGATAAAACGACGCAATCTCTTGCATCAAATCGTATAAATTACGTTTTGTCTGATAGCTCACATCCGGTTTATTGCCGAATTGGTTTGAGCGTTTTTCATAAGGCACTTCAAGCCCAGCCGAAGCAGCAAGTTCTTCAACGGCTTCAACAAATTCTAATTTGTCATAATCCATTAAAAATGAAATCGCATTGCCTTTCGCGCCACAGCCAAAGCAATAATAGAATTGTTTTTTTTCACTTACTGTGAAGGATGGTGTTTTTTCGTGATGAAACGGACAGCAAGCTTGATAATCTCGTCCCGCTTTTTTGAGTTTCACGCGTGCATTTATCACATCGACAATATTCGATTTTGTGAGCAGATCATCAATAAACTGGCGTGGAATTGAGCCTTTCATTGCCTTGCCTCCTTGAATACGATGCGAAAGTGCGGTTAATTTTGCGTGACTTTTTTTCGATGAATTTAAAGCAACAAAACCGTGATACCCAAAAGGTTTCACGGTTTGTCTTAACTCGAGTTAGAAAATACTACAAATTAGTATAAACGGGTATTGCGCGCATTTTCGCGAGCATTACGTTTAGCGTGACGTTTAGCAAGTGTTGCTTTTTCACGTTTACGGATTGTAGTTGGTTTTTCATAGAATTCACGAGCGCGAACTTCTGCTAAAATACCAGCTTTTTCGCAAGAGCGTTTGAAACGACGTAAAGCTACGTCGAATGATTCGTTTTCACGTACTTTAATTACAGGCATAAGCCAATCACCTCAATGAGTTTAATTTAATTGCAATTTTAAATTTTTATTACTGCCGAATGAACGGCAAATTCAATAAAGGACGCAATTCTAATCGATCTTCCCTGCAAAAGCAAAGGAAAGATCGCCTATTTGCTGAAAATTTGGCGTTTGAACTGGTTTAAGCGGGCTAAACAAGGTAAAATCTTTGCCAATTTTTTTAATAAAATGAGAATAAAATGCGTATTTTAGGAATCGAAACCTCCTGTGATGAAACAGGTGTCGCGATTTATGATGAAGATAAAGGCTTAATTGCCAATCAGCTCTACACGCAAATTGCCTTGCATGCGGATTACGGCGGAGTGGTGCCAGAGCTGGCTTCCCGCGATCACATTCGCAAAACGGCGCCATTAATTAAAGCCGCATTAGAAGAAGCCAATTTAACCGCTGATCAAATTGATGGCATCGCTTATACAAGCGGTCCGGGTTTAGTGGGTGCATTATTAGTGGGCGCAACAATTGCTCGTTCACTGGCTTACGCCTGGAATGTACCCGCCATTGGCGTACACCACATGGAAGGCCATCTACTTGCTCCAATGCTTGATGAAAACCGACCGCACTTTCCGTTTATTGCTCTATTAGTTTCAGGTGGACACACACAATTAGTGCGCGTTGATGGCGTAGGGAAATATGAAGTCATTGGCGAATCCATTGATGATGCGGCAGGCGAAGCCTTTGATAAAACCGCGAAATTATTAGGGTTAGATTATCCTGGCGGTGCGGCACTTTCACGTTTAGCCGAAAAAGGATCAAAAGATCGCTTTGTGTTCCCTCGACCAATGACGGATCGACCTGGACTTGATTTTAGCTTTTCAGGTTTAAAAACCTCAGCAGCAAACACCATTAATCAGGCGATCAAACAAGAAGGCGAATTAACTGAACAAACCAAAGCGGATATTGCCTTTGCCTTCCAAGATTCTGTCGTGGATACACTTGCAATTAAATGCAAACGTGCCTTAAAAGAAACCGGTTATAAGCGTTTAGTCATTGCTGGTGGCGTAAGTGCAAACAAAAAATTACGTGAAACCCTTGGCACAATGATGAAAAATCTTGGTGGTGAAGTATTTTATCCGCAACCTCAATTTTGTACCGATAACGGCGCCATGATTGCCTATACGGGCTTTTTACGTTTAAAACAAGGTCAGCACAGCGATCTCGCCATTGATGTCAAACCTCGTTGGGCAATGGCCGAACTCCCTGCAATTTAAGGAAAAAATATGGAAAATATGATTAAAGTAAGAGCCATGCGTGCAGCCGGTATCGCTTGTTTTTTGGTGCTCGCGATTATTGGTGCATGGATTTTTACCACGCCAAGCAGTGATATTGTTGACGCTCTTGCTGAAGCAGGAAAAATGGTGGGAGGTGGTGCCACTTACGGGACCTTTATGCTAGCAGCCTGTCCACCTGTTGCAGGATTCATTGCCTATCATTTCTGGAAATGGGTGATTAAATAATGGCAAAACTCTATTTTTACTACTCTACGATGAATGCGGGTAAATCAACCACATTGTTACAGTCTTCCTATAACTATCGTGAACGCAATATGAACACCATGGTTTATACGGCAGCGATTGATGATCGTTTTGGCGCAGGCAAAGTCACGTCACGTATTGGTATTCATGAAGAGGCGAATTTATTTACGTCAACCAGTGACCTTTTTGCTGAAGTGAGTCAACGTTTACAACAAGAAAAAATTCATTGTGTTTTGGTTGACGAAGCCCAGTTTTTAACGAAACAACAAGTGTATCAATTAAGCGATGTTGTAGATAAACTGAAGATTCCAGTGCTTTGCTATGGCTTACGGACAGACTTCCAAGCTGAACTATTTGAAGGCAGTAAGTATTTACTTGCTTGGGCAGATCAACTAGAAGAATTAAAAACAATCTGTTATTGTGGGCGTAAAGCCAATTTCGTTTTACGTTTAAATGAACAAGGTGAAGTCATTAAGGAAGGGGAACAAATCCAAATCGGTGGAAATGACTCTTATCTTTCGGTTTGCCGCTATCATTACAAAGAAAAGTGCGGTCAGCTTTAACCTCATTTTTCAATTTTATACTCGGAGGACAATTTTATGCTAAAGAACAAAACATTCGGCAGTGCCTTAATCATTGCAGGCACGACAATCGGAGCGGGGATGCTAGCGATGCCATTAACCTCTGCCGGAATTGGTTTTGGTTATACCGTTTTATTACTAGTCGGCTTATGGGCGCTTTTAGTTTACAGCGGGTTACTTTTTGTTGAAGTCTATCAAACAGCCGATCGCTTAAATGATGGCGTAGCCACTCTCGCTGAAAAATACTTTGGTATCACAGGGCGAGTCTTAGCCACTTTTAGCTTGCTCATTTTACTTTACGCCCTTTCAGCGGCCTACATCACCGGGGGCGGTTCATTATTATCTGGCTTACCAACGGCTTTTGGCTTTGAAAGTCTCTCCTCCGAACTTTCAATTATTTTATTTACCGTCGTACTCGGTGCCTTTGTGGTTGTGGGTACAAAAGGCGTTGATGGTGCAACCCGTATTCTATTTATTGGTAAATTAATCGCCTTTGCTTTTGTGTTATTCATGATGTTACCCAAAGTGTCTGTCGATAACCTGATGGCCTTACCTTTAGATTATGCTTTCGTGATCTCTGCTGCACCTATCTTCTTTACCTCTTTTGGCTTCCACATCATCATGGGTAGCGTGAATAGCTATTTAGATGGTAGTGTCACTCAATTCCGTAAAGCCATTTTAATCGGTACAGCTATTCCACTGGTGGCTTATTTGGTATGGCAATTAGCGACTCATGGTGTATTAAGCCAAAATGAATTTGTGCAAGTATTACAAGCGGATCCAACCCTTAACGGCTTAGTCAATGCAACACGTCAAATCACGAATTCCCACATTATGGGTGAAATCGTACGTGTGTTCTCTGCACTTGCATTGATCACTTCTTTCCTTGGTGTGATGCTAGGCGTGTTTGAAGGTTTAGGTGATTTATTCAAACGTTACAAATTGTCACACAACCGTTTAACACTGACTGTTGCAGCATTTACTCCACCACTTGCATTCGCCTTGTATTATCCTGAAGGTTTTATTGCCGCATTAAGCTATGCGGGTTTACTCTGTGCATTCTATTGCTTAATTTTACCTATTGGACTAGCATGGAAAACACGTCAAGCGAATCCAAATCTGCCTTATCGTGTAATCGGTGGAAACGTAACCTTAGTGATAGCCTTAGTAATTGGCGTAATCATTATGATCGTACCATTCTTAATTCAAGCAGGTTATTTACCTGCAGTAGCAGGCTAAAGTGCGGTAGATATCCAGGGCATTTTTCTCATAAAAGTAGGGCTTAAACGCCCTATTTTTTTATTTTCAAAAAATTTTCATTTTTTTACCTCTCTTAATCTTTCCTTAAGATTCTCTTGTTTAAATACACTCATCGAAAGGCAAACAATCCAATCGATAAATAAATCTGAAAAATGTTAATCACTTAAGAAAAGATTAAGATTTGAATGATTTAATACATCTGAAAGCAAAGCTTTCAACTTACTTTATGATTATCTTATTTAGGAGAACAAACTATGAAAAAATTACTTACTGTTGCAGCTATCGCATTATCTTCTGTTGCCGTATATAACACCGCAATAGCACAAGGATTTAATGATGGTCACAAGCACAACACCCAACAAGGTTTTGTCGATGAAAGTGTTATTGTAAAAACCGTTGATGATGCATTAAATGCCAATGATGACACTCCAGTTCGTTTAGACGGACAAATTGTAAAACAAATTGGTAAAAAGGATTTCTTATTTAAAGACGCAAGTGGAAAAGAAATTCAAATTGAAGTCAGCAAAAAAGCATGGAATGGTGAAACGATAGCACCTCAAGATAACATTCAAATTATCGGTAAAGTCGATAAAGAATGGAATAAAACAGAAGTGGATGTGAAACAAATCATCAAAAAATAAGTAACAAAATGACCGCACTTTTCTTAAGTGCGGTTAAAAATCCCAAAGGAGAAGAAAATGGAAAACGTACAAACAATGTCAGATCTTATGCAGCAAATTCAACAACGAATTGATTCAATAAAAGCCTCTGCCATGCAGCAACAAACAGAAATGAAACAGTCATTAAATGAATGTATTGAGCAAAGTGAAGCCATTCAAAATCAATTAGTTCAAAGCCAACAGCAATTAACATCACAATTGGAATACGGCACGGCAGTATTAATTGAACTGGAACAAGGGTTACAGCTAGATTTCAGTACAGAAATCGCCGAATTTGAACAGTTGTGTCAAAATGAAACCGCCGATACGACAGAATTAACGCAACGATTGGAACAGCATGTACAGGAAAAAATCACGTTCCAATTAAACGAATTAAAAGCCAAAACAGGTATAGCCTTACAAGAGATTGGTCAGGTGACACTCCATATTAAGCAGTTATTTGGGGCAGAAAAAAGTGCTAAAGTGAAAGGGTTGGCAAAATTAAAACAACGTTTATATAAACGTTTTGGTAAACAGATTATTGCTTCAAAAGAATGCTTGGCAAAACAACTGGAACGCGGAGCCAGTAAATTAAGAGCTTAAAATGTCCGCTATCGTTTATTAAGAAGAAAAGTTAAACCGCACTTAATCTTGAGATGAGATGAAGTGCGGTCATTTTTTTAGTTTTTTTTCGATTGAGACGGTTAAATCTGAGCCAAAAATTCTTCTTCCGTTAGAACGGTAACACCTAATTCCTGTGCTTTTGTGAGCTTAGAACCCGCTGCATCACCAGCAATCACAAAATCTGTTTTTGCTGAAACTGATCCACTCACTTTCGCGCCCATGTCTTGTAATAAGGCTTTAGCTTCATTACGTCCCATTTGAGTTAAGGTTCCGGTTAACACAACCGTTTTGCCTTTAAAGCGGTTTTCTGTTACTTCTTTGGTTTCCACGGTTTCCCAATGTACGCCTTGAGCAATCAAATCATTCACCACCGCGACATTATGTGGTTCGTGCCAAAACGCCAAAATACGATTTGCCACTACTTCGCCCACATCAGGCACTTGCTGTAAGGCTTCTAAATCTGCATTTTGCAAGGCTTCCAAGGTTTTAAAATGATTCGCTAAATTCAATGCCGTTGCTTCACCCACTTCACGAATCCCTAAAGCAAAAATAAAACGTGCTAACGTCGTATTTTTTGCTTTTTCAAGGCTCGCTAATGCGTTTTCGGCTGATTTTGCGCCCATTCTTTCCAAACGGGTTAGCGTGGTTAAATCTAACTTAAATAAATCGGCTGGCGTATGAACTAATTCACGATCCACCAACTGCTCGATTAATTTACCCCCTACCCCATCAATATCCATGGCTTTACGAGAAACGAAATGTTTAAGCGCTTCTTTACGCTGTGCTGCACAGAACAAACCGCCTGTACAACGTGCTACTGCTTCGCCTTCAATACGAACAATGGCCGAATCACATACAGGACAAGTTTTAGGGAAAATGATCGGTCTCGCATCTGCTGGGCGACGGTCGTGTAATACGCCGATAATTTGTGGGATCACATCCCCCGCACGACGAATAACCACCGTATCGCCAATCGCAATGTCCAAGCGTTCAATTTCATCGCCATTATGCAATGTGGCGTTACTCACCGTGACACCAGCCACAAATACCGGTTCTAATTTGGCTACTGGAGTAATTGCCCCCGTTCTGCCTACTTGGAATTCCACATCATTTAGGCGAGTTAATTCTTCTTGTGCAGGAAATTTATAAGCAATCGCCCAACGTGGCGCTTTGGAAATAAAACCTAATTTCTCTTGTAACGCAATATCATTGATTTTCAGTACGGTACCATCAATATCGTAGCCAAGAGAACTGCGTTTATTTTGAATATCACGATAAAAATCCAACACTTCATCGGTACCATTACATAAACGGATTTCTGGGTTTACCGGAATCCCAATAGACTTCAGCCATTGCAAACGATCATAATGCGTATTCGGCAAATCTACCCCTTCCGCAATACCAATACCATAAGCATTCAATACCAATGGACGCTTACTCGTAATTTTCGGATCAAGCTGGCGCAACGATCCCGCTGCTGCATTACGTGGGTTAGCAAAAGTTTTCTCACCTTTCTCTAGAGCCTGTTGATTTAAACGCTCAAAGCCTGCGTGTGGCATAAATACTTCACCACGCACTTCTAAACGTGCAGGCGGATTGTCCATTAAAAGCTGCAAGGGAATATTTCGAATCGTGCGAATATTGGCAGTAATATCTTCCCCTGTCGTCCCATCACCACGGGTCGCGGCTTGAGTCAGCACACCATTCACATACAAAATACTCACCGCTAAACCATCTAATTTCGGTTCACAACAAAAAGTAAGCGGGTCAGGCAAACGAATAAGCCGATCTTCAATACGTTTTACGAATGCATAAAATTCCTCATCTGAAAACGCATTATCCAAAGAGAGCATCGGAATTTCATGACGAATTTGTGCAAAGCCTGAAAGCGGTTTGGCGCCCACTCGTTGAGTAGGTGAATCTGCCGTAATGAGTTCTGGATGTGCTGCTTCTAAGGCTTTAAGTTGATGAAATAAACGGTCATATTCCGCATCAGGAATCGTTGGATTATCCAACACGTGATATTCATATTCATAACGACGAAGATCCTGACGTAATGTATCAATTTGTTGCTGAAGGCTCATAATGTTCTCTAACGGTTTACTCATTGAATTAAAATGGGCGAACCATCGGCTCGCCCAAAGTGCGGTTATTTTTTCGTGCGTTTTATGCGATGCGAGATAAATAATCTTGCTCAGCTACATCATCAAAAATCTCTTGCTGATCAGTCAATACCACGCCACCTAAATCTTCTGCGATGGTTTTCGCTGCGCGAATCATCATACGTAAGTTCGCCAAATTATTACCTGGTGATGGTAGCTGCATAAAGAGTACTACGCCCATAGTTGAAAACTCGGCCATATTGTAATAATCAAACGTACCTGGCTGCTCAATATTTGCCACACTAAATAACACCGGACTTGCCACACTTAAATCAAAGTGGCGGTGATACATTTGACGCTCACCAAAAATGAATCCCAAATTTTCTAACGATTGAGATAATTGTGGACCATAGAATTCACGATTTTGATTTGAAATGACATAAAGTTGAACAAAGCCTGTGGTTTGTTTTGGTTTTTCCACTTCGACTGGTTCGTGATAGTTAAAATGCACGTTCTCATGAGTAGGTTCTTGAGTTGGATTTAATGACATCTCGGCTAACTGCTCACGCAATTCAGGCGAAGAAGAATTCACACCATCAAAATCATTACTTTGTGCTTCTAACTCTTCAATTGTCATTTCTGCCACACGTGGTTTCGGTTGTACATTCGTTTCAGGATAAACCACAGGTTCAGGTTGTGGAGCTGGCGTAGGAGCAGGTTGCGCCGTGTTCATCTCATAAACTGGCTGATTTGGTAAGGAGATTTTAATATCGTCCACGCTTTTTTCTATTTGACGCGCATCCACTTGAGCACATTGCTCATCAAAATTAAATTGCTGTTGGTTTGCCGCCTGCGGTGCTACTTTAGGTTGAACATGCTGTTGTACAGGCTGTGCCGCTTGAGCACGATGTGTTAAACGAATATCCGCATTAGGATCAGCAGCTTGCGAAAAAGGATTGACCTCACCGTTTTTAGAAGTGCGGTTAAATGTGTTCGCGCTTTTAAAATATTTTGATTTCTCACGGCGATTTGACCATAATCCGTGTACCACTAAGGCAATTAAAGCGATTACCCCTAAAATAATCAAAATGGTATTTAAATCCATTCTTGTTGCTCCTTAACGCAATGATTTTTGCTAATCCTATCACATTTCCACAGGTGAAAAAATAGGAAAGCAAACAAGATATTAAAAGGGATGAGATGGAATTTTTCTCAAAAAATATTGTCTTTCTGTGACATTTTGTATTTTTACTTTTCAATTTAAAGGAACAATGATGATCGATCAAAATGAAATAAAATCTGCTTTCAATCATTTCGTGATGGGGTGGCATTTCATTACGCAAAAAGGCCTCCGTCGTTTTGTGATTATGCCAATTTTACTTAACGTCGTTCTGCTTACAGGCTTATTCTGGCTATTTGTCTCACAAATCTCCACGATGATTGACTGGGTGATGAGCTTTATTCCAGATTGGCTAAGCTTTTTAAGCGTGATTTTGCTTGTGTTGTCTATTGGCTCAATTCTCTTATTTTTCTATTTTGCCTTTACAACGCTTTCAGGCTTTATTGCCGCGCCGTTTAATGGATTATTAGCAGAAAAAGTCGAAAAAATGCTAACTGGTGAAGCAGTTAATGATGATGGTTTTGCCGAAATTATGAAAGATGTGCCACGTATGCTAAATCGTGAATGGCAAAAACTATGGTACAGCTTACCGAAATTTGTGGGCTTGTTCTTATTGAGTTTTATCCCTGTTATCGGACAAACCATTATTCCTGTGCTGACATTCTTATTTACCTGTTGGATGATGGCAATTCAATATTGTGACTATCCGTTTGATAACCACAAGATTTCCTTTGGCATCATGAAAAATGCATTAGGCGAAAGACGCACAGAAAGCCTGACATTCGGAGCATTAATCACCCTTTGTACCGCATTACCGATTGTGAATTTAGTCGTTATTCCCGTTGCAGTCTGTGGTGCGACCGTAATGTGGGTGGAAAATTATCGCTCACAATTAAAATTTGATATGAATTTTGACCGCACTTCAGGTTCAACACAAATTGTGACACGCTCCACAAGTACGGAAATTAAGCCTTCGGGAAATAGCATCGTGAATAAATAGCATTTAGTTATAAAATATAGCTATTAACTATTTTTTTTATATAAGAACCGGTGTTATAACTACTGCATCAACTCATTCCCAAATATAAAAGGACAGTAAAATGACAATTTATGCAGATAACTCATACTCAATCGGTAATACGCCATTAGTTCGTTTAAAACACTTCGGACACAATGGCAACGTTGTCGTAAAAATTGAAGGTCGCAACCCAAGCTTTAGCGTGAAATGCCGTATTGGTGCCAATATGATTTGGCAAGCAGAAAAAGATGGCATTTTAACGGCAGGTAAAGAAATTGTAGATGCAACCAGCGGTAACACCGGTATTGCTTTAGCTTATGTAGCTGCTGCACGTGGTTATAAAATCACCTTAACCATGCCTGAAACCATGAGTCTTGAACGCAAACGTTTATTACGTGGTTTGGGCGTCAATCTTGTGCTCACTGAAGGCTCAAAAGGGATGAAAGGTGCGATCGCTAAAGCAGAAGAAATTGTGGCGTCTAATCCAAATCATTATGTGATGCTAAAACAATTTGAAAACCCAGCTAACCCTGACATTCACCGTCAAACTACTGGTGAAGAAATTTGGAAAGATACGGAAGGTAAAGTCGATGTTGTGGTTGCTGGTGTGGGTACTGGTGGTACAATTACCGGTATTTCTCGTGCGATCAAATTAGATCACGGTAAAAAAATTACCTCTGTGGCGGTTGAGCCAACAGAATCACCCGTTATTACCCAAACCCTTGCAGGTCAAGAAGTAAAACCGGGTCCACACAAAATTCAAGGTATCGGTGCGGGCTTCATTCCGAAAAACTTAGATTTATCATTAATTGATCGCGTGGAAACTGTAGATAGCGATACTGCAATTGCGACTGCTCGTCGCTTAATGGCTGAAGAAGGGATTCTTGCGGGCATTTCTTCTGGTGCTGCAGTGGCAGCGGCTGACCGCTTAGCAAAACTACCAGAATTCCAAGATAAATTAATCGTCGCGATCTTACCTTCTGCCTCTGAACGTTATTTAAGTACGGCATTATTCGAAGGTATTGAAGCTTAATCTATTAATTTCATTCTATCTAAGGTCTGTTTTTACAGACCTTTTTTGTTTATTAATTAAACAATTTTTATTTAATATAACTAAAGGAAATAATTCATAAATAAATAATACTTTTCTTTTCTTTTTCGCTTCTTATAATTCATTTCACTTTCGTTATTTATCTAAAAAAGGAATACTTATGAAAAAATCATTTTTTAGCACCGCACTTTTAGCCGCTGGATTAGCTCTTTCTACTTTTGCCAACGCAGGTGAAATTGCTGATCGCGTTGAACAAACTAAAACCTTATTAGTCGGTACTGAGGGAACTTACGCACCATTCACTTTCCACGACAAAGATGGCAAGTTAACCGGTTTCGATGTGGAAATTATCGAAAAAGTTGCGCAAAAATTAGGTTGGAAAGTTGAATTTAAAGAAACCGCTTGGGATGGCATGTATGCAGGTTTAAATGCAAAACGCTTTGATGTTATTGCGAACCAAACCAATCCAAGCCCAGAACGTTTAAAAAAATATGATTACAGTGCACCTTATAACTACTCTGCTGGCGTAATCGTGACTAAAGCCGATAACGATAGCATTAAATCATTCCCTGATTTAAAAGGTAAAAAATCTGCACAATCTGCAACCAGTAACTGGAGCAAAGATGCACGTGATAATGGTGCAATTATTGTGACCGTTGATAGCTTGGCGCAAAACCTTGAAGCGGTAAAACAAGGTCGTGTTGATGCAACAGTAAACGATAAATTAGCAGTATTAGATTACTTCAAAAAACAACCTAATGCAGGCTTAAAAATTGCTGTAGAAAGTGATAAAAAAATCCCGACCGGTTTTGCTTTCTTGAAAGGTGAAGAACCGCTTATTGCAAAAGTGAACCAAGCACTTGAAGAACTACGCAAAGACGGAACTTTAAAACAACTTTCAATCAAATGGTTTGGCGATGACATTACTCAATAATTGGTTAGCAAGCCTTCCATTTATGACCACAGAACGAGCTGATTATGTAATCAGCTCGTTTTGGCCTATGATGGAAGGGGCAATTTTATATACGATTCCCCTGGCGGTCATTTCCTTCTTTTGCGGTTTATTCATTGCGGTTATCGTGGCTGTGATTTGCACACTACCGCATCCCAATTTAATGACCAAAATTCTGCAGGGCATTTGCCGCACTTATATTTCAATTATTCGTGGCACGCCAATGTTGGTGCAGATCTTCATTATTTTCTACGGTTTACCTGAAGTTGGCATCAAACTTGAGCCTTTCCCAACTGCAATTATTGCATTCTCCATTAATATTGGTGCTTATGCAGCAGAAACAGTGAGAGCCTCTATTCTTGCTATTCCTAAAGGTCAATGGGAAGCCTCTTATGCGATAGGCATGAATTACACACAAGCTTTCGTGCGTACCATTATGCCGCAAGCTTTACGTATTTCCGTCCCTTCGCTATCAAACACATTCATTAGCACGGTGAAAGATACTTCTCTTGCTTCACTCGTTTGGATCGCTGAATTATTCCGTGTGGCGCAAAACATCACGGCTGAAAACTATGAGTTTATTTTAATTTATAGTGAAGCGGCTCTCATTTATTGGGTATTCTGTTTTGTGCTGTCGATGGGGCAAACCCGTTTAGAAAAACGCCTTTCTCGCCATTTATAAGGACTGGTTATGTTAAAAGTCACGAATATTCAGAAAAGTTTTAATGGCCACCATGTATTAAAAGGCATTGATTTTGAAATTAATAAAGGTGAAGTTGTTGCCATTCTAGGTCCGTCAGGTTCAGGCAAAACGACCTTTTTACGCTGTTTAAATTTACTCGAACGCCCGGAAAAAGGGGTATTAGCATTTACTGATGGAAGCTTAACTATTGATTTCGGCAAAAAGATCAGTAAATCCGATGAACTAAAATTGCGTCGACGTTCCTCAATGGTGTTCCAACAATACAATCTATTTCCCCATCGCACTGCACTCGAAAATGTGATGGAGGGCATGGTGGTTGTGCAACAACAACCAAAAGAGACTGCACGTGAAAAAGCATTGGCATTATTGGAAAAAGTTGGTTTAAAAGCAAAAGCGGATTTATATCCCTCTCAACTGTCTGGTGGTCAACAGCAACGTGTCGGGATCGCCCGAGCTTTAGCAGTTAAACCCGATATTATCTTGTTAGATGAGCCCACTTCTGCTCTCGACCCAGAACTTGTTGGTGAAGTATTGCAGGCACTCAAAATGCTCGCACAAGAAGGTTGGACAATGATTATCGTCACCCATGAATTGAATTTTGCCAAAGATGTGGCAGATCGCGTGATTCTCATGGAAAATGGTCAGGTCGTTGAACAAAATACCGCGGCTGAATTCTTCAGTCATCCACAGCAAGAGCGCACCAAACAATTCTTATTGCAAGCTAAAATGCCAATGGAATTCGAAGATTATTGTATTTAATCAAACCTCTAAATATAAAAAGAGCGGTCAAAAAACATCAGGAATTTTGACCGCTCTTTCTATTTGAATAAATTACATAATGGCATTATAGAATACTGCAGCTAAAGCCGCACCAATGAATGGCCCCACAACCGGCACCCAACTGTATCCCCAGTCAGCTTTAGTTTTTAATGTACCACCAAGGAAGAGACCTAAGGTTAAACGTGGACCAAGATCTCGAGCTGGGTTAATCGCATAACCGGTTGTGCCACCTAAGCTCAAACCAATTGCCCAAACTAGAATAGCTACAGGTAATGCCCCGATAGAGCCTAAACCAATTGGCGTGCTCTCTGCCGTGCCAGGTAAAGTGATGTTTGCCCCTGCAAGATAGAAAATTACGAAGACAAGTACGAAGGTGCCAACGATTTCGTTCACTAAGTTGATTGGATAGTTACGAATTGCTGGTTCAGTACAGAAACAAGCGCGTTTTAAGCCCTCTTCTTCGGTCGCTGCAAAGTGATCTTTATACATAATGTAAACCAACAACGCACCTACCATGCCGCCCACTACTTGTGCCGCGATGTAGCCTGGTACCAATTCCCAAGCAAATGCGCCTTTCATTGCCACACCAAGTGTTACCGCAGGATTTAAGTGTGCCCCACTGTAAGGACCTGTCACAACAACGGCCACATACACCGCAAATGCCCACGCGGTAGTAATCACAATCCAACCAGAACTTTGCCCTTTCGTTTTATTTAAACATACGTTGGCTACCACACCGTTACCTAACAGGATTAAAAGTGCTGTGCCAAAAAATTCTGCAAAATAGGCATTCATAAGAGAATCTCCAAATAATGATTAACTTAATGATTTCATTGAAGAAATCTTGCTTTGCAATTATGTTCGTTGTTTGATCAAATATTGAGATACTCAAAGTGAGTGGTTTCATTATCTAGTTTTAACCAATTAATTCAATAGATGAAACCGATCTATTTTCTAATATGCGACAAAGATCACATTATTTTGTGCGTTAACGCAATCGTTTACATATTTTAATAAAAAAATCTGTGATACTTATCACAAAACCAAACATTGCTTATTCCAATTAGGTTCGAATTCAATTAAGTTAGGCTCGCAATTTGTTCGTTTAAGCTCAAAATTTCTTCATTCATTTAATCAATGAGAGTGCTAAGCACTCTAAGGAATAGAACCATGACAGACAAAAAATACATCATCGCTTTGGACCAAGGTACCACAAGCTCTCGTGCAGTATTATTAGATCACAATGCGAATGTTGTCGAAATCGCCCAACGTGAATTTACACAAATTTATCCACGCGCAGGCTGGGTGGAACATAATCCAATGGAAATTTGGGCTACACAAAGTTCAACATTAAACGAAGTCGTTGCAAAAGCAGGCATTACCTCTGACGAAATCGCGGCAATTGGTATTACTAACCAACGTGAAACCACCATTGTGTGGGAAAAAGCAACTGGCACACCGGTTTATAATGCAATTGTGTGGCAATGCCGTCGTACCGCAGATATTACGGACAAACTTAAAGCAGATGGTCATGAAGAATATATCCGCAACACCACAGGTTTAGTGGTGGACCCATACTTCTCCGGTACAAAAGTGAAATGGATTTTGGACAATGTAGAAGGCGCGCGCGAAAAAGCGGAACGTGGCGAGCTTTTATTCGGTACCGTAGATACCTGGCTTGTATGGAAATTAACCCAAGGTCGTGTACATGTGACTGACTACACCAACGCATCCCGTACCATGTTATTTAACATCCATACGAAAAAATGGGATGACAAAATGTTGGAATTATTAAATATTCCACGCTCTATGTTGCCTGAAGTGCGTAATTCTTCCGAAGTGTATGGCCAAACCAACATCGGGGGTAAAGGCGGCGTGCGTATTCCTGTTGCAGGTATCGCAGGTGACCAACAAGCGGCACTTTACGGCCATCTTTGCACACGCGCAGGTCAAGCGAAAAATACCTATGGTACAGGCTGCTTTATGTTACTTCACACTGGTGATAAAGCCATTACCTCTAAAAATGGCCTATTAACCACCATCGCGTGTAACGCCAAAGGTGAACCTGAATACGCGCTTGAAGGTTCGGTATTTATCGCTGGTGCTTCAATCCAATGGTTACGTGATGAACTCAAAATCGTACATGACAGCCACGACTCCGAATACTTTGCACAAAAAGTTCCTGACAGCAACGGGGTATATGTCGTACCAGCCTTCACCGGTTTAGGCGCACCATATTGGGATCCGTATGCACGAGGTGCAATTTTCGGTCTTTCTCGTGGTTCTAACCGTAACCATATTGTACGCGCAACCCTTGAATCTATCGCTTACCAAACCCGTGATGTGTTAGAAGCAATGCAATCTGACTCAGGTCAACGCTTACAATATTTACGTGTTGATGGTGGCGCAACCAACAATAACTTCTTAATGCAATTCCAAGCAGATATTTTAGATGTGAACGTAGAACGTCCAGTGGTGAAAGAAGTGACGGCACTTGGTGCAGCTTACCTTGCAGGTCTTGCCGTTGGTTTCTGGAAAGATTTAGATGAGCTTCACGACAAAGCACGTGTAGAACGTACTTTTACTCCAGATAATGACGAAGAAAAACGTGAACGTCGTTATAAAGGTTGGAAAAAAGCGGTGAAACGCTCATTAGAGTGGGCAAAAGAAGACGCGGAATAATTCTTCCTTCTAATAATAAGTGCGGTCAAAATCACTTGTGTTTTTGACCGCACTTTTATTTTGAGGAAATATATTACCGATAAATACTCGTACAATACGTCAGGGCTTGTCTTATGGCTTTCCCTAATTCTTCATCCGAAATACTCTTATCATATTTAAATTCTAATGGTGAATTGTCAGGAAGTGAAATTCCTGAGTACCCACCAAGAGAATCCTGGTGAAGTGGCGCTATAATTATAAAACTAGCGTCCTGTTCTAAAGATAAAAAAGACATATCCTTATAGATAGATTTTTTATTTTTGTATCCATAGCGTTTTTTCATCTCTTCCTCAAGTCTTTTTTGCAACCCTTTCATTTTTTCAGAATTAAAGATAGCCTGAAACTCTTCGAACGAAATTTCTTTACTTTCATTAAGCTTTTCTTTAATTAACCTTCCTAGATCTAAATCAGAAATATCAACTTCATTAAAAATAAAATCTTGATCTGGATCTGTTATCGCAATCATTCCTCTAATAAAAGAGGTAACCAATAAGAAATCTTTATTAATTCTGACAAAAGCAGCTTTAGGTTTAGTCATATTAATTTACCTTAGTAACAATAATATTAGTTCCTTTAGATCTAGTATACATTAAACAATTACCTAATTTACCACTTTGACTTGTTATGCTATCTATAGTGATATTTCTACAGAAAAGTGAATGTGGAATTATAAGGTTTACTTAGAATAATCATCTTTGGAAACAAAAGCGCGGTCAAAATCGCTTGTGTTTTTGACCGCACCATATGCCTAGTCTACATTCTATTAAGAAGCCTCACTCAACACAGAGTAAACCTTATTAATTATTAGGCTTAACTCATCACTCTTAACACAAGACACCTTAACTCCCCAAAATCGTTCATCAAAGAAACCAACACTCTGACTTGATCTTGTATTAGAAAGCAACAATCTATCCTCAATATAATCTAAGTCATAACTTCTATTCTTATTAAAAACAACTATTATTTTAGATAAACCGCTAGAACTATTTATTACAAAAGGATAAAACCCTTTGTTTACATACTCCATGTAGTCTATCTCCCATAAATATGGGTTTACCACTTCACTCTGTTTAACTAGATTCAATTTTTCTAAAAAAATATCTTCATTATCTATAAACTCTTGATAATCAATTTTATTGTCTTTTATTAATTCCTCAATAGCATATATATACCCAAATCCCTTTGCCATTAAATTAATCATTAAATCCCTATCATCCAAATAAAATAACTCATCATTTATATTGGAGAAGATCTCCAATTTAGGATTAAAATAATCAATAAGATAACTTGCTTTATTATAAGCCAATTGAGTTGGGTAAATATTCATATCAATACACAGATTTACTGAAAAATTATCTGTATCTAAAATCTTATCTATTTGAATAGCAAAGCTATTAAAATTCCCTTTACTATCATATATCCCTGGATTTCCGATAATCATCTTCTCTCACCTAATATAGGATTCACTCTAATCGTTCGTATATTTATTTCTATCCTTAAAAGGATTTCATCATATACATACGCCTATCTTGCTTAAATATCAACCGCACTTTTATTTTATCTATTAACTATACTGCTGCCGATACTTTTCTAAATTATCTTGAAAATGCTGAATATAGTATTCGATATCTTTTTCTCGGTAACCAAGAATTCGGCCGATTTCACGTTCCACTTTTGGATCAAAACCATTCACCGTGCTTGCAGGAAGTAGTACTTCCATTTGTTCAGCGAGTGCAAGAGATTGGGGTAAATAGACAATAAAATCGGTTAAGCAAACATCATTAATATGACGTTGCACTGTTTTTGAATGAAGCATTCCTTGCTCAAGATAAGGGAGAAAGGCGTCAGGAATACCGAGCTCCTGATTGAATAATGCCACTTGCTTTTCGCCCCTTAACATTAATTCCAGCTCCTTGCCTTCATGCGGCCCAAGAATACCTTTTTCCATAAGAATATTCCTTTCGTTGAAATAAAAAAGGGGATTGGATGATTGACCAGATCCCCTTCATTGTACGCCTATTTGGCCACAATGTTCATCTAAATGACGAAATTATTTTTTCCAATTTTTCAACGCATCGGCAAAGGCATTACCCATCGCACTATTTCCTCTAGGATTACGCTCTTGACGAGGTGCATTACTTCTTGGTTTTGCGCTTAAAGTGCGGTCAGATTTGCCGTCATTTTTGACCGCACTTTCATCTAATCGCATCGTCAATGCAATACGTTTACGCGGCACATCCACTTCCAAGACTTTCACTTTTACGATATCGCCCGTTTTCACCACTTGATGTGGATCTTCTACGAATTTATCGCTTAATGATGAAATATGTACTAAACCATCTTGGTGAACACCAATATCCACAAATGCGCCGAAGTTAGTCACATTGGTGACGGTACCTTCTAAAATCATACCTGGTTTTAAATCGGTGATTTCTTCCACACCTTCTGCAAATACAGCAGTTTTAAACTCACCACGCGGATCGCGCCCTGGTTTTTCCAACTCTTTGAAAATATCTTGGACGGTCGGTAAACCAAATTGCTCATTAATAAATTGTTTTGCATCAAGCTGACGTACCACACCGGCATTACCCATTAAATCTTGAATAGATTGCGCGGTGGCTTGCAAGATTTTTTCGACCACAGGGTAAGCTTCTGGGTGAACGCCTGAAGCATCAAGTGGATTTTTACCTTCAGCAATACGCATAAAGCCCGCACATTGCTCAAAGGCTTTTGGCCCTAAACGTGGCACTTTTTTCAATTCGCTACGGCTTTCAAAACGCCCATTTTCATCACGGTATTCCACAATGTTTTGCGCTAAGGTTTTTGTCATACCAGCTACACGAGCGAGCAATGGCGCGGATGCCGTATTCAAATCCACACCTACTGCGTTTACACAGTCTTCCACCACCGCATCGAGTTTACGTGCAAGTTGAGTTTGGTTGACATCGTGTTGATATTGCCCTACACCAATGGCTTTCGGTTCGATTTTCACTAATTCTGCCAATGGATCTTGTAAACGACGTGCAATAGAGACCGCACCACGTAAAGATACATCTAAATTCGGGAATTCATTTGCCGCAAATTCAGAGGCGGAATAAACCGATGCGCCCGCTTCGCTCACCACAACAGTTTGCGGTTTATTTTCTTTAATTTCTTTAATCACTTCTTTCGCAAAACGCTCTGTTTCACGAGAAGCCGTACCGTTACCAATGGCAATTAACTCTACGTTATGTTTGCGGATCAAGCTGAAAATCGCCACTTGCGCTTCTGCTTCACGGCCTGTGTGTGGATAAATGGTGGTGGTATCTAATAATTTACCTGTGTTATCCACCACCGCAACTTTAACCCCCGTACGCAAGCCTGGGTCCAAGCCCATGGTGCTTTTCGCACCAGCGGGTGCCGCCATTAAAAGTGCGGTCAGATTTCGAGCGAAAACATCAATAGCTTCTTCTTCCGCTTTTTCACGTAAACTTGCCATTAATTCCGTTTCTAAATGCAACGACACTTTGATTTTCCATGTCCACGCAATCACTTGCTCGCGCCATTTATCCGCAGGCTGTCCCGTGAAACGGACATCTAAATAATCACGAATAATTTCTTCACAATAACTTTGACGACTTCCCTCTTCTGCATCAGGATCAGCATTTAAGCTTAATTGTAAAATGCCCTCATTACGTCCACGGAACATGGCTAATGCTCGGTGAGAAGGCACATTTTTCAATAATTCTTGGTGATCGAAATAATCTTGGAATTTTGCGCCTTCTGTTTCTTTGCCTTCTATCACTTTAGATACGATAACGGCATTTTTTGCTAAATAATCACGAACTTTCGCTAATAAACCCGCATCTTCAGCAAAACGCTCCATTAAAATATAGCGTGCGCCATCAAGCGCGACTTTGGTGTCTGTTACGCCTTTATCAGCATTTACAAATTCAGCGGCTGCCGTTTCAGGATCATTCTTCGGCTCGTTCCAAAGTAAATCAGCCAATGGTTCAAGACCGGCTTCAATCGCAATTTGCCCTTTGGTGCGACGTTTTGGTTTGTATGGTAAATACAAATCTTCTAATTCAGTTTTACTTTGTGTCGCCTGGATTTTGTCACGTAATTCATCGGTCAATTTCCCTTGCTCTTCAATAGATTTCAAAATGGTTTGACGACGATCTTCTAATTCACGTAAATAAATTAAACGGGTTTCAAAATGACGAAGTTGAGTGTCATCCAAGCCACCTGTTGCTTCTTTACGATAACGGGCGATAAATGGAATGGTATTACCATCATCTAATAATTGAATGGCCGCGAGGATTTGTTGGGGTTGAACGGTTAATTCTGCCGCAATAATTTGGCTAATTTGTTGATTTAACATTGTCATACTTCTTTGTTATTAAAGGATTCAAGAAAAACAGGAATAGAATACTGGTTTTAGACAACAGGCTCAAATATAATTCAAAAAAATTTCTTTTATTTTCATTATGGCAAAATCAAATTACATTACCCGTCAAGGCTGGCTTGCGCTTGACCAAGAACTTAAATTTTTGTGGAAAGAAGAACGCCCTAAAGTTACCCAAGCGGTTTCAGATGCCGCCGCACTTGGTGACCGCAGTGAAAACGCGGAATATATTTACGGTAAACGTCGTTTACGTGAAATTGATCGCCGTGTGCGTTTCCTTTCCAAACGCTTAGAAGTGTTACAAATCGTGGATTACCACCCGAAACAAGAAGGCAAAGTGTTTTTCGGTGCCTGGGTTGAGCTAGAAGATGAAGAAGGTGAAGTGAAGCAATATCGCCTTGTTGGCTGCGATGAATTCGATCCCGCTAAAAACTGGATCTCCATTGATTCTCCCGTCGCACGTGCTTTAATCGGGAAAGGCGTTGATGATGAAATTCATGTTGAGACACCCTCGGGTAAAGTGGTGCTCTATGTGAACCGAATTTGGTATGAAAAATAGCGAAGTAGAAAAACAAAAGAGCGGTCAAAATTGACCGCTCTTTTTTATTCTATCAATCAGATAAATTATGCTTTATCACCAATTAATACAGACTCTAACGCAATTTCAATCATATCATTGAAGGTTAATTGACGTTCTTCTGCAGTAGTTTGTTCGTGTGTACGAATATGGTCTGAAACGGTACAGATACAAAGTGCTTTTGCACCATATTCTGCTGCTACGCCATAGATACCCGCTGCTTCCATTTCTACGCCTAAGATGCCGTATTTTTCCATTACATCAAACATGTCGAAATCTGGCGTGTAGAATAAGTCTGCAGAGAAAAGATTTCCTACGCGAACTTGCTTACCTTTTTCTTTCGCAGCTTGAACCGCTGCTTGTGCCATATCAAAATCAGCAATTGCAGCAAAATCGTTATCTTTGAAACGGATACGGTTTACTTTTGAATCGGTACATGCACCAAGGCCGATGATAACATCACGTACTTTAACGTCCATACGTACGGCACCACAAGAACCAACACGGATGATTTTCTTCACACCGTATTCAGTAATTAATTCTTTCGCATAAATTGAGCAAGATGGGATACCCATACCGTGACCCATAACAGAGATACGACGACCTTTATAAGTACCGGTATAACCCAACATATTGCGAACGTTAGTCACTTCTTTCGCATCTTCTAAGAATGTTTCAGCAATATATTTTGCACGAAGCGGATCGCCTGGCATTAATACAACATCTGCAAATGCGCCTTCAGGAGCGTTAATATGTGGAGTCATTGTTTTTTCCTCTTGTTGATAAATAAAAAATCATTTAAGCAAACGTTTTCGCCTGCTTTAAAGTACAACACCACGAACGATTCGTGGTGTTGAGAGATAAAGTGCGGTCAAAATTCACCACATTTTAATTACATTGCTACGCCGCTTAACTCGATGAATAAACCTGCGATAGTCGCACTCATTAAGTTAGCTAATGTACCTGCGACAACTGCTTTTAACCCTAAGCGAGCCACATCACCACGACGATTTGGTGCCATACCACCAATACCGCCGATTAAGATTGCGATAGAGCTGAAGTTAGCGAAACCACATAATGCGAAAGTAATGATGGCTTTGGTTTTTTCACTTAATACAACTGCTGCATCTGGTTGTAAGTATTTCGCAAATTCTAAGTAACCCACGAATTCATTTACTGCCAATTTAAGCCCGATCATTTGACCTGCAACAGCAGATTCCTCCCAAGATACACCGATTAAGTATGCTAATGGTTTGAATACCCAACCGAAGATTGATTGTAAAGTTAAGTCGTCGTAACCTAACTTGCCACCTACACCGCCTAAAATACCGTTAATTAAAGCAATTAAACCGACGAAAGCGAGTAACATTGCACCAACGTTTAACGCTAATTGCATACCTGCACTCGCACCACCAGCCATGGCTTCAAGCACGTTAGTCGGTTTTTCGCTATCGTCTGTATCAGGTTGTTTATCAGTAAATTGTTCAGTTTGTGGGAATAAAATTTTCGCAAATAACAAACCTGCAGGTGCAGCCATGAAAGATGCGGCAATTAAGTAAGTCAACGGCACGCCCATTCCTGCATAACCCGCCATTACAGAACCCGCGATAGAGGCTGTACCACCCGCCATGATGGCGAACAATTCAGATTGGGTCATATTTTTAATGTAAGGACGAACCACTAACGGTGCTTCTGTTTGACCAACGAAGATGTTCGCTGCAGCAGACATTGATTCTGCTTTTGATGTGCCTAATGCCGCTTGTAATGCACCACCGATCACTTTGATGACGGCTTGCATGATACCTAAGTAATAAAGCACAGAAATTAAACCGGAGAAAAAGACGATGATTGGTAACACTTTCACTGCAAAGATAAAGCCGACATTTGAAGGATCTGCTAATCCACCAAAGACGAAATTAATCCCTTCGTTACCATACGCAATAACATTTGACACTCCATTTGCTGTCGCTTGTAATGCATCACGGCCATACGGCACATACAAAATAAGGGCCGCAAATCCGATTTGGATCGCCAAAGCCCCTAATACAGTACGTAAATTAATCGCCTTACGATTATTTGAAAATAATACGGCAATGATCAGTAATACGACAATGCCTAAAACGCTACCTAAAATACCCATTTTTTTCCCCTAGGTTGGTTAGATAAGTAAGTGAATAAAATTGTCCTATTCTACTTGTTTTTCGGTAAAAAGTCGGAATATTTTTGCTACTTTTCGATATGTTTGCTTATAAAATGGTCACAATTTTGGTCAGACCACAAGATTTCGCATAGTTTTCAAGTGCTTGGGTCTGTTCAACAGTTGGGACATAAGGCATGAGCCCTTCAGCGTCTCGTGCACCTTTTGTGTGCATTCGGATAATTTTCAACACCACATCCGGATAATCCTTCAATAATGACGCGACTTTTTCCACCAACTTTTCTGCATCAAAAAAATTCGCCACATAAACTAACCGCACTTCTTCCACTTTATTTAATGGTAATAATTGCGCTAAATTCTTCAAATTGCGATCTAAATTTTCTTGCTTGATATGTTGATGAGTAGGAATGATGTTTTGAGGGACAATGCCTTGGCGATTTTGTCTATCAAAGCATAAACTTTGCAAGCCAAGCCCTTCTCCTTTCAGGTCAAAGAGAAATTTGTCTGTCACATCAATTAAAGGACAAATTGCTTCAAATTCAAAGAAACCACTGCTATCCAAATAGCAAGTTAGCCCTTCCTTACGTAGTTTTTGAAACAATGGAACGAGCTTTTTATGATGAATGGTAGGCTCCCCACCGGAAACCGTTACTCCACGAATGAAAGGTACCGCATCCATCACTTGCTCATACAAATACTGCAGGCTGACTTGATGAGCGCCTTCTGCATAACGAGGAATGGTTTCTGGATTATGGCAATAAAGGCAGTTTAACTTACAACCTTGTAAGAAAATACTGGTACGATTCCCCTGCCCTTCTACATTAGAAAAAGGAATAATACGATGCAGGGGAACATAAATATCAGAAAGTGCGGTCACAAATAGCGCTGTTTTATAGAGTAAGTTATCACTTACACAAGCTTCATTTGGAAAATCACTAATTCCGCTTGGCAGCAGAATGTGAAAACCGCTTTAAGTACATATCCCTCTTCAACCTGTTGAATTTCAGATTGAATTTGGCAAGGTTCACTTTCTACATCACGTGCTTTTAATGTGAAATATTCCAATGCGCCTTCTGCATCTTGACGAGTCGCGTAAAACTGTTCGATAGGTAAACTACAATCACTGTTATCAAACAATGATTTCATATCGAAAGTATTACAGCCTACACATTCAATTGGTTTTTCAGTTTGAATGGCCATCTTTTTCTCCTTATCTAAAAAAGCCGTGATATAACACGGCTTATTAAGTTTAAAATTATTTTGCAGCAACAAAGCCGACGGCTTCGTACACTTTGTCAAGAGTTTCTTTCGCTCTTGCACGGGCTTTTTCCGCACCTTGACGCAAAATCTCGTCTAAAAGTGCTTCATCGTTACGATATTGATAGAAACGTTCTTGTAAACCCGCAAGTAAGTTTGACACTTCGTCTGCCACCGCTGTTTTTAAGTGTCCGTACATTTTGCCTTCAAATTCTTTTTCAAGTTCTGCTACAGATTTATCGGTTACTGCAGAAAGAATATCCAATAAGTTAGACACGCCCGCTTTATTTTGCACATCATAACGTACAACAGGTGGTTCATCAGAGTCTGTTACCGCACGTTTGATTTTTTTCGCCACCGATTTTGGATCTTCAAGCAAAGTCACCACGTTATTACGGTTATCATCGGACTTAGACATTTTTTTATCAGGGTCTTGCAAAGACATAATGCGCGCGCCCGCTTTACCTAAGAAGATTTCAGGGATCGTGAAAATATCACCGTAAAGGGCATTAAAACGAGCGGCAATATCACGGGTGATTTCTAAATGTTGTTTTTGATCATCCCCTACCGGTACGCTTTTTGCTTGGTAAAGTAAGATATCTGCCGCCATTAAAACCGGATAATCAAATAAACCTACGTTAATATTTTCGGCATAACGTGCTGATTTATCTTTAAATTGAGTCATACGGCTCATTTCACCAAAATAGGTGTAGCAGTTTAATACCCAGCTTAGTTGAGTATGCTCTGGTACATGAGATTGCACGAAGATTGTGCTTTTATTCGGATCAATGCCACAAGCCAAGTAAAGGGCGAGCACATCAAGGGTGGCTTTGCGAAGTGCTACAGGATCTTGACGTACAGTGATGGCATGTAAATCCACCACACAGAAAATACACTCATAATCTTCTTGCATTTTCACCCAGTTGCGAAGTGCACCTAAATAATTTCCGATAGTTAATTCGCCGGAAGGCTGCACGCCACTGAATACAATTGGTTTTGTCATTGGTTATCCTTTCATTCTGTAAACTGAATTGGCGCTATGATAACAAAAGATAGGGCGTTTTTTAATGATTGAGTTCAAAACAATGTGTAAAAATGCTATATTACGCCCAAAATTTCTACAGCTTACAATCTATAGTCCCAATGAAAAATTATAATGATATGGCTCTGGCACTTGCCGGTGTTTGTCAATCTGTCTTATTAATCAGTCAATTAGCACAAAAAGGCGAAGTTGATCATCAAGATGCATTCCAAACAACCATTCATTCTCTTCTCATCACTCAACCTGAAGATACATTAGCCGTATTTGGTGGTGATGTTCAACATCTTAAAGTGGGATTAAACACACTTATCGAGCAACTCACTCAATTAAACGACAAAAATTTGTTGAATTATTGGGGCAGCTTGTTAGCGTTAGAGAGTAAATTAAACAAACAACCTGAAATCAAACAGGAACTTGGCCGCCGAATTGCTCGTTTACCAGAACAACTTTCTTATCACAACAATCAATTTGATGATGAGATGTTTTCAATCATGGCAAACATTTATGTCGATACAATTAGTCCTTTAGGCAAACGCATTCATATTATTGGTTCGGCATATCATTTACAGCAACAAAATGTACAAGACAAAATTCGTGCGTGTTTGCTTGCTGGCATTCGTTCTGCTGTTTTGTGGCGTCAAGTAGGTGGCAGCAAATGGCAACTGTTATTTCATCGTAAAAAATTAGTGCAAGCGGCACGACAACTCTACTCAACTTTAAATTAATCCTTGGAGAACTCTTATGCAACTTTCCGCATTAACCGCTCTTTCCCCGATTGACGGTCGTTATCAAGATAAAGCCACTGCATTGCGTGGTATTTTTAGTGAATTTGGCTTGCTCAAATTCCGTGTCACCGTGGAAGTACGTTGGTTACAAAAATTGGCGGCGACCGCTGAAATCCAAGAAGTTTCTTCTTTGTCTAAAGAAGCAAACGATTACCTTAATAAAATTGTGGAAGAATTCAGTCTTCAAGATGCTGAACGTATCAAAGAAATTGAGCGCACCACGAATCATGACGTCAAAGCGGTTGAATATTTCTTAAAAGAAAAAAGTGAAGTTTTACCAGAATTAGCGAAAGTCTCTGAATTTATTCACTTTGCTTGTACCTCTGAAGACATTAACAACCTTTCTCACGCCTTAATGTTAAAAACGGCGCGTGAAGAAGTGATCTTACCGGAATGGCAAAAACTGATTGATGAAATCGCCCGTTTAGCGAACGAATATAAAACCATTCCGTTACTTTCTCGTACACACGGCCAACCAGCCTCACCAAGTACTGTGGGTAAAGAAATGGCGAACGTGGTTTACCGCTTAAAACGCCAATTCAAACAACTCCAACAAAATGAAATCTTAGGTAAAATTAATGGTGCTGTGGGTAACTACAATGCACATTTATCTGCCTATCCAAATATCAACTGGCACAAATTTAGCGAAGAGTTTGTCACCTCATTAGGTTTAGATTGGAACCCATACACCACGCAAATTGAACCACATGATTACATTGCTGAATACTTTGATGCCGTGGTACGTTTTAATACCATCATCATCGACTTCGACCGTGACTTATGGGGATACATTGCGTTAAATCACTTTAAACAGCGTACTATTGCGGGTGAAATTGGTTCATCTACCATGCCGCATAAAGTGAATCCAATTGACTTCGAAAACTCAGAAGGTAACTTAGGTTTAGCCAATGCTGTAATGACTCACCTTGGTCAAAAATTACCAATTTCTCGCTGGCAGCGTGACTTAACCGACTCTACTGTATTACGTAACTTAGGTGTGGGTTTAGGTTATTGTTTAATTGCGTATGCTTCAACCCGTAAAGGTATTAGCAAATTAGAAGTGAACGAACAACACCTCCGTGATGAACTCAACCAAAACTGGGAAGTTTTAGCTGAGCCAATTCAAACGGTGATGCGCCGCTATGGTATTGAAAAACCATACGAAAAATTAAAAGAGCTTACGCGTGGTAAACGCGTTGATGAAAAAGCAATGCGTGAATTCATCGAAAAATTGGATATTCCTGCCGATGAAAAAGCGCGTTTACAACAACTCACACCTGCCACCTATATCGGTGCAGCCATTGAGTTAGTAGAAAAACTTTAAGAAAAACAAAAGGGCGTTTTATCGCGCCCTTAAAAAATTAAAGAGCGGTCAGAAACACCAGAGATTTTCGGTATTATGTAGCAGTTGCACAAAGTCCGAAAATTGACTAATTTACCGCGTAAATTTAAATGCCTTTCCGAATGAAAATCGTGAAAGGCATTTCTTTCACCTCAAATTCTAACTTCAATCTAGCAATTTTTCACATCAATTTTCCATTTTTCCAAATTCAAGGCGTAGCTAATCCTCTCAACCTTTATTCAGGTAAGTTATTTCTTTCTATATAATTCTATCCAAGTCTATTAGCGTCTATACGATTCTATGCTGCCATCAGAATTTCATCGTATGCAGTTTGTTCTTCAAGTCGCTTAAAGTATTGTGATGAAATTTCGTTAGGTGCAAAGGCTTTCATACCGAGAAGCTCACCTTCGCGATGATTACCCTGCCAATAGCCAACCCATTCTTTGAATGGCAGAACCCATAAACAACGTTTGAGGACATCTTCAAAAAGTTTCCCGTTAGATTCTCGGCGGTTATCTGAAAAGAATGCGGCTTGATTAGCATAGTGCAAGGCATATTTATTATCGACTTTATGATGTGTGCCACGCATTAAATCACGCATTCTGGCATTAAAAGATTCCGCAAGGTTATTATTTACACCTTTCGCACTATAAGCCTCTTGATGATTCACCGACCAACGGGTGTAATGAAAATCAAGACTTTTATAAGCAGGGTTTTCGTCACACATAATATCACTGCCTGCTTTGACAAAGCGTTGATTTAATGCAAAAACAGTATCCGCATTTTCGGTATAATCCATTGCAACAATGGTACGATTTGCTCCAGATATATTACTATCATTTGCAGCACGTTGTGTAATAGCAAATAGACAACGTTTAGTCGTTCTAAATTTAGGATATTTGCGACCTTTATCATCAGCTTTCTGACGTTGTTTATGATTATTTGTACGAAAATTAGTTGGGCGCAGGGTAAAGTTGATCCACATTCCATCTTCGTGAATTTCGCCTGACAATGAACTCAAATCGCGCGTTTTAAATAAAGCTTCGCGAACTTTCCCACAAAGTACAAATGCCGTTTTGTAGTTCAAATTAAGATGACGACTAACATCAATCGCACTAATGCCTTTTGAGCTATTTACCATCATTAAAATGACAGCAAGAATATCGACTAAATCAACTTTATGAAAGGCAAAGGCTGTATTTGTCGTAATATAAAAATGGCGTTTGCAATGTTTGCAGCACCAACGTTTACGGGAAGCAAGGAAATAGGCTTCGTGGCGAATACCGCAATGCGGACAGCATACATCACGAACATTATCAGGGTTTCCCCAACGGTGAGCTTTTAAAAGGTGAAAAGCATTTTCTTCTGTAAGGCGTAAAATATCTTTTAAATTGATGTTTTTTGATTTGCTTGAAAGTAAATAATGTTGAGCCATTGCGAATTTCCTTGTGTAGTACAAGGCATCCGAGATTTGCTAAACACCAGACACAAAAAAATCGCCCACTTGGAAATTCAAGTCGGCTCAAAGCGTTTATGCCTCGAATACCGTACTGTCACAAGAAAATTTGTGAACTAAGCGCCTAGATAAACTCATTGCAGCATTCGCCCATAATGTGCAAGATGCTCAATTTTTGCGGTTTATCTATCTTCCCCATTTTAAGGGAAGCTAAAGGCAAAATAATTGTTTCGTTGGCAAATTGTAGTCATTCTCGGAGGGAGTTTTTCCCTAAAGAATGAGATTTGAATGTAATCCTAAATTACGGATTCGTCAAGTAAAACAATTCCTTTGAGGGGGATATCTTATTTTACTACCCACCTTTTTGTATTTTAAATTAACTACTTAGTTAATATGTTTTCAATTTAGCTTATAATGTCATGAAACTTCAATTTTTTTCATAGCAAGATAAGCAATCATTATGATAATAAGACATATTACTTACCATATCTTACATAAAGAACAAAATGGTGAAGCTGAGTTAGAGCTTAACCCTAGTCCACTTACCCCAAGTGAAGCTCATCATAATTTCTTAGAAACATTAACAAAAGCATATAGAGTTCGGGCAGGTAAAGGGTTTGGTTCATTTGATAGTGATGAAGACAATTTCCCAATGCCTAGATTCTTAAATGATTATTTGGGAGATGATGACTTTCAACGCTTAACAGTAAGAATGATGAATACTCTTCTCGTAAAGATTCAAAGCCAATCTTTTGCAACAGGTGGAAAAGTATTTATCGCGCATTATGAAAACCAAGACAGCAATTACCTATTAATTGCCATTTTAGCTGACCGTGTTGGTTTCTCTGCTCAAAACTGGGAAATGTTAGAAAACGAAATGCTGGATATTGAGCATCTCAAATACGCTGGACGTATTGATTTAACAGCTTGGCAAGCAAATGAAACTCGTTATATTAGCTTCCTTAAAGGACAAGGTGATGTATCTGTTTACTTTAAAGAATTTTTATCTTGTAACGATGCTCTTGTCGCACGAGAAGAAACTAAAAAATTGGTAGTCTTGCTTGAAGAATTTACTCGTGAACAAGGTTATGAGTTAGAGCAAAAAACAGCATTCTTTAACGACGTGAAATCTTATTTAACAGATATTAGCAATAATGGCGGATCATTTAATACTGAGGAGTTTACTAATCGAGTTTATCCGGGCGACCCTCAGTTATTACAAGAAAAACTAAGCAATATGGAGACAGGTGTACAAGATGGTTTCACTCCAGATAAGACCGCACTTAAACGATTAATTACTTTTGTTGGGAAAACAAAGAATTGGCGTTTATCCTTTGATCGAACAGCAATTTCAGAAGGACAAATTTCTACAGATAATGGTAAAATTATTGTTAACAATCCAACTTTAGAATTATTAGATGCATTTGAATAATGAGCATTACTTTTTCCGATCTTATACAAATTTATCGTGAATCTGAACCGTTAATCGGTTCGGAGAAGCGTCTTTTTTGTATTCAAACGGAACAGCAATTAAATATACTCAATCAGCTATTATCCGATGACAATTATGAAAATACAGTGTTGGAATCTGAAAATACGCTTGAGCTTGGGGCAAAAGTTAATCTCATTTTTGGCACGCCTAAACCCCAATTTGGGCGTTTCTTCAATAAGCTAGATGATTTTATAAAAGGTGATATAACTCAATTCAATAACGATGCATTATCCAACGCTCCTTACTTTATAAAATCTGAAAATCTTGCTTCATTCGATGAGAATGTCCCTATTTTAAAGTCTTATCAAGTAGTCAGAGATTTCTTGCGACAATTGATCGCAATGGACTCTTATACAGATGTGGTAAACAAGAAGCTTATATTCTTTAGCAAAAAGACCTTTGAATTATCCATTGATGTAACTATTAAACTAAACGAATTTATTCAACTCATCAGAGATTTAGACGATGAACAACGTAAATTAATTATTGATTTTCAGGAGTGGCTTAATGATGAAGAGACGAGCAGCCATACTGATGAGAAAAAATCAATACTAGCTTTTGTGCTATCAGATTCTTTACCTTCTGATGCGAACTTTTCAGATGTAATTCAACAGATTGCTCGTATCAGTGAATCGGTACAAGCTCAATATGCCTTATACCTTGAAAACTTTAGCTATGAGAAATTTGTCAAAAAGCTAGAAGAGAATACTGAAAAATTTGTTACAAAAATCAACGATACGATTAGTAAAGTGCTTCCTCAGTTCCTAGGATTACCATTTCTAACAGCTGTGCCTTCAGCTCTGAAATCAGCAGATAACTGGTTGATTTATCTTGCACTTATGCTCTACTGTATAATATGCGGTTATGGATTATCTAACCAAAAATTAGTTCTCGATCACATTAGACAAGATGTTGAACGATTTGAGGGTAAAGGCAAAATTCCAGGAAAATTAAAAGGGCAATGGGAAGAAGATAAAGTTAGAATAAATAAATTACTTAGAAAACAGAGACATTTATATAGAGTTTTATTTTTATCTTTAACTGGTTGTTTTGCTTATGGTTTTATAAGATTTTTATTTGTAATTAAAACATTGCAAATATATTGTGGATAAAATGTAATATAGCAGTTTTCAGCATATAAAACATTTTTGAGTAGTGTAAAAACACTTTTTACCAATACTTTTATCTTCTCAGTTTTCAAGTATAAAAATAGCGAGCTTAAGCTCGCTATTTTTTTATAATCTATCTCCATAAGGTAAAGATTTCACATAATTTTCCATAAACTTCCAGTCAGGTAGAAATCCATCATCAGAATACCTTCTTTTGATATCTATAAATGGTAGATTATCTTTATTCATTATAATTGGAAGCTTTATTATTTCCTGCTTTAGTTTGCTTAAAATTCTAGCTCTTCCATAAGAGAATTTGTAAGCATCTCTATTTAGAATTGTACTAATGAAGATTGCATTAAAGACATTAAGGTTTTCATTTTTTAATGTATATACTTTGTTACCTGCTACAAAGTCCATATCCTGATAAAAACTATAAACTCCTTCTGCACCAATAGTTAAGCAACATTGCTTATTTATATATTCTGGATCCGCATCGACATATCCTATACATCCATTATTTTCTGCTGAACGAGAGATAAATGGAATAGTGCCATCCTCTAGCTCATCTTTAATTAACATTTTTGTTGTTTCACATTTAAACAACTTTCCTACTCTAAACTCTTTCCAAAATTGTATATTAAGATCCTTAATTTCTCTATTATTGTTTTTGGTTGTTAAAGGTTTATATGATAAAGATTTTATATAATTATCCATAAAATCCCAATCTGGTATATAACCATATTTAGAATATTCAAGATTTCTATCCATTAACAATGTACCATCAGAATTATACTTTGTAGGTAATAAAACTTCTGTTTCTTTTAAATACTTCTTCCATTTTCTTCCAAATGAATATTTTGGTCGCTCTTTACTAAAAACTGTTGCCAAAAAAGTACCTATATTTTCATTTAAAATACTACTGTAAGCTGCAACAATATCTGTTGTACCTATAAAATCCACATCCATGTAGTTAGAAAATCCAACGGAACCTTCACCATTACAAATAAATATTATACAATTTCCCTTTTGTACAAGTTCTTCATCTCGTTTACATGTAAACATTACTCCATTATCATCTTTCTTTGCTCCTACATAAAAACAATCTAAGCCATCTTGAAGTAACCCTTGATTAGCTTTTCCATTTTGAAATAATGAAAATAAATTACCAATTTTAAACGGTTTCCAGTTTTCTACATTAAGGTTCATAAACTTGTCCTGTTTTGACTTTATATGCAAGGTAATTGTTTAATGTGCATTGGAAATCATCTTGAGTAAGAGTGCTATAATCAGTTTTCATGTAAGCTTCACATAACCATTCATCATCACCATTAACTTCTTCTAATGCGGATAGACCATCAATAACTTTTCTTTCTCTGTACATAGAAACCCATTTATCTTCAATTTGTTTCCATATACTATTATTATTTTGATCGAATTGTTCAATACGACCTAAGTTCTTTTTCTTTTTAAAACCATCATCTTTATAATAACCAAAAAAGGTTTTAGCTACTGTGCCGTCAGCGTTAATACGAGCCTTCCCTAACGTAAACACCATACAGCAGGCAGAAGCTGAAGCACCAGGGTAAAATATCTCATTTGGTAATGTAAATACTGCTTCAAGAGTGTTATCTTCAAGAATATTATGCTTGGCTTCTGTAAGAATAGAACTTGTCCCAATAGCAACAGCTACAGGTAACAATACAGCTAATTTCACTTCACACTTAGCTTCACCATTTTGAATACGCAACTCATTTAATTCCTTAATACAATCGGAGATGAATTGTATAAACACTAATCCTTTCGTTGGATCTTCTTTGCCATCTTTTGCGGCTTCACTCCAGTTTTTTTTATATGATTCAGGTATAGTTATTGGTTTTGCATTGTAAGGTGGATTCATTAAAATTACATCAGGCTTTGCATTTTTGATAAACTCTTTATTTTCAAATAAATTACCTAAAATAATATTACTATTTCCATCTCCATGAATTAACATGTTTGTTGTAGCAAGACCATAGGCGTTTTCTTCAATTTCAATACCGAAAATATGTTCACGCTTTACCGTTTCGATCCATGATATTTTTTGTTCGGAAGTAGCTTTCATTGAGTGGCAATTAGCTATTTTTTTCACTAAGGCTTGAACAAGAAATGAACCAGAACCACAAGTGCCATCAAAAACACGTTTTGTACGATCTACATCAGTAATTCTACACATAAAGTCAGTGATATGATCAGGAGTAAAGGCTTGGTTTTTGTCCGCTTTTCCAGTATATTTATTAAATGCTATAAAAAATAGATTTAGAATATCTTGCCCTTCAGAACTCTGAGAATCAATATAAGCGTATATATCTCTTGTAATAGTATCAAGAATCTTTACCCAGTCAGAAGTATTTAGCTTTCTGACCTTTTGATTTTTTAATATATTAGTCTTAATTAATGCAATCTTTTTTTCTTTATTTTCAGAGCCATTTAATAAACCATCTAAAGTATCTTCGATACCTGTACATATTTGTTTCGCAGACAATTCAGACCAAAATGATTTTAGTTTGTCACATGTTTCTGTGTTTATTGTAGAATAACCTTTTTTAGATATAGTATCTTTTATGTATAATAAGGTAGTCCCGACAAACTGACTTCTTAGTTTTTCATCAATATCTTTTTTATGTAGTAATTCATTTAAATCATAGGTATTTTTTAATACCTTTTCTCTATTATTCTGCTTACTTTCAATAAAAAGGCTTTTGTAATGTTCCATTGTATCTAATACAATTTCATCTTTCAGCAAGCTATTATCATCAATAGATTGTTTCCAAACTTTTATTTTGTCATTTTTAGTATTTGCTAAAATGCAAATTATCTTTTTACCAAAATGCAAAGCCTTTTCTTCATCTAAATATTCTTTTAACTGTTCTTCATCTTTTTTCACAAAGGATTTCTTTGTTTCTACAAGAATAACAACATCATCTGACTCAAAACGAATATCCAGTTTAAAGTGTTTAGGCTCTCTACCTAGTGCAACAGTTAGAGATTGTTTACTACCTGCTTCTGCAATATAGCTATATTCTCCCCCTTCTATATTAGGTGTGTGATATTCAATCCCAATGCGATTGATAATAGCCGTTCTATCCATTAGCAACCTCCAAAAATAAATTTGCAAGGTTGATATTGAGAGAATAAGCTATTTGTAGGCTTGTAGGCTTGTAGGCTTGTAGGCTTGTAGGCTTGTAGGCTTGTAGGCTTGTAGGCTTGTAGGCTTGTAGG
>OKWT01000125.1_pt1 | contig 35460 bp, 29 predicted proteins | sample 1607131 | NCBI WGS metagenome assembly OKWT01 (sample SAMN07501045, study PRJEB24779) | human gut metagenome
AACACAGTAGTTAAGCTCATAAACGCCGAAAGTACTTGGCTGGAGACGGCCTGGGAGGATAGGAAGCTGCTGATTGATTAAAGGCACACCCAAGGGTGTGTCTTTTTTTGTATGGATTTTTATTCTTTTAAGGGAACTAATGAGCAAAGCAGTAGACGTTGAAGGAGTTACTTATATAATTAGTATTAATTATCGTGCTTTGAAGCACATATTTTTCTCATGGATATGGTATACTTAGACTTATATCATATTTATAGGAGGTCATATGGCTAAAAAAATTGCGGTTCTCGTGAATGAGGATACAATGCAGCGCTGTTCTTGTGGCGGTTGTTTGAAAGCATTTATGAATAAAGCGGATTCTTTTGAGCGTTATGCTGATGAGGATATTGAGTTGGTGGGGTTCACACATAGTGGTGGGGATCTAGCCAAGAAGATTGAGTCTTTCAAGAAAAAAGGTGTTACTGCGGTACATCTTTCTACATGTACGCGTGGTAAGAATGAAAATTATGAAAGCATCGCAGAGCAGTGTGCTGAGGCGGGTTTTGATGTAGTAGGCTATACACATGGTGGTGCTGTTTCTAAAGATGGTAAAGAAGCGATAGTACTTTCAGCTAAACCAGTAACGACAGATCAGTAGTCAGCAATACTTGAATTAACTACAACAATTTGCAATATCTTATGATAGATGAATGATTGTTCCATTATTCATTCTATATTTACACTAAACCTATATTATATAGATAGTATGTAAATTATGAGTGATATATTTATCATTATGAGAGGTTGAGAGAATGAATAAGAAACTTACAGCGGCTACTTTATCTATTGCTATGGCAGTGACAATGGCACCTACTGTGATGCAAACGGCTTCTGTCAATGCTGCTTCTGCTGCGGTACAATCTTTAGCTGGTGGTGCTATTGCTATGGCTTACGTATCTACTGCATTAAATAAAATGGATAATTCTGCAGAGGGGCAACGGGAGAGTTTGGCACGCACAAAAGAGAAAACTGGTTACTTAAACGATAGTGCGGCTCAAGAGCGTGTAAATCGAATCATGAAAACATTAGAGGCTACACCTAGTGTAAAGCGTTCCTACGTTGTATATGCAAATCCTGATGAGGAGTTTAATGCGTTTGCCACACTTGGTCGTGTTATGTCCATTAACAAGGGTGCTCTAGATACGCTAGATGATGATCAATTGGCCTATGTAATGGCTCATGAAATCTCTCATGGTGAGCATAGAGATATTATTAATGGCGCTAAGAAGCAAATCGGTCTTTCTACAGCAGTCGGTATAGCCGCTGGTGGTAGTGAAGGTGCGGCTATCTTATCTAATGTGGCAGGCAACTACTTATCTAATCAAGTGTTTACGATGAGCCAAGAGAAAGCTGCTGATGAGTTAGGCTTTAAGATTTTAAGTGAATCTCCATATAATGTCGGTGGTGCAGCTGGTTCTATGGCAGTACTGCGCAACAAAGTGGGGGAACACTACCGTGAAGGGCTTTCACAAGTGGTTGCACCTAATAACCATCCAAAGTTGTCCGATCGGGTGAACAATAATATTTCTCGCATGTACGCCTATTCTGGGAACCATGTAAACGTATCGAATGGTACTGTGTACGTAAACGGTGATAATATCTATACTCCAGCAGGTAGCGGTCGTTACACAGGAGAAGAGCGTGCTTATTACATGGCCGGTAAATTGGCACGATTGTATCATAACAATCAAGTGACACCGGGCTCTGCATCGTATAGTGGTGACACTGTAACGGTAGCTGGTCAATCCATTGTTTCTACGCCAAATGCGGACGTAGCATTACAAGTGGCAACAAATCTTAACAATGCATTTGTAAAGCCTGCTGGTGCTGCTGTTAATGCGAAAAAACCAGTAAAGGTTAAACAAGAAAAGCCTAAAAAGGTAAAAGAAAATAAAAAGGCAAAAGCTGATAAAGCTAAAAAATAGATAAGAGTTATAAATGGCATATAATTTGCTTTAAGAATTTATGCTATTATAATCAGAATAATCAGAGGACTGAGCCCATAAAGGCTTAGTCCTCTTTTTATATGGATTGTAATTTTTATAGTTTGAGTATAAGTTTATAGGTTAATAAGTTAATAAGTTTATAGGTTAATAAGTTTCTAAGTTTATAAGTTGTATTGAGGGATATAAGAGTAAGAAATAGACCGTAAAGATATTGCTGGTCATAAGTATAATTATTATTCATGTGTGAATAAATTATATTCATAAAGTGATAATAAGTTAATAAAAATACAGAAAGCTTTTGGAGTGGGAACGTGAATTATAATAATTTTCAACTATAAAATATGAGGGATTATCTTATTGAGCATAGTTTTAATAGATATAATTATTATATTTTTTATAATAATTATGAAGTATTTATGCAATGACTTAATATTGTCTATATATAGTGGATAGATGTATATTTAAGGTGGATGAAATATGTAGTTAGAATGGAATCCTATAGAAATATTATAACGGTAGGGGGTATAGGGTTATTGTACTTATAAATACTTTATAGGATAATGTCAATGTTGGTGGTTAATCTAATAATATAGATGACCATTTTTTTGTTAAATAACACGTAATTTTATACATTATATGGAGGCTATGATGGAGTATACAATTCACCTATTTAATGCAGGTGGTTTCGTTATGTATCCACTTGTACTATTCATGTTAGCAGCATGTACTATTTTATTTGAACGTATTCGTACGTATAGAAACATCAATCATGAGTTACAGCAGTTGTCCAATAGCATTGATGCAGGCCGTAATAGTAATAATTGGTCTACTCTAGAGAATTCTATAAAAAATAGTGATGACGCATTGAGTCGATTTGTGTCGCCTATCGTGGAGTCTGTATATAGTGCGGAAGGTTTAGAGAACCGTTTACATGATGTGGTAGGGTACATGGATGAACGTTTAAAACGTGGTCTTAACTGGCTTAGCATGATGGTAACAATGGCTCCATTACTTGGCCTTTTGGGTACTGTTGTTGGTATGATCCGCTCCTTCGCAGCCGTTGGTGGCGATATTGGTGCGCCTACTGTTATTACAGGTGGCGTATCCGAAGCGCTGGTTGCCACTGCAACAGGGCTTTCAGTAGCCATCGTAGCATTAGCCATCCATAGTTGGTGCACAGATAAAGTAAATTCAGATATCGCAAAGTTAGAGCAAAAATTAGGTTCTATTATGGATTTATATATTAGGAGTCAACGATGAAACGTAGTTCAGTAGGCATACAAAAAGAACCTACCATCATGATTATACCTATGATTGATATCGTTTTCTTCTTGCTCGTATTTTTCATGATGAGTACGTTGTACATGAATACAGAGGAACAAATTCCTCTTAATTTACCGAAGGCTTCATCTTCTTCTGCTAAGACGATTGAGCCTATCACAATTTCATTAACAGCTACACATAAGATGTATTTGAATGAACGTGAGATTGTCCCTGATCAACTGGGCAATGAAATTCAAGGTATTGTTGCAAAAGAACCTCAACAGGCATTTATTGTGCGTGCCTCTGAGGATATCGCATATAAGGACGTTATCAATATTTTAGATAATCTTAAAATCAGTGGTGCTCGGTTTGTTAGTGTAGCTACAGAACGGAAGTGAGCCTATGGTAGATAAACGATATGGAATTCCTTTCGTAGCTGCACTGGTATTAAATCTTGTGTATTGGGGTGTTGTAGGTGATTGGTTTGGTCATATAAAACCTCCAGAAACACCAAAAAAAGACTTGGTTATCAACCTCGATATGGGGCAGCAAGAACCTCCTCAAGAGAAGAAGGATCCTGAGAAACTAAAGATTCAACCTGATGACAAGCCAGTCGCAGGGGGCGGTAAAGCAGGTAGTGTGTTGCCTGATTTATCGGGAAAGCCCACAGAAGGCTTAAAAAATCTGAATCCTTACTTAGGGGGGAATGAGACGGCATCAGTCAATTTGAATGGTAATACTGATAATCCTGTTGGCAATCCAGGCAGTGGCAATGTACCGGGTCCTGGTGGTGGTAATGCTGGCAATGGTGGTAAAGCTAATGATGGGCTGGGCTCACAAGAGGGAAATCCTGGAACTAGTAATACGGAAGGTACGGGCTACTTTGATGTTTCTGGATACCGCGCTAGCTTAGATGCTAATAAAGTAATGCCACCACAAGCTGTACGACGAGGTATTACTGGAGTAGTTACTATTAGGGTTTATTTTGATGGTGAAGGTAATTATATAAGTGCTAAAATTGAACAAAGTAGTGGCTCTAGTCTGCTAGATAATGATGCACTTGCACTTGCGGCTAGGTCAGGTAGTGCTATAAATACAACCGGCGAACCTAAATCAGACGTTTTTTATATAAAATATAACTTTGAGTAGTGATTTGAATAGCTAGATTCAGTTGGAATTGAATGAATTAAAAGCAAATTTAATATGGAATATATATATTATGTAGGGGATATGAGGATACTCGTATCCCCTACACTAAATTGCCCGTTGCTGTAGTATTTAAGCTATAAATTAATAGATTTCAAATAGTTTTTAATAGAAGATATAGGATGATAAATGGAATGAACAAATATGTATATGCGGCCACAATGATAGGTTTATTTAGTGTGACTGCTAATGGTTATACTGTAGATGTAACAACTAATCATAGTCAAGAGGCGACAAATATTATCAATATAACAGCTAATCGTACAGCGTTATTAGATTTAGATACACCGGTATCGACTTCTGTTATTACCCAAGAGGATATACAAAATAGCGGCGCTAAGACTGCCTTTGATGCGGTCGCCAATGTACCGGGGGTAACTATTAATTCCTTTAGTGCGTCTGGCGCAGATTTTGGTGGCATGGATAGCCGTACGAATATTCGTGGCCTCGACCGCGGTGCACTTGTTCTTGTAAACGGTGTACCTATGAACTTAAATGGTAAGAGCGGAATTGGCTCTATACCTACCAGTGCCATTGAGCGCATTGAAGTTGTAAAGGGGGCGGCCTCTACCTTATATGGTGCAGAAGCTTTGGGTGGCGTTATAAATATCATTACAAAGACGCCGTCAAAAGAGGGCGGTTCTGCTACAGTAGCCGTGGGCAATCGAGGGGCTAAGCGATTTGATCTTTCTTATGGTACTGATCGTTTCCTTATTGGAATTGATAGAAAATACTGGGGAACTCAAGATCCATCTACACCTGTGCGGTATGACTATACGGGTCGCAAGGGTTATGATTACTACACTACGCGCAATAAAGGTAACTCCTTAGGTGTGTTCATGAGCGGTAAGCTTTCAGATAAGATAACCTTAAATTATACTCGCGCTGAAAGCCGTTCCTCCTTTGGTTTGATTAGTACAGAAACAAATCCTATGAGACAGGCTCGTCACTCTACGACCTATCATTACAAGGATGACCGCAACAATGCATCCTTGATCTATAAGGACGATAATACGACGGGAACATTGTTTTATAATGACCGTACTATGCGTGGTGAAAGCCGTGTTCATAGTGCTAAACAGTTTAAGCCGACCGAAACCAGTTATGTAGCTCGTCAATATGGTATAGATGTACAACATGAATGGGACTTTAGAGGCGGTAAGGATTATTTGATTGCCGGTGTTACAGGTAAGCAAGAAACCTATCGCGCCACACAGGCCCCTGTGTATACACGGCCACATCGTAATACCTATGCGGTCTACAGTAGCTATTCTCGTGAAATCAATCCAAAATGGACTGCCATTTTGGGCTTGCGTTATACAGCTATTAGTGATCCTATTAAGGACCAACATGTGTTAACGCCTCAGTTCCAATTGTTGCATACCATCAATAAAGATTCCTCCATGTACTTAAATGTAGGGAAAGCTTACACGATGCCTAGCTTGAGTGATACATTCCGTAGTGTGAACCGCCAATACACAGCAGTAAGTGGTAAAAATCTTAAGCCTGAAGAGGGTTGGAACTATGAATTAGGTTATAAACGCCTTAATAAGAAGGATAGCTGGAAGGTGGATGTGTTCTATATGGACTTCAAGAACTTCTTCCAATGGCAACCTGATGTAAATGGTCGCCCAACCGTTCGCGTAAACGGTGGTAAATTCCACAATGTTGGGATTGAAGCTGAGTATAGTAGACATTTGTCAGATCGACTCAAAATGAGTGTAAGTGGTTCTTATTCTAATCCAAAACAAAAGGAAATGAATGAAACCTATTGGAAACAAGCGGCTCCTAAGTTACAGTTTACAACCGGTATTCATTATAAAAGCACTACTTGGGATGCAGGCACATCTTTGAACTTTGTAACCAAACGCTTGCGCAATCGCGATGGTGGCTTGAACCCTAACATTGCTCTTTGGAATGCTTACGTTGGGTATCACTTTAATAAAGATGCTACATTACGCCTCGATGCACGCAATCTTTTGAATCGTCATAATGTGGTATCCAATGGAGATTATGAATATTGGGATGCACCATTCAATTATGAATTAAGTTATACACAAAAATTTTAATATGTATTAACGATACAATCGCCCGAGAATGCAGTAGCGGTAGGGGTATGGGTTTTGTGCGGGCCAAATAAATGTGTAATAATACAAATATGTAGTTTATATAATTGTGTGAATGTATATATGTGTTAAGTGAGGCATTTGGTATGAGACAACAAATTAAGCATCGTATATCTATACTTGTGGGTTTAGCATTGATAGGATTGTCTGTGAATGGATATGCAGCAGAGGTAAGTGCTGATAAGACTCCCACTACAGCTGCGTCGAGTGAATCTAATGGAGTATCTGAAATCCATACTATTAATGTAACAGCAAATCGCATGGCTCTTTTAGATTTAGATACGCCGGCTGCGATGGATGTTATTACTCAAAAGGACTTAGCTAATAGTGGTGCCAAAAATGCATTTGATGCGGTTAATATGGTACCCGGCATTACGTCTTTTTCCTATGGTGCATCTGGTCTTGAATATGGGGCTATGGATAGCCGTGTGAACATCCGTGGTCTTGAACGGGGCTCCTTGATTCTCATGAATGGGGTACCGATGAACCTCAATGGCAAGGGCGGACTTAGCTCTATTCCGACTAGTTCTATTGAACGAATTGAAGTATTAAAAGGTGCCGCATCTGCTTTATATGGTGCTGATGCTATGAGTGGTGTTATCAATGTAATTACTAAGACTCCAAGTAAAGAAGGGGGCTCTGCTACGATAGGTTTTGGTAATATGGGCCGCCAAACTTATAAAATTAACTATGGGACGCCTCGCTTCTTAATAGGTGTGGAACGTAACTTCTTTGGCGCTCAAGATCCAGAAACCCCTATCCGCTCCGATATTGGTGGTTATGCTAGAGGGTATGAATATTATACAGCTCGTAACAAAGGGAATTCTTTAGGTGTATTTATGAGCGGTAAATTAAATGATAAGTTGACTTTGAACTTTAGCCGCTTTGAAGGTAATTCTTCTTTTGGACAGTTGAGTACAGAAACGAATCCTATTAAGCAAAAGCTTCACTCTACAACATATGCTTATAAAGATACTAAAAATAATGCATCTTTAGTTTATAAAGATGGCAATACTACAGGTACAATCTTCTACAATGATAGAGATTTGTATGGTAAAAGTCGCGTACATAGCAAAAAGACATATACGTTGAGTGATAATAACTATATTGCTCGACAATATGGTTTTGATGTACAACATGAATGGGACTTCCGTGGTGGCAAGGATTATTTAATTGCAGGTGTACTTGGTAAACGAGAAACATATCGCACTACATCTGGACCATACTATGGAAATCCACATCGCAATAGTTATGCCGTTTATGGTACATACTCTTATCAGATCAATCCTAAATGGACTAGTATTTTAGGCTTGCGGTATTCAGATATTAAAGACCCTGTGAAAAATCAACGCGTATTAATTCCTCAGTTCCAATTACAACATCGTATTAACAAGGAATCATCCATGTACATAAATGTTGGTAAAGCCTTTCGAATGCCGAACTTAAGCGATACTTTCAAGAAAATTAATAAAGGCTATGCCTCTGTTAGTGGACGTAATTTGAAACCTGAAGAAGGTTGGAATTATGAATTAGGCTACAAACATATTACCAACAAAGACAGCTGGAAAGTAGCGGCCTTTTATATGGACTTTAAGAACTTCTTCTCTTGGAAACCGGATAGCAACGGTAAAAACACGATTCGCGTAAATGGTGGTCACTATAGAAATGTCGGTATCGAAGCCCAATATGGTCGTAAATTAACAGATCACTTAAAAATGACTGTGGGTGCATCGTATTCTAATCCAAAACAACGAGAAATCGATAAGACCTATTGGAAACAAGCTAACCCTAAATTGCAATTTACAGGGGGTATCCATTACAATAGCTCAACCTGGACTGCAGGTACTAGCATCAACTTTGTTACAAAACGGATGAAGAACCGCGATGGCGGTACAAACCCAAATCTTATAGCTTGGAATGCATACGTAGGCTATCAGTTCAATGAAAACTCATCCTTGCGGTTAGATGCACGTAACTTGTTAAACCGTCATAATGTCATTTCAAATGGCGACTGGGAATACTGGGATGAACCATTTAATTACCAACTTAGTTATACTCAAAAATTCTAGTCTTTATGTAATCACTAATTAGAACTATACAAGGAGTATCATCATGAACAAGAAAATTGGATTTTTCATATGTTTGATGATACTCCTTTGTGTATGTTTAACAGGTTGTGGACCTCAATCGGAGGCAAATGTAACGCCATATACTCGTTATGTGGAAAGTCACGATGGCGTTCAAGTTGCTGTTCCAGAGCATCCAAAGCGGATTTTATCACTGTCCTCTGCGTTCGACACAATTTTATTGGGACTTATAGAACCAGAGCGTTTAGCGGGCATTAATAAATTGTCTACCTATGAGGAATATTCTTTAGAGGCAAAGCGCGCAAAGTTGATAAAGCCTGTGTTAAGCTCTTATCCTCTGGAAAAAATTATAGCCTTGAAACCGGATCTCGTTATAGCGCCAGATTATATATCGGCTGATGTTATCTATGGTTTACGGCACATGGGTATAGCCACTGTTGTGGTACCTACCCCTTCTACGGTGGACGGAGTGATTCAGAATGTGATGGAGATTGCTCATATTATCGGGGAAGATGAAAAGGGTAGCTTTTACAATCGGAAGATTCACCGTGAAATAGATGAAATAAAGCACCTAGCGGAATCTATTCCCCCTGAGCAGCGCAAGACGGTTCTTTTTGTATCATCTATGGACGGATACACGGGCACAGGAAGTCTTTTTGATGATATGTGTCACTATATGAGCATCTATAATGCTCCTGATCGGATTGGTTTACCACCACGAATACCCTTTGGGGAGGAGCGTGTGCTAGCTATGAACCCAGACTATATTTTTATTCCATCCTATAAGGGAATGGATAAGAATTTGGCGGATAGATATTTAAAAAATCCAGCCTTTCAAAATCTACAGGCTATTAAGGAAAATCGCGTTAAGCCCTTACCGGCAGCGTATTTATATACAATGAACCAGCATATCGGCGAAGCGATGCTAGCTATTATGCATACGGTGTATCCTCAATTAGAAAGGAATTCTCATGACTAAACAGAAACAACGCATCATGGCTATAACTCTGATTGGGGTGTTGCTATGTATTGTGAGTTTATTGGCGCTCCATGTAGGAACCATTATGATCCCTATCGGAGGGGGCGTGCAAAGTATTTTAAATGGCATGGGCATACCTGTGAGCTTCACGGAGCCTATTACGGCTGAGCAAGAGGCGGTACTGTGGTTTATCCGCATGCCACGCCTTATCATCGGACTGCTCGTAGGCGGTGCCTTGGCAATCGCTGGCGCCGTTATGCAAGGCGTTTTCTCAAACCCTTTGGCGGATCCAGGTATTATGGGTGTATCCGCAGGGGCATCTCTCGGCGCCGTTATTGCCATTGCTCTTGGCGTGACATCTCTTGGCATGTTTTACATGCCTGCTTTTGCCTTTGTAGGGGCCTTTGTATCCGTTGGGATTACGATTCTCTTAACGTGGCGTAATAACAAACTCGACACGACTACATTGTTGCTAGCAGGGGTTGCTGTTAGTATGCTGCTCGGTGCTTTTACATCGGGTATCTTGACGATGATTAATGAATACCGCTTGCGGGAATTCCTATTCTGGATGGTGGGCGGTCTTGATTTTCGCCGTTGGGATCACGTTTTGCTAGCTGTGGGCCCTATCGTGACGGGCAGTATTATATTGATGATGCTCGGTCGTCACTTGAATGTGCTCGTTCTGGGCGATACAGAGGCGCGTGCCTTAGGCTTGCCTGTTATGGCATATCGCATGGTATTCCTATTCCTAGCGTCTGTAGTTACGGCTACTGCCGTATGTGTCAGCGGTTCTATTGGCTTTGTGGGCCTCGTGGTACCTCATATCGTGCGTCTTTTGGTAGGGCCAGATCATAGGATATTATTGCCGATGGCGGCCGTTGGTGGTGCGCTGTTCCTTGTATTCTGCGATACCTTAGGCCGCGTCATCGCCCAGCCAGTGGAGATTCGTGTTGGTATCATGACGGCTCTCTTAGGGGCACCGTATTTTCTTTATTTACTTCATCGCTTGCGTCGTAAAGGAGGGGCCTAATGAAACTAGATGTTCAATCTCTATCTGTCACATTAGGAGACACAACCATTGTAAAAGAGGCATCCTTTGCTATTGATCGGGGCGAGTTCGTAGGCATTATCGGCCCTAATGGCTCTGGTAAAACGACGTTGTTAAAAGCATTGCGTGGCCTTTATCCTACATCTGGTGGAAATATTTTCTGGGATGGTAAAAGTATCGCCTCTTTGAGCGATAAAGAAATCGCTCATCATGTGGCGTATATGCAACAGTCTGTAAATGTTTCCTTCGATTATGAAGCCATCGATATTGTGATGACCGCTCGTTATCCTTATTTGAAATGGTGGGAACAAGAAGGCCCTGAAGATAAAGTTATCGTTGAACAGGCTATGAAAGAGGTAGGCGTTTATCATCTGCGGAATCGTTCTGTACAATCTTTGAGTGGCGGTGAGCGTCAACGGGTATTCTTAGCAAAGGCTTTGGCACAACAAACAGAGGTCCTATTACTAGATGAGCCGACGGCTGCCCTCGATCTAGTATATGCTGACGATATCTTTCATGAGGGTCGCAGATTATGTGACGAAGGTAAAACGATTTTAATTGTCGTTCATGACTTAGAATTAGCCGCAAAATATTGCACTAAACTCGTCTTAGTTAGTGATGGTCACATCGTTGATGTAGGTGCACCTCGAGATGTGCTCACTGCAGATAATTTAAAATCTGCCTTCCACTTGTCTGCAGCAGTTTACGACGATCCATATTTCAAACAACAACGTATCTTTGTGTTCCCAAAAGGAACTACGGATATTGAGGATTATAAACAAACAGAGACTAGTGGAGAGATGTCAATTGATCCTCAACTGAAATAGACATATAAGTGCCTATGTATAGGTCAGTAAATTTCCTGTTTATCTTGATATATTTGTATTGCTATTCCTAGCGAGGTCAGGCTTATGTTATATCCATTTACTGCTATTGTTGGTCAAGATGAAATGAAATTGGCTCTTTTGCTAAATGCCATCAATCCGTCCATTGGCGGTGTGTTAATTGAGGGCGAAAAGGGTACTGCAAAGTCTACGGCTGTACGTGCATTGCCAAGCTTGTTACCTCCGATGGAAACAGGGACTGATGCGATGACCGTAGTAGAATTACCTATAAATGCTACGGAAGACCGCGTTGTAGGGTCTATTAATTTAGAAAAGGCATTGCAAGAGGGGGTAAAAGCTTTTGAACCGGGGATTTTACACGCAGCACATCAAAATATTCTCTATGTAGATGAGGTGAATCTATTAGATGACCATATTGTAGATATTTTGCTAGACGTGTCCGCTATGGGGGTAAATACGGTAGAGCGTGAAGGGGTAAGCCATTCTCATCCATCTCGCTTCATCCTCGTCGGAACTATGAACCCTGAAGAGGGGGACCTAAGACCTCAGCTATTAGATCGCTTTGGGTTGTCCGTCATGGTCTATGGTGAACAGGATCCAGCACAGCGGATGGAGGTGATTAAGCGACGTCTTGCATTTGGCGATGCTCCAGAAGCGTTTATAGCGTCTTATGAGGAATCGGAGCAAGCATTACATGAGCGCTTGCTACAAGCTCGCAAATTATTACCAACCATTATTCCCTCCGATGATAGTTTGCTTAAGATAGCGAGCATCAGTATCGGCGTTGGCGTTGATGGACATCGCCCAGACATTACGATGATGCACACCGCTCGCGCTCATGCAGCCTTTCACGGTCGCTCACAAATCATAGATGACGACATTAAGGTGGCCGCAAGATTGACGTTAAAACATCGCATGCGGAGATTGCCTTTTGAAGAACAAGGTCACGACGAAGACCGCATCGATACAGCAGTATCTGCGGTAATCGAGGGCTAGCTATGGAAACATCTGTACAAGAGGCTCTCAAAATAGGCCTTGTAAACGACCAGATACATAGCATTGTCATTTCTGGGGGAACTGGTGTCGGTAAAAGTTTTATGGTTCGTCAGTGCCTCAATACATGGCATATTCCCTATCGTGTTATACCGGTTTATATAGATAGCTCACAACTTCAAGAAAGCATCGATTTTGAAGCCTCTCTCGAGCAAGGCAAGATGGTTATGTCCTCTAGTCTATTAGATGACGATAATACGCGATGCTGGCTCATCGATGATGGTCATGTGGTATCCCCAGAAGTGCGTCATGCCGTATTAACAGAGGCAAAACGCCGCCAAATCTTGTTGATTATGACCATAAACCATGAGCATAGAGCCTTAACTGATGCGGAATGGGAACTCGTAGATGTACACGTATCTATGGAACCAGCTTCATTGGAGTCTAGGGTGGCGGTATTACAACAAACTCGAGATGTAATTTCTTGTGCAGATACTGTGTTACCTTCAACAGAAGAGCACTCATCTAAGGATGTAGTCAGTTTAATCGATCATAAGCGGATTTCATCGATTGCCGTTCCTGATGCAATGATTTCATTAGCCATTTCCTATGCACTCCAAGCTCGTACTGTAGGTTACGGTGCAGAGTTTATATTGCTTCAAGTTATGAAATCACTGGCGCTTCTTGAGGGGGTTTCTTACTGTAAGCCCATTCATGCAGAGCGGGCCGCTCTTTATGTACTGCCTCATCGGATGAAGCGTGATGACACAACCACATCACAGCCTTCACAAGGGGAGAATGGAAATAGTAAAACGGATAGAAATCAACTAGAAAATAGGGCCGAACATGCATCGGACCAAGCTGATGAAGATGAACAATATGAAGCGGACCAAAATGATTCTATGGGCAATGAAGCAGCTCCTAAGGATTCAAACGCTAATGATGGGGACACTCATTCTGCTATGAATAGTACAGAAGATGCATCTTCTCAGCAAGACGATTCAAGTGAAGCTGATGGTTCTAATCAATCTAACGACTTAGATGCTACACAGAAGGAATCCTGTGATTCCGAAGTTATGAACGTAGGTGGAGACGACTCACAACGCTTATCCTCTTTATGTTTGCCCGATACGGTTGCCCGTATAGCTAACCAATTATTCCAATGGAAACTAGAATCCTCTAAAACAGTAGACCGTCAGTATCGCAAGGGCTCAGGTCGTCGCCTCATGACCAAAACAAAGGACACTAGAGGGCGTATGATTCGAGCTTACCAAGATGAACATGCGCTAGAGGACTTAGCGCTGGTCGATACGTTGCGAGCAGCAGCACCCTACCAACGATTGCGGGCTGCTACTAAGACGGAACAAGAAAAACTATCTACTCAGTCCCAGCAATTAAAGCATCAAGGCGGCAAGGGATTAGCTATAGTGATAAAATCTCAGGATTATCGCCGAAAAGCCCGTGAAAAGCGCATTGGTGCATATCAACTTTTCGTGGTAGATGCCAGTGGATCTATGGCGGCGCGTCATCGCATGGAGGCCACTAAAGCGGCTATTCTCAGTCTCTTGCGAGACTCCTATATCCACCGTGATTCGGTAGGGCTCATTGCGTTCCGCAAGGAGTCGGCAGAGGTGTTATTGCCTTTTACGCGCAGCGTTGAGCGAGCAGAGCGATTGTTAACCTCTATGCCTACAGGCGGTAAAACGCCGTTAGCTCACGGTTTACGGATGGCCTATACCCTGTGCGATAGATTGTTACGTGCCCATCGGGCGGAACGAATTCAGATTATATGTATCACCGATGGTCGAGCTACGTCGGGTGATTCTGAGGACCCTGTAGCGGAATCCAAGCAATGGGCTCGTATCCTTGGTACTTTGCCTGTAGATTGTATCGTTATCGATACGGAAACGGGTTTTATCAAACTTGGATTAGCTAAGGAATTATGTAAATTGATGAATGGCAGTTATTATGCCATGGATACTATTACGGCAGATCGTATTTTGCGAGTGTCTCGGAGGTAGATCATGAGTCGACTCATGTATATTTCTAACTTAGGAAAACAAATCCAATATATAGAAAAGGCCGTTGCTACCTACCCTGAATTGATGCAAGGTGAGGTGGATATTTGCAATATGAAAAAACCTCCTCTCTGGGACGGTGATTTTGAAAGTCGCCTTCGTGCTGCCGATGTAGTACTCGTAACAAACATGGGGGTTGGCTTAGACTCGCCATTCTTAGAACGCCTTGAACGATGGCTATATGCGCATCATCCAAAATACTGGATCGATGTGGTAGAGCCTAAGAAAACGGATATTCTGTATCGTAATATAGATGAGGATAAACGGATTCGTCTTGAAAGTTATCGTCGTACTAGTGGCATCATGAACTATGTGCGGCTCATTAACGGTGCTTTCAGTACAAAACCAATTTCTGAATGGGAAGAACCTGACCGAATTCCGTGGCAAGCCATTATGGGGCGAGCAGGCAATATCTACGAGACCTACGATGAGTTTATGGATGCCGAAGGAAACCCAGATTGGCCGTCCATCGCGGTGTACTTTTACCGTGACGAGTGGATTATGGGGGATATTTATTATCAACAGGCCTTATTTGAAGAAATTTATAAACATCAGTACAATCCGATTATCTTTTATGGGCAATACGGTTCGAATCCTCGCGTAGGCATTCCGAATATGAAATTGTCCATGAACCATCTTTTTGGGAAGGATGTATTCCCCTTTGATGTGCTTATCAATACTTGTAAATTCTCCTTCCAGTCCTTAGGGGCTCAAACCTTGGAGGAGCTAAAATTACAGGACGTACCTATCATTCAAGGGTATACCATATACATGGATGAGAAGTCCTGGGTTGAGAATCCTCAAGGAGTTACGCCGTTAGATGTGAATTTATCCATATCACAGCCTGAGTTAGACGGTGTTATTCAAGGCGGTGTAGTGGCCTGTCAGACCTTTGATGAGTGTGGTCACTATGTGTATTTACCCGTGAAAGAGCGCATTGCGGCCGTCGTTCAGCGAGCTATTAAATGGTCTAAGCTGCGCCATATTCCTGTATCTGAGCGAAAGATAGCCATTGTTTTACATAACTATCCGCCTAAGAATTCTAATATTGGTTCTGCAGCAGGCCTTGATACACCTGAGTCGGTGCTACGATTATTAGAACAGATGAAAGAGGAAGGTTATACGATAGATTCTGTGCCTGATACGAGTGCAGATTTAATGGACATTGTTACATCCCACATGACAAACGACCGCTCCATGCTTACCGATGAGTTGCTAGCCTCGGCTAAAGGTCGCTTGAGCAGTAAGGATTACAAAGCATACTTTGAAACACTGCCAGCAGATACGCAACAAGTCATGGTTACATCTTGGGGGGAAGCCCCAGGAGATGTATTTGTCTACGATGATGAAGTCATCATACCAGGTTTTTCAAATGGCAATCTGTGGATTACGGTGCAACCACCGCGCGGGTTCGGGGAGAATGTATCCGCCATTTATCACGATCCTTGCTTACCTCCACCACATCAATATTTGGCCTTTTATCACTGGGTGCGGAACGTCTTTCAAGCTGATGCGGTCATTCATGTAGGCACACATGGCTCCTTAGAATGGTTGCCTGGTAAGGGGGCTGGTCTCAGTGCTAGCTGTTATCCTGAAATCGGCATCTCTAGTTTGCCAAATATTTACCCGTACTGGACAACCATCATTGGAGAAGGCATACAGGCTAAGCGGCGTAGTTCAGCCTGTTTAGTGGGCCACTTGTCGCCACCGATGACGACGGCGGGACTCTACGATGAATTTGAAGAACTAGAAGCTTTACTAGATGAGCACAGTCATTTTGAACAGGAGCATCCTGAGAGTGTAGCTGACATAGGCGAAGTGATTCGCGAAAAGGCCCTGGCCTGTCATCTTATCGATGAAGAAAAGGGACCTACTATGGTGGTGGACGATATAATTACAGAAGTTCACGAAAAGCTAAGCGATTTGAAACATATGCAAATGCGCAATGGTTTACATATATTGGGTCAAGGCCCTGAGGGGACAGATTTAGAAGAATTTATTACCGCTATCATACGGACCCCTCAAGGAGATATTGCATCAGGTCTTGAAACGCTAGCCGCTGAGTTAGGGCATGATTGGTCGTATCTAGAGGAACATGCTGGCGAAATCAATGATGACGGAATTCGTAATAGTGTGATTATCGATAGAATTTGGCAGGAATTACGAGCGTTTGTGTCTAATATTATACATAAACCAGATTATAAGGCGCCTCAAAGTTTAGAGCCTTTGGAAGATGACATAGTTCGTGAGTATATACCTAAATTAGGTCAAACCCAAAATGAGCTCAGCTCTATCTCTAAAGCGTTACAAGGAACCTATGTTGAACCTGGTCCCGGTGGAGCCCCATCGAGTGGTCAAGTCGATGTATTACCTACGGGTCGTAACTTTTATGGTTTAGATGAAAGAGCCTTGCCTACAAAGATAGCCTACCAATTAGGTATAGAGCTTGCAGATCAAGTTATGGCTGATTATATTTTAAATGAACAGCGCTATCCCGAGACGATAGGGATTATCTTATGGGCTAGTAGCAACTCTAGAAGTCATGGTCAGTGTTTAGGTGAATTCCTCTACTTGTTGGGGGTTCGTCCTAAATGGCAATCTAACGGTCGTATTTCAGGTCTCGAGGTCATTCCGCTAGATGAATTACAACGCCCTCGTATCGACGTGATGGGTCGCATCAGTGGTCTTATTCGAGATATGATGCCTACTGCCATTAGTTGGCTCGATAAGGCCGTTGAAATGGTAGCAGAATTAGATGAGTCCTTGGAAGACAACTACGTGAAAAAGCATATTCATGATGATGTGGATTGGCTCGTTGAACAAGGTGAAGATCCTATGCTAGCCACTAAAAAGGCACGCCTTCGTATCTTTGGCGACCCACCACAAGCTTATGGCACGGGTGTGGGTGCCCTGATTGAAGGTAAAAATTGGGAGTCCTTAAGCGACATTGCACAAGTTTACAGCAAGTGGAGTAGCTTTCACCTGCATGAGGACATTCCTCAGGATATGAGGCTATTCCAACGGCGATTAACTACGATGGATTTAACCATTAAGAACGAAGATAATCGGGAAACGCACATTTTGAGTGCTGATGATTATTATAGCTATCATGGTGGTCTCATTGCGGCGGTGCGAAATGCAAAAGGTAGTGCTCCTCGTGCCTATGTGGGGGATAGTACAGATCGCAGCCGCGTCGTGATGCGGTCCTTATCGGATGAGTTTCGCCGCGTTGTACAAGGGGAAACGCAGAATCCGAAATTCATTCAGGCCATGATGAACCATGGCTACAAAGGGGCATCGGATATGTCTAATGTGGTTTCTCATAGTTTTGGCTGGGATGTTACCAGTGATGTGGTGCCTGACTGGGTTTATGAGGGGTATGCTAACAAATATGCCTTAGACAAAGTGGTGCAAGACTGGATGCGCAATGTAAACCCTTGGGCCTTACAGCGCATTGCAGAAATTTTGTTAGAAGCTGCTCAACGTGGCTATTGGGATGCAGCTCCAGATATGCTGGAGGAATTGCAGTCTCTATATATTTCAATGGAAGGTGTTATAGAAGGTCGTTAATATGAAACAAAGAATATCTATTATATGTACCATATTAATGATGGTACTTCTGGTGGTCGGTTGTGGTCCTACGCAGATGGAGGCTACAGGCACCACACATCAAGTTACGGATGGTACAGGGGTAACCGTTACGGTGCCTAACGAGCCGAAGCGCATCGTTCCTATTGCTGCGAGTACAGAGGATATAGTGTTATCTTTGGTTGATCCGAGCCGAGTGGCAGCTGTTGGCACTGTGCCTAACAATGTGCCTGACGAGTCTGCCAAGGTCGAGAAACATGTGAAAGCAACTGCTGAATCCATGCTGTCTGTACAACCTGATTTAGTGTTAGTTCCAAACTGGATGTCTCCAGATGCGATTGGGGAAATGCGAAATATGCAGATTCCTGTTTACGTCTATAAGACTCCGACTACGGTAGAAGAGGCAAAGGCTGTTATTCATGAAATTGCAGGACTCTTACATGCATCGGATGAAAAGATGATTGCTAGTATGGATGCAGATCTGAAAACTATAGAAGAACTAGCAAATAAACATACCGGTGAACGCCCTGTAGTGGCATTTTATACGCAATTTGGCCTAACCGGCGGCAAGGGATCAACCTTTGATGATATGACTAAATATTTGAAAGTTACCAATGCGGCGGCTCAATTAGGCTTAGGCCCTTTTGATAATGGGACGCGAGAGGATTTAATTAAAGCGAATCCGGATATTATTATTATTCCATCTGTGTCTTACACTTCAGATGGCACTACACCGGCAACCGCGGAGCAGCTCTATTCTGACCCTGCTTTGCAAGGTGTTAAGGCCATCGCCAATCGTCGTGTGTTCCTTGTAGATTCCTCGCAGGTCATGAGTTATTCCCAATTTATGACCCGCGCAATGGTTTCTATGGCACAAAATATATATAGCAAGTAATTTAGTGTGTGTGGAGGTTTTTATGAAAGTATCAAGAATGCAACGATTATCCCTATACGTAGGGTTAGCCCTCGTATTTGGTAGCACTTTGAGTGCTCCTAATGTATTAGCTGTTGAAGCTGGTGATGCGAAAGAAGCGCATACCATTGTTGTTACCGCAACTCGTAGTGAACAACAACTTTCAGAAGTGCCAGCTAGTGTAGGCGTAGTAACAGGTGACGATATTCGTGAGCGCCATGCTACGAATATGAACGAAGCCTTGAACATCGTACCGGGCGTAGATATTAATACGTATGGTGGTGGCGTAGGTTACACGAACTCCAATGCATTCCGCATCAATGGGTCTGACCAAGTATTGTATTTGGTAGATGGCATCAATATGGGTGCAGCAGGTGTGAATCCGCCGATGACTATTTTGAAAGATATGTCTAGCATTGACCGCATTGAAGTCCAACGTGGTGCAGGCTCTACATTGTATGGTTCTGGTGCCATCGGTGGTGTAGTAAACGTAATTACTGCAAAACCTGAGCAAGGGGTACAAACTAAACTTCGTGTGATGGGAGGCAGCAATGATTTAGAACAATACGCTATTACAAACGAAGGTAGCAAAAAAGATTGGTACTGGCGTGTAGGAGTACAAAAAGATATCATTGGTTCTTACAAAGATGGTCATGGCGTGCGCGTTCCTCAACATGGCAACAGCCATACTGCATCCTTCATGGTGGGCAATAAAATCAATGAGAAGAACGATGTAAAAATATCTTACGACACATATCGTGGTGATGTAATGTACTCCGACCATTTGGGTGCCCTTAATCACATTCGTTATGGTAATGAAGTAAATGACTCCTTACGCGCGATTTGGAACAACAAAATCAGCAATCGTTGGAGTCATCAATTATACTTGATGAATAATCATTATAAAACAACATATGATGGGTACTTAACGGATGTGAAGACTCGTGGTATTGGGGATCAAATTACGTATAAAGCGAAAGACCATACTGTAGTAGGCGGCTTCGACTGGCGTCAAGATAAAGTGGTTAACATGGGTGGCGTGAAGCTTACGAACGCGTCTTACTTCATTCAAGATGAATGGAAATTCGCTCCTAAGTGGACTGTAACGCCTGGTATCCGTGTAGACCATCATTCTGCTTTCGGTACACATACATCTCCATCCATCAGCCTCGGCTATGATGTAAATGAGAAGACAAATGTGTATGCTGCGTATAAAGAGTACTTCTTGGCACCTACACCATACCAATTATTTGATGGTTTCAATGGCAACCGCAACTTGAAACCTGAAACAGGTCATGAATTTGATTTAGGTGTACATCATAAATTCGGTAAAACTTGGAATGGTAATCTTAGCTTCTTTAGCCGTAGTACAAAGGATAAGATCGGTTGGGTTATGACTGATCCGGCAAACTTCACAGGTCAATATCGCAATTTTGACACTGAAAAAGCTCGTGGCATCAATGCAGATGTGCGTAAACAATTGACTAATCACTTGTCCGCACGTCTTGGCTATACGTATACTCATATCGATGCAACACCAACTCGCAAAGCAAACCGTGATGGATATGTACCAAAACATGCTGTTAACGCAAGCCTTGATTACAACGATGCTAAATGGGATGCTCATTTGGATATTCGTGGTATTATCAATCGTCCTGGTACAGCAGATAATGTATTTCCACGTAAAACATACTGGTTGGCTGATATCAGCGCTAACTATCGGGTACGCGAAAATGTTACTGTATTTGGTCGTATCAATAATATCTTTGATACATACTATGCGGAACAATCTAGCGTTCGTTGGGGCAACCCTGGTGAATGGTGGCCAGGTCAAGGTCGCAACTTCCGTCTAGGTGTAGAAGTGACTATCTAATAGATATAACTACTGCAATGGTTCGATTATAAAGCTATACTAATAATTGACAATTACGTCGTAGTTATTTGTATAGCTTCAAAAAGTAATCTATATCATGGTGAAAGAGCCTCTCGTGGGGCTCTTTCATTTTTATTATAGTTTTTGATGGTATATTGAGACCGCACTAAGTACCATGAGAGTTATTTTCAATAACCGATAAATTAAGTATAGGTAAATAAGTATATGTTATAAAACTATAGATTTTCTATAGTAAAAGCTCTATAATATTATGTATCTATCTATAGGTATTCATAGTTTATGTTTTGTGATGTACTTGTATATTTGCTTGTATAGTAAGTGTTTTGTTACTTTCACAGTTATCAAAACCTTCCAATGGAGAAGGTTGATTTTTAGAGGAGTTGGATCGAAATGAAACAACCAGAATTATCGCCGTATATGATGGCTCGGAAGCCGTCTGGCATTCGCCTAGGACAAATTAAATTCTTGGAACGTAAGAACCCGCCTATCTTGGTGAATGGTTCTATTGGCAATGTAATGCGTCCTATGCATCCCGCCATGCAGCGTAGGTTGTTTGATTTGGGCGGTGTCAATAGCCCGTTCCATAATGGGATTGTGCCATATGTACCAACTACGGGCACTGATGAGTGTCGAGAAGCATTCCTCCACATTTTGCGCAGCCAAGGCTTTGATACAACAGGGCTTGATGTACTTGTAACAGATGGTGCATCCATGGCGATGGAAATCATCATGCTCGGCGTATGTGGTGGCGCCGGCGAAGAAGAACGTCCTCTTTTGATGTTCAATCCTTCTTATACAAACTATGATGCAGTAGGTCTTCGCATTGGTCGTAAAACGGTTACTGTAGAACGGGAACTCAATGAAAATGGTGAGTTCGAATTGCCCTCTGTAGAGACTGTTGAACAACGCATTATCGAGACAAAACCTGGGGCGTTGCTTATCATTCCTTATGATAATCCTACAGGTCAATTATTTAGCAAAGAAACGCTCATTGAATATACAAAATTGTGCGTTAAACATAATTTATGGATTATCTCTGACGAAGCGTACCGTGAATTGGCTTATGAAAAAGGGAAAGAAACATCTAGCATTTGGGCCTTAACCGATAAAGATGTGCCTGGCATCGAAGGCCGCCGTATCAGCCTTGAAACGGCTAGCAAGGTTTGGAATGCGTGCGGACTTCGCATTGGAGCTATCATTACGGATAATAAATTATGCTATGAAAAATCTGTTGCGGAATATACGGCAAACCTTAGCGCTAATACATTGGGCCAATATATCTTTGGCGCTTTGAAGCATGAGTCTTATGCGCAGTTGCATAACTGGTATGAGCAACAACGCGACTACTACCGTCAAATGATCTTTGAACTCCACAAAGGTTTTAAAGAGGTAGAACCGGACTTTATCGTGTCTCGCCCTGAAGCATCTATTTACTTTGTAATCGACGTGAGAAAGGTGGCAAAATCTGGCTTTGACGGCGTAGAATTTGCTTCCTGGTGTGCCGAACACGGTGCAGTAAGCCTTGATGATGGTAAGGAATATACACTCCTCATGGCGCCGCTCAATGGTTTCTATAGCGGTAAAAATGGCGATAATAACCCTGGCAAAACACAATTGCGCGTGTCCTTCTGTGAAAATCCAGATTTATTGCGCTTGGCTCCTGAATTATTATCTAAACTATTCAGAGCTTATGAAGCACAACGAAATGTATAAACGTAAAGAGTGCCATTCCCAAAGGGAAGGCACTCTTTTTGCATTGTAAGTTATCATTATGAGTTATATAGATACTATGTATGGTATAGTATTACATAAAAAAGAGCTATAATATTCAAAATTATAGCTCTTTTCGTTTTTCCCTAGATATGTTAGGTAGGGAAGGGCTTTTATTTACTTTCTTCATCATGATGCGGTCCCTTAGTACGTATTTCGACTGTCAGTTGCTTACTAGGTATGGAGCTTTCCTCAGTTGCTGGATATGAAGTGTCTTCTAAGATAACCGTTTCTAATAATTTGTCAATTTCGTCATTCTGTATGGATACTTCTTTGTTGTACCATTCGCCAAATTCGCGAATTACCTCTTCGTTGCGACGGAAATAGGTATATTGGTCGATTTTACGCGATTCTACAAGTTCAGCATTCTCTAAGATGCTCATAAATGTAGAAATAGAAGATTGCGATACACCGCAGCGCTTTTGTATACTCTTAACGCTTACACTATATGGAAAGTCGATAAGCGTATTAGTGTGTACTTGTACACCGAACTCTTTCTCTGGGTGTTTTAGCCACAATATAATATCTAATCGATGCGGATTGGATAATGCTTTCAAGATTTTTAACGGGTCCATAGGGCCTCCTCTTAATTAAAAAATAACGAGTTCCCAACCTTGACCGTGGACTTGCATTATGCGGTCGTATTATACGCGTCTTGCTCCGTATAGGGTTTTTGCTACTTTTATCATACGCTACTTTTACCGTGAAAGCTAGACTTACTTATAAATTTCACGAATTGATGAATTTTATTGCACTCATCTAGAACGGAAAGTATACATTAGTATTAATATATAATGAGTATATATACAACCTTTAAAGTCTTTTATAATATATTTCTGAAAAATATAGAATATATTCATCTTTCTGTGATAATTTTTAAAGGTATTTTGGTTCTAAATAGAGAAATATATATACTATATGAACTTATGTAAGTCTAAGCTTTCATTTAAAGGAGCTGAGTATATGGCAATTGATCGCAATGAAACATTTGATGTTATCGTTGTTGGCGCAGGTCCAGCGGGTTCTGCGGCAGCATTACGCCTTGCGGAGCAGAGGGTAAAAGTTTTACTTATCGAACGTGGAACCGCACCAGGTGCTAAAAATATGATGGGTGGACGCATCTATACACATTCTCTGGAGCGTCTTGTACCGGACTTTAGAGACCGTGCGCCGTTGGAACGAAAGGTGACAAAAGAGCGCATTTCTATTGGTACAGGTAATGAAATGACCACCATCGAGTATAGTTACGAAGATAGTGAACCTAATGAAGAATCCTACGTAGTATTGCGTGCTAAATTTGATAAATGGCTAGCAGAAGAGGCAGAGAAAAAAGGGGCTCTCCTCGTATCTAATGTACAGGTAACAGAGCTTATTACCGAAGGTGAAGGTAAACATCGCCGCGTAATAGGGGTTCGCTGTCACGATGACGAAGTATATGCAAAACTAGTTGTCATCGCAGAAGGTTCTAATACATTATTATTGGAACAGGCTGGTCTTACAGGTCCTACAGATCCAAAAACAATGGCTGTAGGGGTAAAAGAGGTATATAAACTCAAAAAAGAGGATCTTGAAAATCGCCTTATGCTATCTGGCGATGAGGGGATGGCGTGGCTTACATTGGGGGACATGACCGATGGCCTATTAGGTGGTGGCTTTATTTATACGAATAAAGACAGCCTTTCCGTAGGTATGGTTGTAGGCCTTGAAGATATCGGTAAAGCTACTAAATCGGTAGATGATATGCTGTTAGCTTTCACAAACCATCCAAGAATCGCACCACTATTAAAAAATGGTCAATTGAAGGAACATAGTGCGCATCTCGTGCCAGAAGGCGGATTTAAAGCGTTGCCTAAGTTGGGTGGTAATGGGTATGTTATCGTCGGTGATGCAGCGCGCATGTGTATGAACTTGGGGTATACCATTCGTGGGATGGACCTCGCCATCGAATCTGGCATGTGTGCAGCGGATGCGGTTAACGTAGCCTTGCGCGATGAAAACATGGAGCGCGTTGCTAAATTGTATGAACGTCAAATCAAGAATTCTTGGCTATATAAGGACATGAAGCTTTATAAAAATATGCCTGCCTTCCTCGCATCCAACCCTCGCATATTCAAAGAGTATCCAGCTCTTGTGAATAATGTGATGCGCGATGTATTCACTGTAAACGGTGATGGGGCAGTGCCAATGATGAAAAAATTGATGAGTAGTGTAAGTGATGTAGGTTTAGTTACCTTGATTCGTGATGCTTGGAAAGGGGTGCGTTCCCTATGAAATTAGAAGAGCGCTTGGGCGCCAATAAATACTATGTAGATGAAACGTCTCCTCATATCATTGTGGATGGCGCTGGCTTTAGCTTGGAAGAGAAAATGAAACTCGTAAACGGCTGTCCTGCTGGTTTATATACATTACAAGAAAATGGCGATTTAGCCTTTGATTTCGCTGGTTGCCTTGAATGCGGTACCTGCCGTGTTCTCTGTGGCGAAACCATCGTAAAAACTTGGAAATATCCGCGTAACGCTAAGGGCGTAGAATTTAGACAGGGGTGAGTGTATGGAGTTATTAGTATGTATCAAACAGGTTCCAGATACATCTGAGATTAAGCTGGATCCAGAAACGAATAATCTCATCCGCACAGGTCTGCCTAGTATTGTAAACCCTTATGATATGCATGCGTTAGAGGCAGCTCTTGCGGTAAAAGATCAATATGAAGATAGCCGTGTAACCGTTGTCACTATGGGGCCTCCACAAGCCGAGGCGGCACTGCGCGAGTGTTTATCCCTCGGTGCAGATGATGCGGTGCTCATTACAGACCGTGCGTTTGGCGGTGCTGATACATTGGCGACAAGCTATACAATTGCCTCTGCCATTCGTCATATTCAACGTACTATGAATCGTGAGTTCCAAATCATTTTCTGCGGCAAGCAGGCTATCGATGGTGATACGGCTCAAGTAGGTCCTCAAATTGCGGAGGAACTAGGCATGGCGCAAGCTACCTATGCTTGTGAATTATCCGTAGATCAAGCAGCCCAAAAAGCGATTGTGAAACGAGAACATGAAAATGGCTATGAAATTGTGGAAGTTCCATTACCTTTATTGGTAACGGCTACGGCTGAACTCAATGAGCCGCGCCAACCAGGTCTTTGGAGCTCGATTTACGCTAAACGGTATACGATTACACATATTACATTGCGAGATATGCCGCATATTGATGAAAGCCGTATTGGTCTCAATGGCTCTCCTACACGTGTGCGCAAGGTATACCAACCACCGCTTCGAGGCAAGGTAGAAATGCTTTCATCCGTAGACGAAGGCGCTAAGAAAATTCTTGAATTAGCTTATAATATCAAGCCAGAAAAGTTTTCTCATCTATTAGTGCCCAGCGAAGAACTGGTTGAAGAGCCTGTAGATACCAATGATGAGGGCGTAGATGTAAAAGATCCTGTGCAGCGGGCTGCCTCTGTTGAAAGTGTATCCTCCAGTGAGTTTAAGGTTTTAGCAGCTGTTAAAGGTGAAGAAGGTTCCAAAGGAGGTGATCGATAATGGGAGTGACAAATTTTGATGAATATAGAGACGTCTTTGTCGTAGCGGATACCATCGATGATGTAGTGCATCCGGTTACGTACGAACTTATCGGTCAAGCTCGCCGTATTGCCAAGGAATTGGGCCAACTCGTTCAAGTCATGCTGCTTGGTGAGAATGTTCAATCCGAGGCGGAGGAACTTGTGGCACATGGTGCCGATATTGTTCACGTTTTTGAAAGCCCTCTTTTGAAATACTATACAACGGACGGCTATACAAAGGTTTTGACGGACTTCTTTGAAGATCATAAGCCTAATATTCTTTTGATTGGTGCAACAAATAATGGTCGTGACCTAGCACCTCGTATGTCTGGTCGTATGAAAAACGGCGTCGTAGCTGACTGTACCATTTTGACAGTAGATACTGAAGAAGGTCTTGTAGAATGGACACGCCCTGCCTTGGGGGGAAATATTTTAGCTGAAATTATTTCCCCAAATCATCGTCCACAAATGGGTTCTGTCCGTCCTAATGTATTTAAAAAGCCTGAACGCATTGCAGATAGCTGGGGCCGCATTCAAATTGAACCATTTGACCTTAAACCTGAAGACATTCGCATGAAGCGTCTTGACTTCATTCCGTTCAGCAAAGCTGGATACAACATTCAAGAAGCAGATATCATTGTGGCCGGTGGTCGTGGCATGGGGTCTAAAGAAAACTTTGATAAGCTTTACGAACTTGCTGATGCTATCGGCGGCGTTGTAGGTGCTACACGTCCTCTCGTTGAAAAAGGTTGGATTGAATTGCCATACCAAGTAGGCCAAACAGGTAAAACTGTAAGTCCTAAACTATACTTGGCATTCGGTATCTCTGGTGCTATTCAACACGTGAGCGGTATCTCTGGGGCTGACACAATCGTGGCTATCAACAACGATCCAAATGCAGAAATTTTCCAACACGCTAACTATGGGATAGTGGGGGATTGCATGGAAGTGTTAAATGATATGTTGGCGCATTTGAAATAAAAGACTTAGTATTTGAGCTCTACTTATCAGACTAAATAAGACATAGGGATACCTATCCTCAGCCTTCATGGGTACGCGTAGCGCCCAAGGCGGCTTCGAATAGGTATCCCTATTTGGCTTACTGCTGCTGTAGAGCTCAAATATTAGTGTATTATAAACAAATGCTCCGACATATTATTTATACAAAGGGAAAGTCGTTTTCAGAACGGTAATCCTTTTTCATTTCTATGCGTTTTACCTTCAAATGCGTCAATATGTCATTTTGGGGAGTAGGTAAGCGTGGTACGCGTAGTGGACTAGAGTCCATTACATATTAAAGTGGTATAATTAGGGTATAGATATAGTTCGGATTGATAAGGAGGTTCTTATGGCTCGTAATGTTTTTGTTACTGGTGCAACGTCTGGTATTGGTCTTTGTATTGCCGAGGCGTATGCAAAGTATGGCGATAATGTTTTGATTTCCGGCCGCCGTGCTGAGGTGTTAGCTGAGGTACAGGATCGTTTGTCTAAGGAATACGGCGTGCGCGCTGAGACTTTGGTTCTTGATGTGCGTAGTCGTGAGGATGTTGAAAGCAAGGTTCCAGCAGCAATTGAGGCTTTTGGTGGCGTTGATGTCCTCGTAAATAACGCAGGTCTTGCACAAGGTTTAGATCCTTTCCAAAATAGTACTGTCGATGATGCGGTGACTATGATTGATACGAATGTGAAAGGTCTTTTATATGTAACAAAAGCTGTACTACCTTATATGATTGATAAAAATGCAGGTCATATTGTGAATATGGGCTCTACTGCTGGTATTTACGCATATCCAGGTGGCGCGGTTTACTGTGCTACAAAGGCGGCTGTTAAGACCTTGAGCGACGGTATTCGGATGGATACGATTGCAACGGATATTAAGGTCACAACCATTCAACCGGGCATTGTAGAGACTCCATTTAGTGAAGTCCGCTTTCACGGTGATGCGGAAAAAGCTAAAGCTGTCTATGCCGGCATTGATGCCATCCAACCTGAGGATGTGGCGGATGTTGTACTATACGTAACAAACCAACCTAAACGCTTGCAAATCTCTGATGTCACAATCATGGCTAACCAACAAGCAGCTGGGTTTATGGTGTATAAGAAATAAGACATCCTATGATTTAATGTGAAGCTGAGTAAAGGTCTCGTATGTTAACTAAGGAGGCAAAGCAAGTGCAATAAAGCCGGATACTCTTATTTATAAAGGAAAGGCATAAAAAATGAAAAAGTATATCGTTGTTACGGGAGCAAGTTCAGGCATAGGAGCAGCTACGGCAAAAGCTTTTGCACGCCGTGGAGAAAATTTGATCGTTATTGCACGTAGAGCAGAATTATTAGAAAATTTGAAAGGCGAGATTGCTAACATTTCGCCTGATTCAGACGTTATTGTAAAACCTTGTGATCTCTCGCGTAGCGAAAACGTTTTAGCGCTTTGGGATGACCTTAAAAGCTATGAGTTAAAGGCACTTATTAATAATGCAGGTTTTGGTGATTTTGGATTCATGGGCAATCATGATATTCAAAAAATGGTAAAAATGATAGATTTAAATGTAACTGCACTTGCGATACTTTCCAGTTTATTCGTGCGAGATTATAAATGTAAACAAACACAGTTGATAAATGTTTCCTCCGTGGGTGGATATTTTTTAGCGCCCGGAGTAGTACCATATTGTGGCACAAAATTTTTTGTAAGTGCCTTCACAGAGGGCTTATATCATGAGCTTGCACAGGATGTAGATGCTAAAATGCAGGCTAAAATCTTAGCGCCTGCTGCTACTAAAAGCGAGTTCTGCGATGTAGCTTCAGGTAAAAGCGGATTTGATTACGATGCTTCATTTGAAAAGTATCATAGCAGTGAACAGACCGCAGATTTTTTGCTCACCCTTTATGATAGCGATGCATGTGTTGGCGAGGTGGATTTAACTAGTTTTGAGTTTAAGCTCAGCGGGCCAAAATTTAATTACCTAGCTGCTGCCAAATAGTAGATAGGGATGGATTATATATAAACATAGATACTCCTGATGAGCGTCTTAGCATCTATTTTGAATATATGTTTGTATAGTAGCTAATATAGAACTCAGGATTTTATATCAAAAATAACTACTTGAAATTCCCTATCATTTAGGGTATAATTATAAAATAAGTTTTGATAAAGAATATTTTGTAAAATATATTTATAAATTATAATATTCTTAATACATGTGTTGTGTTTGTACAGATGTATATGTAAAAGAGCGGAGATTATAATCATGTTGAAGAAATTTGTATTGATGGCTGTTGCTTGTGCTTGTGTAGGTTCTTATACTGTTGCCGGTGCTCAAGGTACTGTTGATGTAAAACCAAATCAACCTAAATCTGTGGTAGCTCAACAAGAAGCGCCAATGGTTGGCATGTCAAGCCCGTTTCATGAGTTTTCTACTGTAGATGAAGCGGCTAAATATATGAACATTACACCTCAAATGCCTAAGGTATTACCTGTAGGTTACAACATTGAGTCTGTAAGTACTATTGAAAAAGATATATTGCAAGTGGTATATGTTTACCAAGCTGGTGAAGATGCTACTCGTAATCAAGCGGCAGGCAAACGCATTGTCCATCGCATAGCCAATGAAATAAAAGAAGATATCAGCGGCGATTATAACGATTTTCGTGTAACAGCTACTGAAAAAGTAAACGGTACTAAGGTTATTTTCAAAGGTGGCGATAAAATGGTATATCTCTTAGGTTGGACCAAAGACGGACAAACTCATGGGATGTACTTCGAACGTCCTGTAACTCGTGACATGGCTAAAGCAATCGTTGCTAATACAGTTGCACCAAATTTACATACAAAATAATATATAAAAGCCCAGGCTTAGTGGAATAGGCATGCGAGCTGTGGTGAAGCACTCGCATGGACACTGTAAGGGTTTTATATGGAACGGCTCCTCATATGAGGGGCCGTTTTTGTTTATGCGAGTTCGATTAAAAAGAATATATTTATGAAAAAAGTACATTTTATGGCATAATATAATAAATATAGTTTTCTTGAATGGAGGATAAGAATGAGGGCTTTTAGTTATAAAAGATTGTTCAAAAAACTCATTGATTTAGATATGACAAATAATGAATTGATGGAAAAGGCAAAAGTGAGTAAAAGTACATTTTACAAAATGAAGAACGGACAAAATATAACTACAGATGTTTTGCTTAGAATTTGTAATGCATTGGATTGTGATATTGAGGAAATAGTAGAGTGCATTAAGTTCGATTCTTAATATAACTTGGAATAATTTAATGAACTGGAGGAATTTATGATTAGTTATATTGAAAGAACATACTTTAATGATTTGTTAAATAGAGGTGGGTATGTTTTAGATTTTTCTACATATAGATTTGATGAATTCACATTGCATAGTGTAGGAATAGCTTTGTGTGAGAAATATAATTTATCGAAGGGTAAGTCGTTAAATGAATTCATAAATGAAGGAGATAATGATAAGGTAGTAAAATTATTGGATGATTTACTGGAATACTATGAAGTGCGATATTCCTTAGAAATAGAATCAGAGGATAAAGCTTATAACGGAAGCACATACAAATCTCTTTATAATAAGTGTAAGGAAATTATTGAAAGAGAAAAACAATATTCTAAGAAATTTTCTAAAGTATCAGAAGAGTTAAAGAAAAAATTTTCTAGTAAATATATGAATCAGCAAATAGATTTGATGGTAGCAATGTGTAATGAAAATCCGACAGAAGCAATAGGAAAGTCAAAAGAATTACTAGAAAGTTGTTGTAAAACAATCATTGAAAGCAATGGTGAAATTATAAAAGATTCAATAAATATGGGACAACTTGTAAAACAAACTCTAAGTTCATTGAATATTCCCAATAAAAGCGTGGCGATGGATTTAGAAGAAGAAAAAATTGTGAAACAAATTACAGGGAGTCTTAATGGTTTAAGTGGCGGAATAATTGAATTAAGAAATCATTATGGAAGTGGACATGGACGTTCTGCAAAATTTAATGGATTAACAAAACGACATGCAGAATTATCTGTTGGGGCAAGTATAACTCTTGTTCGCTATTTGTGGGATACATTTTTATTAATAAATGAAAATAAATGAGAACGATAAAATTAAAAGGAGGTACTAAAAATGGTAGATTTTAAGAAAAAAATTGCTTTAAAAAGTAAGTTAAAAATTACCAATCCTATTGAATTGTATAATACGCTTGATAGAAAGAGCATTGCGGGTCCTTTGAGACCTGTTCAAAAATATGCTTTGGATGAGTGGTATAACAATAGAAAAGATGAGAGAGATCTTATTGTAAAGCTACATACTGGAGAAGGAAAAACTTTAATTGGTTTGTTAATGCTACAATCTGCACTTAATTTAGGAGAGGGACCTTGTATATATGTTTGTCCTAATATTTATTTAGTCAAACAAGTTTGTGTGGAAGCTGAAAAGTTCGGTATTCCGTTTTGTGTAATTGATAGTAATAATGAAATTCCTAATGAGTTTTTATCAGGTGAAAAAATTCTAATTACACATGCTCATAAAATTTTTAATGGAAAATCAATTTTTGGACTAGGAAATAACTTCACAAAGACAAATACAATCATTCTAGATGATTCCCATGCGTGTATAGATGTTATAAAGGATTCATTTACTTTAACCATTAATAGAAATAAAAATGGAAACGAGGATATTTATGGAAGGATACTCACTTTGTTTTCAGATGATTTAATAGAGCAAGGTGAGGGGAGCTATTTAGATATTAAATCTGGAGAATACGAAACCTTCATGATGGTTCCATACTGGGCATGGAATAGTAAAAGAACTGAACTTTTATCTATTCTATCTCAATTTTCCAATATGGATGAAATTAAGTTTGTGTGGCCATTGATGAAGGATAAAATAATAGAATATTCTTGTTTTATTTCAGGAAGTAAGATTGAAATTGCGCCATATAACATTAACGTAGAACAATTTGGGACATTTTCAAAAGCTAAGAGAAGAATTTTAATGTCTGCAACAACCCAAGAAGATATATTTTTTGTCAAGGGTCTGGATTTTTCAACTAATGCAGTGGTTAATCCGATTGTGTATCCACAATTAAGATGGTCTGGCGAAAAGATGATATTGATGCCATCATTAATAGACGAAACCTGTGATAGAGATTTAGTTGCAACTAAATTTGCATCAATGAACGTTAAGAAGTTTGGTATTGTCGCTATAGTTCCTAATACAAAAAGAGCTATTTATTACAGTGAATTAGGTTCAAAACTTCCACAAAATAATCAAGAACTATTTTCTGTGATAGATGATCTAAGAAAAAGTAATTTTGAAAAAACTGTTGTGATAAATAATAGATATGATGGGATTGATTTACCAGATGAAAGCTGCAGAGTTTTGATAATGGATTCAATGCCATTTCTAAACAACTTCTCTGATAGATATGAAGAGAAGTGTTGCCCTAATAGTGAAATTATAAATAAAAAAATAGCACAAAAGATTGAACAAGGATTAGGAAGGGCTGTTCGTGGAGAAAAAGATTATTGCGCTATTCTTGTAATAGGATCTGACATAGAAAAATTTATGAGGGGAGTGTTAACAAGAAAATATTTTTCTGCTCAGACACAGAAACAAATAGAGATTGGGTTTGAAGTCGCAAAAATGGCAAAAGAAGAAATTAGTGAGGAAGATCAGCCTTTGAAGCAGATTGATTCACTAATAAATCAAATTCTCAAAAGGGATGAAGGGTGGAAAGAGTATTACACTGATGAAATGAATGCAATTGTTCAAGAGAACGTAGAAAATAAAATTTATAACAGATACGCAGAAGAAAATGAATTAGAAAAATTATTTTCACAAGGAGAATATGAGCTTGCTGTAGAAAGGACACAAAAATTCATTGATAAGTTTATCAATGATGATTTAGAAAAAGGCTGGTATTTAGAGCAGATGGCAAGATATGCATATATGTATTCAGAGGAAAAATCAAAAACACTTCAAAAGTCTGCATTTAAAAAGAATCCTCAATTATTAAAGCCTAAAGAGGGAATTGCATATTCAAAAATCTCTTTCCTAAATGAAAACAGAATAAACAGATTCAAAAGAAATATTGGAAAATATGACAGTTTTGATGAATTTAATCTTTATATAAATGAAGTGATAGAAAATCTTTCTTTTGGCATTGCGGCTGAAAAATTTGAATCTGCATTAAAAGATTTAGGTGAAATTCTAGGTTATGTTAGTCAACGACCAGATAAAGAAATTAGAAAGGGTCCAGATAATTTGTGGTGTGTTTCAAATAAAAAATATGTATTTTTTGAGTGTAAAAATGAAGTTGACGAAAATCGAAATGCTATAAAAAAATCTGAAGCAGGTCAATTTAATAACCATTGTGGATGGTTTAAGGAAGAGTATGGGGAACTTGTAGATGTTTTGCGCATAATGATAATTCCTACTAAGCAGTTAGCTCATGATGCGGATTTTAATGAGAAAGTTTTCGTGATGAGAAGGAATGGTTTAAAAAAGCTAAAAGATAATCTAAAAAAGTTTGTAAAAGAAATCAGAAAATACGAATTAGATTCATTATCTGATGAAAAAATCCAAGGGTATTTAAATATGTATAAATTAAATATTGAGGATTTTTCAGAAAATTATATTGAAAATATATATCATTTAAAAAAATAAAATAGTTAATAGAGATGGAGAGATTCTATCGCTCCATCTCCTTGCCCATGTAAATTCCATAGTTCTTTCGTATTTGATAAAGCTCGTCCATAGTAGATTTTGTAGAAGAATACTCTTGCATTAGGGTATTCTTTTTTTCTTGCAATTTATCAAGTTTATCTAAAATATCCTTAGAATCAGGTAGCTTTGAATAGGACTTTTTGAGTTTTGCAAGATTTGTTTCGTAGCGTGTGATTTCAGACTGATGCTCCTCAAAAAATGCCTTATCAGAAGGATTTGATTTATATTCTTTGTAGTAGGCTCGATACTTTTTAACAGTATGAACTTGTTCCATCGTATCAGAAAGTATCTGCATATCCTTGTCAATTTCTTTGATTTTATCTTGTAAGCTCTGTCTTTCTTCAGCACTTTTCCTGATATATTCATCAAGTTGTTTAATGGAGTTAATGCCATGTTCTCTGATGAAAACAACTGACTCAGCCATTGTATTTAAGTTATGTTTTGTTGCCCAGTATTCATAGCCTTTGCTCTCTTTCACTTTGGCATTGGTATTCATATTGATGACATTTCCGATTCGTTTTTTGACAGGTGAGGCTTTGATATTTTGATTTTCTGTAATACGCTCTTTTAATCTTTCTTCGGTATAATCCTCACTAATCGTCTTAGCTCTTGTAAATCTCTGCTTATCTTTTGGCTTAAAGGTTATATGTTTTCCATGCTTTATTTCATAACCAAGTTCCGCCATCTTATTTAGAAATTGTTCCCAATCATTAGACTGTTTTATCAAACGATCAATGTCAAATTGAAGACTGCTTTTCCAAGAAGTACCTTTCTTAGATTGCTCATTTTCATACCATGACTTACCATTTGTTTTGTACTTTCTCTTATAGCTCTCGTAGAATTCATCAATCACAGAAAGGTTATTATCCTTGCATAGCTTATCGCTTTGATACCTGATTTGGTGGTAGCTTTTCTTGTTGGATTGGTAGCATTTACCCGTTACCATATTTACATTATTGAAGATGATATGGTTGTGGATATACCCTTTATCTATGTGGGTAGACAAGACATATTCGTACTCGTCTTTTAATATCTTTTTACACAGTTTAAGACCGATTTGATGTGCCATTTCCGGAGTTGCTTCTCCCGGTAAAAAGGATTGAATAAGATGTCTTGCAAGAACAGTTCCGTTTATTCCGGCATCATTTCGTGTTCTTAAAAATTGGGTATGGGCAGTTTTGATATGTACCCATTTTCCTGGACACATATTATTTACTAGCCTAAACACATGGATACTTCCCTGTATTTTACAGGGGGCATCTATTTTGTTATTGTCTTTAGACTGGTTCGTGACGTAGTCGCGAATCATAAAACCACCCGCTATGCGGGTGCGGCAACGAAAGTTATACAAAAAAATCACCTTGCTTAAGTATAATGTAGGTG
>OKWT01000137.1_pt1 | contig 29717 bp, 5 predicted proteins | sample 1607131 | NCBI WGS metagenome assembly OKWT01 (sample SAMN07501045, study PRJEB24779) | human gut metagenome
CGTTCGTCCTGAGCCAGGATCAAACTCTCCAAGATATCTTGAAGCTATTTGAATAGCTCATTATTTGTTGTCGTTACATTGAAGTAACTTTGAATTATGGTTGGTTTTGACTTTGTCAAAACCCGCACTCTGGCATATGTTCAATCGTTTTGATTGATTACCTATCATTGTTCAGTTTTCAAAGATCTGTGCCCCTTCATATGGGGTACTTGAATATAATAACATTTCCATATACTCATGTCAACAAAATTTGAACAAATTTTACTACAAATTTCAGAAAATTTTTACCATTAATTTTGCACAATTTCACGGCCTAATTTTACAGATTCGAAACTTGTGTTATATCACTCTTTTAGACATATCATATAAGGAGAGTTTAAAGCAAAAAGAAGCCGCAACAAGAATACATATATTGCATTCTGTTGCGGCTTCTTGCCTATATAACAGTGTGTTTATAGAATCCCTTATTTGCGTCTCAACACTGTATATTAAAAACTTTTATATATAAGGTATTACATCTGCATGCCCTATACAACAAAAGTTATACATATAAAGATTTAATTATATATGTATTACATGATTAGTTATCTGTCTGAATCGCTTCACGAAGGTTAATTTCGTGCATATCGCCAACAGAAGGTTCTTCTGCAGACATATTCTTCACAGTTTGTTTTGTAGCAAACCAAACTGCTTCGTTCATGTAATAACGCAATTCTTCATTAGATACATGTTCTTGATCTTGAGCCATGATATCAAGCATAGCATCTTCCAATGCTTGTGCTTCTTCATCAGTCAAAGGACCGCCAACGGCCTTTTGTTTTTGAAGCAATTCATTCATGCGATCAACCATGCTGCGCAATACATTGTAACCATAGCTATTTGTGTAACCTTGGTCCTTATCATATTTAGGGAATGTGTAATAGCTATACTCGTTTTTATTACGGTTTTCACCATTCCAGTTCAATGCAGTTTCTTGGCCATGTACATAACCTAAAGAATGTTTACGGAAATAATCAGCATAATTATGCTTATCTTTAGAATGTAACCATTTAGCTTCTTCTTTAGTTAACGCTTGATGATTATTCTTTTTGCTTTCAGCTAAAGCAATATGTTTTTCCGCATTTTCCCATGCTTTCACAAATTCATGGATACTTTGCACCGCCTGAGGGCTAGCCACAGGAACCAATACAACAGAACCTGTTGTAGGCGCTTTAGCCGGATTTGGTAAAAGCAATGGATCATCATATGTAGCAGATGCCGCATTAACATGGAATACGCCACTGCCAAATAATACTGCCGCTGTGAAAGCAAGCAAAGTGGATTTTTTCATTATATATTCCTCTTTTCTATCAACGAATTAAATCGGGTGGGAGGACCCCCAAAAGGGAATCCTCAACCCGTAATGTTCAGTATGAACGTATTATAAACCTAGTCTTGCCATCATTGCAGCAATATTAGCTTTCATTTGTTCATTTTCAGCTTTCAAATCAGCTACTTCACCTTTTAATCCTTGATTTTCAGCTTTCATTGCAGCAAGTTCACGTTGCATTGCATATGTAGAACTGATAGGTCCTTTACGATAACGATCTGCAGTTTCTGCTTCGCCGTCTCTGTTACCTACTTTCCAAGTTACACCAGCATTTGCCATCATATGGCTATTGCTGCCTGCCCAAGCAACACCAGCATGTAACATCATGGATTCATTTTTGTAATGAGCCACACCTAATGCCAATGCGGAGTCACCACGGTAGTTACCGTAACCTGCCATGATTTGAGTAGGTTCGTAAGGGTCATAAGCCATAGGTTTCAATGCGGACAACGCGGAGGACATAGCACCAACTTGACGAACTTCGTTTACAACATTATTCATGCTATTTGCAACACGATTAAGTTGGGAACCATTAACAGCATCAGTAGAAGTGGAGCTAATTTCGCCTGGTGCCACGTTAGTAATCTTATTACCACCGTTATTCAAACCAGAGCTTGTTAAGGATACGCTGCCACCACCATTATTTTTGATTGTGATACCGTTACCGTTTGTCACAGTTGTATGACCGGAGTTATCCATAGTTGTAATGGAATTGATACCAGTAATATCTTTTGCCAAACGAACATTCAAGCTGCCGTTATTATCGGAGATAACACCGATATTGTTTGCAGTGGAAAGTTTGCTTTCATCAGTAACGCCACCTTTAACAGTCACTTTTTGACCTAGGTCACGATGGAATTCACCTTTATCACCTGCAAAGTCTAAACCAGCTTTCTTAAGGCCGTCGATACCTTTCTTCAAGTCGCCGATGTTAGCACCGTTTGTTAAGCTGCTGCTATTATCAGCGATATTGTTAATATCTTCGCCTTCGGCATAACCACTTGCCATATTAACTACTTTATTACCACCATTGTTCAAGCCGTCCTTAGTTAATGTTACTGCACCAGTACCATCTTTAGGGGATCCTTGACCTGCTGGAGGAGTAGTAATGGCAACACCGTTGCTGCTAACAGTAGTAGTTACTTTAGTACCACCCATGCCGGATGTTACTACCATGCCATCTGCAGTTGTTCTTGTGCTCTTAGTCCGTTTATCAGTAGTTACAACACCATCAGCAGTCAATTCAGTGGCCTTAGTTGGATTATCTACAAGTACACCTTTAGCTGTTGTTTGAGTTGTATTATTTTGATTATCGGATACTTTCACATTACCTGCAGTAAGAGCAGTTGTATTACCTAATGTATCAGTGCTTGTAACACCTACACCGTTTGTTACAGTAGAGAATTTCTTATCGTCAGTAGTGGTAATCACACTGCGTAAGTTCAAGTCTTTTTTGATATCTACAGTGTATGTTTTAGACTTATCTGCATTAACTGTAGTTTCTACAGTTGTATTACCGCTATCGCCAGCTTTCACTGTTGTAGTTGCTGCCGCCATGCTGCTCTTCAACTGTTGAACGTTAACTGCATCTGTATCATTTACACCAGCTGCCACATTAGTAATCTTTTGATTATTTGCGTTTAAGCCTTCGTTAGAAATGTAAGTTTTACCGCCTACAGATACGCCCTTATCATCAAGAACAACTTGTTTGCTTGGATCGGAACCAACAGTTACGGAATCAAGACCTTTAAGGTTCTTAGCGAGTTTAACGTTCAAGTTGCCGTTTTCATTAACTACGCCAATGTTACCGTTTGAAAGTTTAGAAGCATCAGCTTCGCCACCTTTGAGTTCCAATGTTTGACCGAGGTCTTTATGGATAGCTTCACCGGAGTCGCCTTTGAAGTTCAAGCCTTTCTTAGTCAAGTCTTCAGTGTTTTTATCAATTTTGTTATCTACAACTTTCAATTGATCTTCTGTTGCAGCTTGACCATTAGTGATCTTATTAGGATCCCAAGTTCTGTTAGTCAAATCGTTAACAGTACCAGAACCACCGTTGATAGTTACCTTACCGGAGTTGATTGTACCGTTTGTACCATTGATATTTACAGCATTAGCACCTTCGCCAGCTCTAATGATACCTGTTGTACCATCGAAATGAACTGATGTACTACCGGAACCTAAAGTCACTGTGTCTTTCAAGTTTACAGTGTATGTTTTAGCTTTTGTAAGATCGTTGATTTCTTCTTCAACATGGATGTTCTTGCTACCTTTTACCTTAGTATCGGACGCAGCTTTTACTTCGTTCAATTGTTTAAGGTTGACAGCATCACTATCTTCTGTACCAGCTTTAACATTTTTGATTTGCGTATTGTTAGCATTGAAGCCGTTGTTTGTAACAAATGTATTACCACCAATAGTCAAGCCATTGTTGTTGATTGTTGTTTGACCAGTTGTTACGCTGTTCAAGCCTGTTAAATCTTTTGCAAGTTTAACATTCAACTTACCGTTTTCGGATACCACACCGATATTGTTGTCAGACAATTTAGCTTTATCAGTAATGCCACCTACAACATCCAATGTTTGACCAAGATCTTTATGGATTACTTCGCCAGAATCAGCTTGGAAGTTTAAGCCTTTCTTAGTCAAGTTTTCAGTGTTCTTATCAATTTTGTTATCTACAACTTTCAATTGATCTTCTGTTGCAGCTTGACCGCTTGTAATATGTGCAGGATCCCAAGTAATGTTAGTCAAGTTGTTTACAGTACCGTTCGCACCGTTAACAAGAACTTTACCTGCATTGATGTTACCTGTTACGCCATCAATTGCTACTTTACCAGCATTAATTGTGCTGTTTACGCCATTGATAGTTACTGCATTAGTGCCGTCGCCAGCTTTTACGATACCTTTTGTACCGTCGATGTTAACTGCTGTGTTACCGGAACCTAATGTTACAGTATCTTTCAATGCAACTGTGTAAGTTTTAGCTTTTGTAGTTGGATCTACAGCTTCATCAACGTCGATGTTTTTGCTACCTTCTACTTTTGTATTAGATGCAGCTTTTACATCGTTCAATTGTTTAACGTTAACAGCATCATTATCTTCTACACCAGCAGTTACGTTTTTGATTTGCGTATTGTTAGCGTTGAAACCATTTGCTGTAACGAATTGTTTGTTGTTGATTGTCAAGCCATCGTTGTTGATAGTTGTTTGACCAGTTGTTACGCTGTTCAAGTTTGTTAAGTCTTTTGCAAGTTTAACATTCAACTTACCGTTTTCGGATACAACACCGATATTGCCATCAGACAATTTAGCTTTATCAGAAATGCCACCTACAACATCCAATGTTTGACCAAGGTCTTTATGAATTAATTCGCCAGAGTCAGCTTGGAAGTTCAAGCCTTTCTTAGTCAAGTCAGTGCTGTTGTCAGTGATTTTCTTATCAACAATTTTCAATTGGTCTTCTGTTGCAGCTTGACCGCTTGTGAAGTTTTTGCCATCCCAAGTAATGTTTGTCAAGTTGTTTACAGTACCGTTTGCACCGTTAACTAGAACTTTACCGGAAGTGATATTACCAATTGCACCATCAATTGCAACTTTACCAGCATTGATTGTGCTGTTTACGCCGTTAATAGTTACTGCGTTAGCGCCGTCACCAGCTTTTACGATACCTTTTGTACCGTCGATGTTGACTGCATTATTACCGGAACCTAATGTTACAGTGTCTTTCAATGCAACTGTGTAAGTTTTAGCTTTTGTTACATTATCTACGGTTTCATCAACATTGATGTTTTTGCTACCTTCTACTTTTGTATTAGATGCAGCTTTTACATCGTTCAATTGTTTAACGTTAACAGCATCGTTATCTTCTACGCCAGCAGTTACGTTTTTGATTTGCGTATTGTTAGCATTAAAGCCATTAGCTGTAACGAATTGTTTGTTGTTGATTGTCAAGCCATCGTTGTTGATAGTTGTTTGACCAGTTGTTACGCTGTTCAAGCCTGTTAAATCTTTTGCAAGTTTAACATTCAACTTACCGTTTTCGGATACAACGCCGATGTTGTTATCAGACAATTTAGCTTTATCAGAAATGCCACCCACAACATCCAATGTTTGACCAAGATCTTTATGGATTAATTCGCCAGAATCAGCTTGGAAGTTCAAGCCTTTCTTCGTCAAGTCAGTGCTATTGTCAGTGATTTTCTTATCAACAATTTTCAATTGGTCTTCTGTTGCAGCTTGACCACTTGTGAAGTTTTTGCCATCCCAAGTGATGTTTGTCAAGTTATTTACAGTACCAGCAGCACCGTTGACAGTCACTTTACCAGAGTTGATAGTGCCATTTGTACCATTGATAGTCACAGCATTAGCACCGTCACCAGCTTTTACGATACCTGTAGTACCGTTGATGTTGATTGCATTATTGCCGGAACCTAAAGTTACATTGTCTTTCAATGCTACTTTGTAAGTTTTAGCTTGTGTATTAGGGTCTACTGTGGAGTTAACATTGATATTTTCGCTACCTTCTACTGTAGTGTTGGATGCATTTTTAACTTCATTCAATTGATTCAAGTTAACTGCATCATTGCCGTCAGTACCAGCTTTTACATTTTTGATTTGTGTATTGTTAGCATCAAAACCGTTAGCTGTAACGAATTTCTTACCACCAATTGTTAAACCTTCGTTATTAATTGTTGTAGCACCAGTTGTTACACTTGTTAAGCCAGTCAACTCTTTAGCGAGTTTAACATTCAACTTGCCGTTTTCAGATACCACACCGATGTTATTGTCGGACAATTTAGATGTATCCGCAATACCGCCGTTGATATCCAATGTTTCACCAAGATCTTTATGAATGCTTGTAGCGTCATCGCCTTTGAAGTTCAAGCCCTTCTTAGTCAAGTTGCTACCATTGTCAGTAATTTTCTTATCAACAACTTTCAATTGATCTTCTGTTGCAGCTTGACCGCTTGTGATATGGTCAGCATCCCAAGTGATATTTGTTAAGTTGTTTACAGTACCTTTAGCACCGTTAACAAGAACTTTACCGGAATTGATATTACCTGTTACACCGTCAATCGCTACGTTACCAGCAGTAATTGTGCTGTTTGTACCGTTGATAGTTACAGCATTATTGCCTTCGCCAGCTTTCACAATACCTTTTGTACCGTCGATGTTAACAGCTGTATTACCGGAACCCAATGTTACTGTATCTTGTAAACCAACTGTATAAGTTTTAGCTTTAGTAAGTGGATCTTCAGAATCAGTTACATTGATGTTTTTACCAGCTTTTACAACAGTTTTAGCTGCCGCTGCGTTATTGGATACTTCTTTCAACTGTTTAAGGTTAACTGCGTGGTTATCCTCTGTACCAGCTTTCACGTTTGTGATTTGAGTATCGTTAGCATTGAAGCCGTTACTTGTAACAAATGTGTTACCACCGATTGTCAAACCATTGTTGTTAATAGTTGTAGCACCAGTTGTTACGCTGTTCAAGCCTGTCAAATCTTTAGCAAGTTTAACATTCAATACGCCGTTGTTATTAACTACGCCGATGTTATTTTCTGAAAGTTTAGATGCATCAGCTTGACCGCCAGTGATATTCAATGTTTGGCCAAGGTCTTTATGAATTGCAGTACCTGCATCGCCTTGGAAATTCAAGCCTTTTTCTACGATTTCAGTTTTTGTAGTATCAATTTTATTGTCTACTACTTTTAATTGATCTTCTGTAGCAGCTTGACCATTAGTAATAGCATTAGGATTCCAAGTTCTGTTAGTCAATTCATTAACAGTACCTGTAGTACCATTAATAGTCACTTTACCGGAGTTGATAGTACCATTTGTGCCATTGATAGTCACAGCATTATCGCCAGTGCCGGCTTTCACGATACCTGTTGTACCGTTGATATTGATAGCTGTGTTACCTGTGCCTAATGTTACTTCATCTTTCAAGCCTACAGTATATGTTTTAGCTTTAGTTACATTGTCGATGCTTTCATCAACTTTAATGTTTTTACCTTCAGCTACCTTTGTATTTGCTGCAGATGCACTGTTGGATACTTCTTTCAATTGTGCCAAGTTTACTGCATCGCTGTCGATTGTACCACGAGCAACGTTAGTAATCTTGTTACCACCGTTATCCAAACCAGTTTTAGTAAGGGATACAGCTGCATTGTTTGTAGCACCGTTGCTGATAGTTACACCGTTGGAAGTAACTTTTGTATCACCTACAGTTACGCTGTTCAAACCTTTAAGGTCTTTTGCCAAACGAACTTTCAAGTCGTTAGAGCCATCGGATACAACACCGATATTGTCTTCAGCAGTCAATTTGGATGCTTCTGTAATGCCACCTTTAACGTTTACTTGTTCACCAAGTTTTTTGTTAATTACGTTACCGGAGTCAGCACCGAATTTCATGCCTTTATTGATCAATTCTTCTTTAGTCTTGAACAATTGGCTGCCATTGATAGCATCTGTGGATGTAGCTGTTACAGCACCGTCTTTTACATTTGTAATAGTAGTGCCATTAGCGCCTTCCAATGTTACCTTAGTTTTATCAACAACACCATTATTGATGTCGTATTTAACAGCACGATCTGTCAATTTATCTACAGAAGTCTTAGATGCAATATTATTGATTGTAACTTGCTCTTTAACGCCTGCATGGTTTTTATCCTCTACAGTCAAGGATACTTCACCATTGTCGTTTACCTTGTAGGAACCATCAGCGCTGGAGTTTCTTACAAGACGATAGTCAGTTGCACTGCTACCTTGTTGAGTAATTTGCTCGCTAACTTTTTTCAACTGATCTTCAGTCGCTGCACGACCGGATACGATAGATGTGGAATCCCAGTTTTTATTGTCCAAGTTAGTTACATAATTACCAGTTTCGCTTGCATGTTTCGTATTTTGAACAGTTTGAGCGCCCATTACAACGCCACTAGCAGTTACTCTACCTGCTGTGCCATCAAGAACTACTTGATTGTTACCGCTACCCAATGTCACTTTGTTGTTCAAACGAAGATCATATTTAGCACCTTCAGTGCTTGTAGCAGGAGTAGTTGTCAATTTGAGGTTATCATCGGAAACAGTTACTTTAGAATGTTTACCTGCTTCGATTTTTACATCATGTAATTGGCTACCATTTACAGCATCTGTAGAAGTAGAGGATACTTCACCAGCTTTCAAGTTAGTAATTGTTGTACCGCCTTGACCTTCCAAAGTAACCTTATTTTTATTAACAGTAGTACCGTTAAGATCATATTTAACAGCACGTTCTGTTAATTTATCCAATTCAGTTTTGGATGCAATATTGTTGATCGTTACTGTATTAGCAGGGCTGTTAGGATGAGCTTCATCTTTAACTTTTAAGTCAACCTTGTTGTTTTCTACAGAGTAAGAACCGTCCGCAGAGTTTGCATTGTTGATCAAACGGTAATCTGTTTTAGCTGCATTAGTAGTCTTGATTTCATCAGACACTTTTTTCAACTGATCTTCAGTTGCTGCACGACCAGATGTGATGGTAGGGTTTTGAACATTCCATTCTTTATTGTCCAAACCAGTTACATAGTTTTTATTGTCGCTATGCGTACCTACGCGAACAGAACCTGCAGTTACGCTGTTCAAACCTGTTAGGTCTTTTGCCAACTTAACATTAAGGTTGCCGTCTTTAGCTACAACACCGATGTTGTTGTCAGACAAAGCACCTGTAGCACCACCTGTAATACCTAAAGTATCGCCAAGTTGTTTGTTGATTTTAACATTGTTATCGCCTTGGAAGCTCAAGCCTTTAGCGATTTTATTAGTGTTATTTGTGATATTAGTAGTGTTAATATCTTGTTGCTCTTTAGAAGCAAGGTTCGTCAACTTAACTTGTCTAGGGTTGGAACCATCAGCATCAGCAACAGTCAATGTCATGCTACCATCAGCAGCTACTTTATATTCGCCATTGCTACCTGCTGCAGGGTTTGCAATCAAACGGTAGTCAGTTTTGGAAAGACCATTAGAGATTTTAGAGATATCAACATCAAATGTTTGATTGTCATTACGTGTCAATGTCAATCTCTTACCGTCATTGGATACTGTACCGGATGTAACATACGTATTTTTCAAACCTGTTACTTCAGCAGTCAAACCATTTGTACCGGTCATGTTAATCTTGCCGTTACCGTTTGCTTCATACGTTGCAGAACCACGTTGCAAGTATTTATCGTATTTTGCAGCAATACGAGAAATATCACCGATATTAGCAGCATTTGTTAATGTATCGCCGCCAGATTGTACATTAGTGATTTGATAACCACCAGCATTGATACCAGTTTTGCTCATGGATACATTGCCTGTTGTAACGGAGTTGAAGCTTGCGTCATCAACTGTTGCAACCGTAACATTGTCTCCAGAGCCTTCTAATTTAATATTATTACCAGCGTTAAAGTTTACTGTACGGTTTGGAGCTTTTACGTCTTTAACTTTTTTGCCATTAACTTGAAGTTCCCAACCGGAGTTTGCGGATTTAATAGCTTCATGAACAGTGTTTTTACCTGTATCACCAATATTAGTCATGGTGATAGAGCCGTTTTGGTCAACCTGAGCATTACCGCCTAAGATATTCTTAGTGCTGTTAGCTACATTACCTACTGCATTAGCAACGCCATATAATTGGCTACCGTTAATAGCATCTGTAGATTGTGCGCTTACACGACCAGCAGCAACATTAGTAATTGTACGTTTTGTAGAAGTATTACCTACGCTAACTGTGGAATCAGCAGTACCACCTGCATAGTTGTATTTCAAACCGTTAATTGTTTCACTAGCAGTACTTACAGGAGCAGCTGTTGCAGAATTAGCACCTAATGCAACGCCACGAACATTATTTACTGTTGCTTTGCTACCGAGAGCTAAGCCTTCGTTTTCTTGTACACTTGCTTCGCTACCGATTGCTACCGCATCAGTTACTTCTTTTTGAGCTTTAAGTTTAGTGATTAATTCAGGATTATCTTTGTAAACGCTACGATCACGTACACGTTCTAATGTACCAGCTTGAGCGCTTACGCCCAATGCGATGGAACGGGAGCCAGTTGCTTGTGCATCATCACCGATAGCCACAACATTTTTCTTGTCTCCATCTTGAGTACTCAAAGCACTCGCTTCACGACCCATAGCAATAGAGCCGTAACCTTCAGAATGAGCATTGTTACCGATAGCTGTAGAACGTTCACCTAATGCCCATGCCGCATTACCTGCAGCCACAGAAGATCCGCCCAATGCATATGTATCATTACCAAGAGCAACACCGGAACCACCATGAGCACGTGCAGAGTTACCTACAGCAACGGAGTTATTTACTTTATAAGTTGGGTCATTTTGAATGCCGGATTCAGCATTATTACCAATAGCGATGCCATCTTTCGCACGAGTTTGCGCATTGTTACCAAGAGCAACCGCATTATCACGATAATGTGCTGCACCGTTACCGATAGCTACACCTTGTATTCCCTGAGAAAGGGCATTACTGCCGATAGCTATGCCATGAGTAAAGTTTTCACCTTTATAATTTCTACCTGCCGCTACATTAGCACCTGTACCCATAGCTATACTATCATCAGTATTTGATTTAGCACCTTGACCGATAGCAATAGCACGAGCTGCATTAGCTTGAGTATTAGTAGTTCCGTCATATGCTGTGTACGGTGTACCTTTTGCATCTGTTAATGGATCAGGATTTGCAGAGCCGATAGCAATGGATTGATCACCTGTTGCTAATGCGGAGTGGCCCATAGCCAAGCTCGCTTTACCTTGTGCGGATGCTGCCGTACCAATAGCTGCCGCATATTGTTCACCTGCATAGGCTTGACGCATCATCGCCAAGGAGTTAAAGCCTTTTGCCTTCGCAGCAGAACCAACAGCAATAGCACCGATTTGTTCAGATTGAGCATAGTGGCCTAAACCGATACCCAACGCACGAGATTGGGAATAGTCACCGATAGAAATACCAGACACGGAACCATCATTAGCACGAGCATTCGCATTGTTACCAATTTGGATACCAAACACCTTATTATTTGTATATAAATTTCCTAGTCCTGGATTCCCTGGTGTTTTGTAATCATACATCTGAATATAAGGAGAATTTTGGCTAGGATATAAATACGTAAACCCACCATCACTAGGGCCTTCACCAGGAGCCAAAGAAAGGCCTCTGTTAGGCGCTGCATCAACACCCGAAATCAACCCACTACCGCAGGTTAAAACCATAGCCGCCAAGCCAACTTTTACCGAAGCTTTAGCGGAATTACTAACAAAGCTTTTGGAGCCACGAGTATGGCTTTTTGCGATTTCAGATACAACGACATATGCGCCCCGTACCTGACTCCAAATTACCCTATAAATACGATTCATTTAGTAGTACCTACCTTTCACACAGTTTTATAAGGGATTCTAAAACCAACACTAAAACACTAAAAATAATAAAATTTTCATCAAAAATTTAATTACTATACATATAAAATATCAGATTAGTTTATGAATGTAAATATATTTTTTTCATATTTCGCTCATTTATTTTTAGAACTTTAAACTTCTTTTAAAAATTGATTTTCTTACTCATTTAAATATATTTTCAATCATAAAAACCCTTGCTACAATGGGCCAAACAACACTTATAATCTAAAACTAATGATTTTATAGTAAATTAATCATATTCATAATTTTCGATTAAAATTATATGTTCTGTATTATACACTATTATGAAAGGTTTGTGAAGTCAAATACAAAAAAAGAACGAAAGTCTTTTCACAGTAGACTTTCGTTCTTTCATTTTATATACCATATAGGGTTAAAATCATCTAATCTTCATGGGTATTTTCTGGTACATTAACAGATTTTACCACATGAATATAAAATGAAATTTATATGATTTACATGCCTAAACGACTCATAATAAGAGCTAATTGTCGTTTAGTTTCTTCGTTATCTTTCTGTAGACGAAGGTTGTCTTCTTTCAATGCCGCATAGTCTGCAGTTAATTTTTCATCCTGCGCTTTCATGCGTGCATTTTCAGCTTTCAAAGCAGTCATTTCATCCTGCATTACGTACATAGAGCTGATAGGACCGCCCTTGTAGCGCTCAGGAATAGCCTTCTTCTCATCAGAAGAACCGAATTTACGAGTTACACCGGCATTCACCATATTATGACGACTACCAACAGATACGCCTGCATGGAACATAGTATCTTCCGATGTATAATGTGCAACACCTAACGCCGCTGCGGTTTCACCTCTGTAATTGCCGATACCAGCCATCACTTGAGTTGGTTCTAACGGATCATATTGAATCGGTTTCAACGCAGACATAGCTGCCGCATGAGCACCTACACGTTGCGTTTCGCCCGCCACGGAATTAATAGCATTAGCCATTCCTTCCGTAACACCTTTCAATTGATTTACGTTAACCGCATCCGTGCCGTTTACACCAGGGCCTACATTGCTAATTGTTTTACCACCGTTATTCAATCCATCTTTAGTGAGGCTTACGGTGTTACCGCTAGCAGGAGTAATGGTTATGCCACTGCCGTTCACAACCGTAGAGTTACCTACAGCATCCTTAGTAGTTACAGATGTAAGACCTTTCAAATCTTTCGCCATACGAACTTTAAGATTAGTGCCGTCAGATACGACGCCTAAATTATCTTCGGACGTCAACTTGCTAGCATCAGTAATGCCACCGACTACGTTTACCTGTTCGTTAAGCTTTTTGTTAATCACATTACCGGAATCGCCACCGTATTTCATACCATCGTCTTTGGTTGCCACTTGATGTGTCTTGCCCTGTTCATCTTGGTACTTAATACGAGTAATAGAATTGCCTCCAAGATCAGAATCACCCTTATCAGCAGTTATATCCGCATTGCGACCATCTTTGCCAGTTAAACCGATGTGACCAACGCCGTCTTTGCCCGACATAGATACAGCATCTTTACCGTCTTTACCTGTAACAGCTACTTTGCCGTCTGTACCATTCGCAGCGTCTGGACCTGTAATGGAAACGCCATCTTGACCATTTTTGCCGACTTTCACCTTATCAGTATTGACCGTATCAGCAGTAACTGTTTTGGTAGTAATGCTATCGGTCTTAAGGTTCTTAGCCATTTTAATAGTAACATTACCATTTTCGGCTACTGTTTTGATATTTTCACCGGAATAATCGCTATCGGCCCCTTGTCCTTCACCTTTGATGGTAACCTTTTGACCTAAATCACGGTGGAAATCACCTGTATTACCGGCAAAATCCATGCCTTTCTTCGTAATGTCATCACCTAAGTTATTAATCTTATTATCCAAGGCTTTATGGGACTTCTGCAATTGATCTTCTGTAGCAGCACGACCGCTTGTGATATTGTTAGGATCCCAATCTTTGTTTTCCAAACCTGTCACATGACCGTCCTTGCCATCAACAGATACTTTACCTGCAGCAATCTTACCGTCTTTACCGTCAATAGTTACCTTATCTCCGGCCTTAATCATACCGTTTGTACCGTCGATTGCAACATTACCAGCCTTAATTGTACCCTTATCGCCATCGATTTCAACTTTATCACCGGCTTTAATGGTGCCTTTATTGCCGTCGATTGTAACCTTGTCACCGGCTTTGATTGTACCTGTTGTACCATCCATCGCAATTTGTTTCGTAGCATCAGATCCCATTGTTATTTGGTCTTTGAGACCCACCTTGTAATTTGTAGAGCCATCACCATTAGTGGTCTTATCAACTTTGATATTATTACCTTCTGTTACGATTGCCTTAGCAGCGTTAGCCGCTGTATCCAATTGAGATTTATTAACCGCATCCTTAGGATTTGTACCGTCAGCTACGTTTGTAATCTTATTGCCGGCTGCATCAATACCATCTTTCGTCATAGATGGACCATTGGTAATCTTCACGCCGTCCTTTGTAATAGCAGTCAACGGGTTGCCATCCTTATCTTGAACGGTCATGCCTTCACCATTAACAACGGTTTTACCGTTTGCGCCATTAGTGCCATTGTTGAAAGTTATGGAATCCAGGCCTTTCAGATTTTTTGCCAAACGAACATTAAGGATATTATTTTTGCTAATAACACCGATATTGTTTTCGGTCAACTCATCTTCATTGGTGACACCGCCCTTAATGTCCAATTGTTCATTAAGTTTCTTCTTGATGGTAGTACCGGAGTCGCCACCGTATGCCATGCCATCATCTTTAGTTGCCACTTGATGGGTTGTGCCATTTTCATCTTGGTATTTAATGCGCGTGATTTCATTTCCATTAATATCAGCAGCGCCTTTATCAGCGATAATATCCGCACTATGACCATCTTTACCAGTTAAACCGATGTGACCTACGCCGTCTTTACCCGACATAGACACTACATCCTTACCGTTTTTATCTGTAACAGCTACTTTACCGTCGGTGCCATTCGCCGCATCTGGGCCTGTAAGAGATACGCCATCCTTACCGTCTTTGCCGACTTTCACAGATTCAGCCTTAAGGTTTTTGTTCATTTTTACATCAATTGTTGTATTACCTGTTGCTGCATCTTGTTTGATGAAAGTTTTAATATTGTCACCGCTATAGTCGGTATCAGCAGCTTTGCCTTCACCTTGAACAGTGATAGTAGAGCCTAATTTATTAGTTTGTACACCGCCTACATTGGCATTGAATTTAAGACCTGTATCAGTTTGACCTGCCAAGGCTTGTTTCAATTGGTCCTCTGTTGCAGCACGACCGGATACGACATTACCTGCATTCCAAGTCTTATTATCAAGACCTGTTATGTAGTTACCCATATTACCAGGGGTTGCACCATCGGATTGTTTACCCATTGTCACATTGCCGGCTTTCACAGTTTCCGTAGCCGTAACAGATGTAACATTAAGATCTTTCTTCAACTTAAGACCGATTTTCGTATCTTCACCGGTTTGCGTGATTTCTGTCGTAATATTGTCGTCGCCGTTTACTGTTACCTTAGAGCCTAGCTTGTTCGTTTTTTCATCGTTATTATCCGCATTAAAACGAAGGCCTTTATTGGTCAGTTCAGTCTTAGCGTCATTAATATTATTGTTGAGTTCAGTTTTGGTATCACTGATATTTTTATTCAACTCGGTCTGAGTATCGCTAATATTTTTATTTAATTCAGCCTTGGTATCACCAATATTTTTATTCAACTCGGTCTTAGCATCACTAATGTTTTTATTTAACTCAGATTTAGCGTCATGCAATTGACCGCCGTTAACCGCATCTTTAGAATTAGCAGCAATATTACCATCAGCAACATTGGTAATCTTTTGGTCGTTTGCATTGATGCCATTTGGAGATACATAAGTCTTATTGCCTACTGTTAAACCACCACTATTAATGGTTGTACCGCCAGCTGTCACACTGTCCAAACCAGTCAATGTTTTAGCCAACTTCACGTTCAATGTGCCTGTACCGTCAGATACAACGCCAATATTATTATCTGTTAGATCTGCAGCCGCAGCTCCGCCTTTGATGGCAACAGTACCACCTAGCTTCTTGTTGATAGTCGTACCAGAGTCACCGTCAAAGTTCAAGCCTTTATCCACTTCAGATTTAGATGCCACATCTTTAATCGTTACGGTTTTTGTTTGATCCGGATGGTTCTTATCTTGTACTGTCAATGCTACGTCACCGTTGGCAGCTACAGTATAGTCACCATTGGAACCTGCCGTAGGATTCGCAACGAGACTAAAGTCCGTTGCATTAGCGCCTTGAGTTTTGATAGCTTCAGTAACTGTCTTCAATTGATCTTCTGTTGCAGCACGTCCACTAACAGCAGTCGGATTAGTTACGCTCCATGCCTGATTATCAAGACCAGTTACGTAGTTGCCCATATTAGCAGGGCTTGCACCATCGGATTGTTTACCCATAGTTACCGTGCCGGCTTTCACAGTTTCCGTAGCCGTAACAGTGGCAACGTTAAGATCTTTCTTCAATTTAAGGCCGATCTTCGTATCGTCACCAGTTTGCGTAATTTCTGTAGTGATGTTATCATCGCCGTTTACTGTTACCTTGGAGCCTAGTTTATTCGTTTTTTCATCGTCATTATCCGCATTGAAACGAAGGCCTTTATTAGTAAGCTCAGTCTTAGCATCATTAATATTATTATTAAGTTCGGTTTTAGTGTCAGCAATATTTTTGTTTAGTTCGGTTTTAGTATCGCCAATGTTTTTATTTAATTCATTCTTTGTATCAGCGATATTCTTGTTTAACTCAGTTTTAGCGTCATGCAATTGACCACCGTTAACCGCATCTTTGGAGTTTGCTGCCACATCGCCATTAGCAACATTGGTAATCTTTTGGTCATTTGCATTGATACCGTTTGGAGATACATAAGTCTTACCACCTACAGTTAAACCACCACTATTAATGATTGTGCCACCAGCTGTTACGCTGTCCAAACCAGTTAATGTTTTAGCTAACTTCACGTTCAATGTATTGCCGTCGGATACGACACCAATATTACTATCGGTCAAGTTCGCAGCCGCTGCACCACCTTTAATGGCAACAGTACCACCTAATTTCTTGTTAATAGTCGCGCCAGAGTCGCCATTAAAGTTCAAGCCTTTATCCACTTCGGATTTAGACGCCACATCCTTAATCGTTACGGTTTTTATTTTATCCGGATGGTTCTTATCTTGAACTGTCAATGCCACGTCACCATTGGCATCTACAGTATAATCACCATTGGAACCTGCCGCAGGATTCCCAACGAGACTAAAGTCCGTTGCATTAGCGCCTTGAGTTGTAATGGCTTCAGTAACTGTCTTCAATTGATCTTCTGTTGCAGCACGTCCGCTGACAGCAGTTGGATTAGTTACGCTCCATGTCTTATTATCAAGACCTGTTACGTAGTTACCCGTATTAGCAGGGGTTACACCATCAGATTGTTTACCTATGGTTACAGTGCCGGCTTTCACAGTTTCCGCTGCCGTAACAGATGTAACATTAAGATCCTTTTTTAATTTGAGGCCGATCTTCGTATCGTCACCAGTTTGACTGATTTCCGTCGTAATATTGTCGTCGCCGTTTACTGTTACCTTAGAGCCTAGTTTATTCGTTTTTTCAGCGTTATTATCCGCATCAAAACGAAGGCCTTTGTTGGTAAGTTCAGTTTTAGCGTCATGCAATTGACCACCGTTAACCGCATCTTTGGAGTTTGCCGCCACATCGCCATTAGCAACATTGGTAATCTTTTGGTCGTTCGCATTGATGCCATTTGGAGATACATAATTCTTACCACCTACGGTCAAACCACCACTATTGATGATTGTGCCACCAGCTGTTACGCTGTCCAAACCAGTTAATGTTTTAGCTAACTTCACGTTCAATGTTGTACCATCAGATACGACACCGATATTATTGTCCGTCAAGTTTGCAGCTGCGGCGCCACCTTTAATAGATAACTTATCGCCTAACTGCTTGTTGATTACAGCGCCGCTATCTCCATCGAAGTTAAGACCTTTAGCAATGGTCGTATTAATCGTAGAGATAGCATTTCTATTGGTCGTAATATCTTGTGTATTTTGAGCAATATCAGTCGTATTTTTGCCAATATCGGTTGTGTTCTTAGTGATATCAGCCGTGTTTTTAGCTATATCTTGTTTATTCTTGCCGATATCAGTAGTATTTTGAGCTATATCGGTCTTGTTCTTAGCTATATCTTGTTTATTTTTGCCGATGTCAGTTGTGTTTTGAGCTATTTTATCCTTATTTGTGTTAACTTGCGTATTAACAGCTTTTAACTGATCTTCCGTTGCAGCACGACCGGTTACGGCTTGTGGATTATCTACATCCCAAGCAGTATTGGTAAGACCAGTTACCGTGCCTGCAGTACCATCCACAGATACAGGATTAGCAGTTCCTAAGGTGATTTTATCCCCTAATCCGACAGTATATTCCTTACCGCCGGCTGCATTTGTACCTTCTTCTACAGTGATATTGCTGTTTTTAGCTTTCACAGTACTTGCCTTAGCAGTTCCACCGATAGCATCCTGCAACTGACTGAAGTTAACCGCATCAGTAGGATCTGTGCCTTTTGCTAGACCGGTAATCTTTTGATTATTTGCATTGATACCGTTTGGCGTTACGTAGGTCTTGCCGCCTACGGTCAAACCACTACCATTAATAGTTGTTCCACCAGCCGTTACGCTATCCAAACCAGTTAATGTTTTAGCTAGTTTCACATTTAATGTGCTGCCATCAGACACGACACCGATATTATTATCCGTAAGATCCGCCATAGCACCACCTTTAATGGTAACAGTGTCGCCTAATTTTTTATTAATCGCAGCACCGCTATCGCCGTTAAAGTTTAATCCTTTATTGATATTGGTTACATTTGTATTGACCTTATCATTAACGGATTTCAACTGATCTTCCGTAGCAGCTCGACCACTTACAGCTTGAGGATTATCCGCGTTCCAAGACTTATTATCGAGCCCTGTTACAAAGTTACCGTTTGCACCGCCTGCACCACCTGATTGTTTGCCCATAGTCACAGTGCCGGCTTTCACAGTATCAGCAGCAGTAATAGTAGTAACATTGAGATCTTTCTTTAATTTAAGACCGATCTTAGTATCGTCACCAGTTTGGCTGATTTCTGTCGTGATATTATCATCGCCGTTTACCGTTACCTTGGAACCCAATTTATTGGTCTTAGCACCGCCTGTATCCGCATCAAATTTGAGACCTGTATTAATCACATCATTCTTCGCAGTCGATATATTATTGTTTAGCTCGGTTTTAGCATTATCTATATTGCCATTCAGTTCAGTTTTAGCGTCATTAATATTTTTATTGAGTTCAGTTTTGGCATCACCGATATTTTTGTTTAATTCAGTTTTAGCATCATTAATGTTGTTATTTAATTCGGTTTTAGCCGCATGAAGTTGACCGCCGTTAACTGCATCTTTGGAATTAGCCGCCACTTCACCATCAGCAACATTAGTTATTTTCTTGTCATTCGCATTAATACCGTTCGGAGTTACATAGGTCTTACCGCCTACGGTCAAACCACTACTATTGATAGTTGTACCCCCAGCCGTTACGCTATCCAAACCGGTTAATGTTTTAGCTAGTTTTACATTTAATGTGCTGCCATCAGATACGACACCGATATTATTATCCGTCAAATTCGCAGCCGCTGCACCGCCCTTGATGCTAAGCTTATCGCCCAACTGTTTGTTAATTACAGCACCGCTGTCTCCATCAAAATTTAGACCTTTAGCAATAGTTGTATTGATTGTAGAGATAGCATTTTTATTAGTCGCAATATCTTGTGTGTTCTGAGTAATATTTTGCTTGTTTTGTGCAATATCAGTCTTATTTTTACCGATATCAGTAGTATTTTGAGCTATATCAGTCTTGTTCTTAGTTATATCTTGTTTATTCTTACCGATATCAGTCGCATTTTGAGCAATGTCAGTTGTGTTCTGAGCTATTTTATCCTTATTTGTATTGACTTGCGTATTAACAGTTTTTAACTGATCTTCCGTTGCAGCACGACCAGTTACGGCTTGTGGATTATTTACATTCCAAGCAGCATTAGTAAGTCCTGTTACAGTTCCTGCGGTTCCGTCCACAGTTACAGGATGTGCCGTACCTACCGCAAGTTTATTGCCCAATCCAACAGTGTATTCCTTACCACCATTCACATTGGTACCTTCTGTTACGGTTACATTTGCATCCTTTGATTTTACTGTAGTCGCCTTTGCAGTACCACCGATAGCACTTTGTAATTGACTGAAATTAACCGCATCGTTAGGCGCTGTACCATTAGCAACACCAGTAATCTTTTGATTATTAGCATTGATGCCATCAGGTGTTACATAGGTTCTAGCACCTACACTCAAACCATTTTTACTAATAGTAGTATTTCCTGCATTAACGCTCTCTAATCCTGTTAAATATTTTGCCAACTTTACAGTCAATCTACCGGTACCATCGGATACAACACCAATATTATTATCGGATAATGCCCCTGTAGCACCGCCTTTAATGACTAGAGTATCACCTAATTTTCTCTTAATCGAAGCACCTGTATCGCTGCTAAAATAGAGCCCTTTTTCAAGAGTATTATTGATAGTGTTAATATCATTCTTATTAGTAGTAATATCACCTTGTATTTTTGTGATATTTCGTGCATTGGCACCAATACGGCTTGAGTTATCTGAGATATTCTGCGTATTTTGATTAATAAAATACTGATTGGAATTAACTCTCTCATTAACCCGCTTTAACTGATCTTCCGTAGCAGCACGCCCTGTAACAGGTGCTGGATTATTTACATTCCATGATGTATTGGTAAGACCTGTGACCGTTCCTGTACCACTATCTATGGTTACAGGATGCGAGGCCGCCCCTTTCCCTACAGTAATCTTATAGTTTAAGCCGACAGTATATTCTTTACCACCTTTCGCCGTTGAGTTTTCCCTTATCGTAATATTACCATCATCATTTGCTTTTACAATGGCTTCTTTAGCTGTACCGTTAATTGCTCGTTGCAACTGACCGTAGTTAACTGCGTCCTGACTACCTGTACCGTCTGCAACACCTCTAAGCTGTTGATTATTGGCATTAAGGCCACCGGTTGACACATAGAGTTTATTGCCTACAGACACCCCTTTATTATCAATCGTAGCAGTTCCTGCTGTTACGCTATCCAAACCAGTTAATTTTTTAGCCAATTTCACATTTAGTGTGCCATTTCCGTCTGCTTGAACCCCAATATTGTTGTCAGCCAAAGCACCGGTAGCGCCACCTTTTATTCTTACTGTGTCACCTAATTTTACTTGGTTCTGAACAAAGTTATCACCATAAAAGAACAATCCCTTATCGATATTGTCTTTATTATATCTAATAGCATCGTGGATCGTGCTTTTACCTGTAAAACCGATATCGCTCATCGTTAATTTACCGGTATCAGGATCGAGCGCCGCATTACCGCCAAGGATATTTTTAGTAGTAGTGGCTAAATTGCCCAAGCTATTTGCTACGGCATATAGCTGACTACCATTAATAGCATCTGTAGACGAAGGATTCATACGCCCTGCTGCCACATTTGTAATCGTGCGTTTTACCGTATCATTACCGATACTTACAGTAGAATCTGCCGTTCCTCCCGCTAAATTCTTATACCACAAACCATTTACAAGCTGATTCGGTGTACTATGAGTATCCGCAGTCGCAGAATTAGTACCTAATGCAACTGAGCGATTATGATTTTTGTTTACCGTCGTATTTCTACCAAGAGTAACACTATCCTCTGCATTGCTAACTGCACGATTACCGATGGCAATACTATTTTTCTGAACTGAGTCAGAATCTGTACCAATAGCTATAGAAGAATCCTCACGGGCATTACTTTCCCAGCCCATTGCAATGGAGTTGAGTCCTACTGCATAGGAGTTTACACCAAGAGCTCTGGACCCTTCGCCCTTAGCTTGTGCATTATTACCAATTGCAACGGCCCATTTACCTCTTGCCTGTGATCCGTTGCCCATTGCAACGGCACCACCGGCAGCAGCTTTAGCATTGTTACCAAATGCCATGGAGGATCCACCCCAAGCTCTAGCATTGGTACCAAATGCCTGATCATTATCGGCGCCCACATAGTTACCGGCCTCATCATATCCAGCCCAAGAGGTATTACCGAGGGCAAAACCATTTAAAGAAGCTACTTTTGTCGCATTTCCTATCGCAACACCATTATTTACTTCAACCGTTGCATTTCTTCCGATTGCAACACCTTGCACATTACCAACATTATTCCTATTAGTTTTTGTAACAGTAGCTCCTGTCCCCAAAGCCACACTGTTATCCGCCAGTGCTGTGCTATTATCACCCATTGCTACAGTGCCATTTTTAGCCTGAGCACCAGCCCCTTGCACAATAGTACTCCCATGCACGATCATTGGAGACATCATGGACATAAATAAAGCCGTAGCAATCACAGACCCGGATATCTTGGCAAATACCGATGTCATTGTCGAACGTTTCGACATATTCTTCGCTGTTTCAGCGACAACGACATAACACCCTTTTGTACGACTCCAGATTACTTTAAAAATTCGGTTCATCTCGTCTTACTCCTTGCATAAAACTATCAAATTATATGAATATAATAAAATATTTTATAACTATTTTAAAAAGTAAAAATACAGTTAATATATGGCTATTTACCAATGCATATCATATTAAACATATCATATTCTATACTAAAAGTAAAAAATTTTTCACTCTACAATCACTTCTAAATCATAAATATTTATGAATATACAAAAAGACCGTCATATACCTTATGAATATGCTAAATGTCCTAATTTTTTCGCATAAAATTAACTTCATGAAAAATGTATTTCACCTTAGTAAACTATTATGATCCAATTATTATTCACCAATATCACTCACCTATTTTAATTACATTACAAGTTAACCATGACATATATATGCTCATAACAACCATTTCATCTATTTTTTGCATGCAAAAAGGCGCCAAAAGCATTTCGCTTTTGGCGCCTTTTATAAGCACTGCCGTATCAATATGTTATTTCATATTATTTCAAGCCAGCTTGTTGCATCAATAATGCAATTTGCGCTCTCATTTCTTCGTTGTCGCGTTGTACTTTTTCGTACTTAGCTTTCAAAGCAGTCATTTCATCCTGCATTACGTACATGGAGCTAATAGGGCCACCTTTGTAACGTTCAGGAACTGCTTTCTTAGCATCAGAAGTACCGAATTTACGAGTTACACCAGCATTCACCATGTTATGGTGGCTACCAACAGATACGCCTACATGGAACATTGTATCTTCTGCTGTGTAATGTGCAACGCCTAGAGCTGCCGCAGTTTCACCTCTGTAATTACCGATACCGGCCATTACTTGAGTTGGTTCCAATGGATCGTATTGAATCGGTTTCAACGCTGAAAGTGCCGCCGCATGAGCGCCCACACGTTGTGTTTCGCCCGCTACGGAGTTAATAGCATTAGCTAACCCATCTGTAGCACCTTTCAATTGATTTACGTTAACTGCATCAGTGCCGTTTACACCAGGGCCTACATTGGTAATTGTATTACCGCCATTGTTGAGGCCATCTTTAGTAAGGCTTACTGCGTTACCGCTAGCAGGTGTAATTGTTACACCGCCACCGTTCATAACTGTCGTATTACCTGCAGCATCCTTAGTGGTTACTGTTTCAAGACCTTTCAAGTCTTTCGCCATACGAACCTTGAGATTGCCAGTACCATCAGATACGACACCTAAATTGTCTTCTGTAGTTAACTTGCTAGCATCAGTAATGCCACCCACTACATTAACTTGTTCGTTAAGCTTTTTCTTAATTACGGAACCGCTATCGCCACCGTATTTCATACCATCGTCTTTAGTTGCCACTTGATGTGTCTTACCATTTTCGTCTTGGTACTTAATACGTGTGATTGCGTTACCATCTAAGTCTGGATCACCTTTATCAACGGTAATATCCGCATTACGGCCGTCTTTACCAGTTAAACCGATATGACCAACACCGTCTTTGCCGGACATGGATACAGCATCTTTACCGTCTTTGCCTGTGATACCTACTTTACCGTCTGTACCGTCAGCACCGTTAGGACCAGTAATGGATACGCCGTCCTTACCGTTTTTGCCAACTTTTACCTTATCAGTAGTTAAGCTGTCAGTTTTAAGGTCTTTCGCCATCTTGATATTAATATTACCATCTTGGTCGGCTACTGTTTTAATATTTTCACCGGAATATTTGTCATTCGCTTCTGTACCCTCACCTTTGATGGTAACCTTTTGGCCTAGATTACGGTGGAATTCACCTGTATTACCAGCAAAATTCATACCTTTTTTCGTGATTTCATCACCTAAGTTATTAATCTTATTATCCAAGGATTTGTGAGATTTTTGCAATTGATCTTCTGTAGCAGCGCGACCGCTTGTGATGTTGTCAGGATCCCAATCTTTGTTTTCTAGGCCTGTCACATAACCGTCTTTACCATCAACAGATACCTTGCCTGCTGCAATCTTACCATCTTTACCGTCAATAGTTACCTTGTCGCCCGCTTTAATGGTACCGTTTTCACCGTCAATCGTTACATTACCCGCTTTAATAGTACCTTTGTTGCCGTCGATTGTAACTTTATCACCAGCTTTGATAGTACCTGTAGTACCATCCATTGCGATTTGTTTCGTAGCATCAGAGCCCAATGTCACTTGATCTTTAAGACTTACTTCATAATTCTTGGAACCATTCGCATTGGTGCTAGGTGTCACAGTAATATTATTACCTGCAGATACCGTTGTGGATGCAGCTGCTGTAGCTTTATCCAATTGAGATTTATTAACTGCATCGTTAGGGTCCGTGCCATCAGCAACATTCGTAATCTTGTTACTGCCGTTATTTAAGCCGTCTTTTGTAAGACTTACTGCATCGCCACCAGCACGATTGATGGTCATGCCATCACCATTGATAACAGTATTATTGCCGCCGTTTGTGAAAGTAGCAGACGTCAAGCCTTTCAATTCTTTCGCTAAGCGCAATTTCAATGTATCGGAACCGTCGGAAACAACACCGATGTTGTCTTCAGTCGCTAATTTGCTTTCATCGGAGATACCGCCCTTAACATTCACTTGGTTGTTAAGTTTCTTTTTAATCACATTTCCTGTATCGCCGCCGTACATCATACCATCGTCAAGAGTTGCAAGTGTATGTGTATTACCGTCTTTATCTTCGGTCACTAAACGATTAATGCTTGTACCATCTACACCGTTTTTAGCGTCGCCACCTTTAAGTGTAACGCCGTCTTGACCGTTTTTACCAGCAATAGCCACACTATTAGCTTTGAGGTTTTTGTTCATCTTCACATCGATAGTTGTGTTGCCAGCTTGATCTTGTGTGATGAAAGTTTTAATGTTTTCACCGCTGTAGTTAGCATCAATATCATTACCTTCGCCCTTAACAGTAACCGTAGAGCCAAGTTTATTAGTTTTTACACCGCCACTGTTAGCATCGAATTTCAAACCTTTATTAGTTAATGCGTCTTCACTATCTTTGATTTTATCTTTCAAGTAATCCACATTAACCGCTTCGCTACCATCGTTGCCTGTAGCATATGCCAAGTTTGTCACATGAGTGCCACCCGCTTTGTTAGCATAGGCAGGACCTTCGTAACTTACTTTAGTTTTATCAACAGTGCCAGCAGGATCCAAGTCATACTTAACAGCACGATCTGTCAATTTATCAAGGCTAGATTTAGATGCAACATCCTTAATCTTAACAGTTTCTTTTTGACCTGCATGGTTTTTATCCTCTACAGTCAAGTCAACATCGCCATTAGAATCAACAGTATAAGCCTCATCTGCAGCAGCTGTATTTTTCACCAAACGGTAATCTGTAGCAGCAGCACCTTGATTCTTAACAACATCACTAATCTTTTTCAATTGATCTTCTGTAGCAGCACGACCGCTTACAGGATTAGATGTATTCACATCCCAATCTTTATTATCAAGACCAGTTACATAGTTCTTAGTATCAGCGTGTTTACCCATTGTTACACCGCCGGCTTTCACAGTATCTGTAGCTGTCAATGTTTGAACATTAAGGTTTTTGTTCAATTTAACGCCGATTGTAGTATCATCGCCAGTTTGCGTAATTTCAGTAGTAATATTACCATCACCATTTACTGTTACTTTAGAACCAAGTTTATTCGTTTTTTCATCGTTATTATCAGCGTTGAAACGAAGACCTTTATTGATTAGTTCAGTTTTGGCATTACTGATATTAGTATTTAATTCGTTTTTAGCCTCGTGTAATTGACCGCCGTTTACAGCGTCTTTGCTACCTGCACCTACAGTACCATCAGCAACATTGGTAATTTTTTGATCGTTCGCATTGATACCTGTTGGAGATACATAATTCTTACCACCCACAGTCAAGCCACCGTTGTTAATAGTAGTACCACCTGCTGTAACACTGTCCAAGCCAGTCAATGTTTTAGCTAATTTCACATTCAATGTGCCATTGCCGTCGGATTCAACACCGATATTACCGTCGGACAATGTGCCTGTAGCACCGCCTTTAACAGTAACTGTATCACCTAATTGTCGATTACTTACAGCACCAGTATCGCCAGCAAAATTCAAGCCTTTACTAATGGTTGTATTAATAGTGGAGATATCTTGCTTGTTTTTAGCGATATCATTTTTGTTATTTGCAATGTCGCCAGCATTTTTTGTGATATTTTGCTTATTAGTAGTAATATCTCCAGCATTTTTATCGATAGCGGTTTTATTAGTGTTAACTTTATCGTTAACCTTTTTCAACTGATCTTCTGTAGCACCGCGACCATGTACAGCTACAGGATTGTCTACATCCCAATCTGTATTTGTAAGGCCTGTTACATGACCAGCATCACCGTCTACAGTTACAGGGTTTGCAGTACCTACGGTAATTTTATTGCCTAAACCAACAGTAAATTCTTTGCCCCCATTAGCATTTGTAGCTTCTGTTACAGTTATATTTGCATCTTTTGGTTTTACAGTGGATGCTTTAGCTGTACCACCGATAGCAGCTTGTAATTGGCTATAGTTAACTGCATCATTAGGGTCGCTACCATTAGCAACATTAGTGATCTTTTGATTATTCGCATTGAGACCTGATGGAGACACATACGTTTTACCGCCTACAGTCAAACCACCGTTATTGATAGTAGTGCCACCAGCTGTAACGCTGTCCAAGCCAGTCAATGTTTTAGCTAATTTCACATTCAATGTGCCATTGCCGTCGGATGCAACACCGATATTGCCATCGGACAATGCACCAGTAGCACCGCCTTTAACAATAACTGTATCACCTAATTGTCGATTACTTACAGTGCCTGTATCGCCAGCAAAATTCAAACCTTTATTAATTTTTGTATTAATAGTAGAGATGTCTTGCTTATTTTTAGCGATATCAGTTTTGTTATTTGCAATGTCGCCAGCATTTTTAGTGATATTTTGCTTGTTAGTATTGATATCACCAGCATTTTTATCGATTGCAGCTTTATTGGTATTAACTTTATCATTTACCTTTTTCAACTGATCTTCAGTAGCCGCTCGGCCAGATACAGCCACAGGATTATCTACATTCCAGTCTTTATTTTGAAGGCCGGTTACATGACCAGTAGTACCATCAATAGTTACAGGGTTTGCTGTGCCTACTTTAATGGTATTACCTAATGTCATATTAATAGTTGTATCACCATTAGCTTGTGTAATTGCAGCATTGATATTGCTGCCATCACCTTTGATAGTAACTTTAGAACCTAATAGATTATTTTTAGCACCACCTGTATTAGCATCAAAGTTAAGACCTTTATCAATAGTGTCTTTATTGAATTTAATGGCATCATGAATCGTGCCTTTACCTGTGTTACCGATATTACTCATCGACAAGTTACCCGTATCAGGGTCAAGCGCTGCATTGCCACCTAAAAGGCCTTTTGTAGTGCTTGCTAAATTACCTAAAGTATTAGCAACACCATATAATTGGCTACCGTTGATTGCATCTGTAGATTGTGCATTCACACGACCTGCAGCCACATTTGTGATAGTACGTTTTACCGTATCACTACCCACACTAAGTGTGGAATCAGCACTGCCACCGGCATAGTTTTTATACCATAAACCATTTACCAATTGATTTGGTGTGCTTACTACATTAGCAGTCTTGGAGTTAGCACCTAATGCAATAGATCTTTGTTGATTAGCATCAACTTGTGCATTATGACCAATAGCGATAGCATCCTCAGCCGCTACATTTGCACTAGTACTCATAGCAATAGAATGATCTGCAGTTGCTTTTGAAGTCTCACCAATAGCGATGGAAGAAGCACCACTAGCCACACTATCCCAACCCATAGCAGCTGCATTAGTTGCATCAGCTGTAGAGTTAGCACCGATAGCACGGGCACCTTGTGCTAATGCTTTTGCACCATTACCAATAGCTACCCCCCAATCGCCCCGAGATTGAGAGCCGTTACCCATAGCAATAGCACCGCCTTTAGATGCTTTCGCATTATTACCGAACGCCATGGAGGAACCACCCCAAGCACGAGCATTGGAACCGAATGCTTGGTCATTATCAAGACCTACCAATTTATTGTTTTCGTCAAAGCCGGCACGTGAATTATTCCCCAATGCAAAGCCGTTCGCAGATTGTACACGTGCTTCGTTACCGATAGCTACACCATTATTAGCGATTGTACGCGCATTACGGCCGATAGCCACGGCCTGTGCACCTTGACCGATAGTGCTCGTACCGATAGCAATCGTATTGATATCCTTTGTTGTCGCATCATGACCGATAGCGATACCACCGCTCTTATCCGTGATGCCCGGCGTCGCCGTTGCAGGGTTAACGGTTACTGTTGCACCATGACCGATTGCGATACCGTTCTGACTTTCAGATTCACTAGGATCACCAACACCGACAGTTGCCCCTGTACCCATAGACACACTATAATCACCGCGAGCGTTTGTATTATCACCGATAGCGATACCACCGTCATTTTCAGCTTGTGCACCGTTACCTCTTGTAATAGGTGCCCCCAAAGCATCCGTCGGCATCATAACGCCTGTCAACATAACGGCAACTGCTGTAGCACCTACCATTTTAGAAAATACAACCGACAAAGAGGAACGTTTCGTCATGTTCTTTACAGTTTCTGCCACAACAACATAGCAGCCCTTTGTGCGATTCCAAATCACTTTAAATACTCGATTCATTAATCTTTCTCCTATAAAACTTATAAAACTTACTAACTATCCTATATATTTAATGAAATAACAATGATGGATCGATGATGTATTGAGAATTCATCGATATTCTTGAATGTGTATATCTAAAATACCACATATTACGGGAATTGTAAACTTTTTTTCATTTTATTTTCATAAAACTTTTGTATGTAAGTTATTAATAATTTCGATAAAATTAAATATACTGAATATTCTGTATAAACAATGTATTTTTTTAACTATTATTCACCTACTTTCATAAATAATACAAAACTTTCCATAATTATGTGCCAATATCGCACCATATGTAACCAATTTATTTTCTCTTCATCATTCTGATTTATGATAGACCATATAATAGAATGATATCTTTTCATAAAATTTATTTTCTCTTCATCATTCTGATTTATGATAGACCATATAATAGAATGATATCTTTTCATAAAATTTATTTTCTCTTCATCATTCTGATTTATGATAGACCATATAATAGAATGATATCTTTTCATAAA
>OKWT01000139.1_pt1 | contig 29610 bp, 27 predicted proteins | sample 1607131 | NCBI WGS metagenome assembly OKWT01 (sample SAMN07501045, study PRJEB24779) | human gut metagenome
GCGATGGACGACGGTCTGCGTTTCGCAATCCGCGAAGGCGGCCGTACCGTTGGCGCGGGCGTGGTTGCTAAAGTTCTCGGCTAATCGCTGATAACAATTGACGCAATGCGCAAGAAAAGGGCATCATTTGATGCCCTTTTTGCACGCTCTCACACCAGAACCTGGCTCATCAGTGATTTATTCTTCATAATCATTGCTGAGACAGGCTCTGTCGATGGCGTAAATTCCGAAGCGCAGAGTTAACAGCAATTCGGTCTGGTTTGCCTCGCCTTAGCGGGGCAAAAATATTTGTCTGATTTATTGTGACAGGTTGGTTTATGAGTGCGAATACCGAAGCTCAAGGAAGCGGGCGCGGCCTGGAAGCGATGAAATGGCTCGCCGTCGCAGCTCTGCTGATTGTAGCGATCGTGGGCAATTATATTTATCGTGATATTACTCTGCCGCTGCGTGCCCTTGCGGTAGTGATTCTTATTGCTGCAGCGGGTGGTGTCGCGCTGTTAACGACCAAAGGTAAAGCCACCGTTGCTTTTGCCCGTGAAGCGAGAACCGAAGTTCGTAAAGTGGTTTGGCCAACTCGCCAGGAAACGTTGCACACCACATTAATTGTGGCAGCGGTGACTGCTGTAATGTCCCTGATCCTGTGGGGGCTGGATGGTATTCTGGTCCGCCTGGTATCTTTTATCACTGGCCTGAGGTTCTGAGATGTCTGAAGCTCCTAAAAAGCGCTGGTACGTCGTTCAGGCGTTTTCCGGTTTTGAAGGTCGCGTAGCGACCTCCCTGCGCGAGCATATTAAATTACACAACATGGAAGAGTTGTTTGGCGAAGTCATGGTGCCGACTGAAGAAGTCGTCGAAATCCGTGGCGGTCAACGTCGTAAAAGCGAACGTAAATTCTTTCCAGGCTATGTGTTAGTGCAGATGGTCATGAATGACGCGAGCTGGCACCTGGTTCGCAGCGTACCGCGCGTAATGGGCTTCATTGGCGGTACGTCCGATCGTCCGGCCCCTATCAGCGATAAAGAAGTTGATGCGATCATGAATCGTCTGCAACAGGTTGGCGATAAACCGCGTCCGAAAACGCTGTTTGAACCGGGCGAAATGGTACGCGTTAACGACGGTCCGTTTGCCGACTTTAACGGCGTGGTTGAAGAAGTCGACTACGAAAAGAGCCGCCTGAAGGTATCTGTTTCTATCTTTGGTCGCGCGACTCCTGTCGAGCTTGATTTCAGCCAGGTTGAGAAAGCCTAAGCCTCGCTCGAAAAAAGAGCAATTACAGATTGCACAAGGCGTGAGATTGGAATACAATTTCGCGCCTTTTGTTTTTACGGGCTATGGCACGTAAAACTGATTATCACGGGAAGCCTCATTGAGGCGCTATACCCATTAGAGGAAATTTAAATGGCTAAGAAAGTACAAGCCTACGTTAAGCTGCAAGTTGCAGCTGGCATGGCTAACCCGAGCCCGCCGGTCGGTCCGGCACTGGGTCAGCAGGGCGTTAACATCATGGAATTCTGCAAAGCGTTCAACGCGAAAACTGATTCCATCGAAAAAGGTCTGCCGATTCCGGTTGTTATTACCGTTTATGCTGACCGTTCTTTCACCTTCGTTACCAAAACTCCGCCGGCAGCAGTTCTGCTGAAAAAAGCGGCTGGTATCAAGTCTGGTTCCGGCAAGCCGAACAAAGACAAAGTAGGTAAAGTAACTCGCGCTCAGGTTCAGGAAATTGCTCAGACCAAAGCTGCGGACATGACTGGTGCCGACATTGAAGCGATGACTCGCTCCATCGAAGGTACTGCACGTTCCATGGGCCTGGTAGTGGAGGACTAAGAAATGGCTAAACTGACCAAGCGCATGCGTGTAATCCGTGAGAAAGTTGATGCGACCAAACAGTACGACATCAACGAAGCTATCTCTCTGCTGAAAGAGCTGGCCACTGCTAAATTCACCGAAAGCGTTGACGTTGCTGTTAACCTCGGCATCGACGCTCGTAAATCTGACCAGAACGTACGTGGCGCAACTGTACTGCCGCATGGTACTGGCCGTTCCGTTCGCGTAGCTGTATTTACCCAGGGCCCGAACGCTGAAGCTGCTAAAGCAGCTGGCGCAGAGCTGGTAGGTATGGAAGATCTGGCTGACCAGATCAAAAAAGGCGAAATGAACTTCGACGTTGTTATTGCTTCTCCGGATGCAATGCGCGTTGTTGGCCAGCTGGGCCAGGTACTGGGTCCGCGTGGCCTGATGCCGAACCCGAAAGTCGGCACCGTAACGCCGAACGTTGCTGAAGCGGTTAAAAACGCTAAAGCCGGTCAGGTTCGTTACCGCAACGACAAAAACGGCATCATCCATACCACCATCGGTAAAGTGGATTTTGACGCTGACAAACTGAAAGAAAACCTGGAAGCGCTGCTGGTTGCTCTGAAAAAAGCAAAACCGTCTTCTGCTAAAGGCGTGTACATCAAGAAAGTTAGCCTGTCCACCACCATGGGTGCGGGTGTTGCTGTAGACCAGGCTGGTCTGAGCGCTGCGGCGAACTAATAATCGCCCTTTACGTGGGCGGCGGATTTGTCTACAATCTTACGCCCACTGTCCCGGCTAACGGGACAAACAGAATTTTCGGTTGGAGCCTGGCCTTATCCAGGCCTCCGTCCAAGACCGCAGGTGTTTCGCAAGAGACTTAATTCCCTGCGTAGACGGTGACAGAACCTGAAGAATATTTTTTAAGTAGTCTTTGGCTTGTTTCTGCTCACCGTATTTCGACGCTCTTTCGTGAGGAAGAGTGAAGTGAGTTCCGGGGCATTTTGTCCCGGCTAAAACCCAGGAGCAAAAGCTAATGGCTTTAAATCTTCAAGACAAACAAGCGATTGTTGCTGAAGTCAGCGAAGTAGCCAAAGGCGCGCTGTCTGCGGTTGTCGCGGATTCCCGTGGCGTTACCGTAGATAAAATGACTGAACTGCGTAAAGCAGGTCGCGAAGCTGGCGTATACATGCGTGTTGTTCGTAACACCCTGCTGCGCCGTGTTGTTGAAGGTACTCAGTTCGAGTGCCTGAAAGACGCGTTTGTCGGTCCGACCCTGATTGCATACTCTATGGAACACCCGGGCGCTGCTGCTCGTCTGTTCAAAGATTTCGCGAAAGCGAATGCAAAATTTGAGGTCAAAGCCGCTGCCTTTGAAGGTGAGCTGATCCCGGCGTCTCAGATCGACCGCCTGGCAACTCTGCCGACTTACGAAGAAGCAATTGCACGCCTGATGGCAACCATGAAAGAAGCCTCTGCTGGCAAACTGGTTCGCACTCTGGCTGCCGTTCGCGATGCGAAAGAAGCTGCGTAATCGCGCATTTGCTTACGTATAAAACTTATTCTGATATTCAGGAACAATTAAATGTCTATCACTAAAGATCAAATCATTGAAGCAGTATCCGCTATGTCCGTAATGGACGTTGTAGAACTGATTTCTGCAATGGAAGAAAAATTCGGTGTTTCCGCTGCTGCTGCTGTAGCTGTTGCTGCTGCTGGCCCGGCTGAAGCTGCTGAAGAGAAAACTGAATTCGACGTTATTCTGAAAGCCGCTGGCGCTAACAAAGTTGCTGTTATCAAAGCAGTACGTGGCGCGACTGGCCTGGGTCTGAAAGAAGCTAAAGACCTGGTAGAATCTGCTCCGGCCGCTCTGAAAGAAGGCGTGAGCAAAGATGACGCTGAAGCTCTGAAAAAATCCCTGGAAGAAGCTGGCGCTGAAGTTGAAGTTAAATAAGCCAACCCTTCTGGTTGCAGCCTGAGAAATCAGGCTGATGGCTGGTGACTTTTTGGTCACCAGCCTTTTTGCGCTCCAGGGGACCAGTAGCGTTTCACACTGTTTTACTACTGGTTACCCGTCAATGCTTGTTTCTATCGACGACTTAATATACTGCGACAGAGCTTTGGCGCTGTGTAAATCGCAATGAAATGGTTTAAGAGTGATAGAAACAGGTATTGCGGAAAGTGTTCCATTTTCCGGTCAACAAAATGGTGTTGCATAAACTGTCCCTTCGACGGACAGAGTGGGTCGACTTGTCAGCGAGCTGAGGAACCCTATGGTTTACTCCTATACCGAGAAAAAACGTATTCGTAAGGATTTTGGTAAACGTCCACAAGTTCTGGATGTTCCCTATCTCCTTTCTATCCAGCTTGACTCGTTCCAGAAATTTATCGAGCAAGATCCTGAAGGGCAGTACGGTCTGGAAGCAGCTTTCCGCTCCGTATTCCCGATTCAAAGCTATAGCGGCAATTCGGAACTGCAATATGTCAGCTACCGTCTTGGCGAACCGGTGTTTGATGTTAAAGAATGCCAGATCCGTGGCGTGACCTATTCGGCTCCGCTGCGCGTGAAGCTGCGTCTGGTGATCTACGAGCGCGAAGCGCCGGAAGGCACCGTTAAAGACATCAAAGAGCAAGAAGTTTACATGGGCGAAATTCCGCTCATGACCGATAACGGTACCTTCGTTATTAACGGTACTGAACGTGTTATCGTTTCTCAGCTCCACCGTAGTCCTGGCGTTTTCTTTGACAGCGACAAGGGTAAAACCCACTCCTCTGGTAAGGTGCTTTATAACGCGCGCATCATTCCTTACCGTGGTTCCTGGCTGGACTTCGAATTCGATCCGAAAGACAACCTGTTCGTTCGTATCGACCGTCGTCGTAAACTGCCGGCAACCATTATTCTGCGCGCCTTGCAGTACACCACTGAGCAGATCCTCGACCTGTTCTTCGAAAAAGTGGTGTTCGAAATTCGCGACAATAAGCTGCAAATGGAGCTGGTCCCGGAACGCCTGCGTGGCGAAACCGCGTCCTTCGACATCGAAGCTAACGGCAAAGTGTATGTAGAGAAAGGCCGCCGTATCACTGCGCGCCATATCCGCCAGCTTGAGAAAGACGATATCAAGCATATCGAAGTGCCGGTGGAATACATCGCAGGTAAAGTTGCCGCTAAAGATTACGTAGACGCTTCCACTGGCGAGCTGATTTGCCCTGCCAACATGGAGCTCTCTTTGGATCTGCTGGCGAAACTGAGCCAGGCAGGCCACAAACGTATCGAAACGCTGTTTACCAACGACCTGGATCACGGTCCGTACATGTCTGAGACTGTACGCATTGACCCAACCAACGATCGTCTGAGCGCGCTGGTAGAAATCTACCGCATGATGCGCCCGGGCGAGCCGCCGACTCGTGAAGCGGCTGAAAGCCTGTTTGAGAACCTGTTCTTCTCTGAAGACCGTTATGACCTTTCTGCGGTAGGCCGCATGAAGTTCAACCGTTCTCTGCTGCGCGATGAAATCGAAGGTTCCGGTATCCTGAGCAAAGACGACATCATCGACGTGATGAAGAAGCTCATCGATATCCGTAACGGCAAAGGCGAAGTGGATGATATCGACCACCTCGGCAACCGTCGTATCCGTTCTGTTGGTGAAATGGCGGAAAACCAGTTCCGTGTAGGTCTGGTACGTGTTGAACGTGCGGTTAAAGAGCGTCTGTCTCTGGGCGATCTCGATACCCTGATGCCGCAGGATATGATCAACGCGAAGCCGATTTCCGCAGCGGTTAAAGAGTTCTTTGGCTCCAGCCAGCTGTCCCAGTTTATGGACCAGAACAACCCGCTGTCTGAGATCACGCACAAGCGTCGTATCTCCGCGCTCGGCCCGGGCGGTCTGACCCGTGAACGTGCAGGCTTTGAAGTTCGAGACGTTCACCCGACGCACTACGGTCGTGTATGCCCGATCGAAACGCCGGAAGGTCCGAACATCGGTCTTATCAACTCCCTGTCTGTTTACGCGCAGACCAACGAATACGGCTTCCTCGAAACGCCGTACCGTTTAGTGCGTGACGGCGTGGTGACTGACGAAATTCATTACCTCTCCGCTATCGAAGAAGGTAACTACGTTATCGCTCAGGCGAACACCAACCTGACGGAAGAAGGTCGCTTCGCAGACGATCTGGTAACTTGTCGCAGCAAAGGCGAATCGAGCCTTTTCAGCGCAGACCAGGTTGACTATATGGACGTTTCCACCCAGCAGGTGGTTTCCGTCGGTGCGTCCCTGATCCCGTTCCTGGAGCACGATGACGCCAACCGTGCATTGATGGGTGCGAACATGCAACGTCAGGCGGTTCCGACTCTGCGCGCTGATAAGCCGCTGGTAGGTACCGGTATGGAACGTGCTGTTGCCGTCGACTCCGGTGTAACCGCAGTAGCGAAACGTGGCGGTACCGTACAGTACGTGGATGCTTCCCGTATCGTTATCAAAGTTAACGAAGACGAGATGTATCCGGGCGAAGCGGGTATCGACATTTATAACCTGACCAAATATACCCGTTCTAACCAGAACACCTGCATCAATCAGATGCCGTGCGTGTCTCTGAACGAACCGGTTGAGCGCGGCGACGTGCTGGCTGACGGTCCGTCCACCGACCTCGGTGAGCTGGCGCTCGGTCAGAACATGCGCGTAGCGTTCATGCCGTGGAACGGCTACAACTTCGAAGACTCCATTCTCGTTTCCGAGCGTGTGGTTCAGGAAGACCGTTTCACCACTATCCACATTCAGGAACTGGCATGCGTGTCTCGCGACACCAAGCTGGGGCCGGAAGAGATCACCGCTGACATCCCGAACGTGGGTGAAGCCGCGCTCTCTAAACTGGATGAATCCGGCATCGTTTACATCGGTGCGGAAGTGACTGGCGGCGATATCCTGGTTGGTAAGGTAACGCCGAAAGGCGAAACCCAGCTGACTCCGGAAGAGAAACTGCTGCGTGCGATCTTCGGTGAGAAAGCGTCTGATGTTAAAGACTCTTCTCTGCGCGTGCCTAATGGCGTCTCCGGTACCGTTATCGACGTTCAGGTCTTTACCCGCGATGGCGTGGAAAAAGACAAACGCGCGCTCGAAATCGAAGAGATGCAGCTGAAGCAGGCGAAGAAAGACCTGTCTGAAGAATTGCAGATCCTCGAAGCCGGTCTGTTTGGCCGTATTCGCGCCGTGCTGATTGCCGGTGGCGTTGAAGCTGAGAAGCTCGACAAATTACCGCGCGATCGCTGGCTTGAACTTGGCCTGACCGACGAAGAGAAGCAGAACCAGCTGGAACAGCTGGCTGAGCAGTACGACGAGCTGAAGCACGAGTTTGAGAAGAAACTCGAAGCGAAGCGCCGCAAAATCACCCAGGGCGACGATCTGGCGCCGGGCGTGCTGAAGATCGTTAAGGTCTATCTGGCCGTTAAACGTCAGATTCAGCCGGGTGACAAAATGGCAGGCCGCCACGGTAACAAAGGTGTTATCTCCAAGATCAACCCGATCGAAGATATGCCTTACGATGAAAACGGCACGCCGGTAGACATCGTACTGAACCCGCTGGGCGTACCGTCTCGTATGAACATCGGTCAGATCCTGGAAACTCACCTGGGCATGGCGGCGAAAGGCATCGGCGACAAGATCAACGCCATGCTGAAACAGCAGCAGGAAGTGGCGAAGCTGCGTGAATTCATTCAGCGCGCTTACGATCTGGGCGCTGATGTTCGCCAGAAAGTCGACCTGAGCACCTTCAGTGATGAAGAAGTCCTGCGTCTGGCTGAAAACCTGCGTAAAGGTATGCCGATCGCAACGCCGGTGTTCGACGGTGCGAAAGAAGCGGAAATTAAAGAGCTGCTGCAACTGGGCGACCTGCCGACTTCCGGCCAGATCACCCTGTTTGACGGCCGCACCGGTGAACAGTTCGAGCGTCCGGTAACCGTAGGTTACATGTACATGCTGAAACTGAACCACCTGGTCGACGACAAGATGCACGCTCGTTCTACCGGTTCTTACAGCCTGGTTACTCAGCAGCCGCTGGGTGGTAAGGCGCAGTTCGGTGGCCAGCGCTTTGGTGAGATGGAAGTGTGGGCGCTTGAAGCATACGGCGCAGCTTACACTCTGCAAGAAATGCTGACCGTTAAGTCCGATGACGTGAATGGCCGTACCAAGATGTATAAGAACATCGTGGATGGCAACCATCAGATGGAACCGGGCATGCCGGAATCGTTCAACGTACTGTTGAAAGAGATTCGCTCGCTGGGCATCAATATCGAACTGGAAGACGAGTAATTCTCGCTCAAACAGGTCACTGCTGCGGAGTTAACGCTCCGCAGCAGAATGTGCTAACTCCGACGGGAGCCAATCCGTGAAAGACTTATTAAAGTTTCTGAAAGCGCAAACTAAAACCGAAGAGTTTGATGCGATCAAAATTGCTCTGGCGTCGCCAGACATGATCCGTTCATGGTCGTTCGGTGAAGTTAAAAAGCCGGAAACCATTAACTACCGTACGTTCAAACCTGAGCGTGACGGTCTGTTCTGCGCCCGTATTTTCGGGCCGGTAAAAGACTATGAGTGCCTGTGCGGTAAGTACAAGCGCCTGAAACACCGCGGCGTGATTTGTGAGAAGTGCGGCGTTGAAGTGACCCAGACTAAAGTGCGTCGTGAGCGCATGGGTCACATCGAACTCGCTTCTCCGACCGCGCATATCTGGTTCCTGAAGTCCCTGCCGTCCCGTATCGGCCTGCTGCTGGATATGCCGCTGCGCGATATCGAACGTGTTCTGTACTTCGAATCTTATGTGGTTATCGAGGGCGGCATGACCAACCTCGAGCGTCGTCAGATCCTGACTGAAGAGCAGTATCTGGATGCGCTGGAAGAGTTCGGCGACGAGTTCGACGCGAAAATGGGCGCAGAAGCTATTCAGGCCCTGCTGAAGAGCATGGATCTGGAGCAGGAATGCGAACAGCTGCGCGAAGAGCTGAACGAAACCAACTCTGAAACCAAGCGTAAAAAGCTGACCAAGCGTATTAAGCTGCTGGAAGCGTTCGTACAGTCTGGCAACAAGCCGGAGTGGATGATCCTGACCGTGCTGCCAGTACTGCCGCCGGATCTGCGTCCGCTGGTTCCGCTGGATGGCGGTCGTTTCGCAACGTCGGATCTGAACGATCTGTATCGTCGCGTGATCAACCGTAACAACCGTCTGAAACGTCTGCTGGATCTGGCGGCGCCGGACATCATCGTACGCAACGAAAAACGTATGCTACAGGAAGCGGTAGACGCCCTGCTGGATAACGGTCGTCGCGGCCGTGCGATCACCGGTTCCAACAAGCGTCCGCTGAAATCGCTGGCTGACATGATCAAAGGTAAGCAGGGTCGTTTCCGTCAGAACCTGCTCGGTAAGCGCGTGGACTACTCCGGTCGTTCCGTAATTACTGTAGGTCCATACCTGCGTCTGCACCAGTGCGGCCTGCCGAAGAAAATGGCGCTGGAGCTGTTCAAACCGTTTATCTACGGCAAGCTGGAACTGCGTGGCCTTGCGACCACCATCAAAGCCGCCAAGAAAATGGTTGAGCGCGAAGAAGCGGTGGTTTGGGACATCCTGGACGAAGTTATCCGTGAGCACCCGGTACTGCTGAACCGTGCGCCGACTCTGCACCGTCTGGGTATTCAGGCGTTCGAACCGGTACTGATCGAAGGTAAAGCTATTCAGCTGCACCCGCTGGTGTGTGCGGCGTACAACGCCGACTTCGATGGTGACCAGATGGCTGTTCACGTACCGCTGACGCTGGAAGCCCAGCTGGAAGCGCGTGCGCTGATGATGTCTACCAACAACATCCTGTCTCCGGCGAACGGCGAACCTATCATCGTTCCGTCTCAGGACGTTGTACTGGGTCTGTACTACATGACCCGCGACAAGATTAACGCCAAAGGCGAAGGCATGGTGCTGACTGGCCCGAAAGAAGCGGAACGTCTGTACCGCTCCGGCCAGGCTGAACTGCACGCTCGCGTAAAAGTTCGTATCACTGAATACGAAAAAGACGCGAACGGCGAGTTCGTGGCGAAAACCAGCCTGATCGACACGACCGTAGGCCGTGCGATCCTGTGGATGATTGTACCGAAAGGCCTGCCGTTCTCTATTGTGAACCAGCCGCTTGGTAAGAAAGCGATCTCCAAAATGCTGAACACCTGTTACCGCATTCTGGGCCTGAAGCCGACCGTTATTTTTGCGGACCAGACCATGTATACCGGCTTTGCGTATGCAGCGCGTTCTGGTGCTTCTGTTGGTATCGACGATATGGTTATTCCGGCCAAAAAAGCCGAGATCATCGCCGAAGCCGAAGCGGAAGTGGCAGAAATTCAGGAGCAGTTCCAGTCTGGTCTGGTAACCGCTGGCGAACGCTACAACAAAGTTATCGATATCTGGGCTGCGGCGAACGATCGTGTATCCAAAGCGATGATGGACAACCTGCAAACCGAGACGGTTATCAACCGTGAAGGTAAAGAAGAGCAGCAGGTTTCTTTCAACAGCATTTACATGATGGCCGACTCCGGTGCGCGTGGTTCTGCTGCACAGATTCGTCAGCTGGCGGGTATGCGTGGTCTGATGGCGAAGCCGGATGGCTCCATCATCGAAACGCCGATCACCGCGAACTTCCGTGAAGGTCTGAACGTACTCCAGTACTTCATCTCGACCCACGGTGCGCGTAAAGGTCTGGCGGATACCGCACTGAAAACGGCGAACTCCGGTTATCTGACGCGTCGTCTGGTTGACGTTGCGCAGGACCTGGTCGTTACCGAAGACGATTGCGGCACGCTGGAAGGCATCACCATGACCCCGGTTATCGAGGGTGGCGATGTTAAAGAGCCGCTGCGCGATCGCGTTCTGGGTCGTGTGACTGCGGAAGACGTTCTGAAGCCGGGTACCGCAGATATTCTGGTTCCGCGTAACACCCTGCTGCATGAGCACTGGTGTGATCTGCTGGAAGCGAACTCTGTCGACTCCGTGAAGGTGCGTTCCGTTGTAACCTGTGACACCGACTTTGGTGTGTGCGCGCACTGCTACGGTCGTGACCTGGCGCGTGGCCACATCATCAACAAAGGTGAGGCTATCGGCGTTATCGCGGCGCAGTCCATCGGTGAGCCGGGTACTCAGCTGACCATGCGTACGTTCCACATCGGTGGTGCGGCGTCTCGTGCGGCTGCTGAATCCAGCATCCAGGTGAAAAACAAAGGTAGCATCCGCCTTAGCAATGCGAAGTCGGTTGTGAACTCCAGCGGTAAACTGGTTATCACCTCTCGTAACACCGAACTGAAGCTGATCGACGAATTTGGTCGTACCAAAGAGAGCTATAAAGTGCCTTACGGCGCGGTAATGGCGAAAGGCGACGGCGAGCAGGTTGCAGGCGGCGAAACCGTAGCGAACTGGGATCCGCACACCATGCCGGTTATCACCGAGGTGGCAGGTTACATTCGCTTTACGGACATGATCGACGGCCAGACCATTACGCGTCAGACCGACGAACTGACCGGTCTTTCCTCGCTGGTGGTTCTGGATTCTTCAGAACGTACCGCGGGTGGTAAAGATCTGCGTCCGGCGCTGAAAATCGTTGACGCTAACGGTAACGACGTTCTGATCCCGGGCACCGATATGCCGGCTCAGTACTTCCTGCCGGGTAAAGCTATCGTTCAGCTGGAAGATGGCGTTCAGATCAGCTCTGGTGACACCCTGGCGCGTATTCCGCAGGAATCCGGCGGTACCAAGGACATCACCGGTGGTCTGCCGCGCGTTGCGGATCTGTTCGAAGCGCGTCGTCCGAAAGAGCCGGCAATCCTTGCTGAAATCAGCGGCATCATTTCCTTCGGTAAAGAGACCAAAGGCAAGCGTCGTCTGGTTATCACCCCGATTGATGGCAGCGATCCGTACGAAGAGATGATTCCGAAATGGCGTCAGCTCAACGTGTTCGAAGGCGAACGTGTGGAACGCGGCGACGTAGTTTCCGACGGTCCGGAAGCGCCGCACGACATTCTGCGTCTGCGTGGCGTTCAGGCTGTAACTCGTTACATCGTGAACGAAGTACAGGACGTTTATCGTCTGCAAGGCGTTAAGATCAACGATAAGCACATCGAAGTTATCGTTCGTCAGATGCTGCGTAAAGCCACCATCATGAGCGCGGGCAGCTCCGAGTTCCTTGAAGGTGAGCAGGTAGAATACTCTCGCGTTAAGATCGCTAACCGCGATCTGGAAGCGAACGGCAAAGTTAGCGCAACCTATATGCGCGACCTGCTGGGTATCACCAAAGCGTCTCTGGCAACCGAGTCCTTCATCTCCGCGGCATCGTTCCAGGAGACAACTCGTGTGCTTACCGAAGCAGCCGTTGCGGGCAAACGCGACGAACTGCGCGGTCTGAAAGAGAACGTCATCGTGGGTCGTCTGATCCCGGCAGGTACCGGTTACGCGTACCACCAGGACCGTATGCGCCGTCGTGCGGCAGGGGAAACCCCGGCAGCACCGCAGGTGAGTGCGGAAGAAGCGACTGCAAGTCTTGCAGAACTGCTGAACGCAGGCCTTGGCGGCGACAACAACGAGTAATCGTTGCTCGCCAGATTAAAAACCGCTCTTCGGAGCGGTTTTTTTATGCCTGAAATCCGCCAAAGAAGACCTCGATCGTGATTCAGGACGCCGGTTGTCCGGGCAAATGATAAAACCCCAGGCTCTCATCATGGAGGTTTACATCATGTCTCGTCTTTTTCTTCTGGTCCTCGCCAGCATACTGTTCACCAGCGCCGCTTACGCTGAGGTGGGGTTTCGTCTCTTTACCGTTAACAACACGGAAGGCCGCTCACTGGACGTGGCTGTCTGGTATCCCTCTGCCGAAAAAGGTGTCGTGGAGCAGGTTGGGGAAAACGCCGCATTTGTCGGTACGCCTGTCGTAAAAAATGCTTTGCCCGTCAGCGGGCGGCACCCGTTGCTGTTACTTTCTCATGGCTATGGCGGAAACTGGGGGAACACTGGGTGGCTTGCTCATGCGATGGCGGCCCGGGGCTACATTGTGGCCGCGCCCAACCATCCGGGGACGACTACGCGAAACCGTGACGCTGTGCAGGCAAGCAAGCTCTGGTTACGGCCGCAGGATCTGATTGCCGTAATGAATAACCTCATCGCCTCGCCCTCTATCGCTGGCGATATTGACCAACAACGCATTGCCGCCGCGGGCCATTCACTGGGCGGGTGGACAGTCATGGCGCTGGCCGGCGCGCGTTTTTCCACAAGTCGCCTCAGCAAGGATTGTGAAATCCACACTTTGCTGGGGGCCTGTAAAGTGGCTTCGCCATTGGGTATCACCAAACCCGGCGCTGCCGACAGGCTTGCGGCGGACCTTAGTAATGCGAGGATAAAAGCCGTTGTCTCGCTTGATCTGGGGCTGGCGCGCGGTTTTACGCCGCAAAGCCTGGCAGGCATTCGTCTTCCTGTGCTGGTGATGGCAGCGCAGGCAGATAGCGACGATGTCCCCGCGCAGCTCGAATCAGGCTATCTGATGCGCTTTTTACCCGCTGACCGGGCGCAGTTTGTCAGCGTGGCTGGCGCGACGCATTTTAGCTTTATGCAGCTCTGCAAACCTGGCGCGCAGGCGTTGATTGAAGAAGACGCGCCGGGGGAAGGCGTCGTGTGTCAGGATGGCGCCCGCGCCAGCCGTGAGCAAATACATCATCAACTGATAAACCAGATCAGCCACTTTTTAGATCGGGCGCTGGATTATTCCCCGCGGAACGACGATACGCCGTTGGGCTCATTCCCGTCAGGCGCGTAAATTCCCGGTTAAAGTTCGATTTCGTAACAAAACCGGACTCCAGCATAACGGCAGTAACGGGTTCGGATGTTTCGCGCAAGAGCCGCTGCGCGTGCTGAATACGAAAGCCATTAATCCATTGGGAGACGTTGCAGCCGCGCGCCTGGTTGACCGCCCGGGAAATATGGCGCGCAGGCGTACCGGTTTTTCTCGCCAGCGTATTGAGCGTAAGTTCGGGATCCAGGAACAAGCTACGGTCAACAAGCATCAACTCAAGCTGGTGACAGCGCTGCGCTTCATCCTCTGTTTCCAGTGCTTCCGGCTGAACGCTGACGCAGCGGGCGTCTGCTTTTTCCGGCTGGGCGGGTTTATTGCCGGTAAACAAAATAGCCAGGCAGAGAAAGGGCAGTATCAGCCCCTGGGAGAGAGCGACCAGAAGCGGGGCCTGTTGTCCTTTAAAGAAAGTAAAATCGATGGCGATGGCAAAATCGGTGAAGCCGGAAACACAGAGAAAGCCGCCTGCGGCGAAGGCCATGGTGGATGCCCCCGGAGAATCGCTCAAGCGGGAGAATTCAAAAACATCCGCTCCCTGCCGCGCTACGTTGATAAGGGTAATGCCGTACCCCAGGTAAAGCAGCATAAGGACAATATCCGTAACAGCAGGCATGACGAGATGCAGAAGGGCGGCTATCGCTGGCGGCCCCAGCAAGAGCCGCCACTGCCGTTGCGGGCTCTGGCCGGTAAGATTCGCAAAACAGCGCCATGTCAGCGGGGGCAGAGCGATTGCCATGTAACCCTGAAGCTGGCGAAGCGCCATTTCATCAAAAGACCAGCGTAGCGCAGACACCAACACCAGCAATGCGCACCCTGCCACGAAGCAGAGAGGACCGCGAGAGGGCTTTGCGCCGTGCAGATACATCTTTGCGAGCAGGATCAGCAAAACGAGCAGGGTGATAACCGGAAAGGGAACGGAAGGCATGTCTGGCCTGTATTATCAGGTGGGTGCTGAAAAGCACGTATCTGGCTGCTGTTGTGCCATAAAACGCGCCTGATCGCACCTGCTGTTTCAGGCAGGTGCCATTACGCCAGACCGCTTGTAAAAGAATGCCCGCCTGAGCGGGCATGTTAAACAGCTCTACGAACGCCAGCAGTTAGTTTACGAGCGGCAAACGGCGGTAAAGCTCAATCATATCTTCCGCCAGATCCTGAATAACCATAGCGTTCATCAGGTGGTCCTGAGAATGAACGGTGATGAGGTTAACGGGCAATTTGCCGCTGCCTTCATCCAGCCCAATAAGCTGCGTCTGAATTTTATGGGCGTGCTTTACGAACTCGCGTGACTCTTCCATCGCCTGTTCAGCGCCTGCGAAATCGCCCTTACGCGCCAGTTGTAGCGCGCTTAGCGCCTGGCTGCGCGCAGCGCCCGCATTCACCAATAATTCCATAATGATGTTTTCTAAGTCTTCCATGGCTTCACTCCAGCATTTTGAGGGCTTTGTCTAACACGGCATCGCCTTTCATCATGCCGTAATCCATCATGTCGATAACCGCGACCTTTTTGCCGAGCGGTTCAGCGATGGCCTGTAGCTTCGCCTGTTCATACTTCACTTGCGGCCCCAGCAAAATAATATCTGCGTTTTCGAGGTTATCTTTAAACTCCGCAACGGGCACCGCTTTGACAGAAACTTCCACCCCTTTCTTTTGCGCCGCGTCTTTCATGCGTTGAACCAGCATGCTGGTGGACATGCCCGCAGCACAGCATAAAACGATGTTCTTCATAGTCCGCTCTCTGTGTCAGGTTGATAATTGATAATTATCTATCGTTTGAAAGAGCAACAACCGCTTTGGTGCGATTGTGCGTAAGGCATCACAAAAGAAAGCTGAAAAAACTGAAACCGGTTACATTTTTCTGTTTCGACCTCGTTTTTGTTGTAAGAGGCGGGGCGGAAAAGAGAGAGTGGAAAGACCGCCCCGGCTGGTCATCGCCAGCAGGAGCAGCCTAAAGGCGACGGCAAAACGTCTCAATGGCGGATTATTCAACTTACGAGACAATACGAAGCTTTAAAAGCGGTAGCGACACGGGTTGCAGACGTTTTGCTAAGCTCTTCCCAGATAGCTATCCCAGTCTTTCCAGACCGGCTGCAAACCGCGCTCTGCCAGTGCGCGGGCGACTTCATCGGGCCGGCGGCCGTCATGAGGCGCGAACTGTTCCAGTTCAGGATGGTCATCCGCATACCCGCCAGGCTGCGTTTTTGAAAAGGCGCTAACGTTATTAATGGCGAGCGGAATAACGCGATCGCGAAACCAGGGCGACTCTCGCGTTGACAGCGAAAGCTCAACCTCCGGCGCAAACAGGCGAAAGGCGCAAATGACCTGCACCAGCTGCTGTTCATCCATTAACGAGGCAGGCTCAATACCGCCGGCGCAGGGGCGCAGCCGCGGGAACGCCACAGAATAACGGCTCTGCCAGTAATGCTGTTGCAGCCACAGCAAATGTTCCGCCACCATAAAGCAGTCGGTGCGCCAGCTGTCAGAAAGCCCAATCAGCGCGCCGAGGCCAATTTTATCAATGCCCGCACGGCCCAGACGGTCCGGCGTCTCCAGCCGCCAGAAAAAATCCTGCTTGTTGCCGCGCAGATGGTGCCGGGCGTATACCGCTTCGTGATACGTCTCCTGGTAAACCAGCACGCCATCCAGTCCCAGCGTTTTCAGTTCGGCATACTCCTCCTGCGACAGCGGCTGCACTTCCATTTGCAGCGAAGCGAAACGGCGACGAATTTCCGGCAGGTGGCGGCGAAAATAGTCCATGCCGACGCGGGACTGATGCTCGCCCGTCACCAGCAGCAGGCTGTCAAAGCCCATGCCCCGGATCGCCTCGCATTCCCGTGCTATCTCCTGCGCGTTTAACGTTTTGCGCTTAATACGGTTGCTCATTGAGAAACCACAGTAAGTACAGTCGTTAGCGCACAGGTTAGAGAGATAAAGCGGCACGTAAAAGCTGACCGTGTTGCCAAAGCGCTGGCGGGTAAGACGCTGCGCCCGCTGCGCCAGCGGTTCAAGGTAAGCGCTGGCGGCAGGGGAGAGCAGGGCCATCATATCGTCCCGGGAAAGGCGCGGGGCGGCCAGCGCGCGCTCTACATCCCGGGAGGTTTTACTGTTAATGCGCAGTTGAATGTCATTCCAGTCGAGTTGCCGCCAGCGGTCGGTGAAATTATTCATTGCGCCTCCTCGCGGTAACGTAAAAAATCCGTGAGCGGGCTGGAAGGCTGCGCCTGGTCAAAGCGCGCTCCCGCGCCTGCTGCGGCGGCCAGCGCGCCCGCTTCCACCGCGAGACGAAACGCGCGCGCCATCTGTACCGGATTATCAGCCACCGCAATCGCCGTATTCACCAGTACGGCGGAGGCGCCTATCTCCAGCGCCTCGGCGGCGTGGCTCGGTACGCCAATACCGGCGTCCACCACGACCGGCACAGTCGCCTGTTCAATGATAATTTCCAGCAGCGCGCGCGTTTGCAGCCCCTGATTAGAGCCAATCGGCGCGCCGAGCGGCATCACCGCCGCGCAGCCTACCTCCTCAAGCCGTTTACACAGCACCGGATCCGCGCCGCAATAGGGCAGCACGACAAAGCCCATCGCCACCAGCTTCTCCGCCGCTTTTAGCGTTTCGATAGGGTCCGGCAACAGGTAACGGGCATCGGGGTGAATTTCCAGCTTCACCCAATGGGTGCCCAGCGCTTCCCGCGCCAGCTGAGCGGCGAAAATCGCCTCTTCCGCGGTTTTCGCGCCCGAGGTATTCGGCAAAAGCGATACGCCAGCCGCCTGCAACGGCGCCAGAATGCCGTCATTACGGTTTCGCAAATCCACCCGTTTCATCGCAAGCGTGACAAGCTCGCTGCCGCTTTCGCGAATGGCGGCGGCCATCATCTCCGCCGAGGCAAATTTGCCCGTGCCGGTAAACAGGCGGGATGTAAAAGTTTTATCTGCAATGCGTAACATTTCAGCCTCCGGCGATAACCTGAAACAGCAGGAGGTGGTCACCCTCCTGTAGGATGTGGTGCGGCCACCGCTCGCGCGGCAGGATGGTCTGGTTAACCGCAAGGGCGGTGCCAGGTTTATCGAGATTAAGCTGCAAAAGCAGCTGGCTCGCGCTTAGGTTATCGGCGCATTGCAGCGGTTCTTCGTTAAGCAAAATGCGCATGCCGCCCTCCGCATACCGGGCAGCCGGAGGCGCGCTGCAAGGCCAGCGCGCGCCATTGCAGGCTGCGGCCGTCGAAAAGACGCAGCGAACTGCGCTCGGTGTCCATGCCGCACAGCAGTTTTATCGCCTCCAGCGCCTGGAGCGCGCCCACTATGCCGACCACCGGGCCGACGATGCCCGCATTGCGGCAGTTGCGCTCAGGCTCGCCCTCCTGCGGCCACAGGCAGCGGTAGCAGCCATGCGTGAAAGGCGGCGTGAAAACCGCAAGCTGGCCGCCAAAGCCGACGGCGCTTGCGGTGACAAGGGGTTTTTCCAGCGTAACGCAGGCGGCGTTTACCGCCTGCCGGGTGGCCATGTTATCGCTGCAATCCAGCACCAGATCGACCTGAGATACCGCTTCGCGCAACGCATCGCCTGCCAGCCGCGTATTCAGCGCCTGAAGCCGCAAATGCGGATTGAGCTGCGCGAGCCGCCGCTGCGTCGCCAGCGCCTTTGGCTGGTCGATATCTTTTTCGCTAAATGCTATCTGGCGCTGGAGATTGCTGATATGCACCTTATCGTCATCCGCAAGCAGCAGGGCGCCAACGCCCGCGCCCGCGAGATAAAGCGCAGCCGGCGAGCCTAAACCACCCAGCCCGACGATGAGCACCCGGCTGGCGAGCAGCCGTTGCTGACCGGCCAGGCCAATATCCTCCAGTAGAAGCTGGCGGCTATAGCGCATGAAATCCGCGTCATTCATCGCCCGCCCCCGCCAGCTCCAGCAGCTGCGCCGTGGCTTTACGCCAGTCGGCAGCCTGAGTAATCGCGCTGACTACCGCCACGCTGCCCACGCCGGTTTCCAGCACGGCGGGCGCGCGCTCAAGGCTGATGCCGCCAATCGCCACCGTCGGGTAATCGCCAAGGCGTTTTACGTGCTCCGCCAACTGCTGTAATCCCTGCGGCGCGGAAGGCATCTGTTTGGTCTGCGTCGGGAAAACATGCCCGAGCGCGATGTAAGAAGGCCGAACCGCCAGCGCCACGTCGATTTCCATATCGTCATGGGTAGAAACGCCAAGGCGGAGTCCGGCGTCGCGAATGGCCGCGAGGTCGGCGGTTTCCAGATCCTCCTGTCCGAGATGCACGCCGTAAGCCTGGTGTTTTATCGCCAGCCGCCAGTAGTCGTTAATAAACAGGCGCGCGTTGTAGCGTTTACCGAGCGCAATAGCGGCGACCACATCCGCCTCCACGTCATCCTCCTGTTTGTCCTTAATACGCAACTGAATGGTGCGTACACCCGCTTCTGCCAGGCGCGCAATCCATTCCACCTTGTCCACAACCGGGTAAAGCCCCAGACGCAAGGGCGTCGGCGGGAAAGCAGGCTGATAACTCATGCTCCCTCCTTGCGCAGATAAATCTCGCCGCCTTTAGCGCGAAACGCGTTAGACATGTCGCTCATGCCAGCGGCGATTTCCTGCTTCGCCGAATAGTCGCGCACTTCCTGGGTAATTTTCATTGAGCAGAATTTCGGGCCGCACATCGAGCAGAAATGGGCCACTTTGCCTGATTCCTGGGGCAGCGTTTCGTCGTGGTAAGCGCGGGCGGTGAACGGGTCGAGCGCCAGGTTGAATTGATCTTCCCAGCGGAATTCGAATCGCGCCTTTGACATGGCGTTATCGCGTATTTGCGCGCCAGGGTGGCCTTTGGCCAGGTCGGCTGCGTGAGCGGCGATTTTGTAGGTGATAAGCCCCTGTTTCACATCTTCTTTATTCGGCAGGCCGAGGTGCTCTTTCGGCGTGACATAACAGAGCATGGCGCAGCCGAACCAGCCGATCATCGCCGCCCCGATGCCCGAGGTGAAATGGTCATAACCCGGCGCGATGTCGGTGGTTAGCGGCCCCAGCGTATAGAAAGGCGCTTCGTGGCACTGTTCCAGCTCTTCAGTCATATTGCGCCGGATCATCTGCATCGGCACGTGGCCCGGGCCTTCAATCATCACCTGTACGTCATACTCCCAGGCGATTTTTGTCAGCTCGCCCAGCGTATGCAGCTCTGCAAACTGCGCTTCGTCGTTGGCATCCTGAATGGAGCCGGGGCGTAAGCCGTCGCCAAGCGAAAGGGAAACGTCATAGGCGGCGCAGATCTCGCAGATCTCGCGGAAATGGTCGTAAAGAAAGTTTTCCTGATGGTGAGAAAGGCACCACTTCGCCATGATCGAACCGCCGCGGGAAACGATGCCGGTCAGGCGCTTCGCCGTCATCGGCACGTAACGCAGCAGCACGCCGGCGTGAATGGTGAAGTAATCAACGCCCTGTTCCGCCTGCTCCAGCAGCGTGTCGCGAAACATCGCCCAGGTAAGGTCTTCGGCGATGCCGTTAACTTTCTCCAGCGCCTGGTAAATCGGCACCGTGCCGATGGGCACCGGGCTGTTGCGCAAAATCCATTCGCGGGTTTCATGAATATAGCGACCGGTGGAGAGATCCATTACCGTGTCCGCTCCCCAGCGGGTCGCCCAGACCAGCTTTTCAACCTCTTCTTCAATGGATGACGTCACTGCTGAATTGCCGATATTGGCGTTGACCTTTACCAGAAAGTTACGCCCGATAATCATCGGCTCGGCTTCCGGGTGGTTAATATTGGCGGGGATGATAGCGCGGCCGGCGGCCACTTCGTCGCGTACAAACTCCGGGGTGATATTTTCAGGCAGCCTCGCGCCAAACCCTTCTCCCGGATGCTGCTGGCGCAGCACGGCGGTGCGAATACGCTCGCGCCCCATGTTTTCACGCAGCGCGATAAACTCCATCTCCGGCGTGACGATGCCCCGGCGGGCGTAGTGCAGTTGCGTAACGCGCTTGCCGGGCTTTGCGCGCAGCGGCGTCAGCAGGCCGCTAAAGCGCAGCTCGTCCAGGTTGTCGTCCGCCAGGCGTTCGCGGGTGTAAGCTGAGCTGCGCCCGGTGAGCGCTTCAGTGTCATTACGTTCAGCAATCCAGGGCTGGCGCAGTTTCGCCAGGCCTTGATGCACGTCAATGGCGATGTCAGGGTCGCCGTAAGGGCCGGAAGTATCGTAAACCGGCACTGGCTCGTTGGCCTCAAACTGCGGGTTTTCTTTGCTGCCGCCAGTGAGCGTTGGGCTAAGCTGGATTTCGCGCAGAGGTACGCGTATATCTTCACGGCTGCCGGTCAGGTAAATACGTTTTGAATTGGGGAAAGCGGTGCCTTCCAGCGTATCGATAAACTGCTGTGCTTGCGCGCGCTGTTCGCGGCGATGGGGTTTTGTTGGTACAGACATAGCGCATTCCAGTTAACTTTCAGGAGTGGCTTGTCAGAACGACGGAAGGAGTAACAGACAGGCTCGCCTGTAAAGGCGGCTGTACGACAGGTTTACTCTTGTTCCCTTCGCAGGTATTAACCTGATCAGGTTCCGCGGATCCCGAATTAACGGTCTCAGCCCGTACTTTCGTACTGGGCACTCCGACAAGATAATACCCCGCTAAACGCGCGGGGCAGTTTGTAAACTACTCGTTAACAGAGCGAAACTCAAGCAGGGCGTGCAAGCGCGGCTTCATCATTCGCGCTGCTGCCGAGATTGTTATCAAAAGCCAGCATGATGAGCTGATCTTCATAGGTAAAACGCGTCGCCAGCGCTTCGCCTATGCCGGAAAGGGCTTGCTGGAACTCAATGCAGTTATCGTGATCGATAGCGTTTTCCAGATTGCTGTCGTAGTACGCCATGATTTCCTGCGTGTTCGCTTCCAGCTGCGGGTAGATTTGCGTGGCGGCGAGCAGTGGGCTGGTGCCTTCCATTTCGCTGATAATGCGTTCATAAATATTGAAATGACCGGCGGAGAGATAATCCACCAGGCTGTGACAAAAATCATCCAGCGCTTTTTCATCCAGCGCCGTCAGCGATTCCTTGCCAGGCTTGATACCAACCACATTGTAATAAGCGACCAACAGATTGTTGCGAGCATTAAGCCAGCTATCGACTAGCTCATTACTGCCCCCAACGCGTTCTGTCAGACTTTTTAGCTGGTTTAGCATGATTGACTCCGTGAGTTAAAAGATTAAAACGGTAAAACACCCAAAATTTGTAATAACAATGTTACCAACATGCCAGTGAAGCAGAGGTAGTGCAATACGTATGGAACGTCCTATAGAAAAGTTAGACCATGGCTGGTGGATAGTCAGCCATGAACAGAAATTATGGTTGCCTGGCGGCGAATTACCCTACGGCAGCGCCCAGGAGGTCGATCTGGTCGGCGTTCCGGCCCGGCAGATTGGCGAGTGGCAGAATGAGCCTGTCTGGCTGGTGAGCCAGAACCGCCGCCAGGAGATGGGCTCGGTGCGCCAGCTTATGGACCAGGATGTCGGGTTGTTTCAACTGGCAGGACGCGGCGTGCAGCTGGCGGAGTTTTTCCGCTCGCATAAATTTTGCGGTTACTGCGGGCATACGATGCATAACAGCAAAAGCGAGTGGGCGATGCTTTGCGGCCACTGTCATGAGCGCTACTACCCGCAAATCGCGCCCTGCATCATCGTCGCCATTCGGCGTGAAGATAAAATCCTGCTTGCCCAACATACCCGTCACCGTAACGGCGTTTATACCGTGCTGGCAGGGTTTGTCGAAGTCGGGGAGACGCTTGAACAGGCGGTGGCGCGTGAAGTGATGGAAGAGAGCAGCATTCGGGTAAAAAATCTGCGCTATGTAACGTCGCAACCCTGGCCGTTTCCGCAGTCGCTAATGACCGCGTTTGTGGCGGAATATGAGAGCGGCGAAATTAAAATCGACCCGAAAGAGCTGCTGGACGCCGGCTGGTATCGCTATGACCAGTTGCCGCTATTGCCGCCGCCGGGCACCGTGGCGCGCCGGTTGATAGAAGATACGGTCGCGCAGTGCCGGGCAGAGTATGAATGACGTGGTAAACTATCGGCCTGCCTCTTAAGGAAAGATAAAAATGACCGAACTGAAAAACGATCGCTACCTGCGCGCGCTGCAACGCCAGCCTGTTGATGTCACCCCGGTGTGGATGATGAGACAGGCGGGACGCTACCTGCCGGAATACAAAGCCACCCGCGCCCAGGCGGGCGATTTTATGTCGCTGTGCAAAAACGCGGAGCTTGCCTGTGAAGTAACGTTACAGCCGCTGCGTCGTTATCCGCTTGATGCGGCGATCCTTTTTTCAGACATCCTCACTATTCCCGACGCGATGGGGCTGGGGCTCTATTTTGAAGCTGGCGAAGGCCCGCGCTTTACCTCGCCCATCACCAGCAAAGCGGATGTGGATAAGCTGCCAGTGCCGGACCCGGAGCAGGAGTTGGGCTATGTGATGAACGCGGTGCGTACTATCCGCCGCGAACTTAAAGGCGAAGTGCCGCTGATTGGTTTCTCCGGCAGCCCCTGGACGCTCGCCACTTACATGGTGGAAGGCGGCAGCAGTAAGGCGTTCACGAAAATTAAGAAAATGATGTATGCCGAGCCGATGGCGCTGCACGCGTTGCTCGATAAACTCGCGCAAAGCGTCACGCTTTATCTCAATGCGCAAATCCGCGCAGGCGCGCAGTCGGTGATGATTTTCGACACCTGGGGCGGCGTGCTGACCGGGCGCGACTATCAGCAGTTCTCGCTCTATTACATGCACAAAATCGTTGATGGCCTGCTGCGTGAGAACGAAGGCAGACGCGTGCCAGTGACGCTCTTCACCAAAGGCGGCGGCCAGTGGCTGGAAGCGATGGCGGCAACCGGCTGCGACGCGCTGGGCCTCGACTGGACCACGGATATTGTCGACGCCCGTCGTCGGGTCGGTGACAAAGTGGCGTTGCAGGGCAACATGGATCCTTCCATGCTTTATGCGCCGCCTGCCCGCATTGAAGAGGAAGTGGCGACTATACTTGCTGGTTTCGGCAAGGGCGAAGGCCATGTGTTCAACCTGGGGCATGGTATTCATCAGGATGTGCCGCCAGAGCATGCTGGAGCGTTCGTGGAGGCGGTGCATCGGCTGTCTGCGCCTTATCATCAGTAAGGAGAAAAAATGGATCTTGCAGCACTGCGCGCGCAACAACTGGAACTGGCTTCTGAGGTGGTCCGCGAGGATCGCCTGATAACCGACACCCCGGCTTTTATCGGCGGCGCGGATGTCGGTTTTGAGCAGGGCGGTGAAGTAACCCGCGCTGCCATGGTTCTGCTTAAGTATCCCTCCCTGGAGCTGGTGGAATATCAGGTAGCGCGCATCGCCACGACGATGCCTTATATCCCCGGCTTTCTCTCTTTTCGCGAATATCCTGCGCTGATGGCGGCGTGGGAAAAACTTTCCCGTAAACCCGACCTGCTGTTTGTGGACGGGCATGGGATCTCCCACCCGCGCCGACTCGGCGTCGCCAGCCATTTCGGCATGCTTATCGATGTGCCGACTATTGGCGTTGCTAAAAAGCGCCTCTGCGGCAAATTTGAACCGCTTTCCGACGAGCCGGGCGCGGTGGCGCCGCTAATGGATAAAGGCGAGCAGCTTGCCTGGGTCTGGCGCAGCAAAAACCGCTGCAATCCACTGTTTGTCTCAACCGGTCATCGGGTGGGCCTTGATACCGCTCTGGGCTGGGTGCAGCGCTGCACGAAAGGCTACCGTTTGCCGGAGCCGACGCGCTGGGCCGACGCCGTCGCTTCGGGCCGTCCGGCTTTTGTACGTTGGCAGGAAATCCAGGGGTGATTGCGGTACACTGCCGCTAATTTTCGGTTCGTGAGAGACCACTATGTTACAAAACCCCATTCACCTGCGCCTTGAAAAGCTGGAAAGCTGGCAGCACGTGACTTTTATGGCGTCGCTGTGCGAACGTATGTATCCCAACTATGCCATGTTCTGCCAGCAAACCGGCTTTGGCGATGCGGCGATTTACCGCCGTATTCTGGATCTCATCTGGGAAACGCTGACGGTTAAAGATGCAAAGGTGAATTTCGACAGCCAGCTTGAGAAGCTGGAAGAGGCGATCCCCGCCGCAGACGATTACGATATCTATGGCGTTTATCCCGCTATCGACGCCTGCGTGGCCTTAAGCGAACTTATTCACTCCCGGCTGAGCGGCGAAACGCTGGAGCATGCTATCGAAGTCAGCAAGACCTCTATCACCACCGTGGCGATGCTGGAAATGACCCAGGCCGGACGCGAAATGACCGACGATGAGCTGAAAGCCAACCCGGCGGTAGAGCAGGAATGGGACATTCAGTGGGAGATTTTCCGTCTGCTGGCCGCCTGCGAAGAACGAGATGTTGAGTTAATCAAAGGCCTGCGCAGCGACCTGCGCGAAGATGGCGTTAGCAATATCGGTATAAATTTGCAGCAATGAGACAACAAAACGTGATTTACAGCCTGTTTTGTCTCTCCTGAAGGCTTCCAATTAGCCCCCCGTCTGGTCTACATTTGGGAGGCGAAAAAAAGTGGCTATCGGTGCGTGTATGCAGGAGAGTGCTTTTCTGGCATTTCCGTCGCACTCGATGCTTAGCAAGCGATAAACACATTGTAAGGATAACTTATGAACAAGACTCAACTGATTGATGTAATTGCGGACAAGGCTGACCTGTCTAAAGCGCAAGCGAAAGCTGCTCTGGAATCCACTCTGGCTGCGATTACTGAGTCTCTGAAAGAAGGTGATGCTGTACAACTGGTTGGTTTCGGAACCTTCAAAGTGAACCACCGCGCTGAGCGTACTGGCCGCAACCCGCAGACCGGTAAAGAAATCAAAATCGCCGCAGCTAACGTGCCGGCATTTGTTTCTGGTAAAGCACTGAAAGACGCTATCAAATAAGATTGCGCATGGCAGTGAACAGTTTTAACAGAGGGGCGATATCGCCCCTTTCGTTTATCCGCCGCCCGCTATGGGCGCTGGCGGGCGCGCTGTTGCTGAGCGCCTGTAGCCACCATGATTCGCTCCCTGCTTTTACCGCCAGCGGCTATGCGGCCGACCAGGGCGCCGTACGTATCTGGCGAAAGGATAACGGCGACGCGGTTCACCTTTTCACTGCCTTCAGCCCGTGGCGCAGCGGCGACACGTCAACCAGCGAATATCGCTGGCAAGGCGAACAACTCTCCTCTCTTGAAATTCATGTCTATGGCAAGCCGGCGGAAACCATAAAAGTCCGCTTTGACGATCGCGGCGGCCTGAGTTTTATGCAACGCGAAGTCAATGGGCAGAAGCAGCAGCTTTCCAGCGACCAGATAGCGCTTTATCAATATCGGGCGGAGCAATTGCTCAGCACCAGCAATGCGCTGCGCGCCGGGCGTGTAGCGCTGCGACAGGGGCGCTGGCATGCAGACCGGACGGTAACGACCTGTGAAGGGCAAACCGTAAAACCGAAGCTTGAGGCGCTGGCGTTAAGCCATATTGAACGTCGACAGAATCACTCTTCGCTTGAAGTTAGCGTAGCCTGGCTGGAATCGCCGCAGGGGGCGCAGCTTTTGCTGGTGGCGAATGAAGACTTTTGTAGCTGGCAGCCGAAGCCTGACAGTTTCTGAATAAAAAAAAGCGGCGAAAGATTTCGCCGCTTTAGTTTCACAGACAGGCTTACTTTTGCTGCTCGCGAGCAATGGCGCGATAGCCGATATCCCGACGGCTAAAGCAACCGTCCCAGTGAATATCCGCCATAAGCTTATAAGCGCGCTGTTGCGCCTGCGCCACGCTTTCGCCAAGCGCAGTCACGCAGAGCACGCGTCCGCCGCTGGTGACCACCTGCTCATCGTCACGCAGTTTTGTCCCGGCATGGAAAACCTTGCCGTCGCCATTGGCGATCTCTTCCAGCGGCAGGCCATGGATGACATCGCCAGTGCGGTAGTCGCCCGGATAACCGCCCGCGGCCATGACAACGCCAAGAGAGGGGCGCGGGTCCCATTGGGACTGTACGGTATCCAGTTTGCCTTCGCAGGCGGCCAGACACAGCTCCACAAGATCAGATTGCAAACGCAGCATAATAGGCTGCGTTTCCGGGTCGCCGAAACGGCAGTTAAACTCAATGACCTTTGGGTTGCCCTGCTTATCGATCATCAGGCCTGCGTACAGAAAGCCGGTGTAGGTGTTGCCTTCCGCCGCCATACCGCGCACGGTCGGCCATATCACCCGATCCATGGCGCGCTGGAAAACCTCGTCCGTTACGACAGGCGCCGGAGAATAGGCGCCCATGCCGCCCGTGTTGGGGCCTGTGTCCCCATCGCCCACGCGTTTGTGATCCTGGCTGGTGGCCATCGGTTCGACATGCTCGCCATCCACCATAACGATAAAACTGGCTTCTTCGCCGTCGAGAAATTCTTCCACCACGATACGGTGGCCCGCATCGCCAAACGCGTTACCTGCCAGCATATCTTTCGCTGCCGCTTCCGCTTCTTCCAGCGTCATGGCGACAATCACGCCTTTGCCCGCCGCCAGACCATCGGCTTTAATGACAATCGGCGCGCCTTTTTCACGGATATAAGCCAGCGCCGGTTCAATATCTGTAAAGTTCTGGTACTCCGCCGTCGGGATGGCGTGGCGCGCAAGAAAATCTTTGGTGAAGGCTTTTGAGCCTTCAAGCTGCGCGGCGCCTTTAGTCGGGCCGAAAATCGTCAGGCCTGCTTCGCGAAACGCGTCCACCACGCCAATCACCAGCGGCGCTTCCGGGCCGACAATCGTGAGATCGATATTCTCGCTCTGCGCGAAGCTCAGCAGCGCCGGAATGTCTGTTGCGCTAATAGCGACGTTTTGCAGCGTCGGTTCAAGCGCCGTGCCCGCATTCCCTGGCGCGACAAACACCGTTTCTACTTTTGACGACTGTGCCGCTTTCCAGGCCAGCGCATGTTCACGCCCGCCGTTGCCAATCACTAATACTTTCATCGTTACGCTCCCTGATTAATGGCGGAAATGACGCATGTCGGTGAAGATCATGGCGATACCGTGCTCATCTGCTGCCGCGATAACTTCGTCGTCCCGAATAGAGCCGCCCGGCTGGATAACGCAGGTAATGCCTACAGCCGCTGCCGCGTCGATGCCGTCACGGAACGGGAAGAAGGCGTCGGAAGCCATAGCGGAACCTTTCACCTCCAGACCTTCATCGCCTGCTTTGATGCCAGCGATTTTGGCGGAGTAAACGCGGCTCATCTGACCGGCGCCGATGCCGATGGTCATATTCTCTTTGGCATAAACGATGGCGTTGGACTTCACAAACTTCGCCACTTTCCAGCAGAACAGCGCGTCGCGAAGCTCCTGCTCAGTCGGCTGGCGTTTAGTGACAACGCGCAGATCGCGCTCTGTCACCATGCCAAGGTCGCGGTCCTGAACCAGCAGCCCGCCATTAACGCGTTTGAAATCAAGGCCCGCGACGCGCGCTTTCCACTCGCCGCAAACCAGTACGCGGACATTTTGCTTAGCCGCCGTGATCTTCAGCGCTTCTTCGCTGGCGGAGGGGGCGATAATCACCTCTACAAACTGACGAGAGATAATAGCCTGTGCGGTTTCTGCATCCAGCTCGCGGTTAAAGGCGATGATGCCGCCGAAGGCGGAAGTCGGGTCGGTTTTATAAGCGCGGTCATAAGCTTCCAGGATAGAGCTGCTGACTGCCACGCCGCACGGGTTGGCGTGCTTAACGATAACGCAGGCCGGTTCGCTAAACTCTTTTACGCACTCCAGCGCCGCATCGGTATCGGCGATGTTGTTATAGGAAAGCGCTTTGCCCTGCACTTGCTGCGCTGTGGCGACGGAGGCTTCTTTAATATTCTCTTCTATATAGAAGGCGGCCTGCTGATGGCTGTTTTCGCCGTAACGCATATCCTGCTTCTTAATAAAGTTCAGGTTCAGGGTGCGAGGGAAGCGACCAGCCGGCGCCTGGGTTTCACCATGGTAAGCGGGAACGAGGCTGCCGAAGTAGTTAGCGATCATGCCGTCGTAAGCGGCGGTATGCTCGAAAGCCTTAATGGCGAGATCGAAGCGAGTCTCAAGCGTGAGCGAGCCGTCGTTAGCGTCCAGCTCGCTAATAATGGCTTCGTAGTCGCTGCTCTTAACCACTATTGCGACATCTTTATGGTTCTTGGCGGCGGAGCGGACCATCGTCGGGCCGCCGATATCAATATTCTCTACCGCGTCTTCCAGCGTACAGCCTTCACGGGCTACCGTCTGCGCGAAGGGATACAGGTTCACTACCACCATATCAATATGGGCGATGTCATGTTGCGCCATAATCGCATCATCCTGGCCCCGGCGACCGAGAATGCCGCCATGCACTTTGGGATGCAGTGTTTTGACGCGTCCATCCATCATTTCCGGGAAGCCCGTATAGTCAGAAACTTCCGTAACCGGCAGACCCGCCTCCGCCAGCAGGCGAGCCGTGCCGCCTGTAGAAAGCAGCTCGACGCCGCGTTGGGAGAGCGCCTGGGCGAATTCGACGATACCGGCTTTATCAGAAACGCTGAGCAGAGCGCGGCGTACAGGACGACGTTGTTGCATGGTGTTAAATCCCCTGGATTTGGTTCATTGCAAAGAGCGTTAGCTGAATATTGCACATTTATTTTCGCAATTCTCAGCTAACGCCCCAGGTGGGGCGTCGCTGTCATCGGGGTGGCATTGTAACGAAAACGTTTGCGTGGCGCTCGCAAAATTTCGGTTTTAGTGGGCTTTGTGGATAACTCTGTACATAAGAAGGTATAAAGCGGGGTTTTGCTGGGGAATGCAGCAGTCAGTCATTTTTATGTCATTTTCCTGTTGCGGTGAAAAGAGAACTCCCTATAATGCGCCTCCATCGACACGGCGCTGATGAAGAACATCACACAGCGACGGTGAGTCGGAAGAGAAAAAATCCTGAAATTAAGGGTTGACTCTGAAAGAGGAAAGCGTAA